>Ga0307517_10002724_pt1 | contig 28187 bp, 22 predicted proteins | sample 23_EM_MG_FD_194515 | JGI IMG/M metagenome (GOLD analysis project Ga0307517, IMG submission 194515) | Populus trichocarpa ectomycorrhiza microbial communities from riparian zone in the Pacific Northwest, United States - 23_EM | ecosystem: Host-associated > Plants > Roots > Unclassified | place... | reverse complement strand
AAGATTTGTTCCTCATTATTTTAATAAACTTGAGAAAAATAAAACATTAATAAGTTATTTTCCAGCTCATTTTCCATGACATAACCAAACACTGGAAAATGTTTTCCAACTTATTTTTTATTACACTACTAAACATCCAAAAATAATTCACTTTCCCGGAATTCACTTTCCAAAAGGAAACTACTTTCCAGCAAACAAACGGGGCATTTATGTATTTCTGTTTTCTTGCAGTTCTTGTTAAACCAATGAGATTTATCATGTTACTAGCTATGTAACCTACGCTCCGTCGCGGGTCAAATATTTTTATTTTTTATAAAAAATTATTTGTGTAGATTTTTTCAATGTATTTTGATAGTTTAAAAAATATTACAAATCAAAAAATATATTTTCATGACAGCCATAATTATCATTGGAAGTAGGGCCCACCTTCAATGGGTCATGCTTCAGCTAGGGCCGCCACTATTAGGGTGTACTGGTCACCTAGACCTACTATCATTGGATTTGGCAGCAGTGTCAGACCTAATAAACTAGGGCCTTGACAAAAGGATCCAATAGCTTGATATCTATCAAAGCCCAACACTGCTAGGCAACAGGACCCAGCATCATTGGGTCATGCTTGGCAAAAGAACCCAACAATTGGGTATCCATCTAGGCCTAATGATGCTATTTACATTTAAATTTCTCGATCAAGAGAATCGTGATATAGTGAAATGCACTAACAACATTTTCTTTCTATTATGTTAAAAATTAACTTGAGATCCTATGTGTCTTTATTTATACATATGATCCTTGCTTTATTTATTATATGTAAACATTGGTCTTTTTATTCACATATATATTTCTTACTCGATGTCAAAATTTGTATTAACTACATGTACTAATTCATTCTTTTATGTTAGAAAAAGTATATTTGACTTGCAGCAAGACAAGTTGAATAAATGTGTTAATATTTTTTTTACATTTATTGCAAAATATAATTCTCAATTAATTTATTTAAACGCATGTATAAGCCTTTTGATTTATGATTATGATTTTTTTAGTCAAAAGACACATTTAAAAAGCTTGCATATTCTTTTTTTTTTTAAGGAAAAAAATTTATCCACCCCATGACAAATCTTGAATCAAATATCTAGTTTAGCATCCTAAAAGCTCTTTCTATTATATTATGCAACAATGATTCATGTTATTTGACTTGCAGCAAGATGAGTTGAATAAATGTGTTAATATTTTTTTTTACATTTATTGCAAAATATAGTTCTCAATTTATTTCTTTAAATGCATGTATAAGCCTTTTGGTTTATGATTATGATTTTTTTAGTCAAAAGACACATTTAATTCTTTTTTTTTAGGTAAAACATTTATCCACCCCATGACAAATCTTGAATCAAATATCTAGTTTAGCATCCTAAAAGCTCTTTCTATTATATTATGCAACAATGATTCATGTTTATCTCTCTTTTTTCTCCTATACAAAAGTCATTTAAATGGCATTGTTCCATGTGATAAGGATCTAAAAATTGAGCATTTAGATAACCAACATTTATGAGATAATCAATAAAAATCTATTGAGCTTAATCTTTAATTGTAGATCAAGATACAAAACAATATGGATTGAACAATGAAATAATTATTTTTCCATTCTCAAACAAAATTATTAGACTTGCTATTAGGAGTATTATGGTTTGTTACTCAAGGTCTATTTGTAAGTATCATATTGATTGAGGGTATCTTAATTTTTTTTCATATTTTTAAAAAATAACTAAATTACCCTTAAAAAAATGGTTTTTTTGGGTTTTTACTTTTTTTTTTAAATAATGAAATAACTAAATAATCTTTAAAAGCAAAATTTTTTTAACGGGCAACCATGTGCTTTTTTATATACTTTTATCTTGATTTTTTTTGTTATAATCAAGTTGTTCAAGGAAAAATTTGGTATTTTAATAAATATAAAATATTATTAAATAAAATATAGTTGGTGCGTGAGGCTTTGTTTGAAGGTCAAATGTTGCCTCTTACGGTGGTGTTTGAATCACCTTAGCGACTCTTCTGTCATTGGGCAGAACGTGTGGCCAACAAACCTTTGATTTAGTGTCGACGGTCTTTTTTCGCCCCTTAGTTTCTCTCTCCTTCTTGATTTCCATGCTTGACCCTCTATATTTTCAAGACAACACTTCAATTTGTTTTTTCTTCATATTTGGTCATTGATGTTTTGATTATTATTTGTTTTATTTGAAATAATTTATAAATTTTGATTTTTTTTTCAATTTCATCCCTATTCAATTTCTTCATATGTTATATTTGGTTTCCATTATCTTGATGGCTATTTATTTTATTTAAGATAATTTTTTTAAAAAAAAATTTCACGATTTCACCCCGTTTAGTTTTTTTTTATCAGATTTGATCCTTTGTATTTTGATTGCTATTTTTTTTACTTTGAGTTTTTTTTTAATTGATATATTTTTTTCTTTCAATTTCATCATTCAACATTAAATTAATTGGGAATTGAGCTTCTTCATTAAGTCTAAGTCTAGTATTTCACAGGTTGCAATTTATGGAGATTAACACAAGTTTAGGACATTTGCCTAACTTTTCTTTTTTTTTTCCCTTTTTTAAGCTCAAATTCTTTTAGTTTCATCCTTTAGTAATTATCCAATTCGAGATTGGGCTCCTTTAATTTTTTTTATTTGTTTTTATATAATTTATAATTGATTCTAAAAATAATTCTAGTTATCTTAGGTCTTTTTATTTGTAGTTCTTTGTTAAATTTAGATTTTTGAAAATATATTTTAAATTAAATTAAATTAATTGATTAAAAATAATCATGAGATGTTCACTTCATGATATTTTTTTAGCTTGCTTCACGAGACATTGCTTTGACGGCGCATTTGCCTTTTCTTGGTGTGTGCAACCTTTCATAATGAAGTTAGAACTATCTCAATGAGCTCTTTCTATTGGTGGTCCGGTGTCCACAGTAGAGTGACAATGAGTCTTCAATTGACTTTTATTTCTTCTCCTCCCGAATATGATATTGGCAGCTCATTTTTTATATTTAATTATTGCCAAAAAATTTGTTCGTTTTATTTGCTTTCAGTGTTTTTTTAATCATATTATTAAATTAGTCAAGTTTATTGAACTCAATCAAGTTAATAACACGGGTCTCATATTTTTCGTACTTCTTTAAAAATATTGGTTTCGCTTGAACATCATTTTTTTAAGTTAGGGGAAATTTGCAATTTGACTAAAAGATGTGGAAAAGGTTATATTCACTCAAACCCATGTTATTATGGATTGCAATAGTAATTAATAATTTTCTTTTCAATTTGTTTCTTTGAAGTTGCATTTATTTGAAATTTTACTTGACTATTCATTTTGGATGCCTAAATTATGGGATCTTGGGTGTTAGAAAAAAAGAAATTGCTCAGTTTATGTGTGTATGTGTGGTGTAAACCAATTAAATGAAATCTTAATGATTTGGAATAATTGGAGGTTCAGGGATCAAATTTGAACAATAGGCAAATATTCAACCATTTTTTCTTTAAATAATCATGGATTGGATTGCATAGTTAGGTTAAAGATCAACCCTAATTTTTTTTATCACTCAATTTTTTTTTAATTTAATCCTTTTAAATTTAGTTTATTTGGAATTCAACTTAATAGTGTTTTTTGGCTGCTTAGAAATGAGGATCCCATTGTATTAAGAAAAAACTCACAATATGAGGAAAGTCTTGTTCACCCACACTCATGTTACTATGAATTACAATAGTACTCCATAATATTTTTTTTCACTTTAGTCCTTTGATTTTCTTTATTTTGATCCCTCAATTTTTTTTCCTATTTGTTCCTTTGTAGTTGCATTTATTTGCAATTTGACTTGGCTATTTGTTTTAGATGCCTAGATTATAAGATTTAGGGGTGTAAAAAAAAACAATTGTGCTTAGTTTCGACCAATTAAAAGAAATTTTGTTGATTTGAAATAATTGGATCCATAAGGAACAAGTTTGAACAATAGGCAAATATTCAGCCCTTTTATCCTTAAAATAATCAAGGATTGAATTACTTGATCAAGTAAAAGATTAGCCCTAAATTTCTTTGGTCACTCAATGTTTTTTCCAATTTAATCATTTTAAATTTTGTTTATTTGGGACTCAACTTAACAATGTTTTATGGTTGCTTAGAAATGGAGATCCCGCGGTGTCAAGGAAACAATGTTTTTTGGTTGCTTAGAAATGGGGATCCCGCGGTGTCAAGGAAAAACTCTAACATGCGGTTGATGCTCGATTTCACAAAATAAAGTTCAGTTGTATTAGGCTAAAATAATTAAGGCCCGATGGACCAAATTTGAAAATAAAAAAGCAAAACAGGGATTGGGGTAGATAGTTAGAGAGAAAGAAGTTGGCACATGTGGTGGAAGTCATCACTCTCTAACGACATATACGGCTTCCTCCAGTGTTAGACCATTATTTTCCTTCTATACGCGTTTAGGCAAGCCCTTCCTGATGTACAACATGTGTCAATGCTCAACTCACACATCACTTTTACATATTACAAAATATCAAATGTTCAAAATAAATCAAACACTAGTAATCTAAATATACATAGCAATGTCTGAAAATTACAAAAAAAATAAATAAATCCTCGGGAACAGCGCTGGAACAGTAGCGGCGCGTCTTCTCCACGCGCTGCCGCAAGAAAGTTCAACAAACAGGGGGGTCTAGAACGGTTTTCTCCTCTCTTCTCTTCCCTACCCGTGGTGGCTTTCACAGTGACTTGCAACAAGAAAAAAGGAACACAAGCAGTCTGTTTTAAGTTTTTTTTATAGATCCGTTTTCTTCTGCTTTCCATTCGAATCTGCTAATATGGAGTCGGGTTTAGTGCACGCGCCGCCGACAGGCTAGATGTATGGATGGCTAGATCAACGACTTCTCCTCTCCTCCTTCATTTCTACACCGGCGATGTCGCCCACCACTGCCATGGCTGGGAGATCGGTACCCTTAAAGTCTCGATTTTATGCCCCTTCTACTGTCCTTTGGCCTCCCTTCTTATTTCTTCATCTTCCCCGCAATGAGCTGTTGTTAGCAGCGGAGAGGAAGGGAGGGTGAGGGGACTGTTGTTGTGTTCAGTCCATAGGAATGGTTGGGTCAGTGGAGAGTCGGGAAGTGAGGTTGTTTTGTGGGGGAAGACCAGCCTGGGTTCTGTAAGAGAGGGAAGATCTGTGGCCGGGAAGGGCAAGGTCTGTGGAAGTGGGGGTGTTCGGGTGACTGGTCTGTGGGAGAAGGAAGGAGCTGGTCTTCGGGTGCTGAAAAATAGCGATGGGGAAGAGAGTCCCTCTATGGTTCTAGGAGTTGGGGAAAAAGAAAGGGAAATGGGGCCGGTTTGTTGGCTGGGACTTGAAGATGAGAGGAAAATGGGGGGAACGGTGATGGCTGGTTTGGCAAAGGAAGAGGGCTTCCTTCGGTTTGAGAGAGAAGCAGAGGAAAAGAGGGAGCGGCGGCCCGGGAGAAGAAGGAAAATCTTTAGGTTTAGGTTTTTTTCTTTTTTGTGGTTCCCCAAATTCCTCAATTTTTTCTCCCCCCACCTTTTTTTTCACTGTAGACTGGTATTTATAGGAGAAGTGTGGCTTGGCCACAATCACATTGGTCCCTCAACTCTTTTTTTTTTGTATTTTGAATTTATTTTAAAAACAAACAATACCAACGTCGACTCAATAAGAAAAATCAGTGATTATAAAATTAACACGTTAAAAGTTGACCATGTTCAAAATACCTTTGAAAATTTAAATTTTTCTGAGATGATGTTGAAAATGCTAAAAACGATGCAAATATATCAAAAATACATTTTTTTGGGATTTTCATTATTTTTTTCTATTTTTGGTTTTTTTCTTAAAATTTATCAAAAACATGGGTAAAAAATTGGGTAGCAACAGGATGGTTGGGAGTTAGACTTCATTTTTTGTTTTTGCTTTTTATGGGGTAATCTCATTCCTATGACTCGGGTAATGAGTTTAGTTTGGTTGTAATTGGATTTTATGATTTTTTCTGATTTTTTTTAGTAAGTTATCTCGGTCTAGTGATTAGGGTAGTGGGTTTGTCAACTTAACTTGGGTTAACTCATATTTTTTTTTTGTTTTTCTTTTGAAATTGTTTCTTTTCGATTTCGTCCTTTAATTGTAGGTTAGTTGAGAGCTCAACCTTGAATTTGTTTTTCATTTTTCTCTATATTGAGTAATCTCATTCTCATGACTCAAGTCACGAGTTTAGTTTGTTGGGCTTCATTTTTTTATTTGTTTTCTATTAAGTTATATTGATCTTATAACTTGGGTGACAAGTTTGTCAGGTTAACCTAAGTTAACATGCCTATTTTTCTTTTGAAATTATTTCTTTTTAAATTTCATACTTCAACAACAGGTTGGTTGAGACCTGGGTGTCGTCATTTTTCTCAATTTTCTTTCTATGGGGTAATTCAGTTCTCATGACTCAAGTAGCGGGTTTACCTAGGTTAACTTTAGCCGAGTTTTTTGTTATTTTTTAAATTGACTTTTTTTTCCATCCTTATATATTTGGCTTATTCTGCATTAACCTTATATTTTTTTTTATGTTTTTTAAGTAATGATTTGACTCGTGTTATGGAGTTGGTTGAGGATTTAATAATGATTTAAAATGAAAAAAAAGTATAATTAATTTAAAATTAACAACTTTTTAAGTCATTAAATTACTATAAAATTGGATTTCTTACATTACTCAATGATGGATGGTTTGTCACCGATGATTTTTTTTATTTTCTCTTTTCTTCTAAAAAAAAATAAATTTTTATCCTCTTTAGTTTTGGTGTTTCAATCTTAGTCTTTATTTTTTTTATTTCTATTTTTTTTCTTGACCATTTTAAAAAAGTTTTGTTTATTTTCAATTTAATTATTCAATTACAATTTGTTATAAATTATCTTTTTTGATCGGTCCATATTCTTTGATTTCTAATTTGTTTTTCTTGGTCTTTTTTTAAAGTTTTATTGTTTTCAATTTCATCATGAAATCAAATTTTATGGTGTATTTTTTTATTTAATCCTCACTCTTTTGATTTTTTACTTTTATTAAAATTATTTTTCTTTTCAATTTAACCCTTCAATAAAATTTTTTTTTTGCCCTTTCATTTATGTTTTATTTTAATTTTCACATTTTTTTTGGATTCTTTTGGTGTAATTAATTGTTTTCTCGGTTTTATCATTCATGATTTTTCCATTTACGGTATTTCTAGTATAATGATGTAAGGCACGGGTCTGAAATATTAACGCGGGTTTACATATTTTTCAGTTCATTTTCTTTTTCAACTTAATTGTTCACCTTTGTTTTTTTTTTAAATGGTTTTGTGGTTTTTCTTAATTTCTTTTTTGTCGGGTTATCCCGATCTCATAACCTGGACTACAAGTTACTCTATGTTGGCTCGCCCTTTATTATCTAGATTACATATTTATGACGCAAACTCGAGTTGAGTCATGTTGTTTTTCTTATCCATTTTCGTGTTTACAATGTTTTTTTCCCTTTAAGTTATTGTGATCTTATTTTTTATAAAACTTTTTGTTTCTTTATTATTGTTGCCTATTTTCATATTATGTAATTAAAACAAAATCAACTTATTAAATCCGGTCAAGCCTGTAACTCGAGTCATTTATTTTTTTTAAATGCATTTGCGACACCTAAATTATCTATGTCTTTTTATTATTTTCTTATTCTAATTTTATTTTTTTATTTTAATTGATACCTATTTTTTATGTCTTTTTTTTTAAAAAAATTATTTATTTATGTTTTGATTAATATCCATTCTCTATACTTTTTTGGTTTGCTTATTTAGCTTGTTTTGAATTGAGTTTTTTTTTTTAAAAAAAATTGTTTCATGTGTGTTTATTTTTTGAAGATATTATTTTGATTCATCTGTATTTTTGTTTTGTTTTATATAGATGAAATTTATTTTAAAAAATAAAAAATATTTATTTTTAAATAATATTTCTAATATGTACAACCTTGTATGATATTTTTTTTATTTAATAATTTTCTCGTGTGTGTCTGTTTCTATTATTTTATGATTGAATAAGAAAATCATTTTAGTAAACAAATTCATTAAAAACAATTAGGTAAATGTCCTATGTTGCTGGATCAAATATCTTAATTTACATCTACTTCTTAATTTTTTCGATTTCAATTTTAGTTATAATTAATGATATTGTTTTCACTTATTTACACAAATAATTATTGATTTATTTAATTAAATGCTTGTGTAAGCCTTTTGATTTACACTTATAATTTTTAATGAAAGAAAATGCATCGAAAAAGCCTATAGGGTGTGGAAAAATCATTGTAGCACAAAAAATAGTTTATTATGGATTGTAATAGTTAGGGGTGAGCAAAAAAACCGGAAAACCAATTAAACCGAGAAAACCGGAAAAAAAAACCGAAAAAACCGAACCGAAATTTTTTTTTTTTGAAAAAACCGGCCGGTTCAGTTCGGTTTCGGTTTCGGTTTTATAACCAAAAAACCGAACCGAACCGAACCGAAACCGACAAAAAACCAGAAAAAACCGAGCCAAACCGGAAAAACCGAGCCAAAACCGAGCCAAACCGAAAAAAACCGAGCCAAAACCAGAAAAACCGAGCCAAACCGGTTTGAACCGGTTTTTGCCCTAAAAAACCGAACCGAACCGAACCGAAACCGGCCAGTTTGACCCAGTTTCGGTTCGGTTTCGGTTTTTTTTCAAAAAAAAATTTCGGTTTGATTACTTTTTTTGATAAAAACCGAACCGAACCGAAAATGATCACCCCTAGTAATAGTGAATTGATGATTTTTCCCTTCAACAAATCAGTCAAGAAGACTAATCTCAAGAATAAAATGATCTTTTTCATGTGATTCATTTGTCATTTTTTTTCAAAAGAGGTACAAAGGTCTTTGCAAAATTTTTTAGAACAATGAAATATCTTTATTGCCCTTATAAATAAAAATAAGATAATTGGTTGTTACGAGAGTTTTTGAAAATTCACATTTTTTTCCCACAATGAATTTATTAAATTACTCTTGAATTCAAAATTAATTAAAATTTATTTTGGGATCATCATCTGATTTTTTCATTATAATCAGATTTGTAAAGAGGTAAATTGATCTTTTATTATAATTAAAAAATATTAAAAATTCAAACTTGTCAAACATGTGCCTCACATGCGGAAACACATGAAAGGAGCCACGAAGCTTTGGCGGCAGCCGGCATGTGAAGAGTTATCCGATGCTGAAAAAATTTCTTCCTCCTTCTTAGTCGATTACTCAAGGCGTCCTTTTCCTTCATAGGTAGCGTGTGTTGGGTTTTGCTAGATGGATTGTCGTTAGAGCTATTTTCTCTTTTCTCTCTCTTCCCTCAAAATTCATGTTTGACTTTTAAAATTTCAAGGTACCCCCCTTAGTTAAGTATATTTGAGTATTAATTCTTATTTTTTTGATTTTTTTATTTTTATCATTGGCCCTTTTGTTAGTTATTTTTTTTCAATTATATCCTTCAATCTATTTTTTTTTTTAAAGTTCGGTCATGATTCTTTTTTTTCCTTCAACTTTTTTTCTCTCTTTTGTAAACTTTCAATTATTTTCAATTTTATTCTTTAATCAAAAATTTTAATTTGTTATTTTTTTAATTTGTTTCTCATTTTAAGATTTCTTCTTTAATTCTTCTGTGAAATTAATTTTTCTTTTCATTTTAGCTGTTCAATTCAAAATTATCCATGCTCTAATTTGTTTTTTTTTTCAAATTTGATCCTCGTTCATTTGATTACTATTTTTTCATTTGAATTTTTCATTGATTTTTTTTTTAATTTCATTAGTTGACATTTGATTTATTGAAATTTGAGCTTCATGATTTTCCGGTTATAAGTTTTATAAGCTAACACGAGTTCAATTCATTTTTTTTCTAGACTTATTTTCTTTTTCGATCTCATTACTTAATAGTAACTCTTTTTTTTTTTTTGAAAAAAATAGGCTTCATGGTTTTCTTCTTTTTTACTTTTATAGGATTATCCTGATCTCATGGTCTGGTCTGTGGGTTTGACGGTTTAACCTAGCTTGAATCATTGTTTTGGGTTTTAATTATTTTTTTCTTTGGATCTTTTTGTGTGATTTTTTAAATTTTATTCTTTAATATTTAATTTGTTGAGAATTGATTTTCGTGATTTGTTTATGTTTGATGCTTCCGATCAAGTGGATCGGGACATGAGTTTTATATGCTAACAAGGGTTGATATTATTTTTTTGTTTGACTTTTTTTTTCATCTCATAATTTGATATTGTTTTTTAATTGAGTTTCATGATTTTCTTCCCTTTTGTTTATGTCTAGTTATCTTGATTTGTTTGTCTTTTTTTAATTTTATCATAATTGAAATTTAAAAATTAAACTTTGAGATATTTTTAAATTTTTTATTTTTGATTAAATAACTCGGGGTCAATGATTAAATGCGTAACACAAGTTAATATCTTTTTTTTTCCGGTGCATTTATTAAGGCTGTGTTTGTTTCCGGGAAACCATTTTCCAAACTTTCCTGTGTTTGTTTGCCATTAGAAAAGTTGGTCAACGGAAAACACTTTCCAGTCAAAGGAAAATTTGGCTTGGTTTCCGAGAAAGTGTTTTCCTTTTATTTTGGGCGGAAAACACTTTCCGGAAGTTGTGAAAAATTTAGAAATGTCATATTATTTGCTGATTATATCAAATTTAGTCCTCAAACTTTTGATTGCTATATATATTTTGTTTTGAATATTTGTTTTTCAATTTCATCCCTTAAAATTTAATTTTTATATTAATTTTGGTTCTTATTTTTATAATTTTTATTTGCTTTTTCCTTATTATTTTTTAATTGAAATTTTTTATCTATCAAATCTGGTCCTCATTCTTTTGATTGTTACTTATTTTATTTGAAATAATTTATGAAATGTTAATTATTATTATTTTAATTTTATTCATCTTTCAATTTTTTTATTTTTTAGATTTGATCTTTATTATTTTGATTATTATTTATTTTATTTGAGATAATTTATGAAATTATATATTTTTTTAATTTTATTCTCATTCAACTTTTTAATTTATAAGATTTGTTTCTCATTATTTTAATAAACTTGAAAAAAATAAAACATTAATAAGTTATTTTCCAGCTCATTTTCCATGATATAACCAAATACTGGAAAGTGTTTTCCAATTTATTTTCTATTACATTATCAGACATCAGAAAATAATTCATTTTTTTAGAATTTATTTTTCAAAAACAAAAATACTTTTTAATAAACAAACGAGATTTAAACTTTTTTTTTTTTCAAAACCATGGCAGAGTTCGGGTCAAAACTAGTTAATAAATTCGAAGAAAGCCCCCGAGGTACGACTGCATTTATAAAAATAAACGAAGCACATACAGAAGTGAAAAAAGAGTAAAAACAGGACAAATAAAGAAATCAGTCCTTCCCCCCTCCCTTCATCCCATTTCTACGATCAATCTCTACTATTCCTCTCAAACTGCCACCACTACTGCCTCTCTCTCTTCGTCTACAAGCAACTTCACTTCCAAAACCAGTAGCACTTGAAAATCAAATCATTGAACTTATGAAACCCTAAAATTCGTCAACATGAGTATCGAGCCTTTCAATAGGTAACCAACTCGTTGATTCAATAAAACTTAATCAGTACATAACTAGACTTAATTACTAACCGTATAAAATTTAATTAGTACATAACTCGACTTAATTACTAACTGTTTTCCTTTCCAATTTCAATTTTGTTTGTCAAAAAAACAAAACAAAACAGGCTTGTGAAGCTTGCGGCTCGAGCATTTTATGATGATATAACAACAAAAGGAGACAATCAACCCAAAACGGGACGGAGTGATAATAGGGGCATCGCTGTAGTAGTGCTTGACGCTCTCACTAGGTGCAGCTTCTCTCGCTTTCTCTTGTAATTGATTTTGAGCGTACTTGTTTTCATTTTACTAATCAGTTTAACTTTTAGAAGTAGAAGTAACTTTTTTTTTCCTTAAATTTTTGTGAACTTTTTTTTTGTAATTAATTAATATGTGATTTATAAGGTCATGTGTGTAGATAATAGTTTGGGGATTGACTTAAGGTTTTAGTGTATTTTAATATGGTTAGTTGTGATTGTGATATATATTGGATCACAGACGACAATGGGTAAGGGAAGAAGATTTGGCCAAGGAGTTGAAATTACACTCGAAGCAACTTCGTCGGACTCTGCGGTTTTTCGAGGAAGAAAAACTCGTGACCCGGGATCATAGGAAAGAGGTTGATGTTTTACTTTGTTTGCATCAATTTAGTCTGGTTGATAGACTGCAGGATAAAAAAAGTCATTAATTGTTGGAAATCTGGAATTAAAGTTTGTATTTTGATGTGCCACTGAAGCATTTTATTTCTCTTTCTTTTTTCTCGCCACAGAATCCATTCCCGAACCATGTTTATTGAAGTAATATTTGCTAATAAGGAAGTACAACTTTGCTCTTTTCTTGTTTTTTCTTATTTAATTGTTTTAGATTTCAGCCTTATTTTCCTTTTGTGGTCATTATCCTCATGTACAGTGCTTGAGCTAAGGAAAAAGAAGAGAAGAGAGGATTTTTAGGGCCTAGGGATACATTTGTTATCTCTCGCATGAGAGGCTTTTTTTGTGTTTTGAGTTTCCAATTGTTGAACTTCCTAGTTTCCTCTTCCAATAATCTAGCCCTGTCCTCACAGTCCAAGTTTTTTTGCCATTTATTAACAATGAACAATCTTGGTGGAAATTTGTGCTTCTTATTCACAATCTTAGATGCCATCATTTGATTCATTAAGGATATCTTTCCTCCTGCGTTATTGTTAGTCTTTTGGTTTGTCACAGACGGCTAAGGCTGCGAAGATGCATAATGCTGCAGTAGCTAACACTACTGATGGGCATAGAACCAAGGAGGGAGATGACAAGATCAAGATGCACACTCACTCTTATTGCTGTCTAGATTATGCACAGGTTCTCTCCCTCTCTCTCTTTCTGTGCGTGCATGCACACTCAATATAGGAACCTTCATTTGATCAGCTTTTTCACTGTATTATTTTACCAAATGTTGAGCTGACTTCTTTACAAATTTTGGATTCCAGATATATGATGTTGTTAGGTACAGACTGCACCGCATGAGGAAAAAGCTGAAGGACGAGTTGGAAGACAAGAACACTGTTCAAGAGTACACATGCCCCAACTGTGGAAGAAGGTATTTATTGGTGTTTTTTTTTTGTTCTCATTTCTGTCTGTTTTATTTTGAGAGAGGATTTGTCTCTATCTGTACATATGAGGGTATTTGTTTTTTGTTTGATGTCATATAACCAGATACAATGCTTTGGATGCTCTGCGCTTGATGTCTCTAGTTGACGAGTACTTCCACTGTGAGAATTGTGATGGGGAGCTTGTAGCTGAGAGTGACAAGTTAGCTGCCCAAGAAGGTGGAGATGGAGATGACAATGCTAGGAGGCGGAGGCGTGAAAAATTAAAAGACATGCTTCAGAAAATGGAGGTAGCTATTCATTTCTATTATCTTGTTTGTTCAGGATGCTAGCAATCTTTTCCTTTTTAAATGCTACTTATTATTAATGAAAGCTTGTTATAGAGTTATAGAAGAGGTTCTTGGCAGAAGGTTTGTCATTGAATAACAAAAATATATCCTTTATTACTCTTTGGTATGGTTGGAGTTATTTTATTAGCTATGCCATATCTTTGTTTCTGTATTAGTGATGCAGGTTCTATGCTGTGAAGCTGAGCAAGTGGCCATATCTTTGTTCCTTTATTACTCTTTTTTGGTTTTTGATTTTCTTTTTTACTCCTGGATTTCTCCATGAACAGAGAGCATATGGAGATCCAAATCCTTTATTTTACTCATAACTAAAAGAATTTCACAATGTCATAACAATGAGGATTTGACTTTTGATGTTTTTCCTAGGCATTATGAATGTTTTCGAATCATAAAATCTGGGCATTTTTGAAACCTAACTCTTCTTTTTCAGACTTACCATCCCCTTTTCCTTTTGGTTTTCTTTTCTCAAGGTAGTTTTCTCTTGTATATTCCTTTTGTGTTACATTTAGATAAGCAAAATTGGTGTTTAATGTTCGGTACATTCACAGTACCTCATCTTGGTTGATTAACTGGGTTGCATCTTGATAACATGTTTGATGTGCTTATTGCATGCAATAAAAAAAAACAAAATACAAGGATGGACTTCTACTACATTCTTAATCATGCTTATGACAGGATGTGGTGTCATTGTTGTGAGAAAAACTAGTTGACTATTCTGTTCTCATATGCACATAAGAAAATGCAGGTAGATTCTAAATCTGGAATTGTGCACAGCTTCTGAAATCGTTGATTTGCATATTTCAAGAATGTTTTGTTGGATGCTACATCATTCCAACTCTTAATGTCATGTGATATGTGAACTCTTGCTCTCTTTACTGCTTCTGTATAATTTATAGGTTTATTTTCTCAATGACTGGACAAATTGAAATGGCTAGGTACAACTTAAGCCATTAATGGCTCAACTTAGCAGGGTGAAAGATTTACCTGTCCCTGAATTTGGGAGTCTTCAAGAATGGCAAATTCATGCAAGTGCTGCTGGCCGTGCTGCAAATGGTGATTCTAGTTACAATGATCCCTCCAGATCTTCTCAAGGGTATGGTGGAACACCAATGCCATTTCTGGGAGAGACAAAGGTAACACTTTTCTCGGTCCATCCTACAATCGCTCTTTCTGCTTGAAGTTTGAGTGCAGAAAATATCTGCTGTTACTCATGCAGTGTTTTTTATAAACTATAAGGACTTTTTATATGGTTTCCTACACTAAAATTTATGTAGAAGTTATTTTCATAGAGATGATACTTCTACCAGGGAGCTTTAACGCCTCTGGTGTACCCAAGCAGCACTACACCTTTCAGAGATCGTAAATTATTGCCATCCCTAATTTTCTAGGGTTAGCTTTTTGCATGAAGTTAATGGACAAAAATGGTTTAGCATAAGCTAAGGTATTGCTGCACTTTGGATTTAACATTGTGCCTTTTAGTAAGCCATCAATTTTAATTTAATGCACCAAATAGATGAAATTTAGGCTAGAAGGTGAATGGGGTGTTAGGTAATAAGCATTTTGAATCAAACCAATTCACTGCCTTCTAGGCCATGAAGGAGTTGGGTGCTTCCCTCATCTGTTAAGCCATAGCTTTACATGTGAAAACTCCATATGATCTAAGCTAGGTTAGTTCAAGCCTTGGTGGTGGTAGCATGACAAGTTTTAAGGCTATAAATTAGGGTCATATTTCAAAGAGTTGATCAAAATCATAACTCTCTCAAGCACTCTGTCTATCATTCACTGATCTCTTGAATGTGGATGGTACCTTGCCAACCACGCAGACCTTACTGTTTCTCTCAGTCTCTCTTTCAAGAAAGGGATCAGTGTTTTTTCTCTTCTAGCGAGTCATAACTTCACTTGTCAAACCTTCAGTCCATCAACGGTAGGTTAGTTCAAGCTTTGGCTCTAGTGTGAGAATGGAAGAATCATTTGCTCCAACTTGTAGACTTTACTGAAAGTTCTTAAGGCAACTAACGTAATCTTGCATGCTAAATTTATTTGATAAAGTGTTTTGGCTTATCATCCTCACCTGGATGTTACCTAACAAACCAGATTAGGTGTTTTGACCTATTGTTTTGGGTGTTCACGACAATAATTCAGTGTGAATTTTTAGTAGTATTTTTGGGTTTGTTGATCTTTATTTAATGAGTTTAGGTGGTGTTTGAGCAAAAAAGATATGTGCCATGTACAATAATGTATGGTATTGTGTTGATATAATCCATGAGAGGCGTGTAATGTACAAACTCCCTTCACTTTGCCACCACTTAAACCTTCATACATATGGGAAACGAGTTGAAGCTTTTGAAAGTGGTATGGATATGATGAAATCACTCCTTTGAACTATCTGGCTTGTGATGTGATTATTTAAGGCAATCTAGAAGTTTGATATCAAATGTGATAGTTGAAATGGCATGTATAATATCTAAATGGTAACTTTCCCAATTGAAAAGTTGTTAGTGCTTTGTTTCGGTGAAGTTCATCCATACTTGGCTATGATCGGTCATGAAAACATCAGTTACAGGTGTTATTTTGACTAGCACATTTGACATGCAGCACCGAGTTGAATTTAATGCATCAAAGAGATGCCAATTGAGACATGACCAGGTTTGAGAAAGGCATACTGCAGACAGGCTGGTTTACTTTATAAATTTGGCGAGATAAAATGGAACCATTTTTGTCAATAGTGCCCATTTTGTTCAGTTATATCATGGGCTTGTTGTTGACAAAGTTGATAGCATCAGTGATGATGCTCTATTTGAATGATGCCTTCTTAGTACAGGGATGCTGAATGTGTTATAAACTGCTGTCCCATCAATGTGGCTGGTTAAAGTGATATTTTGAGTTGACTGATTAATTAATTCCACCAAATAGATATATTTAGGTCTAAATAACTCTTTCAGAGCATTTCATACTCTCTTTTTACAGTGGGAAATCAATGCTGATGATACTAGGAAACATTGAGGGCAAGGGCAAACTGTCTCCCTCGCTAACTGTAGAGAGATCTATTACATGTTTCTCTTTCATAAATAATTGGTTGTATTGACATTAATGATCCATTTCAAATGGTCAGTAAAAGGATCATGGAACCAATGTTCTATATATCATGTGTGCTTGTCTCTGTGTGTGATAAAGGAAAAGGACAGCTCTACAAAAGGGAGGGTAAGTCGTAAAAAAAAAAAAAAAACCCCTCAAAGCTGTAACCAATGGCTGTGTCAGATGTAATGGACATTCTTTGAACTCCCTTTTTGACAGGGTCTTTTTTTTTCCCTGTTAGGTGATTCAGTTCTTTTTAACCTTACCTTTTTTGTAGGAGGTTTTTTTTTCTTTTTTCAGTCTTCTGGTTACATAGAAAATTTTCTATTTACCATGCTATGGCTAATCATTGAAATTTGTTGGGTCTTTGTTACGAACACTGGCCATGTAAAAGTTTCTAACATCAGCATTTGCTTCGATATTGGATTAAATTATTCACAAGCTATAAATTGCTAAACTTTGACAGGTTGAAGTTTCGTTTTCTGGTGTTGAAGGCAAGGAGGATCTCAAATCTGAAACTGCAAGTACCGGTCTGAAAGTTTTACCACCATGGATGATCAAGCAGGGAATGAACCTTACGAAAGAGCAACGTGGAGAGGTCAAGCAGGGGTCTAAGATGGATGACAGTTCAGCAGCAGCAGAGCCCCCAGATGACAAAAAGATTTCTATTGAGAATGATGACAAGATAAAGGTCTCCTGCATGATATTATATTTGCATGTTCTGATTTGTTATACATGGTTTTGCTTCCTCTTTTAACCTCACTTTCTTATCTTTTGACTTGGCTTCTTCTTTTCAAATGACAGGATGAGTATGTTAAAGCTTATTATGCTGCTCTGCTTCAGAAACAACGAGAAGCAGAAGAATCTGCTGAGAAACAACAGGAATTGTTACAGACATCCATCTCCAATGGTTTTTCCAAATCATCTTCTGATCGTCAAGTGGGCATGAAATCCAAACGCGAGGAGGATGATGAGCCAGATGATGATGTTGAATGGGAAGAGGCTCCAATTGGAGGTATGTCTTATTTATCAATGGAATGGGATCCTCTCCAATCCTACTAGGGACTAGGAGGCGTGTCAATGCATCCTATGCATGCTAGGAAGTGGCATCCTGCCCCTGCATTTGTTGTGCTTTACATTGGTGAAAATTGTTATTTGTTTTTCTTTAGTTAATAGATGAACAATAGTATTCCGAGACTAAAAAGAATGAGTACAAATGGAAGTTAAGACATCCTCCTTGAGGAAAAAGAAAAAAAATCTCAACTTATATAAAAGTGAACTCCAATTGTTTTGCATGCTCACTAAAAACGCCGCACATTAAGTGTGCATGTTGGGATTTGAGTTTTCAAAACCATGGTTTTAAAAAAAGCAGCAGATTGTTGCTTCTCCAAAACCATATGTTTTGAGTTTTTGGGATTTCAAAACATGGTTAAAAAGATAATCAAATATCCATTTTGGGATTCCAGACCTGCCTTTTGGCTCAAAACTTGATCCTAAACACACTTTAAAAAGCTGTGAAAGCAATACCAATCATATTATTGTGGAAGCCCTGCATCTCCAAAGCATCTGACCTTTCATCTCCAAAGACCAATGTATATTGTATCAACTCCAGGCTATAGGGACAGATTACTGCAAATTCACATAACCTATTCCAACCTTATGCTATTGAGCTACGGGAGGAAATATGATTCCCTGTTTAGTTGGCATTAAAACACATGATGCATGCATATGTTTAAGATGCATTTGGCACATATGGAGATAGATTAGGAGCTTCCCATTTTTTTATCCTTCGAAGAAGATATGTACTTCCATATTTAGGGTATAACCTGGTTTCATTTATAATGAAACCATTCTGGCTTGGCTTTGTAAATGTTGTAACGGGTGAGGTGGGACAGCCAGTGAAAGATTTTGGAGGCAGTTATTTTAGGAATATATTTAGGTTTAATTAGTTTCCTGATAACATTAAAGACTGTTTAGTATGTTTTCCTCTTCCTATTTCTATTTGGTTTGGCACCCTTAATATCGCCCTACCCAGACATTCAAGTCACATTTTGAATATTGATTAATCAAATTAATTCAGGGTTCTCTTGTGTTTTATACATCACCTGGACTAAAACTAAAATTGCAGAGACTGAGCCATACCAAATTTGGCGGCTTGGGAGTGCAGAAAACTTTTAACTTCATAGGTTGTTGAAGTTTTTCTTCTTCCGTTTGAACTCTTCTCCTCCCAGTTCATTACTTGTTGTCTACAATACTGCAGGCAACACAAGTGAAGGTTTTAAGGTTAATGACTTGAATGCTGAAGCTCCTGCTTCTGGAGAGGATGACGAAGATGATATAGACTGGGAAGAAGGTTGAGCAAACACTGCTTTTGCATTCCCCATCAGCTTAGGCACCATAAAATTGTTGTAAAACATATGATGTTCAAGTTGGCTAAAGTTTACCTGGATATGGTTTTTTCTGTAGATTTTTGTTTTGATTGAACACTAAAGAAGCTCTAGACATTAGTACTGAAAACAACTGCAAGAGCTGATCCTTGCATGATGGAGAGGACCTCTGTGTCAAGTGGTGGGACTTTCGTGTTCGTTTCAGCAGTTCATGTAAAACTGCATTACATTGTATATTGGCTCTCTTGGTGAAAGCTGAAACTGTGAAAGACATTTCCAAGTGCTTGAAGCGATCATTTCGCATTCACCAACAACTAGCAAATTGTGAGAGTAACTTTGATGGCCATGGGTGCCATGAAAAGGGAAAAAGAAAAGAAAATGAAGGAATGAATGAATAAAGATGAAAACTTCGATTAGCTTGTAGAACCAGGGAGGGGAGAGGACGGACCCCCAAATTCATTTTCTAGTTTAAAGGGGAAATATTTCCATAACTTACGAAGGGAAATTATTAGTATTGCTATTAATATGATTAGTAGTTTAATTGCCATTCCAGTCATTTGTGTTCTACTGGATTCACTGTCAGCAAGTTCATAATAGAAAATCCACTCCTTGGAAGTTCAAATGTGCACGACAAAATGCTAACCAAAAGGGTAATAGTAAGTTAGTAAACTCCCCACCAAAAACAAATTGAGCCCCTTGGATAACATTTGAGTTTTGGATATCTGCAAGTGCATAGACTATCACAAACACACTTGTGTTTATAGTGGGTGTCTGTGGTTTAAAAAAGTGCATGGTTAGGTGGTTGACCATGGATGCATCATAGTTGGTAATGATCATTTTCTTTTGATGCCCAACTACTCCTGAGAACTTTATGTTACCCAAAATAGTGTGTTAAATCGGATGGCCAGTGTTGTTCACTATCGGTATGGTGAGCCATCTCAGGCCATCCATGTGTCGGAAAGTAGACATGAATGAGGAAATTAGTGGTGCGGTGAACTTCAAAATTATCTTCATGGTTCCCCAAGGCTTGCTTTAATTTCTCAAATTTCAAAAAGGCATTGAAGTCATTACCACTTCAGGAATATATGGAAAGTATCACAATTAACCAGAAGAGGGGAGAGAAAGATTGAGGAAATTAGTTCAACCTGCCTTTGTAGCTGGTGTAAGAGCACACAACCATACTGGGTCCTTGTCCTCATGTGAAAAATATTGAGTGAAGGAGGTTTTAACTTTTATTAGTTGAATGGTGCTGCCCTCCCCGTACATAAAATTTAATCCCATGTAGAATTGAACATGCATATCTATGATCAAGAGTAGTGAAAATGAGGTTTTGTTATTAAATGTTTGGTATGCTGGACAATATTGATTGGATTAAATAGAACAGAACAAAACAGAACATGACTGAACAAATAACAATCTTGTCTTGTATTTGGTGTGCTTCGGACTGAACATGAAATTTGTTTTATTTTATATTTGGTAGACAATAGACAGAACTCGGCTGATCTATACCTGAAAGAGTTTGGGTTTAAGAAAAAATAGAGAAAAGATTAATTTGACCTTAGTTAAAAACCTGGGTTGAACTGCGACCTAGTCAACCTGAGATAAAACAAGTGGAAAAAAAATCTATTGACCTTTTTTTTTCAATTTTTTTGGTCAAAACGAGTGTCGTACCCTTTGCGAGAGTGCGGCGTTTCGACGACCCTTCCTGGGTGGGTTAAGAGGTCTTTGGTTGGATAAGGAGGTGCCATCTTGTATTATGGTTACTAGGAATCCTAACAAGTCTTTAGAGATTCTAGGCAAAGGGACTGGTTGCGTAAAGAGAGTATTATGGTTATTAGGAATCCTAACTAGTCTTTAGAGATTCTAGGCAAAGGGACTGGTTGCGTAAAGAAAATGTATTAACACTCATAATACGCCTTACCTGAAGTAAACTGAATCATTTTTCTTTGTTTGTGGTTGCTATGGTATGATGGTGTTTCTAAATTTTATCAACCTACTATGACAAGTTTGCTACGATAAACAAACCCTGGTGTTCTAGATTAAGAACTTGGTCTAAAAGATCCCGATTTGAAAAGATATTAGAAGAAAGTAAGCTCATTCACAACTTCTGTGCTGCGAAGGAACTGAAGTTAGAAATCCAAAAAAATTTGGTGACTATTGAAATTTCACTTTTCCTTTTGGTATTTCAAATGTCTATGATTTGTACCATGAGACATAGGTTGAAATATCATCATTTATCGTTGAGTTTTTTTTCAAACAAACTTGAACTTTGGGTACCTTCGCATCTTCTTTAGTAATATTTCAGATAAAAAACCCCTTGTAGGTTTTTTTTTAATCTTTATATCAGAAGTGAATGAGTTATATTACTCCATATAATATGTTGGATATTAACCTCATATAGGTTTTAATCTTTATATTAAAAGTGAGTAATAGATTTTACTAAAAATGAATTTTTTATATTTTTTGAAATACAGGCCACAATCCTTTGGAACTTTACAAACTTGTTGTAAAATCCATGCAATACTTTTTATATTTTTAAACATGCAAAAATATTTATTGATTTGTTTTTCCTAATTTTAAGACATGCTCCAAAATTGTTTTAGGATTTTTGGCTATATGCAAGGAAACCTTTTATTTATTTATTTTTTAAAATATATATATTTTTATTATTTTTAAGGTTTTGTTTGAATAAAAAACATTTTTTTAAATAAAACTGTCAAAATAAGCCCAAGGGCATGTTTGCCAAACACGCCCTTAAGCAAAAAATTCCTTTATCGTTGAAAACCAAACAAGGCTTTACACAAATGACCCGAACTTGACCCAATCAGGTTGATCTGAAATCTTTGGTTTTATTATAAACCGAACAAAAAACACTAGTTTAACCTGAAAAACAAGCCAAAATGAAAAACCAAAACATAAAGCAGATCAAACTTGCAAAAGAAAAAAAAAAGATAAACATAAGTTTTTTTTTTACCAAAACAGATCAAATGTAGAAAAATCAAGAACACGAAGAACATTAAAAGTAAACCTAGCCACATGACTCTCAAGTCCGACCAGATACAACAAAATCAAAGGCATAGACATATTGTAAATCATTCAAGGAACAAGAATCAATCATAAAAAAACATTGATTATCAACCCATAATCATAATTTTATCAAAATAGGCTTCAATTTGAAAAAAGGAAACTTACGATTATAATGACCAAACTATTGTTTTTTATTCAAATAAAATGCAGGTTATCAATGCACAAGGTCATATGAATTTGCAAGAGCAAGGATTATGGTAAAATCAAGGCCTAAAAGATGCATGTAAGACAAAGTTCCTTCCAAGAACTCGAAAAACAAAAACCCATAAAACCCAGAAAATGCACAATTATTGCCCATCCCTAAAAAATGCATTTTTGACCTCTAAACCCATTACTTTCGGTCCTAACTAACCATATACCAATACCTAGCATATTTGAATCAAAATAACTAACAAACAACATCAAAATCATGCACGAGGTTTCACTTTTCAAAACTGCCAAATTAAAACAACAAGTATATTAAAAAATTTGAGGTTAAAAATTGACATTTTAACACTCTATAGGACTAAACCAAAACCTAGGAGCCAAGAACATGCATTTATCAAACAAAAAAAACCTACTACCACATTCAACAGATTCAAAACATATTCCATTTCATCAAAAACAATCATTTAAACATCTTATAAACATCCAACAACATAAACAACCACCTTAAAGCAAGATTAAACAAGAAAAAAACAATATTTTTATGCATTAGTCAAAATCAAAACTAAAAAACATTAGAACACTAAAATAAGTTCAAAAACATCATTAAACATGTAAAACAAGCTAGAGGTGTTGATGCAGACCTCTTGATCACGCGGTCAAACAACCCACAATGTAGATGATACAACTCCTAGAAAGCCAAGAAATTAGGTTTGATATGAATGTGACACAATTTAAACTTGTCTCAATGCACTATCACTATTGTAATAAGAAACCCTCACCCAATGAATAATGATGTTTTTAAAATTCTTTAGAAAACTCCACGCTTTTCTAAGGAACGGTCTCAATATCAGGTGACCTACCCATCTTAAAATTCTTTAGAAAACTCCACGCTTTTCTATGGAACGGTCTCAATATCAGGTGACCGGCCCATCTTAAGATTCTTAGAAAACTCTACGCTTTTCTAAGAAACGGTCTCAATATCGGGTGACCGGCCCATCTTAAAATTCTTAGAAAACTCCACGCTTTTCTAAGGAATGGTCTCAATATCGGGTGACCTGCCCATCTTAAGATTCTTAGAAAACTCCATGCTTTTCTAAGGAATGGTCTCAATATCGGGTGACCTGCCCATCTTAAGATTCTTAGAAAACTCCATGCTTTTCTAAGGAACGGTTTCGGGTGACCTGCCCATCTTAAAATTCTTAGAAAACTCCACGCTTTTCTAAGAAACGATCTCAATATCGGTTGACCGGCCCATCCTAAACTTCTTAGAAAAACTCCATGCTTTTCTAAGAAATGGTCTCAGTATCGGGTGACCTGCCCATCTCAAACTTCAAAAGAAAACATCTTACCTCGAGGAAATGAAGCAGTGCTGGTTCACAATTCCTATCCTTTTCCTTAGTTCCGTTGACCTGAGATTTTGTACCTTAGCGGTTTTCCCAAAAACTTGGAACTATTTTGGCCTTTGTCACACCTTCTTCTGCTAGGTTAGTGTTATGACAATATGGCATGCATGTTTTTTGTTACCTATTTTGGAAACATAGGTCCCCCTTTCTGTTGTAGACTTATTAAGCTCCTATTTCCATTTGTTTGTCCGACTCGTCCTCTTGAAACGGAATATGCTCCACGCATTATACTTCCTATCCTCTTGGTGAAGAAATCTCTGGTTCCTTATGGGGAATTTTCTTGCTCCATTGAGTATTGTCTTTTATTATTATTTTAAAAGGAAAACTCAAAAGATTTGGTTTTGTTCATGAAAACTGAAACTTTCAATGCAATTAGCAATTCTTATAAAAGATACTTTTTTAGAAGTTTTTATGATGATACCCCTTTGGGCTTTGGTTCACTATGGACCCTTATGTGCACTTTGTGCACTTCTTGCCCCCAGTGTGGTGTGCAAAAATTATGTTAAGTTTAGATTTGATTTGGTTCTCTCCAATTGATGGAGTCATCTCCTTAGTCATGCGTAAAAAAACAGTTCTTTTAAGTAAAAGATTTCAAATGCTATGAGATCATACGTTTTATGAAAAAAAAAGGTTCTTTACAAAGAGAATTCATGGCCGAACTTTATTTTATTGACTGGGAAGCATAGTATTTCTTTATAGAGTCAGCATTCATAGGTTTAACTAGATCTTCTCCATCCATTCTCGATAACAATAAAGCTTCTCCCGAGAACGTTTTCTTTACCACCAAAGGGCCCTCATTGTTTGGCGCCCATTTACTGTGATCTTCTCCTGGTAAAAGGCAACATTTTCTTTAGTACAAGATCTCCTTCGTGGAATCCTCAAGGTCGAATCTTCTTGTCGTATGATTTGGCCATCCTTCTTCGATAGAGTTGATGATGACAGATTGCGGCTATCCTCTTTTCACTGATCAGATTTAGCTGTTCATATCTAACCTTTACACATTCCACCTCTTCTAACTTAGAGTCTACCAAAACTCTTAATGAGGGGATTTCCACTTCTAAAGACATCACGTCCTCCGTTCCATATCCCAAAGTGTACGGGGTGGCTCCTGTTGAAGTTCGGACTGCAGTACTATATGAATTAAGAGCAAATGGCAACATCTTATGCTAATCCTTATAGGTGACTACCATCTTCTGAATAATCTTCTTAACATTCTTGTTAGCAGCTTTTACCGCACCATTCATCTTTGGCCTATATGGCGAGGAATTGGAATGCTTGATTTTTCATTTAGCACAGAGTTTTATTATCATCTTGCTATTGAAGTTCTGGGTATTATTAATCTTTTCTAGTGGACCATATCGACAGATCAAATCTCTTTCCATAAATGTTTTTCACCACTTTTTGCCTCCACGTCATCCAAACATCTCAATAAAGTTTCGTCAAATGATTTCTTATACAAAGTTTCTCCATCAAGATAGAAATCCATTGCCAACCTCCTCAAAGTCTTCTTGTCAATTTTGGATGCCCCCATGGGATATGTCTGGTTTTGGATGAATTTCTCGATATCATAAAACCAAAGGTTTCCATCTATTTCTCTTTCAACTAAGCAACAATGAGCTGGGTTATTTCTGATATCAATGTGTACCGACTGTACCTTGTGCCCAAAGTCTATTCTAGCCATAGGAGCCAAAGCGTTAGTAAAATGGTTTCCTTCCCTTCCTAGATGGGTGAACTTTATTTCCTCAAATTCTCTAGCCAATTTAGACATGTATTCTTGGTAACGTCTCAACTTCTTGTCCTTGGTTTGCCATTTTCCTTTCACTTAGCAAATAATCAAAATCGAGTCTCCATACATATCTATCTTTCTAGTATTCAGCTTCAATGCCACCACTAAAACGAGAATGCAAGCTTCATACTCCTATGTTGTTATTGCACCCAAACTGCAACTTAACTAAAATCAAATGCTACTTTTCATTAGAAGAGATTATCATTGCATCAACTCTGTTACCACATATGTTTACGGCACCATCAAAGTACATAGTCCACCAATCTAATTTCCCTTCCTCATCTGAAAACACATCTTTATAAGTAGGTACTGCTTAATTTTCTCAAAATCTTCTTCACACTCATATTCCAAATTCTGAGATTCTTCTTCCTTAACAATCGAAGATTAGGTCACAAGTCATGGTTAATTGGGATATAAATCGAGGAATGTAATTCAACCTTCCCAAGAACCTTCTTACATCCTTCTCAGTCTTGGGAGTTGGCATAGATTGAATAACCTTTACTTAACCAGGGTCCACTTCTATCCCTTTGTCACTCATCTTAAATCCCAACAACTTCCCTGATTTCACCCCGAATGAACACCTTGCATGGTTAAGCCTCAACTTGTACTTCCTTGGTCTTTCAAACAAGTCCTTCAATATTTGGACATGATTCTCTCCCTCTCTAGATTTAGCAATCATGTCATCCACGTATACTTCAATCTCTTTATGCATCATATTGTGAAATAGAGTTACCATAGCCCTTTGGTAGGTGGCCCCAACATTCTTTAACCTAAACGACGTGACCTTGTAATAAAAGGTTCCCCATGGTGTTACAAATGTTGTCTTCTTCTTATCCTCTTACACTATTTTTATCTGATTGTAGCCCGAAAATCCATCTATAAAGGAATATGTGGAGCTACGTGCTACATTGTCAACTAACATATCTATGTGTGGTAGATAAACTCTGATTTTATCTTCCTTTTTGGTTAATAACACTATGTTGGACACCTATTGTGGGTTTTTGGCTACTTCTAGAGAACTGGTGTTCCATTGCTTTTCAATTTCTGTCTTTACTTTGATTAAGACATCCAGATGGATTCTCCTTAACTTTTGCTTAACTGATTTGCATCCTTCTACCAACAGTACCCTTCGTACTACAATATCCGTATCTAAATCGACATATCCTCATAATACCAAGTAAAAACATCTACATAATCTCGAAGTAACCAACTCTTCTATTTCTTTAGGAGTGATCATAGTCCCTATCTTTAATTTTTCTCTTATTATTTTTTTTCATTGCCCACATCTATGGTTTCAAGTTCCTCTCTAGCGGGTCTCCAAGCTTGTTCATGTTGTCCTATTTTTATCCCATTCTTCCTCTTCTACAGCTACTATGTACTCTTTAAAGTTTGGCCATTCATTCTTAGTGTAAAGTGCAGGTGTTTGTTTTGGAAGATCCATTTTGAAAACGGAAAGTGATGTGTAAAAACATCAAGATGAACTTTTGAAAATGCATCATCCCATTAAAGGGAAAAAGTTGTCTCAAAATATTTGCTCGAGCAAACCGATTAGGTGCGCAACATCATTTCAAATTCCTTCAAGCTCTTTTTGGTACTAAGTGTGACCTTTCTTCATTTTTCATCATTTTCCTTAGTCAAATGTTGTGGATTCTAGAAGGGGGACCTATGTTTCTAGGTGTGCAGATGCGTGCATAGATGTATAAGAAAATGTATGATATAATGCATGATTGTGATAAGAACGTATTTGTATATTGGGTATGGATGCAGCCTTCTTGTGAACGAATAATAGACACCACCTTATAAACATAGGTTCTCTTGTCACATTGCTTTGCTAGGAGTACTGCCTTTCAAGTCGTTTGCTTGAATCATATTCACCAAGAGATAGATTTTGCATAAGAAGATGGGTCAACGCCCTTTTCATTAATGCTTGATAAGTTTATTACATTTATAAATAAAAAGGAAATACAACATATTAATCCCTTTCCTCCACAAAATCTCTAGCCTAAGGTAAAAAGGCAAAGCCGCGGTTCTCAATCTTCCCTAGAAAGACATCGGTTTCAGCTAGGCTTCGGCGATAGCGAATGATGTCCCCTCCCACATTCCGCGCATTGATTCTAATAATTCGAGCATGTGCAACAGCTTCGTCCATTTGCTCATCTGTCTTGGTCATCTTTTCTATGAGCAACATATTGGTTCTGTTCAAAGCAATGTTGTTGGCGTCAATTTGATTCTTGTGTTTTTCTATTGCTGCTAGCTTCTCGTCCAAATACTTCACCTTTTCACATTCCTTGTCAAGTTTTATCCTCATAACTTTTATCTCATTCTTCTTAACCGCTAATTCTGTTTCAACAGCTTCCAAACCTTTCCTTTTACTTTCTTCTTTTGCAATCCCCATCGAACAGCTTTCCAACTCCATATATTTCTTGTTCAAATCCTCATACTTCCCAATCCTATCCATCAGTTCGAACTGGACTTGTGCAAATTTTTCTTGGAAATATTCTGCACTTCCTTGGCAATCATTAAAGTCAATCTCCATTACTTCAAGTTCAGAGCAACTTTGCATCCAATCCAAACTCATCCCTCTTAGCTCCTTCGCACTTCTTTCCCTAGCAATCTTCTCCTCACCCAGCTTTAACTCAAGCTTTGTTATTCGCGCATCTCTAGATTGTATTTGCTCATCTAGAAATGCTCTCCTT
>Ga0307517_10002723_pt1 | contig 28189 bp, 38 predicted proteins | sample 23_EM_MG_FD_194515 | JGI IMG/M metagenome (GOLD analysis project Ga0307517, IMG submission 194515) | Populus trichocarpa ectomycorrhiza microbial communities from riparian zone in the Pacific Northwest, United States - 23_EM | ecosystem: Host-associated > Plants > Roots > Unclassified | place... | reverse complement strand
CCCCCCCCCCCCCCCCCCCCCCCCCCCCCCCCCCCCCCCCCCCCCCCCCCCCCCCCCCCCCCCCCCCCCCCCCCCCCCCCCCCCCCCCCCCCCCCCCCCCCCCCCCCCCCCCCCCCCCCCCCCTCAAAGCGGAGAAGGATCGGGATATGGTCTGAACTGGTAGACGGGAGGGGGTCCGACCACTCTGAAAAGTATGGTGCGAGAAGAGGGCAGGCAAAGGCGAGGTCCAGGACGCCTGGGCGTCCAATGAGTGACATGGAGAACCGAGTAAAGACACCCGGGGTGTTGAAGAGGGAGAACCCTAGGTCTGGCGTCAGGTCGAAGTAGGGCGTTGAGGTGGCAATCTCGTCTTCTTTGAAGACTCTAAGGGTGTCAGCCGTGGGGTGATGGATATTCAGGTCACCTAAGGTGAGGGTGGGAAGGGGACTGGAGGGAAAGATGATGTCCGGCGGAACAGAGCGAGTGTTGTTAGGGCGACCTTTGGTGCTGTAGGAGTTGATGATCGTGAAGCCAGTGGTGGAGGGGTTAAAGAAACCATCAGGGGTGAAGAGGTCAAGTGCCATGACGTCCCCCCTTCCAAAGAACCGTGGTACGAGTGACACAGTCGACAAAAGGAACTATAAACATAAAAGGCAACCCTGGGCTTACAGCCACTGGTCGTGGGGGGGGAAAAAACCGTAAATAAGTTAAACGAGGGGAGTTTACCCCTGTAGACCGGAGGGTCTTGCCGGGCTACAATGGAGGGTGGGTGGGCCAGCTGTGTAAACGACCCGAACAGAGAAAGGAACACATCCCAGCTCCCGAGGAAGTTGTGTTGAACCAGTGTGAAGGGTTTCAGAGGGGGGGGGCGAGGCATGCCCACCACCCTATGAGGATTGGTGGTACTGCATTTGCGGGCCAGGCCCGATGGAGTTCTGCTCATAGGAGAGGGGCTCTGAGTGTCCACGGGAGGGAGCTGTCCGGAGCCTGGTGCGTGCCTTACAGAGGCCGGAAGTATTGTTGTCCTTCTGGCCCTTGGAGTAGCCATCTCGAACGCCGACTGGACGGAGCGGGTGGGGGAAGGGGGGGGTGAGACGTCTCGGTCGTCGGTGGCCGTGTCCATCGCGTCGCCAGTGGGCGGCGGAGGAACCACCTCGGTTGCAAGGGTAGAACGCCTGAGAGGGGGCGGTGACCGGCGGCTTTCGCAATCCCTATTCGTGGCAGTATGGTCTCCCCCGCAGTTGACGCAGCGGGGTGGTGAGGAAGTGCAACAGCCAGGTGCAGCCTTAAGGTTACCACCTCCAGGGCAGGTGGGGTTGGGGCAGCGATGCATGGCGCAGGTGTGGTTGAGGGCGCAGATAGAGTAAGCGGGATCGGTTGAGGGGCACCTGGGGGCGACATGGCCGTATCTCCAGCAGTTCTTGCTCTGCGTGTACCTGTTGGAAGTGTAAGCGCGTTCAATTGTTTGTGATCGGGAGAAGAGTCGAATCGAGGAGCCCATCGTGAGTACCTCTCCTGGGTGAAGGGAGACGATGACGGAGGTGGCAGGCTTGCCCTCCCTGGATTGTGCGTCGGGGTTGAGATATCTGGCGGTGAGGAGGCGTATGTTCTTGGAGCGGAGAATTGACTCCGCGAGAAACGGGAAGAGTTCCTCTGGGTCTTCTGGGAGGAAGGCGATTGGGAGTGAGTGGATGGCGCGCTGTGCTTCGTTGGGGGCGAGGCTGAAGGGCAACCAGGGAGAATCATCTTCCATCACGAAGACGGGGTATCAGGGACGCGAAGCCTGAAGGGCAGGAGAAGTTGGGGGGTCAGTGGGGATCGTGCACTGAACGACGTGGAGTTGTGATTTCAATGACTGGAGGTGTAGAGGGCGCGGAGCGTGCAAGGAAATAGGGGGCTTTTTTTTCTCTTTTTTTTCTCTTTTTTTTTCTTTTTTTATATCATATATTCATTGTTAAGGTACAAGAAATCGCATGGAGCGCTAGCTATGGGGAAAACAAAACCCAAAATCCAAAACGAACTAACAAAGGAAACATCCGGCGTCAAGACATCTTCAACTGGGGTCCGTGCCGGTCCCAGGCCCACATATGGCCACGAAATTAAACCAAGTAAGTCAAAGGAAACCCTCCCTTAACCAGCGGGTAGTATGAAAAACAAAAACATAAATCTAGCTTTCCTGAGACGACATAAAGTAACGAAAGGAAACTACATTAGAAGAGCAGGAAGAAACAGAAGACGTAGAGGACTACGGACGCGAGAACATGCCCGGGGGAAAGGCTGTAGCCGTAGACTTAATGAAACGAGCGAGGGCGCTTATGAGGCCGGCTGAGGACCAGACCAGGGCGTCGGGGCCGACATCCAGGACCCCCTGAAGGTGGCGGGTCCTGGCAGGCTCCTTGGCTGAGCAGTGGAGGATTGCGTGCTCGAAGGTTTCGAGGGCACTCAAGCAGCAGGGGCAGGTGGTAGGGACGTCGTTGTCCCTGCATCGGTGGGCGCGGAGATAGCTCTTCCCAGATCTCATCGGGTGGAGGCGGCCCGCGGAGAACTTGTCTAGGCCCATAAACGGGTGGGGCTTGAGCAAGGGGCGGTATGGGTATCTGGCCGGATCTGGTACTGCCTTGTCCCATTCTTCCATGAGGAGGCTCCTGCACTGGAGCTTTAGCTGGGGGTATGATCGGCCCGGAGGGGGCTCGGGATATAGTTCACAGAGTAAGTGTTGCGATGTGACTGGGAGCGTGCCGAGCCCTTCAGGGCCCGGGAGGAACAGCATTGAGTGCGGGAGGGAGTCGAGGGGCAGGTGGGCCCTATTTTTTGAGCGCGGTCTAGGCTAGATCCACGCGAGGGGTAGACGACTGTCTGCATTCCTTGCGCTTAGGGCTCTCTGGTCTGGCGAGTGGCGGTGCAGGGAAGGAGTTTGCACCGAGGGGGGAAGCCTTGCGGTCGCGGGTTTGATTCCCGGAGGGGGGCACAGTATCCTAAGGTGGGCCAGGCGGCGCTTGTACCTGAGGAGAAGCTCGAGCGGTGGGAGGCAAGCCTCTATGGCCAGGATGTCGGTAGGGGTGCATATGAAGCAGTTGGTCGTCGACCTCTGGACCTTGTGCCAGAACACGGAAAGCTTCCTGGTCATGAGGGCCGTGGGCATGAAGGCGTCAGCCCCATAGCTAACGATGGGGAAGAGAAGGGAGGAGGCCAGTCTATGGCAGAGGAAAGGGGGAAGGCCTATCCCCGGAGGGGAGAGTCGTTTGACCGCCACGAAAGCCGCCTGCGCCTTGGCCAGCCTCTTGACGAAGTGGGGTGTAGTGGAGAAAGAGGGGGTGAACCAATAGCCCAGCCACCTGACCTCGTTCTTGGGAGTGAAAACCGACCCATCCAGGTGGATCGGAGCATTGGAGATGGGGTCTCTGTCCCTGTTCGTGCGCCAGTGGATAAGCTCCGTCTTTGGTACTGAGCAGCCGACACCCAACCTGGCCCATCTGCCCTTCAGTCTGGCATACTGCTTCTGTAGGATCTGGATGTTGCACCTATATGACGCAGAAGATGCGGTCAGACCGAAGTCGTCCACGTAGGAGAGGGAGAGGCCATTGGGGATCTCGCAGTGAAGGCGAGAAACGTAAATGACAAACAGGAGCGGCGAGACTGGGGAGCCCTGGGGCGTGCCCACCAAAACTGGGGCGAACACCGTGGAGGAACCCTGATAGAGGAGCCGGCACGACCTGCCAGACAAGAACGACTTGGTCCAAGACAAAAGTTACGGGTTGACCCCTTTGGCTCTAAGCATGCCGCAGAGGGTGGAGGGGTTGACGTTGTCAAAGCCTCCTTTTACGGCCAGAAAAAGAGTGGAGACCTTCCTTCCGGCCATCTGGAGGGTCTTCACCTCGTGGGTGAGGGTAGTGACTGCGTCCCCGGCCGAAAGGCCAGCTAGCGAACCGCATTGGTGTGGGTCGAGGAGGCCAGTTGCCCGGGCCACACATGAGAGTCTCGAGTTCATTATCCTCTCAAGGATTTTCGAAAAGGTCTGGTGTAGGACTATGACGCGGAAAGACGAGGGGGAGTCATAAGAGGGCTTCCCCGGCATATCGAGCCCGATGCTGTCTGCCTTTTTGAGGGTGAGGGGGTGGGATCCGTAGGCCACCAAAGGGGCGAGAAGACTGTGGATGAGATTAGGGGCCACGCGGTGCACCCTTTTCCATACCAAGTTAGGGATCATGTTAGGCCCAGGGGCCGACGATGGGGAAGAACGGGCTAGGGCCCTGCCGATCTCGTCCACTGCCAAGGGGAGGCAGTCCCTGAACGGGAGCAGGATGGTATCAATAGACTTGGCCGGCTCGCCGGGGAAAAAATAGTCAAGGAGAGCCTTGTTGAGTTCGGGTGGTGTAGAGGCTCGTGGGAGCTCCGGGAAATGTGGCGGAGGGCGTCCAACGGGCAACCTTTTGGCCGTCCACACAGTCTGGGGCGTTGCTGAGGCCAAGAAGGAGGACCAGTGATCTCTCTTTGCCTTCTTGATGGCCTTGAAATAGGCAGATCTCGCCGCCCTTGCGGAGGCGAGAAAGGCGGCATCGAAACGGTCATGCTTCGAGGAGCGGAGAGCTGAGTTGTAGCCCTTCCTGAGCGTTGACAGCAGCTCTGACCACCAAGGTTTGGAACGATAGGTCACCCTCTTTAGTGGGGTATCCAGCGCGAATTGGGACGTGACTCTACCTAGGTTGGTGCTAAACCAAATGTCCAGGGAGGGCGTGGTAGGGAGGACAGGGGGGGGCGAGATAGTTGTACCTTTCAGGGAAGAATCCAGAGTGACCCAGTCAGACAGGGCCCAATTAGGGGACTGGGGGGGAGCCCGGAACAAGGGGGCCTCAACGCGGAGGAGGATTGGGATGTGGTCAGAGCCGGTGGAGGGAAGGGGGTCAGACCTTTCCGAAAAGTATGGCGAGAGGAGAGGACAGGCAAAGGCAGGGCCCAGGACGCCGGGGCGACCAATAAGTGACATGGAAAACCCAGTGAAGACGCCCGGGGTGTTAAGGAGTGAGAACCCTAGGTCTGTCGCCCTATCGAAGTAAGGGGACGAGGTGGCAATCTCGTCTTCTTTGAAGACTCCAAAGGGGCCCGGGTCAGCCGTGGGATGGTGGATATCCAGGTCACCCAAGGTGAGGGTGGGAAGAGGACCGGAGGGGAAAACAATGTCAGGAGGAACAGAGCGAGTGTTGTTGGAGCGACCCTTGGTGCTGTAAGAGTTGATTATCGTGAAGCCAGTGGTGGAGGGGTTAAAAAAGCCGTCAGGGGTGAAGAGGTCAAGCGCCATGACGTCACCCCTTCTGAAACAACCTGGTAGGAGGGAAATAGTCGACAAAAAAGAACTATAAACGTAAAATGCAAGCCGGGGCTTGCAGCCACCGGACGTGGGGGGGGAAAAAACAGTCAATAAATTAAATGAGGGGAGCTTGCCCCTGTAGACCGGAGGGTCTTGCAGGGCTACAATGGACGGGGAGTGGGCCAGCTGTGTAAATGACCTGAACAAAGAAAGGCACACATCCCAGCTCCCGAGGCAGTTGTGTTGAACGAGCATGAAGGGTTTCGGAGGGGTGGGCAAGGCCAGCTCACCTCCCCATGAGGATTGGTCGTACTGCATTAGCGGGCCAGGCCCGAAGGACTTCTGCTCATAGGAGAGGGGCTCTGAGGCTCCACGGGAGGGAGCTGCCCAGAACCTGGCGCGGGCCTTAACGTGGCCGGAAGTATCGTCGTCCTTCTGGCCCTAGGAGTAGCCATCTCGAACGCCGACTGGAGGGAGCGTGTGGGTGAAGGGGGAGGGCGAGATGTTTCGATCGTCGGTGGCCGTGTCCATTTCATCGCCAGCCGGCGGCGGAGGAACGACCTCTTCGGCAGCGATTGAACGTCTGAGAGGGGGCGGAGTCGGTCGGGAGTCACAATCCCTCTGAGTCGCAGTGTGGGCACCTCCGCAATTGGTGCACCGCGGGGGCGAGGAAGAACAACAGCCAGGAGCAGCCTTAAGGTTGCCACCTCCAGGGCAGGTAGGGTTGGGGCATCAGTGCATGGCTCGAGTGTGGTTGAGGGAGCATATCGGGCAAATGGGGTTGGGGGAGGGGCATCTGGGGGCGACATGGCCGGATCCCCAGCAGTTCTTGCACTGCATGTACCTGTTGGAAGAGTAAGCGCGTTCAATCGTTCGCGAGCAGGAGAAGAGACGAATCGAGGAGCTCATCGTAGGGACGTCTCCAAGGTGGACGGAGACGATGATGGAGGTGGCAGTCTTGCCCTCCCTGGATCGTGTATTGGGGTTGAGATATCTGCCAGCGAGGATGCGTATGTCTTTGGAGTTGAGGATCGACTCCGCGAGGCACGGGAAAAGTTCCTCCGCGTCCTCAGGGAGGAAGGCGATTGGGAGTGAGTGGATGGCGAGCCAAGCCCCGTTGGGGGCGTGGCGGAAGGGCAGCCAGGGAGCTTCGCCCACGGGGAACGACTTGTTGAGCTGGGAGGAAAGAGCGTCGAAATATGGCGCAGAGGCCGCGGCGGGGGTGGCAGGGTCGGTGACAAGAAGGGTGACGGATCCCCGGTCATTAACCTTGGTACTGACCGCGAGAGGGAGGATGCAATTCGCATCCCTGAGGACGCAGGCAGCAATGTCGCAAAAGGTGGCAGTAATCAGGGGCGCTTGTGGGTGTTCAGAGGGGGAAGAACGCGGGGCATAGAATCTCCTTTCGGCCGTGGGGAGTGACCTCGGTGCCTGGATCACAGGGGCGAGGTTGTTGGTTGACGCGACTTTGGCGGCCATGAGGGACCTCTTATTCTTCTTGCCCTTTGAGGCACCTTTGGAGGCGGCCTGGGCATACGAGGGTTGGGGCTTGGGGCAGTCGGGGGCTAGATGGCCCGAGATGAAAGAGGTGGGGTCAGGGTACTTCCCCTTGTGGAAGGCGTTAGCTTCCCATGAATGCGGGAATTTGTCCACCTAGGCGCGTAGGTCGCCGTAAAAGGCTCGAGTGGTAGGGGCGTCCCGTGGGATATCCGGGTCGAATGGGGAAGGGGGAGTCTTGTTGGGGGGCTGCGCATCAGACTTCGCCCGGGGCTGCGCAGGGAAAGGTGTGGGGCGTGTGGTAGCACTGACCGGAGGAATAGGAGGCCGGGTTGGGGCTGGGGCCGGGTATGTGGTTGCACCGGTCAGGGGAACTGGTGGCCGAGAGGGGGCTGGCGCTTGGGGAGGGGGTGCGGCTGAGACCGTATGTGACAGGTCACTGAGGAACGCGTTGATGGGGGCAAGTCTGCTGTCCAGAGCTGTGAAGGTAGGGAGGGTCGCTACGATAGACCGTATTGTGCCTAGCTGGGTCGTTATGGTGTTGAGCTGACAGGTCATGGACGCGAGGGCGTTGAGGGCAGAGCAGGAGAGAGGGACAAGGATCGTCTCGCCATCCGAAAGTTCAGCACAGTGATGATCGTCGAGAATCGGGAGCTGGATTGAGGAGAAGTTTAGTCTTTGGCGGGTCTCGCGAACGAAGTCTCGTATGTAGAGGTGGGACTCGGTAAGATCAGGGGATGAGGACTGCCTAGAGGGAGCACGCGAAGGGGCCCCCGAGGAGGGGAGGGGATGAAGGTCTCCCATCGTGAAGACGGGAATCAGGGACCCGAGGCCTGACGTGAAGGAGACGATAGGGGGCAAGGGGGGGATCGTGCACTGAACGACGTGGAGTTGTGATTTCAATGACTGGAGGTGTAGAGAGCGCGGAGCGTGCCAGGAAATAGGGGGCTTCTTTCTTTTTGTTTCTCTTTTTTTTATTCTTTTTTTTTAATATCATAATATTCGTAGTTTAAGGTACAAAAATTCGCGTGGAGCGCTAGCTATGGCGTAAACAAAACCTGTAATCAATCCAACGACCCGCTTCACCCCCTCTTGGGAAAAATCAAACCCCACGAAACCAGAGCCCACCCTCCCCCCATACAGCACCAAAGACGAAAGCAAGACCAAGCACTAGCTTCCTTCAGACACGTAAGGAAAAGCAAGTATTGAAACGAAAACAGGGAAAGACACAAACCCTTCGGCGGGCCCCCCACAACAAAAGAAAAGATTCTTATAGCACCAAGTGCCGACGGAGAGGGAAGATAAAACTACTGTTGCCGGATGCCTAACAGTATGTCCCCTACCTATGCGGCTGCAGGGCAGGGGTTCGTCACGGGCGGAGTGCCCGGAAAATCGGCAACGCTTCGGACTTTAGCATGGGCCAAGGAGGTAGAGCTATACCATGACACAGCGTAACCTAATGCGAGGTTTGCAACCATAGAGTAAATCGCAGGCGCGGATGAGGAGGGCGAGGGGAGCCACCCGGTGAGGAGAGCCACTCAGCAGCGGAGGTGCCAGCTATCGTGAGGGGCAGTAGGGTGCCAGCCAAGGAGGCAGATAAGGTGCCAGCTAAGGAGGGGCGTAGCAGTACGGTGCAGGCGGATCTAACGCGTGGGAAGCGGGAGAGGGAAGATCTGCCGAGGACCGAGAAGTACGAACACGGAGGACCGAGACGAGGTCACGATTTTTCGACGCCCACCGTACCGACCGAGCAACTCAGAACTGAGTGCAATACGAGAGAGCAGGGCCACCAGGGCAACTATTTCACTGATGGCCCGAAACTAGCGACCGTGTATTGACGATGGAAGGAGTCTCTCCGACCGTGCACAACACTAAGCGAGACGCGTCGCGAAGTGCGGGGTAAAGGGTGGAACATCAACGCGAGCGTGCTCAATGAAGACGAACGGAACCAGAAAGGAATCCATAACCCCCGGCAGGGGTGGCCAAAGGCCCCAGAGAAACTAGAGAGATACAGGCATGATAAAACCCCCAAGCAGTTGCCACGGACGGGGTAGATCAGAGGCGGAGGACACTCTCACGATGATTTCCCATGCTGTTGAGATTTCAATCGCTGGAGGTGGAGCGGACAAGAAAGATGAAGGAAATAGGGGGCCGAGCCCCCCTTTTATAGAAGGAAATCCTAGCACAGCCTTTGCCGCCCAAGTCATACCCCAGTATGAGTCGCATATCCGCGTAACCAAGGAAACAATACAATTTGTGGTAAATGTTACAAAGGAAATCCCTCATAGCAACTGTGTAACACAAGAAAGCACACCAAAGTTATCCCAATACGTATCTTATCAGGGAACTGTGAGAGTGTTAGGCGCACGGACTCCCCGTAAGGTTTTACAGGGTAAAGTTACCCTACCTTGACCCACACGAACTTCGTAGGAAAAAGATAACACCCGACTCCAGCCCCGGCGTTGGGACAGCGCGTCACCACTGGCCGCCTGGGTAGTTGTGTCCCAACACCAAAGACCACTATCAATGGAACATATCTTATAACACCCTATACGTCGCGGCCGTCTGGCTGTCCGGAACCTGTTTGCAGCATATATAAGGGGAGACCCTCGGACACCTTATGCAAGTGGAAGCAGGTGAATCGGGCGTGGGCGGATCAAGTTACAGACAGTTGAAGACAGACTGTCGGAGGAGTGTGTCGGAGGTAACGGGACCTTTTCGCACAACAGTTAGTCCCCTCGTACCTACAAAGTCGTGTAGCGTATGAAGGAGGTAACTATGCCCAGTAAGTGGATCTGGGGCATCTACAGAGGACAAGTTGGTAAAAGATGGAGTCTAAGGAAAAAAGCCCATAGGTACGATCCCGAGGACAAGTCGTGTAATGCCGGAAGACCAGAATACGACATGCAGTCTCATGTCAAATTCTCGACGCAACCAACCAACGAAGAATGGCCATCTTCGGTCCCGCGAGTTGCACTACCCTCGATGAGCACGGGGGCAAGATAACTCGTAACCATTGTTGTCAACGGACAAAACGGATGAGCTGACACCTGACGTGGTCTCCACACCCTCAGGAATAACAGAAGCGCAGACCGATACGTTGGCCATGGGAGCAAATGGTGTGGTAGAGAGTTTTCACGGTCTACTAGTATTCGCACACAGATGAAGTTCGCAGAGTTGCGGGTAAGGTACTTAGTTAGTATAGAGTTAGCATGTATACCACGATTGCTCAGACGCGGAACATCAGCAAAAAAATCGTCTTGCGCCCCATCTCTCCCCGCTCACCCTGTGCGTCGGACGTTCCAGGCGCTTATAACGTCAACTCGAGTTCTGGGTGCGTCCGCCCAGGTTTATTCCGTCCGGAAGTGAAAGGGCTGCCTCCAATGCGTCCGGACACCACAGGCAGCGTCTGGATGCATTCGACGCGGCCCTTTTGCGTCCAGACACCTTAGACCCCCCCCCCCCAGAAACCCTCCCTCCAGCGCCCAGCCTGTTCCTCCCTTCGCGCCTGAAGTCCACGTTCCCATGCTGCCGTTCTGTGGACGCCTTTCAACCCCAACCTCTCACCTCCCGGCCCCCCCCCAGACACACCGGCCCGCCAGCTTTCCTCCCATGATACCCTCTCTCCTTTAACTTCGTTACTAGCCTCTCTCTGAATCTGTTTCTCACCCGGAACCCGTCCAATATCACCTCTGTTTCTCCCCCACCGCCATATTGGATTCCCTCCGTCTTCTCGCATATCCGGCGGACGTTTTCTAGTCTTCATTTTTTCACCCTATTTCCTCCCAACGCCCTCAGCCCTTACTCCTCCCTCTGATCCCACCCTGTATTCTCCCATATCCGGCGGACGTCCCCCACCCCCTTGCCCTTTCGCTAGGCTCTTTCCTCAGCTCTCCACATCCTATCTTGTTCGCCCCGCTCCTCTCGCCGTCCGCCCCCGGACTCTTGCTGTCCGCTCGCGGGCTCCCACCGTCTTCCCTGGCTTCTAACAGTCCTCCAGACACATTCCCGTGCCTCTTCACCCACAACTGCCCGCTAGACTACTTAACCAAGCCTGCCCAGTTTATAACCATCCCCCGACACATTCCCATGCCTACCGAACCTACAATTGCCCGCTAGATGACTTACTCATGCTTGCACGGCTTATAACTATCCGCCCAGTTCGTTCTCATTCCTTTCCTGCACACCGGCCTGGCCCGTACACTACTATTGTTTGATCATTCCTGACCCTTTTAGCACGGGTAATCCAACTTGATTTTATTACATATATATACACGATCAGCGAGTGGTGATAAAACCATTCTCCCTATCCTCTCGATCGGTTTCTTCAACCTGCGATTCCGTGTCCCTAGGTTCTCGGAACTGCGCTGCACCAACCAGTGCTCCCGGATTCGCCCCATGTTCTCGCTGCGGCTCGCGCTGACTGTGTCTTCCTGAATCCGCGCGGCCGCCAGCCGTCTCTAATTCATCCAGCTCCGTATCACTGCCAAACTCCCGCCTCAATGCGTCCTCATCATTGTCATATCCCACCGTCCTCTCGACCCGCTTTCCCCGCTCCTTCGCGATTTTAGCCTCCAATGTCGTCCTTATCCGCCGGATTATTCGACTCTGCCAAACTCTTCCTGTTTTGCCCCACGATCGTGTCTGACGTTCAAGCAGGGCTATCTATCCATTAGCTGACCTTTCACACCATTCGAGTACAGGCGGTTTTCAAAAGTATCCGGATGCCGGGGCAGTCGGGGGATCCGGACACTTTTGAAACCTGCCAGTACGCATAGTTTATCTTACCCCCGGAACTGGCCCGTGTGAAAGCCACATTATCGATGAAGATGCCAGTCCGCCAACATCTCAGTGAATGACATAATATGGCCGCTGTAAGACAGATAAACGGGCCATCGATCTTATCTAGGAAACCCTCATCTGTTATGCCTTTCCTTTTCGGGCCGGCGTAATATTGAGCAAATATCGCGCCCGGAATCTGCGGTGCTACGAATCTAAGAGAGATTGGCTGTCCGCCGGATCAGATTGATTTAGTCTCACTGCGATTAGAAACAATCCCGACAAATGTGAAAAAGATACCTCATAGCTGCCAGGCGGGCAAATGAACCTATCCTCCTCCAGTAGGTATTCCACTCTTCGTGCGCAGGCTGTAGGATCCTCACTATTGAGCTTATAGAGTTCTGTTATAGCCTTCTTTACTGTATGCAGATACTGCGATCGGCATCCGCTGTGCTTTGCCCGCATCTGCAAATCAGTGACCAGCGGCCACTCCATTTAGTCTGGGATGGGATGCCAGTTATCGATTAAGGGTAACTTACCTGGTCATTTGAGGCCGGAGTAGCATCAGCAAAGTCGGGAAAGCCTAATTGGGTCCGGGCCTCGCTCCAACATGTGCGGACTTCTTCGGTCAGGGTAATTGGGTCCGGAAACGGATTGACAAAGATCGTCCAGTCCCACATCAGATCACGGGCTCTGGCCAGAATGCTACGCTCAAGCCCTGTGGCCATATTTCGCCTGCTGCTGGCCTGCTGTCCTCCTCCGCTATCCAATTCCAGCATTGTTGGATCTGGGTGACTTGGGGTTATCGCCGGCGTCGCAAGTAGATTTAAGACTGTGGGCGAACGGGAGGGAATTGCAGATGTATAACCGTTTTGGCTAACGCGTACTGGGGCAGGTGTTCTCCGTCCGGGGTAACTAATCCTCCTGCTGGAACTCTGGGTATTCCCAGGGGTGATTGTCAGTATCGAGCGCTGCGAGCTAAGGAACTCACGCCCAATTGGTCTCTGCGCTCCCCAGGCCGATTGATGATCCGTATCGTCCCCATGCTGGCTTAACTCGTTCTCCTGCTCGCTCTCCTCGCTCTCCTCACTCTGGCCATCATTGCCCTCATATTCCCCATCATTAGAGTCCAGACTCTCATTCGCCGACTCCAAGACCTGCTGCCGGTGGTTAAGGACAGGCTCTGGTACCTCGAGTCGTGAAGAAGCCAGCTCCAGCACGCCATCCCTCCTCCTACCTACAGCGGACCCAGCCGTAACAGACTCAACACTCGGTGATGGTATTATAGTTAATCTATCCCTGGACCCAGATCTCCGGAAACGTCCGCGGAGAACCTCTCTTCGCCTTTGCCTTTCCTGCCTCGATGAACGCGTTCGGTCCGTCATAACCCGCTGCTGTTGTTGTGACATAGTATGCAGGTGGATAGTGATAGAATAGAATTGTTGTGTATGATGTTGGGGAGTAGGTAGTGTCAGGAAGCCTCTATTGGTATGTAGCTAAGGGCACGATATGGGGTGTGAACTTGGAAGATAGAAATGGTCCGTCCGGCTTCCTTAAGAACTAAGAACGTTCATAGTTCATCACTCGCTTTTATGTTTGCTGGTGTCGGCAGACACCCGCGCGTCCAAATTGCAACTTCATACCTGATATAGGAATTTGCACCCGAAGCGTCCAGCTTCAACTTGGCCGCGCCGCTATTTCACTGGGGCAACACGAGTGTTTGGTACTTGATATTCTTGAGGGTGATGAAAAAAGGTTTATCAGTATTTACGGACTAATCTAGTTTGAGTAGGTCTGCCAAGCGGACGGTAACAAATGTGGGTAAGGCTAGGGCTCGGAGCCCGGACGCTAATCTCAGAAAGTGAAAGCTGCCGCTAAGGCTCAACAGATGGGATATAAGGTGTAAAGCTAGGATAGGAACAGCGATGAAAGGGGCAACCCCGAATGAAAAACGAGCTAGAAAACAATGAGAATGATCCGCACAAATCCAAAGAGCAAATCTCTAAAGCCTGAAGAGAAAACATATTCCAGACGAAAAAGAGCTGGAAAAGAACAAGAATGATCTGCGAAGATTCCAAGAGCAGGTCCCGGGAGCTGACCCGGTAAATGAAAAATAGCCAGTGTCCGTAGACTACATTGGGTTTGGGCAACCGCAGCGGGCTAATCCAAACAAGAAATGTGCGGGAAAAAATGCAAGGATAGCTCGCAAAACTCTAAAGGCTAAACTCCAAATGAAAAACACCCAAGGAAATGTCCGCAGGAGATAGTCGCAGGTCTAAATTAAGTGTACTGAGCAGGTGAGCCCAGACGTAGCGGGCTAATCTAAACAGAAATAGTCAGGAAACAGCGAGAAAAACACAAACTCTAGAAACAAAAATGAAAACACCAAAAAGAAAACACCAAAAAGAAAAGTCGAAGGGTCCATCGCGGCCTAGAACCTGTAAATTGCTTGAAATGGACCTGCACCCTCTGCTAGCTAGACATTAGCCACAGTGGTCGGGGCAGGAGAGCTTTGTTGGCAGAGCTAGTGAGCCAGGACAGAAACGGACTTGAGCGGGCTCCCAACGCCCGTTTCTGCCGGCGGTACTACGGTAGACCTTGCCAACAGAATGGATGAAAAACCTGGTAGTCGTAACCGGAACTTACCAGGTGTAGAGTATGCACTTGGGTCGGTTGGGGAGTCAGCGGCCGGGCTTAATTCTCGTCCGGCTTCTCCAGCTGCTGGAATATCCGCAGACACATCGCTTGTAGCCGGATCGGAGGGGGAATGGATTCTGCCGGGCGTACCAACTTGGGTCGCCAATGTGTTGACAGGCTGCTCGCCCCCTGAGGCCAGCATCAAAAGATGCTCGGCGGACCTTCTGGCCTCTGCATGCTCAGAGGGGGACGACGCATGGCCCGGATTGGGAGTCAACGGCGGAGGACTGTTTGGCGGACCAGGCCTGTCAGCAGGTAGCGGACTCAGATTAAGCTCCCCATCGAGTGTGTCCGGTTCAACCTCAATGCCGGCATCCATTGCACCCACCTGGCGGGCCACCTTCCGCTGGGGTTCCGGACTTTCATCCGAACTGTATGGCTCATCAGCCTCTTGCATGACCGCCAGGTTGCGTTTACCACTGTTATTTGCTGGCGTCCGAGGTGCTTTCTTTAGGTCAGTCCCCTGTCCTCTTTGTCTACTAGAACTCAAAACACGAGTGCCCAAGTTAGCACAAGGGACAGAAGCTTGCTTACCAGGAGACGATGTAGGGCCGGAATCCGGGGCCGGGATCGCCCCGTTTGCCAAATCGAGGCCCCGATCAGCAGCGACATCGGACTCTGGCTCTGATTCGCCAACGTCCGCCCAATTGATGCGGTGTGTTCGCCCAGTCTTTTTTGTGGTATTACCGCTCCTGGTGGTCCTCGATGAGGTGGTTCGCTTTGCGGCCGCAGCGGACGACTCTGGCTGGTGGCCGTCAGAGTTCGGCTCCTCATCGCTACTGGGCCACTCCTCATCTGAAGGGGTGCCCCGGTTATCGCGTGGGTCAAACCGGAGGTCACCAGGAGCAGGGGTGCTATCTTCCGTATTGGTGCTGCGATGGGCACAGAAGAGCAGATCCATTGGTTCGCTTGGCGGATTCAAGGACCACCATATGCGGACATGCCTGCTATTTGTGATTCGGATCATTTCAGCAAGCGGCAACGGCTCCTCAGGATCGTCTCGCAGCAAACGTGTACCCTGTCCCGTCGCACCAACGAGCATACGATATCCGAATCCACGTGACAAGATTCTGTCTATGCCCGCAAGCAGGTTCGCAAGGGTGGGCTCAGTTAGCTCCATCCAGTAAACATGTTCGTGGGTTTGCCACTGGATTTTGTCCATCCCGGCAGGAAGTGGGCTGCTTGGGCGGACTTCGGATGGCCGATCCACCCAGAGACGGACAGAGCGCGGACCGGCGAGACCTGCAGGAGCTGTATTAGCATATATCGTACATTAATGCGGACGCTTGGGGCTAACTTACGATCATTTCTGGCGGGGGCGGGGTCTGCAACCGCAATAGCGGCAACAGGCTGCACTTTCAACATGTCTGTTAAGATACGCTGATGTTTTTTTGCTATGTCCTTTAGCAAAAAGTCAAGGCATTCGGTAAAACGTTCACCACGGAGGTTATTAGCCTGCCAGAGTCCCGACCTCCGGCTAACAGGCTGGAGGGTAATAGCATATGCCTGGATGGCCGCCCATTGGGCGGCTGTACTCTGCTTCCACCCCGGGATCCTGTCTTGCTCCATCTTACGTTTCATAGCATTTCGCCAGGCTTTATACTCCTGACCATAGGTTCGTGGGTGGGGGAAGCCGCAAATGTGCTTACACCAGTTAACATCGCCGGCGTTTTTAAAGGCCCCCGATTTTTCAAAAGTGAGGCCAACCTTCGAGGCTGCCATTGTAATACTGGTCGGGGCGGGGGGTGGTTGCTGGATCGGAAAGAGGCTTTTTTTAAACAAAAAAGGTCCCTGAGCGGATGAAAGATGACCGCTAGCAGATGCTGGTACGTTTGAGGATGAAGGATTGTGGAAGAGCCGAAAATGGAAATAGAGCGGGCCTAGCGGATGGTAAAGGGAGTTCTGCTGATGGTAAACGGCTGCGAGAGAAGGTTATTAGCTAGGGAAACGCAGATAGGTAAATCTGAAATGAGCTGAGGATATACTAGTGGTGCTGCGGACGAGTGAGAGGTTGTGCTGAGCTCCGTGGGTCTTGTTAGGATGGGCTGGCGGATCGAAGATGTGATTGTGATTTGGGAAAGGGTTGTGGAGAGAAGATGGAGGGGGGGGAAAGAGAGAGCTTATATAGGCCGCACGAGGACGGTTTTAGTGGGGTTCGTAGGATTGTACCCTGTACAAACTTGAATATTGATATCTTGAAAAGTCATGTGATCCAGGCACAAAGACATACCCTAGATAGGCTTCAGATAAGGTTTTAAGCCGCAACGGAGCCGCATGCGAGCCGCGACCCGCGAGCCAAGACGCTTCCAAACCTCTTCAGTCTGCCCACAATACCGTAGGGTTAGCATCCTCTTAACAAAGAATAGGTTTCACAAGTTAAACCGTGAATACCGGTTGGCAGCTTGAATGTCCGGACCTGTTCGTTATCCGACTAAACAAACCTGAAGTTTCCCGATTTACCCCTTGAAAGAAACCTACCTTTCACTTTGAAAGATACTAAGTCCGCTGCAGTCCGTCTGCCCATCAGCTCACGCATCCGCCAGACTACTTGAAAGAGAAACAAACAAACACCACACACGATGACCTCCAAGACAACAAAGTGTCCTTATTGCAGGCGACGTTATCAACAAGCCGCTGCATACGAAAAACACCTTCACACAATGCATCTTGATATCGTTCTATCCCTCAATGCGATTGCGGACGCGGCCTCCTCCACGGCACGACCTACTTTTGTTCGTGATGAACTTGAAAACATGACCGACTCAGACTACGAATCTGATCCCGGGCTCGAGATCGCCGATATCCATACAACAAGTGGTGAGATAGATGATATGCACAACGATTCAGACACAGAAGAAGTCTCCCACCCAACGGTCCGCGCGCGCCCTTCGGGTCAAGAAACTATTCCTGGTGCCGGCAGACCTCTCGGCGAAGTTGCTGGCTATACAGAGCTCAACAAGGCCATGACCGATGACCCTTGGAGCCCTTTCTCATCTGAAGACGACTTTAATTTGGCGAGCTGGTTTGTCTGGAGCAATGTAGCCAAGTCGCAGATCGACGGGTACTTTGCGCAAGGTTTGGGCGGTACTGATAGCAGATCATTCCGGTCCGCCTATACCTTGCGACAATACCTCGACGTACTGGATCCATTTCGTGAATATTTGGTGTGGGCGGAAGCCAGTATTGATGATGGTCGACATGCAACAACTTTCTATTATCGAAATATTATTGACTGTGTCCGCTACCTGATCAGCCAGGTCGCGTCTAGCTCGGATATAGTTTACGCACCTATTCGAGAATATGATTTGAGTGGGGAGCGATTATATTCCGAGAAGCATACGGCGGACTGGTCGTGGGATATACAGGTTTGAGATAGGTCCTGATAGGTCTTGGGAGAGGTGTTTCCAGTGCTAAGAGCCCATTCCGTTCCTATGTAGAAAGCTTTGCCCGCCGGGTCATCAGTGGTTCCCATTATCGGATTGTCTGACCAGACCCACCTTACCAATTTCTCAGGAGATAAGAAAGCCTGGCCAGTATACATGACGATCGGCAATATCCTTTCGCGGACGAGAAACAGCCCTGCCAAGATGCCAATCCTGCTTCTGGCATTGCTTCCAGTACCCCCAAAGTTCACTGGCGAATCAGCCCGTGCCAACGAAGCCCAGCGGCAGACAAATGCGGATACCCTGCGGGCTGTCTTCGATCTTGTCCTGGCACCATTACAGCCGGTTGCCCAAGAAGGAACGGTAATGGATTGTGCGGACGGCAAAACACGCCTTTGTTTTCCCATTTTGTCGGCCTGGATCGCGGATCATGCTGAGCATGCAGCCTTGCAAGGAATAGGCAGTAAGTCATGCCCAAAGTGTGAGGTTCCGTGCGAGGAGCTCGGTGGGGATCCGCGGCGGATATATGAGACCCGCGACTACATGCGATATAGGGAGAAAGCCTTGTGCCATGAGCCGGCAGAAGCGGCCGGCATTGCAGAATACTTTCAGCGGTTGGGCGTCAAAATAGGAAACAATGTATTCATTGGACCGGATCGAGTAAGCCCCGCGGACCTACACAAGCCGGACCTCTTGCACAACATCTACCTTGGCTTATTCAAACATATGATGGAGTGGGTGGAAGGGTTCCTGAAAAAGCATAAACGACAACAGGCGTTCGACGATGCTTGGAAAGAAATTCCTCCTTACCCCGGATTCAGCGTACCGAAAAAGGCCTATCGCGAAATCACACAATGGCAGGGAAAGGAGATGCGCAATCTCGGCCGTTGTATTTCAGCCGTATTGGCGTCCGCATTGCGAAATCCGGACAGTTCTCAGTATCATGATTTCAAGAGCGCTTTGAAGTGTGTTAGCGCGCTGGTTGATTTCTCTCTCATGGCTCAATATCGGAGTCATACACCAGATACACTTTCTTACATGGAAAGCTACCTGCAGACATTTCACCGGACAAAGGACATTTTTCTCGAGTTCCGTACCTCGAAGGCTACTCGCACCCGAGCAGATCGCCAGGATCGGGAGCTAAGGGAACTGATGGCGGATCAGCGTGCTAAAGAAGTCCACCATAGAACCGTCGCTAATCGCCGTCGACAGGCTGATCAAGAGAGGGTTGAAAGGTCCGATCGGCGGGCGGATTTGATACGGCGTGAGAACCACTTCAACTTCATCAAGATGCACTACCTGACTCACTTTGCCTCCCACGTACGGCGTTTTGGATCCATATCGATGTATTCCACAGAGATCGGTGAACTAGCACATAAGGATCAGATTAAAGATGGATACCGCAGGTCAAACAAGAATGACGCCGCCCGGCAGATCTTGTCGCAATATGGCCGCCAACATGCCCTAGGAATGAGGTTGCAGACTATAGAAGCACTTTCGAAAGTTAAAGGTGTGATCGTGGCTGAAGATAGTGGGATGGAAATGCCGGCTTTTTCAAGTCACAGTACGCCTCGCCGGGTTCTTAAAGGCCGTATGAAGAACACCAGCACGCTGACCGAACTATGCGCAACTCTCAATATCCATTATTCCGACATGATGCAGGAGATACTACGTTTTACTAGGCAGACTGCTGCGGATGACCGGCGGTTGCCAGCTGACCCCACCGAACTAGGGTTACTCCCTGTAGAAGGATTTGCTCAGCTTGAAATTCCAGTCGCCGACTTTCAGGAAACTGACAGGTTCCAGATCCACCGGGCCCGCTGCACTGGAACAAAGGCATTCCGTAACGGTGGCCCCAGAAACGATTGGGTATGGGTCCAGACTGGTGGGGAAGCGAACTATGGAGATTTACGAGGACGGGTGGGGGCTCGGTTGCTAGCACTTTTCAAGATAAGAAATATTCTCAGTCAGGCGGGAGCTGTCCATCGGTTGGCATTGGTTTGCATACTCGATCCGGTCAATAGAGGCAGATTTCACATTGCGAGCGGACATATTCGTGTCGGCAGGCGGGTCAATGGTCGAGACATGCCAATAGTCAGTCTAGGGGCAGTGATCGGCCTGGCGCAGGTAATTCCTAGCGGGGAGTGGCAATGGATAGCGAATCACAGGATTGATCTGCAGAGGTTTAATGAAATATATTAAATTATTCTTTCCAATTATGTACAGTATTTATACGAGTTAAGGCTGGGCACTTAAGGTGGCAGTTCCCATATTGAGTATCCGGCTTCAACTCGGCCGCGGGAGGACTACACAATCCGCTGACGTTTAAGGGAATATTTTAAATAGGTTGAATTGTTTTGCATGAATATGCGGCCAAGTTGAAGCCGTACACTTAAGATGGCAGTGCCCATATTGAGTGTCCCGCTTCAACTTGGCCGCGGGAGTACTACACAATCCGCTGGCATTTAAGGGAATATTTTAAATAGGTTGAATTGTTTTGCATGAATATGCGGCCAAGTTGAAGCCGTACACTTAAGATGGCAGTGCCCATATTGAGTGTCCGACTTCAACTTGGCCGCCCGGGGTAGTACACGATCCGCGGGCCTTTAAGGGACTATTTTAAATAGGTTGAAATGTTCTGCATGAATATGCGGCCAAGTTGAAGCCGTACACTTAAGATGGCAGTTCCCATATTGAGTGTCCGGCTTCAACCTGGCCGCGGGAGTAATATACGATCTGAGGGCGTTTAAGGGAATATTTTAAATAGCCTGAATTGAGTAGGCGGCTGAGTTGAAGCCCGCGACTCAAGGGAGATATTCCCTTAGAAAGTCTCCGGCTTCAACTCGGCCGCGTGAGTTCTGCGGATGATTAATAATACCAATTTATTCTCTCCTGTGGCGAAGCCAACCAAAGTAAGGGGTCTCCATGGCGGCCGCGCCGGGCGTCTTGTGAACAGTAAGGGAATTATGGAAGTGACAGTAGGGTGCGGGCTAAGAGAAGCGCAACGTAGGATGTCAGTGGACGGGAGCGGACAGATCTAGGTCGCCAGAGGCGAGAGGGGATCTGGGAGGGCCGCTGGATGGCGCAGTTGGTAAGAGTAGGCAGGAGGCCTGTAGACGAGGAGATAAGGGGGCGGATACAACAGGAAGGCGCTGGGAGGGAGTGGGGTCGCAAGGAGCGCGTCGGACGCTTTGGAGGGAAGGTGGGGCGTCCGGGCGCACCAGATGGAAGAGATGAAAGGCAAAGAGGGCTCAGGAGATCCGGAAGGACGGGAGGCAAAGAGCGGACTGGCTTCGTCCGGACGGGGGCTCGATACGTCCGTTGAAAAAGGTTTTTTTGCTGATGAATATAAATATTGAAGCATCTTCGCTGCTATTATACACAACAAGCACAGAGAAGAAATCTTATCAATATAATAAGTTTTTATCTTATCGTTATCAATACTTCAACAATCTATCCCGAAGTATACCATTATATCTAGCCTACATTACTCGCGTCTTCTTAGCGAGTTCTCCAATATAGATCGATTCAGGTCCTAGCTGTCGGAATACCTCACGCCGAAGCTACCACCTAACAGATCCGACCATACAAATGGTGTACCCTTTTTGGTTTGCTGGGTTAGTGGCCTGGCCACATGAGAATAGTCGTGGATAAAGCCCCTGTAGAAGTTGCCAAATCCTAACAAGGAGCAGACATCGCCTAATTTCTGAGGGATGGGCCACTCAATGATCGTGGTGATCTTTGCGGGATCCATTCGTAGGCCTTCTGTCGTGATGATGAAACCAAGATACTCGACATTGGTGGTGTGGAATTCGCATTTCTGAGGTTTTACCTGGAGTCCGGCTTTCGTTAAAGCTTCCAGGATTTGTTTGACGTGTTTGATATGTTGTTCCTCGTTCTCAGAGTATATCAAGATATCGTCAAGGTACGCTGTACAAAACCTATCCAGAAATGGGCGTAGCGCGTTATTAATGTATGCTTGAAAGGTAGCGGGTGCATTGGTAAGCCCAAAGGGCATGACCAGGGATTCAAAAAGCCCATATCGTGTACGAAAAGCTGTTTTCCACTCTTCACCTGCTGTCATGCGGATTACGTTGTAGGCTCCGCGAATATCCAGTTTAGTGAATATCTTTGCTCGTGAAAGTTGCATAAAGGTTTCTTTGACCAAGGGCAAAGGGTAACGGTTTTTGATCGTTCCCTCGTTAAGTCCTCTATTGTCAACACATAAGCGTAGAGAACCTTCCTTTTTCTTAACAAACAAAATCAGAGAAACAGCAGGGGAGGATGATTCGCGGATGAATTTCTTATCCAGATTTTCGTCTAGCCATTCGTATAAGGCTGATAACTCAGGGGGACTAAGACCGTATATTGGTCCGAAGGGAGGGACTAATCCCGGGCACAGTGGTATCTCGTGATCAAACCTTCCGTGAGGTGGTAGTTGATCTTCTGTTTTCTCGAGAAATAACAGAAGGAATTCGTGGTATTGTTTTGGAAGTATCTGAAGTACTTCGTTCTTGTCGAGGACCTTATGTCCGCGAGCACCTTGTGCAGCATAAGCCCGTAGGAAATGTGGTAACTCTTCCTCAATTCCGTAGGCCATTGTAACGTCGTTAACACAGTTCTTCAAACAAAGGAAAGTTATGGCACTCGGCGAAACCCTTGTCGATGAATGCATATCCAGATGCTCCCGAGTCTATTAGAGCATTGGATCTAATCTCGTTATGGTTCTCAACAATCGTACATGCCATTACCAGATGATTAGCTTCAACCCCATTCTCCATGTCGTCAAGAGATAAACCGGATAAAGCAAGTAACGAAGAAGGCGATTCTTGTCCCATCACAGTGCCTTGGACTGTACATGGGACAGTTAGTTTTCCGAGTGTTCGGACTTGGGACAAGACTCTTCAGGAACCACTGGCGGAGGTGCATGAATGGCGGCAGCGTTGGCTCTGAGGTAACTTTGTCTGTTTGGACATTGTCGAGCCATGTGGTTTGCTCCCCCGCAGTAGAAGCATTGGCCGTGTCGGAAGCGATCTTCACGTTGTGGTTGTGACAGACGGCGTCGTCCAGCCGTAAGGTCCATGGGCCCGCTTGGGTACCTGTACCGGTGGTGGTAGTCGTAGGAGGACCAGCCCGTTTTGGTGTCGTGGTCGTGGTCGTGGTAGGTGATCTCCATGTGGAAGATGACTCCTTTCGTTCCGCTGCGCAGGCACGGATCTTGTTATCCACACGTTTGAGCAATATGATGTATTGGTCAAGTTCGTCACGGGTGTCCAGGGTTACCAGAGCGTCCTTGAGTTCGGCGCTTAATCCTTCGTACAATGAAGTTCGCTTAGCAGAATCGTTCCAAGATACCTCGGCAGCATATCGTTGGAAATCCGCTAAGTAGTCAGAGAAGTTCCGGTTCTTTTGACGTAGGCTTTGTAGATTCCGTTCGGCGGTACGGACCCTATCAGGGTCACCGAAGGCGTTCTCGAGGAGTGTAATCAGGGCTTCCACACTAGCTATATTAATGTTTCCTTCATCAATCAGTGGAAGGATTTGTTCGTAAGCTTTCCCTTTCAGGAATCCAACAGTGTATGCCAATCGATGTTAGACATCCACAAATTTGTGGGCATCTCCGAGGAACTTGGTACGTACTTGTGCAATGAACGGGCGAAGTTGGTCTTAGGATCCGTCGAATTCCTGTGGCTTGGGGATTGATTCTCGCTTAGGGGGTAGTTCGCCTGCTGGCGGAGCAGGTCCCCCTGCGTTTGCAAGTGCAGGAGTTGCAGTTGCCAAGACAGTGTTGGTGTTGGTCAACGCGGTATTAAGGGTAACTATCGTGGCTCTGTCGCGCTCTAGGTCAGTCTCGATGGCTCTATACCTTGCCTCCAGTCCTTGTCCCTCAGTAAGTAAGGCATCGCGTTCTTCGGTAAGTGCATCTTGTTCTTCGGCAAGTGCTTCCCTTTCGTTGGTTAGATTTTGAACGCGTTGTTGTAGTTGTTGGAAGCGAGGGTTCTGTTCGAGTGGTGCAGGGGTCCCTTGTCGGGAAATGGAAGGGAGTGCCGGGAGTCCATTGAGTGAAGTAGCAAGATCGCGCGCGGTGCGGAGCTGCTGTCTAATTCGATCTTCGGGCAATTGGTCAAACTCGGTGTTGGTAACGGCCGACAATTCGGTCAAGGCAGTCAATGCAGCGGTTGGAAGTTGGACACGTCGAGACATGGTGTTGTGTGTGTTGGATCCTCTTTAGACGCTACCTTGTGTCACTGGGTCTTAGCACTGAACGTTAGTCCAAGGCACACAACAACACTGGCTGGAAGGTCCTAAACGATAAAACTTGTTTAGCGTGAGGGTTGGGAGATGACAATCTCAGGTCAAGGCTGAGCGCGTAACGGCAGATCAGCGTCAGGGTTCGTGGGTTCTTGGCGTGGATCTTGGATACCAGAATAGAAGACGTTATATTCTGAAGTACAGGAGTCGTGAAAGAAATACCAGCTAGCGTAAAGAATCAAGAAAATCGTGGGCTTTTTTTTTCTTTTCTTTTTTCTTATTTTTTTTTTTTTTTTTAATATCATAATATTCGTTGTTTAAGGAACAAAAATTCGCGTGGAGCGCTAGCTATGGCGTAAACAAAACCTGTAATCAATCCAACCACCCGCTTCACCCCCTCATGGGAAAAATCAAACCCCTCGAGACCAGAGCCCACCCTCCCCCCATACAGCACCAAAGACGAAAGCAAGACGAAGCACTACCTTCCTCCAGACACGTAAGGAAAAACAAGTATAGAAACGAAAACAGGGAAAGACACAAACCCTTCGGCGGGCCCCCCACAACAAAAGAAAAGATTCTGATGGCACCAAGTGCCGAAGGAGAGGGAAGATAAAACTACTGTTGCCGGATGCCTAACAGTATGTCCCCTACCTATGCGGCTGCGGGGCAGGCGTTCGTCACGGGCGGAGTGCCCGGACAATCGGCGACGCTTCGGACTGTAGCATGGGCCAAGGAGGTAGAGCTATACCATGACACAGCGTAACCTAATGCGAGGTTTGCGACCGTAGAGTAAATCGCAGGAGCGGATGAGGAGGGCGAGGGGAGCCACCCGGCGAGGAGAGCCACTCAGCAGCGGAGGTGCCAGCTATCGTGAGGGGCAGTAGGGTGCCAGCCAAGGAGGCAGATAAGGTGCCAGCTAAGAAGGGGCGTAGCAGTACGGTGCAGGCGGATCTAACGCGTGGGCAGTGGGAGAGGGAAGGTCTGCCGAGGACCAAGAAGTACGAACACGGAGGACGGAAACAAGGTGACGATTTTGCAACGCCGACCGTACCGACCGAGCAACTCAGGAGAGAGTGCAATACCAGAGAGCAGGGCCACCAGGGCAACTACTTCACCGATAGCCCGAAACTAGCGACCGTGTATTGACGATGGAAGGAGGCTCGCCGACTGTGCAAAACGCTAGGCGAGACGCGTCGCGAAGTGCAGGGTAAAGGGTAGGAAAATCAACTCGAGCGTGCTCAACGAAGACGAACGGAACCAGAAAGGAATTCATAACCCCCTGAAGGGGAGGCCAAAGGCCCCAGCGAGGGTAGAGAGATGAAGGCGTGATGAACCCCCGCGCAGTCGCCACGGACAGGGTAGATCAGAGGCGGAGGACCCTCTCACCATGATCTCCCCTGGTGTTGGGATTTCAATCGCTGTAGGTGAAGCGGACGAGAAAGATGGAAGAAAATCGTGGGCTTTTTTTTTTTCTTTTTTCTTTTTTCTTTTTTTTTAAATCATGTATTCGTTGATTAATGTACAAGAAACAGTGTGGAGCGCTAGCTATGACCGAAACAAAACCTATAAACAATCCAACGACCCGCTTCACCCCCTCATGGGAACAATCAAACCCCTCTAAACCAGAGCCCATCCTCCCCCCTCATAGCACATAAGACGAAAGCAAGACGGAGTAATACCCTCCTCCAGACACGTAAGGAAAGCCAAGTATAGCAAAGAAACCAGGGAAAGACACAAACCCTTCGGCGGGCCCCCTAAAACAAAAGAAAAAAATCTTACGGCACCAAGTGCCGACGGGGAGGAGAGATAAAACTACTGTTGCCGGATGCCTAAAGAATAACCCCTACCTAATCCGCTACGGGGCAGGCATGCGTCAGGGGCGGAGTGCCCAGAAAATCGGCGACGCTCCGGACTTTAGCATGGGCCAAGGAGGTAGAGCTATACCATGACACAGCGTAACCTAATGCGAGGTTCGCGACCGTAGCGTAAATCGCGGGAGCGGGAGGAGGACGAGGGGAGTCACCTGGCGAGGAGAGCCACTCTGCAGTAGAGGTGCCAGCTAAGGTGAGGGGCTGTAGGGTGCCAGCCAAGGAGGCAGATAAGGTGCCAACTAAGGAGGGGTGTAGCTGTACGGTGCAAGCGGATCTGACGCGTGGGAAGCGGGAGGAGGAGCGCTTGCCAAACAACCGAGAAGTACGAACACGGAGGACGTGGACGGGGTCACAGTTTTTCGAACGCCGACCGTACCGATCCTGCAACTCAGGAGAGACTGCAATACCAGAGAGCAGGGCCACCAGGGCAACTACTTCACCGATAGTCCGAAACTAGCAACAGTGTGTTGACGGAGGAAGGAGGGTTGCCGACTGTGCAAATCGCTAAGCGAAGCGCGTCGCCAAGTGCGGGGCAAAGTGTAGGAACATCAACGCGAGCGTGCTCAACGACGACGAACAGAACCAGAAAGGAATCCATAACCCACGGGAGGGGAGGCCAAAGGCCCTAGAGGGAGGAAGGAGATGAAGGCGTGATAAACCCCTGAGCAGTTGCCACGGGCGGGGTAGATCAGAGGGGGAGGACACTCTCACGATGATTTCCCATGGTGTTGAGATTTCAATCGCTGGAGGTGGCGCGGACGAGAAAGATGGAAGAAAATCTTGGGCTTTTTATTTTTATTTTTATTTTTTTATATCATATATTCGTTGTTAAGGCACAAGAAATCGCATGGAGCGCTAGCTATGGCGAAAACAAAACCCAAAACCCAAAACGAACTAACAAAGGAAATATCCGGAACATATCTCTTCAACTGGGGTCCGTACCGGTCCCAGGCCCACCTACGGGCACGCAATTAAAGCAAGTACAGCAAGAAAAACCCTTCCTTAACCAGCGGACTGCATGAAAAACAAAAATGTAAACCTAGCTTTCCTGAGAAGACATAAAGTACCCAAAAGAAACTACATTAGACGAGCGGGAAGAAACTGAGCTAGCTGAGGATGGTGGGCGGTAAAACATGCCCGGAGGGAAGGCCGTTGCCGTAGCTCGAATGAAGCGGGTGAGCGCGCCCAACACGGCAGCGGAGGACCAGACGGGGGCGTCCGGGCCCAGCTCGGTAACCCCCTGAAGGTGGCGGAACCTGGCGGGCCTCTTGGCTGAACAGTGGAGGATAGCGTGCTCGAAAGACTCAGGGGCTTCGGCGCAGCTGGGGCAGGTGGGGGGGCCATCGTCGTCCCAGGAGGGGTGTGCGCGAAGGTAGCTCTTGCCAGACCTCATCTGGTGCAGGCGACCCGCGTCGAACTTGGAAAGCCCCATGAAGGGGTGGGGTTTCAGCGAGGGGCGGTATTCGTATCGGGGGGGGTCCGGCGCAGCCATTTCCCATTCTTCCATGAGACGGTTCTTACACAGGAGCTTGAGTTGGGGGTAGGCGCGGCCCGGAAGGGGCGCAGGGTATGACTCGCCCAGCAGGTGCTGGGAAGTGACGGGGAGGGGGGCGAGGCCATCGGGGCCGAGGAGGAAAAGCATAGAGTGAGGGAGGGCGTCTAAGGGGAGGTGGGTCCTATTCTTGAGGGCGGGTCTAGCCTGGCGCCAGGGGAGAGGCAGCCTGGACCCCGGGTTCCCGCGGCAGAGGATTCTGGTGTCAGGGCCGTGACGGTGAGGCGACGGCGTGTGGAGGGAGCATGGTAGCCTAGCAGCGGCGGGGTTGATTTCAGGTGGAGAGCACATAACTCTCAGGCAGGCCAGGCGCCGTTTGTACGCGAGGAGGAGGTCGACAGGGGGCAAGCAGGCCTCCACAGCGAGGATGTCAACAGGGGTGCAGGCAAAGCAGTTGGTGGTCCACCTCTGGACCTTGTGCCAAAAGGCTGCGAGCTTTCTTGTCATATGGATAGTGGGTTCGAACGTGTCCGCACCGTAGCTGAGGATTGGGAAAAGAAGGGATGAAGCCAGACGATGGCACAGGAAGGGGGCAGGCCCATCCCCGGGGGGGAGAGCCTCTTGACGGCCACAAACACGGCCTGGGCTTTAGCCAACCTTTTGGTGAAGTGCGGGGTTGTCTAGATCGATGGGGTAAACCAGTACCCGAGCCAGCGGACCTCATTTTTGGGGTGGAAAACGGACCCATCCAGATGGATCGGGGAGCGGGAAAGGGGACCTCGGTCTCTTTTGGTCCGCCAGTGGATAACATCAGCAAAAAAATCATCTTGCACCCCATTTCTCCCCGCTCACCCTGTGCGCCGGACGTTCCAGGCGCTTATAACGTAAACTCGAGTTCTGGGTGCGTCCGCCCGGGTTCATTCCGTCCGGAAGT
>Ga0307517_10002722_pt1 | contig 28211 bp, 25 predicted proteins | sample 23_EM_MG_FD_194515 | JGI IMG/M metagenome (GOLD analysis project Ga0307517, IMG submission 194515) | Populus trichocarpa ectomycorrhiza microbial communities from riparian zone in the Pacific Northwest, United States - 23_EM | ecosystem: Host-associated > Plants > Roots > Unclassified | place... | reverse complement strand
GTCGCGGACGCCCTCGTATCCGGCGCCAATGTGCTCACGCCCAAACAGCAGCCCAAGGCAGACAGCAGCCGCCGGCCGCAGGGGGATTTCTTCGAGAGTGAGTTCGACAGGGAAAAGAACGACAGCAGCCGCGCAAGGAATAATAACAATTCACCCTTCCCCAGCAGCAATCCCCTCGTCGGCCGGGGCCGGGAAGAACCCAAAGAAGAGCCCGTGCTGAAAAAGGCCAAGCTATTGGACTATAATCTCAAGTTCGCCGTCGACAATTTCTCGGCCGGCTTCAACAACGACGTGCTGATCAGCCGCTACCAGCCCTTCACGGGCTCCGTGCCGATCAACCTCAGCGGAGCGGACGCCTTCAGCGGCATGTTAAAGGCCTCCGTCTTCGACCTGTTCGAAGACATCCGGTTCACCGGCGCTATCCGCCTGCCCTTCTTCGGAGGCGGAACGAGCGCGACTTCCATCGCACCGCAGGGCCATGCCGCTTTTACCCCCGGCAGCTCGTCCTTCTTCGACGGCAGCGGGGAATGGTTCGCCCGGGTCGATTACCTGAAACATCTTTTCGATTATTCACTGATCTACTACCGGGAGACGGAAACGGGCAGCTACATGTCCGACGCCACTACGGGCACGACCGGCAGCTTCGACGCAAAATCCTATACCAATATCTGGCAGGCCGTCATCAAGTATCCTTTCGACCGCGTAAAAAGCCTGCGCCTCTCCGCAGGTATCCGCACCGATAAGGTCGTGATCCGCCCCGACGGCAGCTCCTTCTTCACGGACTCCATCGCCCTGGCCGCACCTCCGCAGAACAAGCAGACCTACGGACTGTTCCGCCTGGAATATGTTTACGATAATACGCTGATGAAGGCCACCAATATCTGGAACGGTCTTCGCTACAAGATCTATACGGACTGGAACCTGCAGCTGAACAATACTAAGGGCGCCGGGGAAGGGAAGTATATGTATAATATCGGCTTCGATGCCCGCCACTACCTGCCTATCTATCGCAATTTCATATGGGCCGTGCGCGCAGCGGGCGATTTCTCCTTCGGCAACCGCAAAGTATTGTACTACCTGGGCGGCACGGACGGATGGCTCTTCCCCAAGGCCAACCAAAATCCGCAGCCTGACAGGAATGGCACGGGCAATTACGCCTTCCAGTCACTGGCCGTCAACCTGAGGGGCTTCAACCAGAACGTCTCCAACGGGAATAATTCCATGGTCATCAACAGCGAACTGAGGCTGCCTTTGTTCTCTACCTTATTCAACAAGCCTATCAACAATGCCTTCCTCCGCAATTTCCAGCTGATCCAGTTCTTCGATATCGGCACAGCTTGGGAAGGGTCTTTAAAGAATATCGAACGCCCCACGCAGACCTACCAGGATAACGCCAATCCCAATTTCTCGGTGCTGATCCGCGCGGGCGGCATCGGGCCTTTTGCGGGTGGTTATGGCTTCGGCGCGCGCAGCACCTTATTAGGCTACTTCCTGCGCTTCGATGCGGGATGGCAGATGAATAATTTCTTTAAGGACAAGCCGGTGCTGAACGTTTCGATGGGCGTGGACTTCTAGGTGAGTGGTCAGTGGTGAGTGGTGAGATAAGTGGGGAAGTAAGGGCATACGTATTGCAACTGCCTGTGTAAAACCGGTGCATGTTCAGAGCAGGGACCAGCAATATCGTTTTGACGGAACGCAATAAGGCGGCCTTCCCGGAAGCCTGGCGGACCCGGTCGCGGCTATCCTACTACGCCAGCCTGTTCAATAGCCTCGAGGTCAATAGCTCCTTTTACAAAGTTCCCCTGCCGGCCACCGTCCGGAAATGGGCGACCGAAGTGCCGGAGTATTTCCAGTTCACCTTTAAATTATGGAAAGAGATCACGCATGCCAGGGGCCTGCTCTTCGACAGCGCCGCCTTGCGCAACTTCATGGATACCATCGACGCCATCGGCGATAAGAAAGGCTGCCTGCTCCTCCAATTACCTCCCGGCTCCACGGAGAATGACCGGCCCCAGCTGGAACGCTTGCTGGAAGAGATCGGGGACGCCCATGCGGACGCCCCCGGGATGATCGGGTGGAAGATCGCCGTGGAGTTCCGTCATCGCAGCTGGTACCAGCCATCCATCTATTCCTTATTGGACCGCCACCGGGCCAGCCTGGTGCTGCACGATATGCCCGCGTCGCGCGTCGATGATCCGAATACGGAAGCTCCTTTTATCTATCTGCGCTATCACGGGCCCAGGGGTGATTATAAGGGCAGTTATTCCGATGCGTTCCTGCAGGAACAGGCCAGGCGCATCGGGCAGTGGATGGCGGAGGGGAAGGATGTCTATGCGTATTTCAACAATACCGTCGATGCGGATGCGCCGAGGAATTTGGCGACCCTGAACGAGCTGGTGAGTGATTAAGAGTTGGCCGGATTATTACGCAAAAAAATTGTTTCTTTGTATCCATGTCTCTTTTGGTCACTTCCCTGAATTCCGGCAGCAATGGCAATTGTTACTACATTGGTAATGAGGAGGAAGCTATTCTCATTGATGCCGGTCTCACCTGCCGCGAAACGGAGAAAAGGATGAAACGCCTGGACCTTTCCATGAAGAAAGTAAAGGCCATCTTCGTATCGCACGAACATTCGGACCATATCAGGGGGGTCCCTGTACTGGCCAGACGCTACCAGCTGCCCGTCTATATCACGAGGCCCACCCTCCTCAACGGAGGGATGGACCTGGACGCACACCTGGCGGTTGCTTTCCGTCCGCATGAGGTGGTATCGGTGGGATCCCTGCGCGTGCTGGGTTTTCCCAAAGTGCACGATGCCGCCGACCCGCATAGCTTCATCATCCGCTGCGGGGAAATATGTATCGGCGTCTTTACCGATCTGGGCGTTCCCTGCGAACAGCTGATCCATCATTTCCGGCAATGTCATGCCGCCTTCCTGGAAACCAACTATGACAAGGAGATGCTGGAGAACGGACGCTACCCCTGGCACCTGAAGAAGCGTATCAGCGGAGGAATGGGCCATCTTTCCAACCTCCAGGCCCTCGAGGTCTTCTGCGCGCACCGCCCGTCTTTTATGAGCCATCTCTTCCTCTCCCATCTGTCAAAAGATAACAACCGGCCCGAACTCGTGCAGGAATTATTCGAACAGCATGCCGATGGGGTGAAGATCATCGTCGCTTCCCGCTATGAGGAGACGAAGCTGTACACCATCCTCGCCGACGCGGGCAGGATACCTGCCGCTGTGGCCGCTGCCGCCCCTTCCGGGGTCCGGAAAAAGCCCGCCCCCCTCCCGCAAAGTAATCAGACGATGCAGATCTCGCTGTTCTGAGGGGAGGCGGCCGGTGCATCCCTGCAGATTGCCGGTCCGGCCGCATAAAAAAACCGGCCACGACTGGCCGGTCTTCCAACTTTCGAAAACTACACATGAGAGATTTATTTCGCTTTACGGACGTAGATATTCCCGTTCATATTCTTCATCAGCACTTCGGCGCCGCCGCCGTTGACTTTGCCATATACCCAGTCATCGAGCTTTAATTTGTGCATGCCCGATTCATCCGTCCGGATCACTTTAGGCTGCGTCTTATCGATCTCCATGTCGAAATCGCTGTAGACCTCTCCCCTGTCCGACTTCAGCTTGAAATTCGATTTGGTGGCGGCCGGAAAGGTGACGTCCACATTCCCGTTCAGGGTGGAAAAAGCCATGGGCGTTCCGATGGTGGTGGCATTGAAGGTGGTGGTCACGTTCCCGTTGACCGTGGAGGCCACGACGGACCCGGAGATATTCGTCGTTTTGATCTCCCCGTTCACGTTGTTGATCTCCAGCTCGCCTCTTACATTATCGACCTCGATGACGCCATTGTTCACCGTATGCAATTTCAGCTTGACGTCCTGGGGGATCTTCAGGGCGAGGTTGATGGTCCTTTCATGGCTCTGGTTCCTTACCGTGACCACGTTATTATTCTCATTGGCCACGATCTCGTAGCCATGGGCTTTTGAAAGGCGTTTCATCCCGTTGCTGTTCCCATCCCCGTCATCGTCGTCCTTATTATTTTTCACCGTCACGTCGATCAGTATGTCCTTACCGGCGTGTGATGTTACCCGGATCGATCCGCTGAGGAGGGAGACGTCCAAAGTATAGGCTTTACCAGGGTTGCTCAGGGGGACGGTCAGCTGTTCTGTCGAGGTCTGCGCCAAAAGGGTCCGGCCGCTGACCAGGATGCCTACCGTGAGAATTGTCATTGTCCACTTTTTCATAACTGTATTTTAAGATTGATGTTTGAAAGTTGCGTTACCATTTTTTGACATATACATTGCCGTTCAGCGTCTCGAACTTGAACAGCTTGCCTCCCGAGCCGAAACGGATGGTGGTGACCTTATTGATCCGGTACACCGTGCCATTGCCCTTTTTTTCCTCCGTCTTAACGGCGGCCACCGGCAGCAGCGTCGCTTCGGAGAAATCGGTGAAGAAATCGCCATGCATGCTCTTGAATTGCATGTCGGCGGAAATATCCTGCTTGTAGTTCACGTTGATATTCCCGTTGATGGTGTGGTAATAGGAGGGTCCCGGCGGATTGGAAAGATAACTGACGGTCACCATCCCGTTGACCGTGCGGGCATTGGTCGTCCCTTTTGCATTGACGATCGTCACGGCCCCGTTGACATTACGTACATTGAGGGTCCCCGCCACGTCTTTTACATAGACTTCTCCCTCGTTGACGGTAGCGACGTCCAGGTTCATGCCGAAAGGGACTTTCACGACGTATTCCAGCGTGTACCGGTACTCGATCTCACGGCGGTCCCAGTTATCGTTATCATAACGATAGCTGCGGCGCCGGGGACGGGAGTCATAGGGTTCGGCGATATAGGCGGTGATCGTGTCGGCCGTCTGCTGGAAGCCGAGCTTGAACTCTTTTTTCCCTATCTCCACCGTCTCCTGGTTATCGGCTGTGATGACCTCGTCGATCTCCATGGTCACTTTATCGCCGCCGTAGCCTTCCACCCGGACAGAACCATTGAGGTTATAGATGGACAGGGTCGTGGCCCCCGCCTCTTTTTGCAGGGTGAATTCTTTCGCGATATGGTCTTTGAACTGCTGCGCGCGGACAGGCTGGTGCAGGCAAAGGAGTACCGTTCCCGTCAGTAACGGGATAAATGCTGTTCTCATACAATTCTTTTTAGATGATTTGAGTTATGCTTTGTTCGATCTTGCTCCGGATAAGATCGTTGAGATCTTTTTGCTGTAATAGTTCCCGGAAGGGGGCGATAGAACGTTTTTCCTGTAATTTGACCATTACATCGGCCATGGCCGATTGTACCAGCGGCGACTCCTGGCGGGTGATCGACTGCACCAGCCCTTCCCGGACATGGGGGTCCCGGGCGAGATTGGCCAGGGCTTCCAGGGTCAGCAGCCGTACGTTCACGTTAGGGTCATTGTTCAGGGTCGTCAGGAGGGCTTCCGCCACCTGCTTGCTCACGGTGCGGATCTCGCTGGTGTAGCCGACGGCCCGGATACGCTCGGCGGCGGATGGATTTTCCAGCAGGGAAAGGAGCATCATTTGCTTCATCTCCTGCACCTGCTGCGAGAGTGCCGCGATCTCCTTCGTATCCCCTGAACTGGGCCTTCCTTTCGTGAACAGGTACCCGAATCCCAGGCCGATCAGGACAAGCACTACCGTATAGGTCCACTGAAATACCGGCCGGAAGAACCAGCCCTGCCGCAGACCGCCCGTGACATTTTTCAGCAGGCCTTCCTTTTCTTCCACGGCCGCCTTATAGGTGTCGAGCATGGCGTCGAATCGCACCCGCATCTTATCCGAAGGTTCCGGCGCGGGGATCTTTCCCATCAGCTCCCAGACCTCCCTGCTGCCGCTCAGTTCCTGGCGGCATTCCGGGCATTGGGATAAATGCGTCTCGAATGCGACGCGGTCGATGCCCGTCAATTGGTTGTTCAGCCAATGCGTCAATTGCTCTTTATAGTTCTCACATTTCATCTGGACGCCTCCTGGTTTTCATGTTTAAAATAGATGCTTTTCAGCTGGCCGATGGCCCGGTGTACCCGCAGTTTCACCGCTCCCTCGCTGATATCGAGGATCCGGGCGATCTCGCCGTATTTCAACTCCTGGTATCGGCTGAGGACCAGCACTTCCCGGCTTTCGGCATTCAGCTGCGACATGGCATGCTGCAAGGCCTTCATTTCCTGCCGGCGATGGAACTCTTTGTCTGCCGGGGTCCCGCCGCCGATCCTTTCCTCCCATTCGGAGATCTCCACCTGGTGGCCCGTCTTCTTCGTCTTCTTCACCTGGTCTTTCAACACATTGCGGGCCAGGTGATACATCCAGGTCCTGAACTCGCCTTCGCCGCTGAACGTATGGCGGTATTTCAACATCCGGTAGAATACGTTCTGCACCATATCCTCACTGGACTCCCGCTGGCCCGTCATATAGAACAGGAAGCCATACAGGGCGCGGTGATGCCGCTCATAGAGCAGGCCCATCCTGTCCAGGTCCCCGGCTTTCACCTTCAGCATTATAGCATTGTCAGTTAATGGATCCAACCGGGTTGTGATTGTCTTTTATGAAATATAGAATGGTAACTCCGACAAGGTAAAAAGGTTACCGGAAAAGGGGGAGATTTTTTAAGTTTTTTCGCAAGTGACTGACGATAAGCTATTTGCGTTTGTCTGCGCCGAAAGGTGACGCGGATAATGATCACTGCCTGCCGCCCGGCCGACCCGGGATCGCCCCTAACTGCCTTTCCTATCGTCCTCCCATACCCGCTGTTAGTGCAGTCCTCTCCCGCCGTTCGGTAATTGTCCATTTGTGCTGTGGATATTTCTATGTAACTAACCGGCCTAAATCCTTTATGTATGAACATCAAAAAGTATTCAAAACTCCGCCAGCATCTTTTTGCCACTATTTTAGTCAGCACTTCACTTTTCACAACCAGCTCCTACGCACAGAATGTATCCATCAACGAGGATAATTCTGTCGCCAATCCCAGCGCCATCCTGGACGTGAAATCATCGACCAAGGGAGTGCTTTTCCCGCGTATGGGTAAGCTCACCCGGATCGCCATGCCCAATATCAGGGGTATGCTGGTGTACGACACGGCCTTCAATGCCTTCATGTATAACGATGGCTTCCAGTGGATCAGCATGGCGCCGCCGGTGACCGTTGTGCCGCCTCCGCCTCCTCCCGCCTGGAGGCTTAACGGCAATTTCGGTGTCGACACCAGCAATTTCCTCGGCACTCTTGATGGCAACCCCTTACGCATCCGGGTAAACAATAAGCCATCGGGTCTGATCGACCCGGCCAGGCGGCACACTTTCTTTGGCTTTAATTCCGGCAACACGGGTCCCAATAGCGGCCTTGACAACACGGGCATCGGCACGAATGTCCTCTCGAATAATACTACGGGAGCGGGCAACATCGCCATCGGTGGCAGTTCGATGACATTCAATACGACGGGCAACGATAATACAGCAATCGGCTATCTCTCGCTGGATTCCAATACGACCGGAGGCGTCAATGTCGCCGTCGGTTATGCATCGCTGTCACATAACAGGGACGGCGGCGCCAATACTGCAGCAGGGACTGCCGCACTCTTTTTTAATACCTCGGGTAACTTCAATGTAGCCGTCGGCAGCAATTCCATAGAGGATAATACCACCGGTAGTGAGAATACGGCCATAGGAACCTCCGCCATGGAGACCAATACGACCGGCAATCAAAATGTCGCCGTCGGAAGACTGGCCCTGCATGAAAATACTACGGGCACCCAAAATACCGCCGTCGGAACCGGCGCCAATGTCACCGCCGGCAACCTCACCAATGCCACGGCCATCGGATACGGGGCAAGTGTAAATGCTTCCAATAAGGTACGCATCGGCAATCCCTTTGTTACCGTCATCGAAGGACAGGTGCCTTTCACCACGCCTTCGGACGGCCGGTTCAAATACCAGGTGCAGGATGATGTAAAAGGCCTGAGCTTTATCATGCAATTGCACCCCGTGACCTATCATTTCGACGTACAGCGCTTCGACGAGCAGCAGGGGAACCCCCAAGGCACCCGCAGCGCTATCCCCGCCAACTATGCGATCCAGGCTTCCTATAAAGAGGCATCCGATATCCGCCGCAGCGGTTTCATCGCGCAGGAAGTGGAAAAAGCCGCCAATGCATCAGGATACGATTTCAGCGGGATCATCAAACCCAGGACGGCGCAGGACCATTACGGCCTGAGCTATGAGGCCTTTGTCGTGCCGCTGGTAAAAGCCGTACAGGAACTGGGTACGGAAGTAGAAAGATTGAAGAAAGAGAATGAATCCGTTAAAAAGACCAACGAGCAGCTGCTGCAAAGCTTGCAACAGCAGATCGATGAATTGCGCAATGCCCGGAATTCCGGGAAATAAAGTAAACGGGTTACGGGAAGTAAAATGATCCGTTCTATCAATCCTTCTTTTCATTACTAATATTCTAATCCTATTGTACATGCATAAAATAATTCGCCTCCTCTTCATAACCGGATCATTGCTTTTTACCCGGCAAGGATTCGCGCAAAATGTCGCCATCAATGAAGATGGCAGTGCCCCCAACGCCCATGCCATCCTGGATCTAAAGTCCCCGAACAAGGGGGTCCTGATCCCGCGGATGAGCACTAGCGCAAGAATAGCCATCCCGAATACCAGCGGTTTGCTGGTATATGACAGCACCGTAGGCGCCTTCTTTTACAATACCGGCACCTTCTGGCAGAGTCTGGCGACCGCCAATACTACCGGATGGCTCCTGAATGGCAACAGCGGTAACCCCAGCTCTGCTTATCTGGGTACCAGGGACAACCGGCCTTTCGCCATAAGAGTGAACAATCAGCCTGCGGGGCTGATCGACCCGGGCAGTGGCCTTGGTGTGCCAGGCCATGTCGCCAACAATGCTTTTTGGGGAATGAATGCGGGTTTTTGGGTGAATGGAGATTCCGCCAGCAACCTGACCGGCATCGGCAGCAATGCGTTGTTCGCCAATACCACGGGCCAGAATAATACGGGTGTTGGTTACAACGCCTTGTCCGTTAACAATACCGGCAGCCGCAATACCGCCATCGGCTTCTCCGCTATGTACAGTGGCGCAAATACCTCGGACGTAACCGCCCTTGGTTCCTTTGCAAACACTGCCAGCAATGTCAGCAATTCGACCGCCGTCGGCTTCGATGCTTTTGCCGACGCCTCGAATAAGGTGCGTATCGGCAATGCCGCCGTTACGGTCATTGAAGGACAGGTGCCCTTTACCACTCCCTCCGACGGCCGGTATAAATTCAAGATAAAAGAAGATGTCAAGGGCCTTGACTTTATCCTGCAGCTGCGCCCGGTCACTTACCAGTTCGACACCAAGCGATTCGATGACCAGGCGCGCGGCAGCGCTGCCGCGTCGGATGCCGGGCTTTCCAAAACGAAAATGCCGGTGACCCGGGATGACGGAAAGAACAGGACCACGCAGGCCGCTTATGATCAGGCGTCCGCTATCCGCCGCAGCGGCTTTATCGCCCAGGAAGTGGAAAAAGCGGCCGATGCCACCGGCTATGATTTCAGCGGGATCGTCAAGCCAAAGACGGAACAGGACCATTATGGCCTGAGCTATGAGGCCTTTGTCGTGCCCCTGGTAAAAGCGGTGCAGGAGCTGAATGCGCAGGTCGGGCAGTTAAGGAAAGAGAATGCCTCCCTGCGATCGGAAATGAACGACCTGAAAAAGGAGGTCCGGCGGTAAATGGGGGGATTGCTGATTTTGAGATCTGGAGATTTTGAGATTTGAGGCCGGAGATCCCGGGAGAGGAAGGAGGATCGCGTTCGAAGTTTATTAAACAATTTATTTATTCAAAAAACCCACCATGCATATGATCCGCTTCACAGGGAATTTACTTCCCAAAATAATAATGACGTTGCTGCCTTTCGGGGCGGCAGCGCAGAGCCTGCATATCTCATCGGGCGCCAGGCTGGTCGCCAGCGGCCCTGTCAGGATCGGGCTCACAGATATTGCCTTCACGAACGACGGCAGCTTCACCCCCGGCAACAGCACCGTGCAGATCACGGGCGCCAGGAATGCCCTTATCGGGGGGACCAGCACCACTACTTTCAGTAACCTGACCATTAACAAGGCCAACAACAGCGCGCAGCTCCAGAACGACATCCATGTCACCGGCGTCCTCCTGATGTCTCGGGGCAACCTGCTGCTGAACAATCACAACATCGACCTGGATCTTACGGGGACCCTCGCCGGTGAAGTCAACAACCGCAGCATCCTGGCCAATACCGGCGGGAGTGTCATAGCGCATTTCAATAACAGCAATCCCCCGAATGCCTTCAACCCGGGCAACCTTGGCCTGGAGATCACCAGCTCCTCCGACCTGGGCGGTGGCACCGTGACGAGATCGCATCTGGCGGATGTACTGGCCGGCTCTGCCGTGGGGATACACCGGCGATATGACGTTTTTATTACCAGTTCTCATAATTCGGGGTTGGACTCCCGGCTTCGCTTCTTCTACCTGGACGGGGAACTGAACGGCAATACGGAAAACAACCTGGCCCTCTGGGAACAGTCCGCACCGGGTAATCCCTACCTCTCCTTCGGAAAGGACAGCAACAATGTGACCGCCAACTGGGTCGTGAAAAATCATATCGATCATCTGGACCATTTTACACTAGGCCCTAACCAGCTGCCGGGAGCTGCCGCTGCGGGGAAGCATACGCAGTCGGGGGCCATCAGCCAATTAGACGATACGGAGGAGACGGCGGCTATCGTGGCGACCAAACTGAAAGTATATCCCAATCCTGCGCAGGATCATTTCACGCTGGACCTGTTCGCCCCCCTGGCCAAAGAGGTCCGGGTAGGCCTGTATGACCAATCGGGTCACCTCCTGCAAGTGAAACAGGTCCATTGCATCGCGGGGACGAATAGCCTGTCGTGGAATATCAGCAGCTATACCGCGGGGATCTACTATCTCTCCATCAATGGCAAGGCGATGAGCGACCTGAAGATCATTAAGAAATAGACCTGCCGGAGTAATCTAATCAAAGCGCCCCGTACATCCATTTGTACGGGGCGTTTGTGTATATACGGGACGTCTTGTGTACTGGCTACCCGGTAATGAATCCCGGCGCCTTTCTCTTTTTCGAGGCCTGTTCGAAGGCGTAGGCGATCTTCAATAGTTCGGGCTCGGCATAGGCGGTGCCCACGAAGGAGATCCCTACCGGGAGGTTCATGACCGACCCCATGGGAACGGTGATATGCGGGTAGCCGGCCATGGCCGCGGGGGAGGAAAACCCGGAGCCGGTGCGGTAATCGCCCGTGATCAGGTCGATGCAGCAGGCCAGTCCATTGGACACCGCCGAGATGGCGTCCAGCTGGTTTTGTTGCAGCAGGTCGTCGATGATCTTGCGGGAGCCCAGCAATTTCTTCAGGGCCTCCGTGTATTCGATATTATCGAGTCCGGGTCTTGCCTCGCTCCGTTCCAGGGTTTCCTGCTTGAAAAAGGGCATGGCTCTTTTTTCGTTCTGCTTATTGAAGGCGATCACGTCGGCCAGGGTCTTTACAGGGGTCCCGGCCGTGGCCAGGTAACGGTTAAGCCCATCCTTGAACTCATATTGGAGGATCAGGCCTTCCACCGATCCCGCTTCGCTGAGCAGCTTCTGCAATTCGACTTCGACGATCGTGGCGCCCTGCGCCTTCATCAGGGCAATGGCTTCCTGGTAGAGGGCCAGGACCCCTTCATGGCCACCGGTGAGAAAGGATTTCTCTACGCCGATCTTTTTTCCTTTGAGGCCGTTGGGGTCCAGGAAGGGGGTGTAATCTTTTTTTGCCTTGTCCTTACTTTCCAGGGTAACGGGGTCCTGCGTGTCGACGCCTGCCATTGCTCCCAGTAAGATAGCGGCGTCCCGGACCGTCCTTGCCATGGGGCCTGCCGTATCCTGTGTTTTTGAAATGGGGATGATGCCGCTGCGGCTCAGCAGCCCTACGGTAGGCTTGATGCCGACGATGCCATTGATGGAGGCAGGGGATACCACCGAGCCATTGGTCTCCGTGCCGACCGCTACGACGCATAAGTTCGCGGCCACCGCTGACCCGGAACCGGCGCTGGAACCGGAGGGATTACGGGCCAGGATATAGGGGTTCTTCGTCTGTCCGCCCCGGCTGCTCCAGCCGCTGGTGGAACGGGTAGACCGAAAGTTGGCCCATTCGCTGAGATTGGTCTTTCCCAGCAGGACCGCCCCCGCCGCCCGCAGCTGTTGTACGATATAGGCGTCCTTTGCCGCCCTATGCCCTTCCAGGGCCAGGCTGCCGGCCGTCGTCATCATCCGGTCGCCCGTGTCGATATTGTCTTTTACTAGGACGGGGATGCCATGCAGGGGGCCACGGAGCTTGCCTGCTTTCCTTTCCGCGTCCATGGCGTCGGCGATGGAAAGGGCGTCCGGGTTCAATTCGATCACGGCATTCAGGGCGGGCCCTTTTTTATCGAGCAGGTCGATCCGTTGCAGGTAGTGCCGCGTGATCGCCCTGGAAGTATAATCCCCGCTGCTCATTTTCTGCTGCAGGTCATCGATGGTGGCTTCTTCGAAGGGGAATTCAGCGGGAAGGTCCTGGTCCAGGGTCTTCGCAGGGTTGGCTTCGGCGTTTTGCGGCAGGAGGGATCCCAGAGTGAGGGAAGTCAGGGTCATGCCCGTCAGGGAGCTGTTCCTGAGAAATTTTCTTCGGTTCATAAGCAGTAGAAATTTTTTTAATAAGTTGTTCGTCCGTGCTTACGAATGTAAACTATTTGTTCATTTTAACATCTACAGGAATGGGAAAGATCATTGCAGAGATCACGATGTCCCCCGATCCTTAGCAATTATTTAATGCGGCGCGGATGAAAGGGAACTAATTTTATCGCTTAAAGTTCCGCTCATGAAATTACTCCCCGGCCTGGCGTTGATCACCGCTGTGCTCTGCATCTCTTTTCTGCCCTTGTCCCGTCCGGAGACTATCCATAAGGACAAGCCGCAGCGACTGATCATTTTCATGCTGGACGGATTCGGGGAAGCCTATTATCGCAGCAGCGATATGCCCACCCTGAACGCCCTGAAGAAAAAAGGCATCTATAAAGTTGTGCCTTCCCTGATGCCTTCCGTCACCAATCTGAACAATGCTTCCATCTGCACCGGCGTATTACCCGAACGACATGGGATAACGGGTAATTCCTTTATCGACCCGGCCACCCAGTCCGAAGAATTCATGGAGGAAGATAGCCTGGTATTGGCGCCGACCCTTTTTGAAAGAGCGAAAGCATCGGGCGCAGTCTCCCTGCTCTTCTCCAGTAAAAAGAAGACGACGGGCCTGTTAAAAAGAGGAACGAAAGAGACCCTCTCCCCGGAGACGGCTTCCGCCCTATGGACCGGCAGGATCGGGAAGGCTCCTGACATTTACAGCCGGGAGGTGAATTACTGGCTGATGGAGGCCGCCTTATACAGTATACAAAACGATCCCGAAGCAGGGATCTTCTATATCCACACCACGGATTATCCCATGCATACCTGGGCTCCCGAAGCCCCGGAATCGAAAGAACATCTCCATAAGCTGGACGAGTACATCGCAAAGATCATCCGGGCGGCGCCGGATGCGGCTATCCTGATCACGGCCGATCATACCGTCAACCACAAGAGCCTATGCTGGGACCTGGGAAAAGCCTGTGCCGCCCGGGGGGCGGGGGTCAGATTCGCCATCTCCCCGGAAAGAGATAAATATTTCAAGCATCATCGGGGTTTTGGCGGCGCCGCCTATGTATACCTGGCGGCGCCGGGTGATCTCGCCCGGGTCAGGGCTGTGATCCGTCAGCTGAAAGGGATCGACGAAGTGCTGACCCGGGCGGAGGCCGTGAGTCGCTTCCATCTGATGCCGGAACGGATCGGCGACCTGATGGTGCTGGGTGACAGCCTTACCGTATTCGGCGACCTGGATACGGAATCCGAAGCCTTGCCGGCCACCTATCGCAGCCATGGATCGCTGTACGAAGCCAGGGTCCCTCTTTTCGTATATAATGCGCCGCAGGCCCCTGCCGCCGCCTATTTCACGGAGAACTATAAGCTGGCGGCCTGGCTCTACCGGTAGGCACTACCCGCGATTTTGGATAGGCTACTTCGCATAGGCCTCTTCCAATGTCTTCAGGTCAAGCTTGCTCATCTTCAGGATCGCGGCCATCACGTTATTCGCCTTCCGCGGATCGTTGTCCCGGATCATATCCCGCAAGGCGGAGGGGACCACCTGCCAGGAAACGCCGAACTTGTCTTTCAGCCAACCGCAGATGCGGGATTTTTCATCACCGCCCGGGGTGAGTTTGCCCCAGTAATAATCGATCTCTTCCTGGGAGTCGCAGTTGACGATAAAGGAGACGGCCTCATTGAATTGGAAATAGGGGCCGCCATTCAGGGCCAGGAATTCCTGTCCTTCGATGGTAAATTCAATGGTCATGACCGTGCCTTCCGCCATGCCGTGCTCCTCTCCGAACTTGCCGTAGCGGGAGGTCCGTCCGATGCTGGCATCCTTGAAAATGGAGAGATAGAAATTAACAGCCTCTTCCGCATTGCCGGAAAACCAGAGATGGGGGGTGATCTTTTGTGTGCTGATCTTGTTTGCCATAACTAAATTTTTTAACTGGTGAATTGATTCATTAGAATACTCAAAATTAGTTCCAGGCATTCAATTGCACGGTGGCTGAAAGGGACTTCTTAACAGGCATTTTGCGCCAAATTCCGGCCTTCAGGCAGGGATCCCCCGTCTGATCTCCTTTCTGTCCGCAGCGCTCATATATTGTTGCGCGATCCTGTTCTCCGGTTTCCTGTCCGAACAATAGAGCACGAGGAGGAAGATCCATTCCAGGGGTTTCATGATGACATAGACAAGATCGGAAACCCATTTATGCCTGAACAATCCATAATGGCGGTGGATCTGATCCCCGATGCGATTGTACAGCCTTCGGACCGGCCGGTGGAGGGCAGGCCATTTCTGTTCCAGCAATTCTTCAAACGCATTCGAGATCAGCAGCTGCCGGTTGCAGGTAATGTTGCGCCCGGCACGGACGCCGGAACGGATAGGGCGTACGACAGCGCCATGTCCCTGCGCCGCGATCGTGCAAAGGAAATGACCGCCGCAAACGACCCCTTCACATTGATAATCCCATTGGGAAAGTCCGTGGTGATAGGTGTCCGTGAAGGCCCTGATCAGGGAATCCTGCTTTTGCCCGAACAATAAAAGAATGCCTGCCAATACAATAAGTAAAGGCAGGCATACAATGAACAGGATCGGGATCTTGTAAAGCGGCTTCAACAGGAGGATCCTCCGGCAGAAAAGCTGCAACCGTCCTTGCCCCTCTTCGGGGAAATGATCCCCCTCCAACGCTTCCCCCAGCAATGCATGGTTCCTCACCAGGGCAAAAAGGAACAAGAATATGACCGGTACGTTCCCAATCATCCAGAAATACCATTCCCGGACATGGATGGCAACGAGGACATTGAGCACGATCCCCACCAGGAGCAGGCAGTTAAGGATCACTTCTATCAAGGGAGGAGCGACACTTTTTTTGAACAGAGAATAGAAATAAGCCCCGATGCACAAACCGATGAGCACATAGATCGAAAGACGGTGTTCCGGCGAAAAAAAAGCCGAATCCGTGCAGCAATCGTTCCTTACCCCCCAGTCTGCCACCAGGTAGAGCGCCGGGTACAGCATTTGGATGAAGGCCAGCACCCACTGCATTTGTTTTTGAAAAAAACGCTCTCCCATTAATAGAAAATGAAGGAAGTCCCAGGCGATCGATAATCCCGGCAGGCATACAGCTATGATGATCAATATGGCTGTGATCGTCATTTAACTCCATTTTATCTTTCTCGAAAAATACATGACCAGGGCCAGGGTAATGAACAGGCCGATGCTGCCCATCAGCAAGGCGTAATCCTGCAATTGGATCAGCGTGAAGATGAAGCCATACAATACCGTCAGCAGGCCGGCGATAAAGAGGGACATCTTCGAGGACTGCAGGATGCTGCGCACATACCAGGCGATGAGCCCGATGGTGGCCAGGGCAGCGATCAGGTAGGCCGTGTTGAAATGGATATATTCGGAAAAGGAGAGCAGCAGGGTATAGAAAATGCATAGCGCCACGCCCACCAGCAGGTATTGCAGGGAATGGATCGTCTTGCCATAGATCCATTCGATGAGGAAGAAGGCGGTAAAGGTGAGCACGATACAGAGGATGGCGTATTTCACGCTGCGGGTCGTCTGCTGATAGGAATCCACGGGCACGATCAGGTTGACCCCAAAAGCGGAAGCATTCATATCATAGGTCTTGTCCTTCCATTGCTGCGGATAGCTGCGGTTCAGGTAGAGCACTTTCCAACCGGCATCGAATCCACTGTCCTTCACCGTCCGCAGGTCCGGCAGGTAGTTGCCGGTAAAGCTGGGATTGGGCCAGGAGGAACTGGCTTCCACGGAGGTCGCCTTGCCGGCCGGGACGAATAAAAGATCTTCCGATCCTTTCAGGGAAAGGGTCATGGAGAAAGGGAGGGGTCCGTGCGCGAAGGCCACTGCGGGGAGGGTGGCGCTAAGGGCATTCTTGAATTGTTCGTTGGAGAGCTTGGCAGGCGCCAGGTCCAGGTCGTTGCCGGCCAGGCGCAGTTTCACTTCTTCCTTCAGTCCGCGTACATCGCTGATATCGAAGAAGACAGCGGCTTCGTTCCAGAGGAACCGGTCGGCAGGGATATTCAACTCTCCGAACTGCAGGCTGTCATAGGACCCCTCGATCTTCAGCTCGGTGGTATAAACGATCACCTGGTAGATGCCCCTGTATCGTTTCTCCGGGATGATGCGGGCGTGAATGCCCAGCTTATCGGGCAGGAAATAGGCCCATTTCTTCACCTCGTGCGTGTTGTTCTGTTCGGTGACCGTTTCCCGGTAAGGAATGGAGATCACGGGGCCGTTGATCGTCTGTGAGCCGGCCCATTTGGAGCTGACCTCTTCGACGGCTTCTTTTTGCCGATGCTGCCTTTCGGATACCAGCTCCTGGAGGAGGAGGGAGGGTATCAGGAGCAATAAGATGAGGAACCCGATCAAAAAGCTTTTTAAAATGATCCTGTTACGGTTCCAGAAGGTGGTGAGGGTGTTGTCCATATATGCAAGGTTTTAGTTTGAGAATGACATGAGATGGCCTGTCCGGTGTTCCGGTGAGATCCTGCGGGTAGGCCGTGATCCTGCCGGAGGCCGTGGCCGCTAGGTGATCGCCTTACTGATCTTTTTCAGCATGAGATAGATCAGGGTCATGAGGATGGAGTAGCAAAAGATCATCCCCCAGGCGTACTGCGATCGTAAAGGGTGGACCAGGAGCCGGAAAATATCCCGGCACAATTGAAAAGGATCGGCGACAATGTCCCAGCTATTGAAGCGGAGAAATCGTCCGATATAGATGCCCAGGGCGTTCAGCCACATGACGGGATACAGGAAGAAGATCTCCCTGTGCGCGGGCAGCAGGGGGCGGAAGATCTTTTCCATCTGCCGCACCGAAAGTACGCCCAGCAGCAGGCCGTTCCAGGCGAAGGAGAGGATCATGGCCAGGTCATACCATTGGGGCATGAGGCGATCGTTGTACCAGTCTCCCAGGTGGAAAAGGTCCGTGAGGATATAAAAAGAATTGGGAATGCAGAGCAGCCAGGCAAGAGACAGGGCGCCGAATAGGAATTTGCTGTGAAGCTGTCGCCGCGATAAATATTCCGTAATGAAATAGGGTATATAGGCCAGGAAAAGGTTCCAGGGAAGGAAGATAAAGGTCAGTCTTCCCGTGTGGATCATCCGCACCGCTACGAGCAGCAGGCCGAAGAGCATCGAGAGGGACAGGAGACGATCCATTTCACTGCGCAGAAAAAAGGGCCTGTTGTTCCTTAAGGGTTCCAGAGATAAGCTTGCTTTGACGTTCATAGAGTTTGTTTTGAGATCCATAGAATTTTGGGAATAAAAATGATGAGCCCAACGATGAGGGCGGTGACGGATGCAAGGAGCACAGCGCCGGCGGCAATATCCTTGACGGACTTTATTCCGGGGTGTTGTTCCCGTGAAATAAGGTCCATCGTTTTTTCAAGGGCGGTATTGATCATTTCCGTTATCCAGACCAGGCCGGTGACGATGACGAGCGCGAGGGACTCTGCTTCCGTGACCTTCAGCCACCAGGCAGCGATGACAACGAGGATCGTAGCCGCCAGGTGGATGCGGGTATTGTGTTCGCTGCGAAAGAAGCTGCCGATGCCGGCGCCCGCATAGTAAAAACTTCGGATGCGCTGACGGACGGAAAATTTTTGTTTTTGCATAGTTAGGGTGCTGACGGGTTAATACCGGATATGCTGGATAAGGGTATAGGCTACCAGGATCAGGAAGAGCAGGGAACTTTGCACGGCGATGGCGGTGTTGAACCAATAGCGGCGCCAGGACACCAACACTTCCCATCCTCTCCTTCCCCGGTGTAATTGCAACCGGAGGACAGTGAGCAGGTTGATCAGCAGAGCCCCCAGGACGCCGCCCAGGATCACCTGCGCCTTATGCAAGGCGAACAGTTCGGAGATCCCGGAAGGAGTTTGCAGGAAGGAAGGGGCCATGGAATAATACAGTCCCGTCGACCCGGTGCAGACCCTTACCAAAAGGGTCAGCAGGAAAAAGGTCGCCGGCATCAGCAGGGTGATGCCGAGCAGGCCCGAGAGCAGGGGCTTCGCAGCCAGCAGCTTTCTCAGGAGGCGGGTACGGTGGGTGAAATTGTTGAGACCGAGATACATGGTGACTTGATTTTAAATATTTAATTCGTTTTTATAAAAGCGCTTTGAATTACAAAGTGTTAGGGCAAAAAAAACAATCCCTACTTCACTCCCCTGATCATATTTTCCAATGCTTCGATATGATCCTTGAATGCTTTTTCTCCCGTCCGGGTGATCGAATAGGTGGTGTTGGTCTTCCGTCCGATGAACCCTTTGTGCACCTTGATAAAGCCATTCTCTTCCAGGTTGACCAGGTGCGAGGCGAGATTCCCGTCCGTCAGCTCCAGCAATTGCTTCAGGTCGTTGAAGCTGATCTCCGTGTTCACCAGCAGGATGCTCATCACCCCCATTCGTATGCGGCTGTCAAAAACCTTATTTAAATTTCCTATGGGATTCTTCATTGTTTTCCGGTTTAGGCATCAGTCCTTTCATATTTCCACCACATGAACAGCCCATATATGATATGCAGGACGCCAAAGCCGACAGCCCAGAAATAAAGTCCCCCTTCGGGATAATACATATTGATGCAGCCCAGGATCACTTCCATGATCCCCAGGTAGCGGATATCCGTCAGGGTGTATTTGCTGGCGTTGACGAGGGCCAGGCCATAGAACACCAGGCAGGCAGGGGCTATGCTGTCCCATTCCGCGTGATCCAGCAAGCCCAGCACAAAGAAGCCGCCGGCCGCCAGGGGGATCGCCATATTGATGGTCAATTTCCGTGAACTGTGGTCCCAGATGGGAAGGTTATTCCTCCGGGCCTTCCTCCAGGTGAAAAAGGTCGAGGATAAGAGGGCCGCCGCCAATACGCCCAGCGCCAGGAGGATCAGGCGCTCTTTCAGCTCATGTGCGCCCGCCGCCTTGTAGCCGTAACGGGTCACGAAACCGCCGCCTCCATAATAGGCCCGCATCCATCCGTCGGCGATCCAGGCGCCGACCAGGGCACAGATACCCGCGCTCAGGCCGCTCAGCCCGCTGAGCGAAATGAAACGGGAAGAACGTTCCATCATCCGTTTGATATCCTGAAGAGCCTCTAAAGATTGACTGGCTTCGTTGCCATTATCCATAAAAAAGTACTTTGAACTGCAAAGTAAAGGCTAAATTCCGGGTTCTGCAAGTTTTTGGCGGAAAAAATCGGGTGAGTGGTCAGTTGTGAGTGGTGAGGTAGGTTAACAGCTAGGGATGGAAGAAGCCTTTAATTTCCCATTTGTCGCCTGGCAGGCAACTCTTTGCCCTTAAAACCAGTACATTTAGCGTATGCGTTCACCGACCTTCTTCCTGCATAAAATCCTGCTGCTCATAGGGTCTTTTGCCGTCGTTGGTGGGGGATCGGCACTGGGGCAGGGGCGGGTCCTGAAAGGCATTATCCGGGACGCCCATAGCGAGGAACGGGTGCCCTTCGCCTCCATGCGACTCCTCCGGGCAGGAACGGGGCGGCTTAGCGACAGCGCCGGCGGCTTTACCTTCCATTTCAGGGACCTCTCCCCCGACACCTTGGTGATCAGTTATGTCGGTTACCGCAATTTCAAACTGGCCCTCAGCCCGCAGTTGTGGGAAGGCCGGGCGCCGGGAAGCACGGGAGAGGGTTCACGGATGGCCGCCGATACCCTGAATGTCGTCATCTCCCTGGAAAGAGGCCAATACGCCACGGAGGTAGTGGTGAAAAGAACGGTGGATCGCGGGCTGATGCTCTGGCGAAAGATCGTGCGCAGGAAGCGGTATAATGACCGTTACCGTTTCGACAATTTTTCCTACGAGCTGTACAACAAGCTGGAGCTGGACATTAACGAGGTAGACAAGGGTCAGTTGGAGAACAAGCGACTGCTGCGGCCCTTCCGCTTCATTTTCGACAATATCGATACCATGGAAGGCCGGCCCTTCCTCCCCATCTTCCTCACGGAGACCCTGTCCGATTATTACTATCAGCGCTCCCCCGTCCGGCGGCGGGAATGGATCAAGGGCAGCAAGACCCTGGGCGTGAATAACGAGAGCGTCAGCCGGGTATTGGGCGGGATGGATCAGAACGTGGACTTCTACCAGAATTTCATACCGGTATTCGACAAACGATTTGTTAGTCCTATCAGCGATAAAGGGGATTTCTATTATCACTATAAGGTGGTCGACACCCAGTACGTGAATTCCCGGCGCCTCTTTCACCTGGTCTTCACGCCCAAACGAAAAGGAGAAAGCACGTTCGAAGGGGATTGCTGGGTGCACGACAGCAGCTTTGCCATCCAGAAGATGAACCTGCGCCTGAACAAGGAGGCCAATATCAATTTCGTCAATGAACTAAGTCTTATCCAGGAGTTCCGGCTGATCCATGACAGCGTCTGGTTCCTCGTCAAGGATAAGTTCGTCGCCAATATCTCTCCTATCGGAAAGAACAAGGCCGGATTGATCGGACGTAAGACCACCACCTATAAGGATATCGTCATCAACGATTCCTCGGTGACGCGGGAGCTGGACAAGAACAAGATCGGCGAAGAGGTAATCTTCGCGCCCGGGGCGAGGACCCGCACGGATTCTTTCTGGTCGGTATCCCGCCATGATCCTCTGAACAAGAATGAGAAGGCCATCTATCATATGATCGACACCCTGTTGAAGATGCCCCTCTTCCATACCTATACCAATATCGCCAATCTCATCGGCACGGGCTATTATGAAGCCGGCATGTGGGAGCTGGGTCCCTGGTATAATATGATCTACTCCAACCAGCTGCAGGGCCTGCGCCTGCGTTTCGACCTGGGGACCAATCGTGTCTTCAGCAAAAAGATCATCCTCCACGGCTATCTCGCTTACGGGTTTGGCGATCATCAGCTGCATGGCGAAGCGGATGCCCTCTATATGTTTAAGAAAGATCCGCGCCTGACCCTTTACGGCATGTACCGGCAGGACCTGGACTACGGGCAGCAGTATTACGACGAGATCACTTCCGATAATATTTTCGCGCTAACCGTCCGCAAGTCGGGCATCCCCATCAAGTTCATCAACCTGGAAGAAAAGAAGCTGGAATTGTTCAAGGAATGGCATAACGGGTTCTCCGCAACGCTGACCGGCGACCATAAACGTTATGACCCCCTCCTGAACCTGCCTTCCAAAAATTTCTATGCGGGCGCTGGTTCCGGCGGTGATCCTTTGACCAGCTTCGAAAGCTCCATCCGGCTGCGCTGGGCCTACCTGGAAAAATTCTTCGAGAATACCTTTTACCGCACCAGCCTGGGCAGCCCCTATCCCATCGTCAGCCTTAAATACACCCGCGGCATCGCCGGCGTGCTGCGCAGCAGCTATAACTATGACAAGCTCTCCGCCAGCATTTCAGACTATGTGAAGGTCCCGCCTTTCGGGAGCATCTATTACAATGTGTTTGCGGGGAAGACCTTCGGTGTGCTACCCTTCACTTTCCTGGACGTAGCGCCGGGCAATGAGCTGCATTATTACAATCAATATGCCTTCAGCCTGCTGAATAAATGGGAATATATCCATGACCGTTACCTGGGCATCAACTTCGAGCATAATTTCGGTAATGGCCTGTTCCGGTTCATTCCCCTCACCCGCAAGCTGAAATTCCGCCAGTTCTGGACGGCCAAGGCTTTATGGGGCAGCCTGTCAGCGGCCAATGCGGCGTACAATAGCTTCCCGGGGACCGCTTTCCGGTCGCTGGACGGGAAGACCTACCTGGAACTGGGAACGGGAGTGGACAATATCTTCAAGTTCTTCCGGATCGACCTGATCTGGCGGGTGCTGCCGCGGCCTTTACCGACGGTGAGCGCGGAAAGGTTTGGGGTGTTCGGGAGTATACGACTGGCTTTTTAATGCTTAACGGTGATCCTTTCTTCCCATAAAAAGCCTGATCGGATCCAGGATGCATACAGGTTGATCTCCTTATCGCCTATCACTACAGGGGCCCTGGGCAAGGTTTTAATTCCTTCGGGAGGGTCCTCGTGGATCTTCACTACATGTACTTTCGTCCCGTTCGTTCTGGCAAGGTCGATCGCCTCCCCATAATCATAATCCCCGCTCATAAGGAGGATCCTGCCACCGCTGTTCTGCCTGCCCGATGAGATCATTTTCGTGGCGAGCGCAAGATCCACACCTTTTTCTCCCACATATTGCCGCATGGCAGAGTCGACTTGCAATACTCCCGCCTTTACAATTTGTATGTCGGGATTCTTCCTGCCAATCGAGTCAAAATAATTTTCTTCTTCTGCAAACAGCCCTTGTCGTCTCAACAACCAGGATTCGCTTAGGACGTTGCTCTTCGGGGTACAGCATCGATCCTGTAATTTCCCCGGGCGAAATAAATAAGCCTTATGCAGTTCATTACCGGGTTGCAGGAGGAAGGCAAAATATCTCCTCCATTGGATCTTTTCTCCCTGCAGGTGAAGTTTCCGAAGATGATAGAATAAATTTTGCCCATCCATGAGAATAATTTCTTTCCCCATATAAAATTTTTATACGTTTTAAAAAGTCGGCAGATTCCCCTGTAGGAAAATTATAAGGTTGGAAAGACAGCAAGGACACAGTTAAAGGAAAGGATAGATTAAAGACCGCGGGTCTGTTGGTCCATAAATGTAACAAAAAGTCTCGAAATTAATATTTTTTAAGTCGGGCGATTGGGACAAAATATACTTTTGTATGATACTCAGTACCTAATGGTCTATTTCGTATTACCATTTCTTCTTTTCTTTAATCATGGTAAAGGATAAGCTCTACACCACGGTAGGTCATCTCATTACCGATGGTCGCATTAAAAACTTCCGGGAAATTTTTGATGTGCTTCCTAAAAGTGTTTTAGCTGCCGATCTTGGAATAAATAATACCCGGTTTGAAAAAATGAGGAATAATCTGCCCCTGTTCCGGTTGAAGGACCTGTTCCGGATCGCGGAGCTGTTCGAGGTGGGGGAAAATGAGCTACTTACACTGGTGTACAATCAGTATATCATCGATAAAGAGGCTAAAAAGAAGAAGTTAAAGCCTCGCTCCTAGCTTCATTTCCATCTGGATATCGCAGCGCTCATAGGGCGAAGGATGGCCGGTGATCTTTTTGAAACCCAGCTTGTGATAGAGATTGATGGCGGGTTTGAGGCGGGTATTACTTTCCAGGTAGATGCTTTTCGCGCCCAGGGCCTTCGCCTTATCGATGCAGGCCTCTCCCAGCAGGAAGCCGATGCCCTTGCCCTGGGCCAGGGGTGAGACGGCCATTTTCGCCAGCTCATAGACATCATCGCCCATATTGATGAGGGCGCAGGCGCCGATGGGTTGCCCCTCATAGATCGCCATGAAAATATGGCCCCCGTTGTCCAGGATATACTCATCGGGATGATCGAGGGATTTATGGTCCGTCTCTTCCATCTTGAAATAGCGGGTGATCCATTCTTCGTTCAACTGTTTGAAGGCCTGCCGGTAGGCCGGCATGTAGTTGACGATCTGCACTTCCGCGCTCTCCCGGGATTTCTTTTCTTCCAGTACCCGGCGCAGCAGGCTTTTCTGTTCGAGGAGGAATTCCCACTCGCCGATGGCGCGCCAGAGGTCGTATTGCGTTTCTTTCATAGCATTTTCAATGGCCTTGCTGACGTCTTCCAGCTGCGGCAGCATCCGGTCGCGGACGGCCTTTCCTTCTGCACTGAGAACGACAAAGTTCTTGCGGCCATCCGCCTCGCCCTTCCGCTCGGTGATATATCCTTTAGCGGCCATCTCGCGCACGATCTGGCTGACGGAAGGATGTGTATGCCCGATCTCCCGGGCGATATCGGTGATGGATTTTTCTTCTCCACCCGACAGGGAATAGAAGACGGGGAACCATTTCGGCTGCAAATCCACCTGGTACAACTGGTAGATCTCCCCCGACTGCTCGGTGATCTGTTCGCTAAGGCGGCGGAGGCGGCTGCCGAGGGCCATTTTTCCAGTGCGTGTATAGATGTCCATATATCAGGCTTTTATGTACTGTAATATTAATTACGTAATTGCTTACGTAAATTTACAAAAAGAATTAATTCCTCCAAATAAATCTTCCGGGAATTTCCCCGAAGGGCTCGAAAAGACTGATAGTGAAGCTGGACCGTGGGTATCTGCCCCATTCGATAGTCCGGGGTGGAAGTCCTGTCCCGTGATTTCCCGGACTCCGCGAGCCCGTCTTCTCCGAAAAGGGGCCGGCCTGATTATTTTCCTTAATTTCCCGGAAATAACGATCCATGCCAGCTTCTTATATCCTCGCGCTCGACCAGGGCACTACCAGTTCCAGGGCCATTTTATTCGACCATGCCGGTCAGATCGTCGAGGTCGCTCAAAAAGAATTCAAGCAGTATTATCCCCATCCCGGCTGGGTGGAACATGACGCGGAAGAGATCTGGTCCTCGCAGTTCGGGGTGCTGGCGGAAGTGCTGGCCAAGAGCAATACTACCACCGCGCAGATCGCCGCCATCGGCATTACCAATCAGCGGGAGACGACCATCGTATGGGACAAATCCAGCGGAAGGCCCATCCATCCGGCCATCGTCTGGCAGGACCGGCGTACCGCCGAATACTGCGACCAGCTAAAGGCGGAAGGTCATTCCGACCTGATCCGCCAGCGAACGGGTCTCGTGATCGACGCCTATTTTTCCGGCACCAAGCTCCGCTGGATCCTCGATAAGGTGCCGGGCGCCCGGGCTAGGGCCGAGAAAGGCGAGCTGGCCTTCGGCACCGTCGATAGCTGGCTGATCTGGAAACTATCCGGAGGTAAGCTCCATATCACGGACAGCACGAATGCCTCCCGCACCCTCCTGCTGAATATCCATACCGGCGAATGGGACCCCGAACTCTTGCGCTTATTCAATATCCCGGCTGCGATGTTGCCGGAGGTCAGGGCCTCCAGCGGCGTATATGGCAACAGCGGGCCGCTCGTAACCCCCGGCGCCGGCATACCGATTGCAGGGATCGCGGGAGACCAGCAGGCGGCACTCTTCGGGCAGCTCTGCACGCAACCGGGCATGGTGAAGAATACCTATGGCACGGGCTGCTTCATGCTGATGCATACCGGCCAGCAGGCCGTTCAGTCGAAGAACAATCTTCTCACCACCATCGCCTGGAAGATCGACGGACGGATCGAATACGCCTTGGAAGGAAGTATCTTCATCGCAGGCGCCGTGGTGCAATGGATGCGGGATGGCCTGCACCTGTTCCGCTCGTCCGGGGATGTGGAAGCCCTCGCGGCCAGCGTGCCGGATACGGGCGGCGTGTATATGATCCCCGCTTTTGCGGGATTGGGCGCTCCGCACTGGAACCAATATGCAAGAGGCAGCCTCTTCGGCATGACCCGCGGCACCAGCAAGGCCCATATCGCCCGCGCCGCATTGGAGAGCATCGCCTACCAGACCTATGACGTACTGAAAGCCATGGAGGCCGACAGCGGGATCCATATCAAAGAACTGCGGGTGGATGGAGGCGCGACGGCGAACAACTTATTGATGCAGTTCCAATCCGATATTTTGCAGGCGCCCGTCATACGTCCCATCGTCACAGAAACGACGGCCCTGGGAGCCGCTTACCTGGCGGGACTCGGTGTTGGATTCTGGAATTCCATAGAAGATATCCAGGAGCAATGGAAGGTGGACAAACGCTTTAACCCTTCGATGGAGCCGGCGCAGACAGCCGAATTGCTGAAGGGATGGCAAAGGGCCGTGAAGGCGAGTATTGCCTGGACGGAAGGGTGAGTAGTGAGTGGTGAGGTGAGTGGTCAGTAGTGAGTGGTGAGATAGGATTGTTAGGTGAATAAATGAATGGATATGAATCGACAGGTGATGTTAAGTATGTTGGATGCCGGGGCCGGTCGTCCCTGGGACCTCTGCATTATCGGCGGAGGGGCCACGGGTCTGGGGATCGCCGTGGATGCGGCTTCGCGCGGGTATCGCACGATCCTGCTGGAGCAATATGATTTTGCCAAGGGGACTTCCTCGCGCGCCACCAAGCTGGTGCATGGAGGCGTCCGCTATCTGCAACAGGGAAATATCAAGCTCGTCACGGAGGCCCTGCATGAAAGAGGCATCCTCCGCAAGAACGCTCCGCATCTCGTAAAAGATCAGAGCTTTATCGTTCCGAATTATAAATGGTGGGAAGGTCCGTATTACGGCATCGGCCTGAAAGTATATGACTGGATGGCCGGCAGCCTGGGGCTGGGCCCTTCGCGGATCCTCTCCCGGGAAGAGACGCTGGAGCTGGCGCCTACACTCGATGCCGAAGGCCTACGGGGCGGCGTGCTCTATCATGACGGTCAGTTCGACGATGCCAGGCTGGCCATCAACCTCGCGCAGACGGCCGCGGAACAGGGTGGCGTATTGCTGAACTATTGCAAGGTAGATGGGTTCATCAAAGAAGCCTCGGCCATTAAAGGAGTAAAGGCTACCGATACCTTGACGGATCGATCTTACGAGATTCACGCCAAGGCCGTGATCAATGCCACGGGCGTCTTCACGGATACCATCCTCAAAATGGATGACGCGGGGGCGGAATCGGTGATCGCACCCAGCCAGGGCGTGCATATCATGCTCGACAAATCCTTTCTGCCCGGTGAGGCGGCGATCCTGGTCCCCCATACTGACGACGGGCGCGTGCTATTTGCCGTGCCCTGGCATGACAAGATCATCATCGGTACGACAGACACCCTGGTAAAGGAGATCCTGGTCGAGCCGCGCGCATTGCCGGAAGAGATCGATTTTATTCTACAACAGATCGGTCGTTATCTGGTCAAGCCACCTCAGCGCAGCGATATCCGCAGTGTGTATGCGGGACTGCGTCCCCTGGTGAAAAGCAAAAGTAAAAAAACGGCCGAGCTGGCCCGGGATCACCTGATCCTGGTGGCGGATTCGGGACTGATCACCATCACCGGCGGCAAATGGACCACCTATCGCCGGATGGCGGAAGACACCATTAACACGGCCATCACGAAAGCAGGGCTCGTGAACCGGCCTTGCGTGACTCCCGACCTGCCGATCCATGGATCGGGGCGTACAAAGGCTGCCTGGAAGGCATTCGGGGTCCCTGACGCTGCGCAGACCGCAGCCTCTCCCCCTCCAACGGATTTTCATGCGCCACTGTATTATTACGGCAGTGACAAAGCAGCCGTGCTGGCCCTGGCCCGGGAAGATCCTTCCCTGGCAGAATTACTGCATCCTGCTCTTCCCTATATCAAGGCGGAGATCGTGTGGGCCGCAAGGGAGGAATTATGCATGACGGTCGAAGACGCATTGAGCCGGCGTACAAGGGCCTTGTTCCTGGATGCCAGGGCAGCCATCGAGTCCGCACCCGTTACGGCGGCGTTGCTGGCGAAGGAATTAGGAAGGGATGCGGATTGGGGAAGGCGGCAGATAGAAGAGTTCCGGAAGGTAGCGGAAGGATATCTGCCTTGAACTGCGAGGATAATGCAGCGAATGGAA
>Ga0307517_10002721_pt1 | contig 28213 bp, 24 predicted proteins | sample 23_EM_MG_FD_194515 | JGI IMG/M metagenome (GOLD analysis project Ga0307517, IMG submission 194515) | Populus trichocarpa ectomycorrhiza microbial communities from riparian zone in the Pacific Northwest, United States - 23_EM | ecosystem: Host-associated > Plants > Roots > Unclassified | place... | reverse complement strand
AGCTGATGAGCGAGAAGGAAGACGAAAAGGTGTGTAATGGGTTCTCGCGTGGATGCTCGCGACTTACATCTTTCGTCATCTTTCGTAGGCTACTGCTGCTCAGACCAAGAAGCAAGCCACGGCGGAACGACAGCAGAAGAAACAAAAGCGAAAAGCAGCCGAGGGGCAGTTGCAGATCAAGCGCAAGGAGATGGACAAAGCGAAGGTGTGTTGTTTCATTCATCTTGGAATGTCATTATAATATGGCCATTAGATCGCAGACGCCGTCAAGCGGTATTCATATCTCTTGGGTCAGACGGAACTCTTTAAGCATTTCGTGGATATCAAGGTATTTCATTCATTCTTCAATGTTGACAACTTCAAACCGTTTTTCAGAAAGCTTCCGATCCCGAATATGCTGCCCTGATGGACGCACAACCCAAGCCGAAAGGGAGGGGGCGGAAAAAGGCTGTGTATGTCGTTTTATTCTTTACTTTTGTTGCCACGTTTATTCTATTTTATTCAGAGACAACACCACGCGGCACCGCAAATCCGAAAAGGAGGAAGATGAAGAGTTGTTGAAAGATGGAGAGGCTATGGGTTCTGACGACCAGCCTTTCGTATTCGAGGCCTCACCCAGCTGTAAGTTTCTGCTGCCATCGATTTTTACCTGCGCTGATCCCTTTCAGTCATCAATGGGCAGATGCGCGGTTACCAATTGCAAGGCTTGAACTGGATGGTATCACTACATCATAATGGCCTCAACGGCATCCTCGCCGATGAAATGGGTCTCGGAAAAACTCTTCAAACGATATCTTTTCTTGCTTATCTCAAGCACTACCGCGACATTTCTGGACCCCATCTCGTCGTTGTACCAAAATCGACACTCCAAAACTGGGCACGCGAGTTTGCTAACTGGACGCCGGACTTTAATATTGTCACGCTTACGGGTACCAAAGACGAACGTGCGGAGATCATCGCCACACGCCTCATCCCGCAAGATTTCGAAGTCTGCATTACGACGTACGAGATGTGTCTCATCGAGCAGTCGCCATTGAAGAAGTTTTCTTTCGAGTACATCATCATTGACGAAGCGCACCGAATCAAGAACGTCGATTCGATGTTGTCGCAGATTGTTCGGTCGTTCAGCTCGCGTGGCAGGTTACTCATCACTGGGACACCTCTGCAGAACAACTTGAAAGAGTTGTTTTCGCTCCTCAATTTTATTTGTCCCGAGATTTTCGTCCAATACGAAGATCTGGACAGCTTTTTGCACAAGGATTCCAGTGGGACCGAGGTGGAAGAAGAGAAGAGCAAGATGGTGGTGGAGGCGCTGCACAAAATTCTTCGACCTTTCCTTCTTCGACGTGTGAAGGCAGATGTGGAGAAGAGTCTCTTGCCTAGTATGTGTCATTTTACGTGCATTCGATTTAAGAGCTCACCTAGCTTATAGAGAAGGAGGTTAATATCTACGTCGGTCTTAGTGACATGCAGCGCAAGTGGTATCGTTCGGTGCTGGAGAAAGATATCGACGCTGTGAATGGTAACCTACACATCCTCACCACACTTGAGTTCTCGTGCTCACTCAATTCTAGGTCTAACTGGCAAGAAAGAGGGCAAGACGCGTCTTATGAACATGGTCATGCAGGTACATCTTTCCCCACCTCTTCCGTCTTCTTCGCTTTCCTAAAGGACACCCAGCTCCGCAAAGTCACGTGCCACCCCTACTTGTTCGACGGTGCCGAGCCTGGTCCGCCTTACACCACTGACGAGCATCTCGTTCAAAATTCGGGCAAAATGATCATCCTCGACAAGTTATTGGCGAGCATGAGGGAGAAGGGATCACGTGTCCTTATTTTCAGTCAAATGAGTCGAGTGTTGGATATTCTGGAGGATTATTGTTTGTTTAGGCAGTATAGTGAGTATTTCGTCACGTCGTTTCTCTACCTTCTTTTCTTTTTCTTTCTTTTGTTTGGCGGTCAATCTTTTTTTTTTTGCCGCGCGGTCGTGGGGTTGAAGGTTGGCACTGACACTACCCATTCGTAGAGTATTGCCGGATCGATGGAGGCACAGCGCACGAAGACCGTATCGCGGCGATTGACGAGTACAACAAACCGGGAAGCGAGAAGTTTATTTTCCTGCTTACGACGCGTGCCGGTGGGCTGGGTATCAATTTGACGACGGCGGATGTCGTGGTGTTGTATGACAGTGATTGGTCCGTCTCTTTCATTTTCTTCATCCTCGCGTAGTACTAACGGCGGTGATTTCGTTCGTCGAATAGGAACCCACAAGCGGATTTGCAGGCCATGGACCGTGCACATCGAATTGGGCAAACGAAGCAGGTGTATGTCTTCAGGTTCATCACCGAAGGCAGTGTCGAGGAGCGCATGTTGGAGAGGGCAGCGCAGAAATTGAGGCTTGATCAGTTGGTTATTCAACAGGGGAGGGCGCAGGCTGCGAAAGGTGCGTTGTCAATTAAGCTTGATGGCAACCTTGTTTGGAGGTTAATTTTGTATGCTGGTTTAGCGGCGGCAAATAAGGAGGAGTTGTTGGAGATGATTACGCATGGAGCGGAGAAGATCATCAATACTTCGGATGAGTAAGTATCTCTTTTTTTGGCGTTTCGTGGGTTTAACCAACCTTCTGAATCAAAGCAGTTTGGTTATCAATGAAGATATCGATGCTATCATTGCCCGCGGCGAAGAAAGAACCATAGAGTTGAATAGCAAGTATGAGGGGCTTAACCTTGAGGACCTCAACAACTTCAAGTCGGATGCGTCTGTGCAACAATGGGAAGGCGAGGACTTCAGGGCGGGGGTGCGTATGCGATTTCTTTCTTTCTATTTTGTTATCACCTAATATCCTCATTTACATTTATTATTTTCCAGAAAAAAACACTCAATTTCAACCTCCTCTCGTTATCGAAACGAGAACGCAAGTCGAATTATTCGGTGGATAATTATTTCAAAGATACGCTGCGTGCGGGGCCATCGAAGATGGATAAGGCGCCCAAGATGCCAAGGGCGCCGAAGCAGATCGCCATGTGAGCTTTTCTTAAATTGGTCGTCGACTTTCGACGTGCTGTGTTCTGATGGTGTCAACGGCGATATAGTCAGGACTTCCAGTTCTTCCCTCCGGAATTGGCGGAGTTGCAGGAGAGGGAATTAGCAGTGCACAAGGTCCGTTCTTTGCGTGCGAATTTGTGGGTATTTATAACTTATGTGTAATGCTAGCGATTGAATGGGATTAACGCGACGACGAGAGAGCCCCAGGGGCCGGAAGATACGCCTGAGAAGCTTGAGGAGGAGCGAGTGAAGGCTCAGGAGTTGATTGATACAGGTACGTTTGCCAAACTTGGTCGGGTTTGGACATCTCTGATTTTATTTTATTTTACCTATACTCATTATTCGTTTCGCCTTAGCTGAACCACTCGAAGACGAGGACCTAGACTTGAAGGAAGATTATATCAAGCAGGGTTTCCCTGAATGGAGTCGACGAGATTTCCAGCAGCTCATCCGGGGCATGGAGACTTATGGCTGGTGCGTTTTCAATTCCTTTTTCGGTTTTTTGGCGGGTCGTTCTGAGACACGTCATGAAGGGATGCCGACGCGGAAACGTTAGCTGGGGAGATTCAGGACAAGACTCCGGATGATGTCGAGAAGTATCTGAAAGTGTTCAACAAGAAATGCAAAACTCTGTCAGGTATGTAATTTTTCGTTTTATGATATGCGTACACTTAACAATCCGCGTTATTCTTCAGAATACCCCCGTATCAAAGTACGCATAGAAGAAGGCGAGGCGAAACGCAACAAGCGCGAAAACCTCGAAATGCTCCTCCAGAAAAAGATTGCATCCGTGCGGTACCCAATGCAAGAACTCGAGCTGAACTACCCTACGACCAAGGGAAAGGTGTACTCGGAAGAAGAAGATAGGTATCTCCTCTGCCGACTCTACCACTACGGGATGCAGGCGGACGATGTGTACGAGCGGATCAAGAAGGATATCACAGAATTCCCTGTGTTTCGGTTTGATTGGTTTTTCAAGAGTCGGTCGCCACAGGAGTTGCAGAGGAGGTGTAATACGCTGTTGGGGATGATTGAGAAGGAGGAAGAGACGAGGGTGACGGAGGAGGCGAAGTTGAAGCCGACGAAGGGGAAGGTGAGTTCTTTTGCTCGTGTTTATTTTCATGATTTTATTTCATTAATTTCCTTGTTTTTTTAGAAACGCGGGATTGACGAGGTGCAAAAGGTAGAGTCGAGACCGTCTACGCCGTTGGAGACTGCGTCGGGAAAGAGGTCGACCAAGAAGAAGAAGACTTGAGCGAAATATTCTCTCTCATTTGCTCGTTCGGTAGATGTGTAGATGGTAGATACCTTCTTCCCCTTCTTCTTCCCTTCTTTTGGCGGCCTTTTCACTGGTCGTGCCATTTCTTACTTGGACGTGTTCTAGATATATGTAATAATCAGTTTGATGGGTAACCTATTGCAATTGTTTCACTACCTTCAACGTCGCATGTCATGAGGACGAGCGTGGGTTTTCCCTGAAGCCAACTCTGCGTTGCAACATCGAAAGCCCTCACGATCTGCTCCACAGGGATGCTATCCTGCGAGGCGTTTTCGTTCCATAAGAGAGAGCTCCCTCGACGGTAAGCGCTCGACCACGTCCGCCCCACTAATTGTCCACCAACGTAGAAAATGCTCATTCTTTCGCTCTTGGCATCCATCCAGATTCCCCAACCCACTTTGATTGGGCGTTCCGGGAAGAGCTTAAGGCCCCATCCGAAATCTGACAGAACCTCGCGCTCAATCTCCTCGATTTGCATCCACCGGGGAAATCACACGTTGCCACTGATTTGAGAGTAATGTACACGTGTGACCTTGGCGGGCGCGGTGTGATTGGTGGTTCCTGTCATCGGCGCCTCCGAGTCGCCCACCAATTTAACAAGTACATATGTATTATTGCGAGGTTCGGTGGGGAAAAGTGCGATAAGCGAATTGGGACCGGATGGGTAGATAATCGATACTGTCAGTCATGTCCTCCCTATCGTGGCCGTGTCTTTGTTAATGTTTCAACAGTCGCCCGAAGGTTTTGTGCAAACATCTAATCCTTTGACCGGTTGATCTATCAAGTGATGCATCATTCCCCATAAGGTCTCTGCTCAATGGCGTATTTGGGAAAGTGGCGATGAAGGCGAGATAAGCACGAAAAGGCCTGTCCAATTTCGCCTTTTGTTTCTAATGATAGTTTAAGGGGCAAGACGTCGCGCATTTGGAAAGCATCCAAGAAAGGTGGATCGTGGGTGGAGAGCCCCCCACATCCTTATGTGATGGGCTTCACTCTGAAGATCTTCGCGAACTGAGCGGCTGAATTTGTGGGGCCGAGAATTATATAAGGAGTACGGCCAAACCCATCATAACCCGTATGATCCATACCCCTCGGTGGACCCCTCACGCTTTTTGAGAGGTAGATTTGTGCACAAAATTTGGGTTTTGTGGCGCCGGCTGTATGGGTTACCGGAGGTATGGGTTATGATGGGTTGCACTGTACATATGTGAACCTTCAAACAAGGCAAGCTTTCCAGATCCTCAGTTCCGTTATCTGAATATACAGGTGGGCCGACTGTCTGTAAGCCAGCATATGAGAAGTATTATGCGTTCCACATTTCACGCATGGTGTGTCTGATCTCCATGACCTTGATAGGCACTAGAGAAAAGCGGGGAATATACTCGTGCTCTACCTCAGTTGCGGTAACGTTGAGCAGCTAGGATTCCGACCAGATCGTAACAAATTCACCTCAAATTTACTACATCGCCGTATGTCCCCGCGCTTATAGAAATGGTGGGTTTATACGATTGTCAAGTTCCGGACGGAAAACATACCCTTCCAAATGCAGACGCGCACGAGGCGTCATAAAACGGTTTCATGTGTCATTCTCCTTCAAGGACTACATATCATCCTTGGCACGTCATTTTACTATGAGACGCCGGAGAATAGCCCCTTAATTCCATGATCGTGAGGGCTTCATTCTCCAATCGCATGCAGGGAAACGCCTTTCAAACGACATCGGCTTTAGAGCAACTTTGGTGGGCTGTTTGGCAGCTGGCCTTCATGCACGTTTGGAACGAGGGTCGGGTCGAAATCATGGATGTTTACACTTGCGCAATTTCAAGGTCAGATCGACCAGTCCGCAATGGCGCAGCGTGCTTACTTACGCCTTGAATTTGGTCCATCATATCCATATGTACCTGTGGACTGTGAGAATTACGACACCTGTCATTTTGATGCGACTCAGCTGACTTGATAATGTTTTAGCAGCCTACTATTTCGTGTTTTGTCTTGATGTCTTCATGGGATATGTATTCTCTTGTCATTATCCGAACCCTGCAGTATACCAAGGAATTTCGAGAGGTATGCAATACTTTCAATGTTGTATCATCGTCCATCCGTCAAATGAAAACGCAAACATCTGTTCCGACAAACCCGGAAATCACTTCAAACAAAAGAGCTCTTTCCTTATTTTGAAATTTGTACGTGATTTTCCAGCTCGTACCTGAACTTCCTTAACGTACAACTCCATTTGAAGGTTGAACCTTAGGTCAGTCGGGATATCCAGATACGTTCACCTTGTCCTCTAGCTCAAGCCTCAACACTAGGCAACTTCGGGAGAAATAAATGCTACTTTGCGCACGCTCCGAAAGATTTGCCCACCTATACTTAGATCTGATCCGATTAAGAGAGAACGTACATTTCTCAGGGTCATCGGCGTCAGTGAATGGCTTCAAATAAACGTATTGTGACCGGGATATTATATATTGGGGGTACTTCGTTTGAACGTCGCCGAGCCGAACACTTCGCTCTTCCCCACCCTAACGCCTCTCCAGCGCCTCCCCCCACATTCTCTCCAACTCTTTTCAGCCCCCGATATGGAGAGGGTTGACATTCCACGCACGTTCGGAGCTCTTATGGTTGGCGGGATCGTTGCGGCAGTGTTGGTTTTCTCTTATCGTTCATTGATGACGGTATTCATGTTCCACCTTTCTAGATTTTCAGGAATCGTCACAGCCCAGACATTTGCGTACTTCAATAACTACCCAAAAGACGAGAAAGGAATCAAACTCCTCGTAAGAAACTATTTCTTCGACTGCTTTCGCCTGCCTTACTTCACATTCTACCAGGTTGGTGTCGTGTGGTAAATCAAGTTCTGCGACAGGTTACTATCATGCTCAATACCGATTTCGGCTCACCAGGTTCCTTGACTTTTGTCACACCATTTTTGTTTCTACCTCCCTTTGGGACCATTTAATCGCTCATTTCGGGAGTGCACACCGGATAGATTACATCCCATGGTGCGTGCCTGATCTTAGTCAACGGAAATGTTAATAACTTCTATCATCGTTCAGGTCTCTCGCGGTGAGTGGGAAGAAGTCGTCGACTTTGCGACAGGCGTTGAAGCATCCAATTTTTTATATCGAATAGATGACTATTGCCTTCACGGTGGGTTCATATCTTCAGCACGGTACTGAGCTCCCCGTCCCTTACGTCTTTTCTAGGCCATCCTCACGTTCCTTGTTCATCTGTAAGCTTCGTTGCTGACGCGTAATTCGCTCAACTAAGTCCTCATCAGGTTTTTCGTGTTCCGCATCTTCAAATGTACGCCTGTCTTCTCCCCTTCAACTGAACACCCGTCCCTAAGTTGGATCCAATCGCCAAACAGTGAGCAAGAAAAACTACTACTTCGCGATTCCCCTTACAATCCTCGCATGCGCTCGTCTGTGTTTCGCCTGTCGTAAGTTCTCATTCCCCATCCCCAGAACGACCAGTTGTTGACTCATGCCTTATTTCCAGTGACTACGGCAAAGTTGTACGTGCCTGTCCGGTGTTTTGATACGTCGTCTGACAACCAATTACTTCAGGATCAGCCTCCGGAGCCTCACCCGATTTGTTGAGCTCTACACATGGTCTTTCACCATCGGCCTCTCCCTCTCTGCTCTAATTGACGTTCTCGTAACGGGGCTATTGTGCCATCTCTTTTACATCAATCATAAAGAAAATTCGAGGTACAACTCGTTTCTTTCCATGGGTCAAATCTTAAACTGAAACGAGTTCATTACCTTCAAGTATGAATGGTGTACTTGACAAACTCATGCTCTACTCATTTGAGAATGGATCAATAACCTGGTCAGTAGATATTTCTTCCGCACAAGACCAAAAATGTAACCCCCTCCGTTCCACAGCGCCGCGACCTTCAGCTCTCTCCTCTGCGTGAGCAATTTTACATCCTCTGTCGATTTCTTCTTCCGCAGCTTCCTCTGATCCCGGAATTGTTTATAGTGGCTCACGAACCATAGGAACCTCATTTTCATGGGTCTCCACTTTGTCATCAGTAAATGTGCGTCTATTCATATCATCTGGCAGCAAATGTATCCTCATTCAACAACCAATTGTGATCAGTCTACGCAAACTCATTGCTTGCCACGTACGTTCCTTTCCCTCTCGGGCGCCGAGATCATACCCTAATCTATGTTCTTCGTGATAAGCCTGAACACCCGGAAGACTCTCCAACCCACCGGACACCGTTCGCAGCACTCGAACTCAGGGGATCGCAATGTCGCGATCATGTTCCCTGATAGCTTCTCGTTGTCCAGAAAAGGGGTAAGCCCTAGATCGCTTTCTCGGTTCCGCCGAGACGCCGATCGCTTGGAACTAATCCATTAATTACCTCATAGAGCGAAGCCCCGTCGACCCTCACCCCAACGATGCGAATTCAGGTTGAGAAAACCAAGATATCAGTTTCGGATACCACATCTGGAGGGAGTGACGTTCGGAGGGACTCTCTGACGAAGACAGAGACTTTCTCTACTACAGAGGTGGTTTGAGTGCAAGGCCAGTCGCCGAATTAGTTTGTACTTTTATTACCATCATTACTATCGTATCTATAATCTTGATGATATGAGACGCATAAATTATTATTGCATTTGTTAATACAAATTTCGAGCGGTGGAATGTACGTGTATGTGTTGAGACTCGAGATGTATACATGACCGCCTCGCTGATGTGTCTCAAAAAATGGTGTACGGATTGACACTGCAAGATGTATAACAATGTGAATGGCTCTTCCTTTCGCTTACTGGGCCGACCCTTTAAATTTCGAGACTTCGAATCCGGTAAGCATCAGTATGATGATCGTGAGCAAAACGTAAATTAGCACCGGATTCTATGGCCCGATTCTCGCGAGAACTTGGTCTCCTGGTAATGTGGTCACTCCCATTCAACGACGAAAGCGAGAAACTAGACAGGATGACAACCATAAAAATTGTAATACTGTGCACTACCGACGATTGCCCCAATGAAATCTTAATTGCTTGTGGGAATATAGGATGGAAAAGAAAATGTTCATCCCTTGGTTCATCCTCAAACAAAGCGCCCATCTTACGATATTAACGAGCTTGGCCTTGGGCTGTGTGCTATCGATTGATCGGAAGTGAACAAGAACGTGCTTGGCAGTGAGCGGCTAGAAAGGGTCCAGGCGCCACCTGGGGATCGCGGTCGAAGGGAGCGCAAGTGATTGGGTAAGAAAACCGATATTTTGGATGGTCAGAACCTTTTTCTGCGTGGCACCGAGAGCAGTGTTGAGGTATGAAAGAGCTTGAAACCCGGACGGAACAATGGGGTCGGACTTTCCTTAACGTGTTTTAAACTATTGTGCTTCTAGACTGACGCGCTGCGATGCCTAGTGGGGGGACATCCACAATAGATATTTTGAACTGTATGAATTCCAGAGTTTAATCTGGAAAGGGCTACCCACTTGAGATTTACAGTAAGCTCTCCCACAGATTTTTCTACTAAAATGGTTTCAGGCTTTGCAGCGCTGATTTTAGCAACTCGTCTCAGTCAGCTGAGTTTTTGTCGGATGGCGGCTGTCGGAGTCTTCCCAGCCATGAGAAAGGACGGTTAGCATTAGGCAAGTTACCAACGGAAGAATGACTCCGAACTGACGATAAGAGATTCAGGGATAAAGATAAGTAGCGGAGTGGAAAGGCATCGCTGAGATATTATCTCAGGCGAAGCAGAACGTGATGGATGATAAGCACGAAGTCCGATGCAAAGTGATGCCAAGTGGATTTGAGGCGTTTCCCTGTGGCATGTGCATGTGATACGGCTATGGGTGATAGGACGCTTTTCAAATGCCGCAAGTGCTCGCCCGCACAACGCCCGCATCACGCCCGCATCATCCTATGAAGTTGCCCAAATAGGTATTCTTGAAAAATAAACGTTGATAATGTCACTGCCGGGGCCGGACTATTTTGACGAGGGGGAAAAATGTTACAACAGGTCTTGAATTTTGCCAAGTCGCGTTTTGCCTTCCAGACAGTGGGGTCGCATGACTTTAGCAAAATTTTAACAACCTGTTGTCAATTTTGCCTCCCCGGCAAAATAATCCGGTCGCCGCAGTGTGTCCGAGTCGCCGGTTTGAAATCTGTAGCGAAATTGCGCTTTCTTTGCTGGTCTGGCTCAAAAATAACCTGCAGAGGTTGTAAGGGGCTCGGAGTATCGTATTCATCAAGAAATGTACATCACCCAACTATGTCATGTAATGCTCAAATTAATTCCAGGAGTCGTTCAGTTCCGTTGGTAATATAGTCACTACTAGGAAGATAGTAACTAGAATACACTGTAGGTTATATGGAGAGAGCCGTCGTTTTCCTCGGGATTCTTCAAGCACATCAACGTTACCATATCTTAATATTATAATGCTTATATTAATGCCTTCATCGGCCAATTTCGAGGTTTTTTTTTGGCAGTTTCAGTGGTAAGAAGCACATGAGTTTGTTGCTCGACCTTTCTGCCAGGGTCCGCTGATTGGATGAGGATGAGGAGAACAATAATAAGTAGAAGTGGTTCAATGGCGATGTTCTTTCCAAATGGAAACAAGTGACATCCGGTGGAAGCCTGGGCCCATTGCCGCTCACTCTTCCTGACTCATTTTATATGAATTGCAGCAAGGAATCTTGACGACCTCCCGATGCTGCGGGTTACAATATTTCAGAAGAGACTCAAGAGAAGATTTTTGAGAGTTGTTCGGTATATTCGGTGGGATCACCAGGGTGTATGTAGGAAGAGACAAGGAGACTGGCGCTGGCAAGGAAGCAAAAGCTCATAGCACCTCGGCTGGACGACAGATGAGTGGTCTGCGGAGTCTATAAAAATTGTGATCCAACGCGCTAATGCACGTCCATGAGCAAGTCCAGAGTTACGATTCATTAATGTTAGGGTCCTATGGGATGCGTATAAAGTTACTTTTGTAAGTGAACTTGTTCACTTTTACCCGCTTACCAGAACCGTGTACGCGGCACTTCACTTTTTCCTACCCTGCGACAATTTCACTTTCACTTACCAGGAAAGCTGCGACTTCACCCATTCATGGCAGTTATATCTCGAGGAGTGGAAAAGGGTTACTATATTTTCTCATTTTGTATTCATTTAACAGCCGTGACGAGTTCTGAGAGGGTGAGGCAAGATAGATGAATTAGGTCTTAGCAACCTATGTAGTCCGTTTATTTCAACAACGAACCATATTGTGACGGCGTCGGGGTAGCTGTGTAGTCTCTTCTGGGAGGTTTTCGAGCACGGTGCACCCATCTTACACAAGATTACTTTCAGTTTATCAATCCCATCACTCGAACGAGAATTCTGGATTCAAATTGGATTCAAAAAGGAAAAAATACATGCATCGTTCGCCCCAGAACCATCCGAATTCAACGTGTATCTGGAGGATCTCGACTAAGTTCCCGATTTCTTGCTATGAGAAGCAAGTGGCGTACTTGTACCCAACACCCATAATACATATTCGATAAACAAAGGAGGTATCCTGCCGTGGATTTCGCACACTTTTTCGAAGCAAATGAATATCATGCCCTTGTCGCCGCCATGCCATTTGAGGGCTGTCCACTGGTTGAGAGACGTTGACGATTGCTGGTAAATCGTGAGTAAGTACTGACCTGCTGATGTGAAAGGCTGTGCCAAAACTCTCTACCACCGCTCAGCTATGGAAGTGGTTGTTTATAACAGGCGTTCAAAGTTTTGGGGAAGAGGAAGTAACCGAACATCGGTAAGTATCCATGTTAGATGGAAGGTTGAAAGGAAACTCACCGTAGGGAAGTTCTACCCATGTTCATCGTCGTATGCTTCTCGTCGGTGCATAGTGGGAGCATGTTCAAGTTCAGGATATGGCAGCGGTTGTTAACGCGTCACTGATATCGTTGTCTCTGGCAGATATAGGCAGCAAGGAGAGCCTTGGCGAGCAATGATGAAGGTGCGTGTGGTTGGGGTCGATGCATGAACATTGAAGGTGTGTATCAAAAATGTGCGTACAATCTGGGAACGACAGCACACGCAAAGGAGCTAAGGAGCGGTCACCTATCTTTCAGCGAGTCAATGTGGCAGCGGGAAAACAAAGAGTGCGCTTTTCCCTGCTTTTCATCGAAGGCCACAGCGCAGAGTCGGACGCCTAGAACCACACTGAGTACACAGGTGACCGAGAATGAGAATAACTTACCTATAGACATGTAATTGTCAGATAGCGCGGTACGAAAGTGTGCGTATGTAGCCTTCTGGCGTTGCTCCATATCGAAATCTGCACTCGAATAGTAAACACACACTCCAGTAAAAAGCAACTCGAGCTCGTATAAACCTTCGAGTCTCTACTAACTGAACCATCGGCCTCGGCCAGGACGAACTTACCGTGACATTAAGCTCCATGAGCTTGTTCTCTGGTTGCGACCTGACTCGTCAATGGGCGACGGCCACCTATTTTCGGAAAAACCAGGACATAAATGCCGCCTTGGGAGGTCAAGTAGCCCCTGTCGCTAGAGCGAATGTCTCCTTGAGTGCGCGGTGGAGGGTAGGCTAAACCGTCACCATAGCAAAATTATACCATTGCTGATGGTATGCTTTCTGAATAGCCTGTCGTACATCACATCCTTTCGGGATGTCTCGTACGGCGGAATGAACGCCGCTCCTTTTTCGTTGGTGAATGACAGAGATTCTCCGTACTGACCCAACGCTACGAGGTTCAGGTCAATGAAAGCCTTGCGTTCCCCACAATTCTTATGATCACAACACTCGCCTGTTGAATCCTGCGGATACCGAGAAATTCAAGCTACTTTCAAGTGCATATGTCCCCGTTTGGAGGGGTTTTGTTGGGACATTCCTTGGACTGCCACTTGGAAGATGTAGCGCCGGAAATTTGAGTTGCCGAAATGTGAGCGGGGTTGAATCATCAGGAGGCAGGATATTGAACGTTGAACATCAGAACAAATTTTCCCCTTTCGAAATATCCTACGTCGTCAATTTGGATGGCGGGACCGAACGTTTGAACCGCCGAACTACCGAACTGCCGAAATTTTTCTTGCGGTGGAGTAGGCCGAGGTGCCCCGAGCTGGTCGCTGGCTCTGGGAAGCACGTAGAAGTGGTGATGGTAGCCTACGACGTACAGGATGTGTCTACTCTAGGTCACGTGGTCGTGGTAGGGTCACTATCACAGCGGTTGCCGGTACCTGACGCGCGCACGACGTGCACAAAAAGATAATCGATCACCAAATATGGTAGCATTATTATAATCTTTACATATTTACAGTCGTTTGCATGATTAATTGCCGCTGTCATTTCTGTAGAAACTTGTTTATTTGGCATTGATGTGACCGTCAGTCACGCGGCCCGATGCGCCGTTTCGGAGACAATGGAAAACTATGAACTCGCCTTGGACGCCGTCCACATTTTACTGCAAAATTTAAATACACCATCTATTTACTCAGTCAAAAAAGGTATACCCGCAGTTCAAAATCCAACCCTCAGCCATTTCAGGGGTCAGTGAACTAGACGCCTGGTATATCAACCAAGGCCGGCATTCTGGATTCACAGCGTCCTTTTCATGGCGCCGCAACCAAGCTTTGAGTGAGTGAAATGACTGCTCTATCGGGTTAAAATCAGGTGAATATGGCGGCAGATAAATAAGTTTAGCGCCTATGACATTTCATTAATAATTCGACAGTTTACAGCAGTAAGAGTAAAACCTACCACATTCCTGAACAATGAGTCGATATATTTCATCATCATGGTGGATGGTACAGTTGTCGAGGATTACAACACTACGGGGGCCAGGGTATGGATTTAACTTTGGGGCCTACAATGAAAATAAGTGTTGCAATAAATTCAGAAACAAATTAAAAACTCACGACTTGTTCTTCGAGAAACCTGATGAATTTTTCCTTGTTCACAGAACCTTCGAAGATATCGAGTGCGATGTACCCATCACAGGTAAATGCAGGGAGAACAGAGAAGCGTTGTCCACGTATGAAGACCTCCCGACGAACACACGCTCGACCAACTTCTGCCCATCCTGACGTGCGTTGATTAGTGCGATCATCAACACTTGACTCGTCCAACCAAACACAATATTCGGCTGGAATGTCGGCGTATGCTGCTTGCCAGGTCGCGCGCAGCAGCTCGTTCCTCTCCGATGCTTCTGATGAGATTTTCTTATGAGTGAGGGCGATGCGATATAGAGCACGAGATACTGTTGCAAGTGAAACTTCAACATTGCGGTACTGAAGTAGTAGATCTTGGATTTCATCCAGATAAAGAACCGGGTTTGCTTGAATGAGGGAGGAGATGTAGTCCATATCCCCAGTATCCAGAATACGTGGACCATAGTGAGATCGAGCCAAAGGGTTATTGACGACACCATATTCACGTTCAAAATGCAAGATGTTGCGGACAGTGCGCTCACAGCAACCAGCCAGCTCCGCTATCTCAGCAGTGCTCTTTCCCATTTCTGTCTTCCACACAACCATCCGCTCATGCATTTGCTTGGGTAGATGAGGTCCTTTGGGTGCCATATGTAAGGAAACCTAAGGAAGGGAGGCGCGCAAGAAATCCTGCGAAGCATTTCCTGGATCTCAGACGGATCTTGGTTGGACCCTGTGTCACATTTCCTCGCCAAACAAACAAAGTGCTCACGATTTCACGAAATTGATGCGGCAATTAATCATGCAAACGACTGTAGTCACCCTTTATTTTTTCGTGCACGTCGTGGCGTTTGGCCGGCAACTGGAAAATAATTTCTGTCCGGACTCCTGAAGCAGAACTTCCCAGCATATCCATAAACTATAAAGCCAGGACAGCCTGCGTATTCCTTCCCACAAATAAAATCACCATGGGCATTTCATCAACGAAGGCTTCCCTCCGAAAACCAAGTTCAACGTTCACGATATCCCGGACTTGACGGGGAAGGTTATCATTGTGATGGGTGCCAATGCGGGTCAGTCTCATCTTTGTCTTTCCATGGTCGATCTAAACATGTATCGTTAAGGCGTTGGAAAAGAGACTGCCAAGGTACGTTCAGGGTTCAAATGAATCATCCGAAGCGCCCACATCTAAATGCGTATAACACTTCCGTCATCTCCTAATTTGGCCTTTGAACAGGCACTCCTCGCACATAACGCCAAAGTCTAGATCGCGGCTCGGAGCCAGGGAAAGGCGGAAGAGGCCATCAGAGAGCTAAAGGAAGAAACTGGGAAGGAGGGGATCTTCCTCAAGCTGGATCTGTCGGATTTGAAAGCAGTAAAGGCTGCTGCAGAGGAATTCCACAGGTGTGTATATTTGACAACCGCATTCTTGCTATGTTTAACGTTCATTTTTTTAAATAGCAAGGAAAAGGAACTCCATGTGTTGTTCAATAATGCGTACGTTACTCACCCATAGTACAAGGACGAAATACTGACATGTGGATTCCAGCGGAGTCATGGTACCCCCCATTGAACAAGTGACGGCACATCTTCAATTAGGAACCAACGTTGTTGGTGCGTTTTCCCAGAATCCTCACAGCATTTTCACAAGCTGACTTTGTCCTAGGACATTTTTATTTCACAGCATTATTAATTCCCGCCCTACTCGCTGGTGCGAAGTCGAGTCCAGACGGAAAGGCGCGCGTCGTGAACACGTCATCGTCTGCATCATTATTAATTAGTGGAGTCGATTTCAACACATTGAAGGACACGCCGGCTAGGAAGAAGCGTATTGCCTCAACGTTGTATGCTCAGAGTAAACTCGTAGGTGATTCTGCTTATACCCAGACAGTTCCATTTACGACTAGGTTTGTCAGGGCAACGTGTTATTTTCCAATGAATTAGAACGAAGATACGGAGACCAGGGCATCGTTTCAACATCAATGAACCCTGGAAACTTGACTTCCGACCTTCAGCGGCACCTTTCGACGATGGAGACTTTGTTCCTTGTGAGGATATGTCCCTTATTTCGTCGAGGCGATGCTAATGGATTCACCTTTTGGGTTCCGTTGTTGCATCCTGCCAGTTATGGTACCCTGACCCAACTGTGGGCAGGAACGTCACCTGAAGGGGTTGAACTGGGTGGAAAAGTACAGTGACTACCCCTACTTCGTCAGAGCGACAACTAAACGTTCTTCCTTTAATCTTGCATTATCTCATTCCCTGGGCTCAAATTGGCACAGGAAATATTGTAGGTCGGGACGAGAAGCTCGCTTGGGAATTGTGGAAGTGGTTGGAGGAGCAGGTTGAGAGTATATAAGTGATTTTACTTTGCGAATCTTTTTTAATGATCTTTTTTTTGGGACTTTAAGTCAGTAACTTATTACTACAATCTCGTTTATTAAAGGCTGCGTTTTCTATCAACTTAAAGTGCATGGTGGTATTAGAGATGCTTTGCCTTTTCCGTACATACTACCATTTCCGTACATACACGTCCCGATCGGGCTCGCCCCACCTATATAAGTCGGTACTCGCCCTCATGTACCATACCTTGTACCTGGTCTTCCCACTCATCTTCATCCGTTTTACCCCCTTTCTTTCGTCATCCGAACCTCCCTGAGTCTTCTCCTGACAGGTGGATACAGCATGTACTCGAGGTTCTCTAACCTCGATACGAACATTAGTACTTGTTACGAACTAGAAATGAGTATTAGGCTTCCCTTCGAGTCCTCATCCAATCATAGAGCGAAAATCCACCTTCGCAAACGCTGGGGCCTGCAAGTGGGAGCGACGAATAAATATTCTAGGAGAAAAAATCATGAAGGAAAGGAAGTCGACTTTAAATGGACAGCATCTCAGAGTAACATTCCAGGGCTGCACCAGCGTGAAATAGCAGCTACAACCTCCCAAAACATCGTTATCCAGCGTGGGTACACCGTGCGTGTTTGTTGGTTGAATTCCAAGTGCGGTGCGGCGAGCCCTGGAAAATGTACATGTAGAAAGTGACGGGAATGAGGAAACCATAAGTTGACAATGCCACGCATTAAACAGAATATCCAGGGTTTCAGCATCGGTACGTTTCATGCCAGTGATGAAATGTATACCATCCAAAGAATCACTTTCCGGAAGCGGCTTGGCACATGAGATGCATTGGTTGGTTAAATTCGACACCCTGCATGAAGTCCCTGGAGAGCTGAACGAGAACCCTACAGTCCACCCCTTTTCTTCTATCTAGCAGAACAGCGATGGAATCCAAGCATGAGGTTAATGATCCAGAAAGCTCGGAGAATATAATGGACGCAATTAAAGAGGCATCGCACTATAAATCCAGAAGCCAAGAAGAAAAGTTTATGGATGTAATCCAACACCTCCATCCAAGCCCACTGTCTAGCACGAGAGATGTGTAGCTCCAACATTGCCATATCATCTCACAGAATGGACTACATGCGTCCAGGTTGGAGATACATTGCCCGCCAGGCAGGTGTAGGCGCAGATGGACCATCCAGATGATTAAGAGACCAACCACAGGAAAAATGGAGGGAAAGAGTATAGCTAAAATAACGGATGAAGAGAATGGAGAATGAAGAATGAAGAAGATATAAACCCAGCGGTACTGCAGTGTGGTTCTGGTCCGTCGGACCTGGTTTCCCGTAAACTGCCCACAAGGATAAAATCGGAGCAAGGTGGATAATCTCCAAGTTTGAATGAAAAGCGACCGACAAGGCCCTGCGGTGGCAACACTCAGGGACCGCTGGCGTCGGTATTTATCTATCAAGACATCCAAGCAGTCGCTCGTCCGCGGGAGTTATGACGCGGGGTACGTAGGTTGGTTGAAATTCAGAGGCCGCACAGCGAGCCCAGAGAGCTGGCGTTGAACTCGAAGTCCACGACCCCTTGGGGATAGCGGAGGGATGAAAAAATGGCCAATAAATGGGAGAAAAGGATTGGGGAATGGATATAACCGAATCCTCGTTTACGAGGTGGGAGAAAGGTATAAAAACCATGGGCATACAACGTCGGATCTACGATGGAAAGGGCAACCATCGATCCTGCCAACACTTGAAATCGATCTCATCGATCGTCATCGAGTTTGACAATGTCCACAGATATATCCCTGCAATAAATAAGACAAATGAGATAATGAAAATAGTGAGGGTTGGATTGCGGGATACGACGTGAGGCCACTTGATGGGAAGTTTGTTGTTCAAGGTGGGCGAACGTCGTAATGTTGAATGCGGTCCTCTAACCATATCCGGAAAATTGTGGGAATGCCTATCAGTCATAGGAAAACATAATTAGGCAGCAGGGGCAGATGAGCATGAGGATTCCCCAGTTCCTCGAGAATGGCGGTGGTAAAGGAAGGAGTGGAACTTCGACATATGACCCGAATGATGCGACCTTCGGGGATTCTAGGAGTATCCGGGCCGAACACCGAGCTCTTAAATAACTTCGCTTGAATCAAGTGAGGCATGAGGACACCTTTTGTCCTTCTTAATCGTCTTCAACAGTAACGAAGCCTTCACTGCATCCGCCCAGTATTAATTCTTAGTTTCCGAAATACCCGTACTTCATTAAATGAACACAAATGAAAAAAATAGAGCAAACCTCAAAATTGACGTTGTACGCCTCGCTTCAGAAGTCGAGATACGCGGGAGACATCTATGACCAAAGAGTAATATAAGGCACTCCAAATGTGGTAGATCTCGAAAAGAGAATGCACTATTGAGTTGAAAGCGAGGCAGATGACATGAGATTGAAGCCTGTACCTCTCAGAGAACCAGAAACCACAGTTATCCTGTACCGGTTGGACTCTCGTCCTCGTCCACACCCGCACATTAACGATAACGACTGGCCAAAGTGCTGAAGCACTGACCCAAATCCATCACAGCACCCTGCAAGTGGATTGACCACAATATCACCTCGTCGACCATCCAGAAGCAAATTAATACGATCCAAATACAAACAGGAAAAACGATACTGAACTCATTTGCCACCTCAACGGCCCCCAAAAAAAATGTGGGTAGGAGTGGAATTAGACCAGAGCAAATGAAATCGCTCATGGCTACGACGAGAACCCGAACTCCCTGCCCCCCTCGGCAAAAAAAAAAGAGAAGGGAAGAAAGGAACAGAAGAACCACTCCGAGCCTGACGCCATGAGTCGGATGCGGAGCAGCATTGAAAACCCACAGCAAAGACCATAATCTGCAGAAACGATGAAAATCATAAATGCAGGAAAAATTCTCAACTCACAAATTCTGGTCCACTTCAAGGTGCGCTTCGGAACGAGACTAATAGGTTTTGTCAGCGAGTGGATCTCAAATTTTCACGAGGTTCAACAACCGTTAAAGGCCGAGACGAGAGCCATCATCCGTCCAGTGTTGACAAATAAGACTCTGGGAAAGTCACGACATGCCCCCGAACCAACGATACCCTTATTAGCATCACAGAAAAAACAGCTGAGATAGCCTAATGGTGTCCTCGCTCTAGGCCTCGGGCTGTCGCGGAGGCAGAGGTGGGAGAGTGTAGTGGGGGGAAAGGGAGAGAGGTTGGCGCGGTTCCAGACTACGCGATGCCCAGAACCTGATCATCAATGACGCAATGTAACTCCATTTCTCATTCCGCGGGGTTCAGGTAAGGGTGAAGCAACTTTGGCCTGTTGTACTTATAAGAACGAATGTAATAGCTCAGCACCCGAGGCGTTTCAAAAGACGTCGCAATGAAAATCATCTAAAAGTTTAGAGAAAGAAATAGTAATAAGGCTCCGAGTCCAGTATGTCCTTCTGCCTCGCCCTAATGCTATAAGACCTATATAAACCAACGAGACCCCCCCGTAGCCAAGTAACGGAGTGACGTGCTCGTCAGTTGACAGAAGACTAGCACATTAACGAACGAGGCGATATGGGCGAGAGGAGGGATGGCGTACATTAGTAAAAAAGAATCAAATCGACGAATTTGCACGTCGTAAAAGGGAAGAAATTCAGATTCTAGCCCTGCGAGTTGGGTAGGTAACAACACCTCCAGCTAAACCGCTATTCCAACGATTCCTCGAATAGAGTCTGGTGCCCACAAATTGAAACACATAAGCAATGAGAATAAAGGGTGGCTGCAGGGGACCAAAACATGCGTTTAGCGACAACGGAGAGCGCAACGTGCAGAATCCCCGGAATGTGACAAAAATAGCCGAGAGAGGGATGCGGTAAAGCATTTCGACGCAAATGCCCAGCACTAAGGGATCCCATCTCGGTGGCCATGTACGATAGTAGCACACCCGAATGAATAAAAAAAGAAAGGACAAGCTTGTCGCAGCCAATGTGACAATGTCCGAATGGACCAGCAAACTCGAATACGGTGCACGTACCTGCCTAACATTAAACAAGCGCCTGCGGAGAGATCTACAGAGCACGGGTGAGTGCCAGGATTAGTTGCAAGTGAGGTAGATGAGGCGATAGTAACAGACTGCGACTAAAAGGATGGCGTATCGAGCCCTATTCAAATCAACGGACATACTGTATGCGTTGGTTGGTTAAAAGTTGACTCACTGCGTGAAGTCTCCGGATTTGGATGGGCAGTCTATAGTCATTCCTTCGACGACGAAGCTAATAACACTCCAGCTAGCGGTGGAATCCAAATGTGGGATTTCCAGCCAGTAGGTATAAGCGGAACGCTAAAATGCAGAGGGGATACTGTAAGAATAAAAAAGGTGACTGGGTCCAGATATGGCTGTGGGTGGGTGACGACAAAGCGTCAACGTGGATGTGAGCAAGGGCATGTATGTGAATAAGGCAAGTCGGTGTCGTTCTCAGAGTGGATGTCGAAGTCCAAGAAGCAAAATTGAAGTAGACGCAGAAAGACGTTGGCGTCGGGATGGGTGTAAAGTGCAGCGGCTGCGGTGTTGGCCTAAGAGCGAGACTCCTTGTGCATGTGCTTCTCATGAGATTCGAATCCTAGGCCATATGTCACACCGACTCTTCCCGCTCCCACTCCCAGACGACCTTTTCCATCTCCATCGCTGAGCATCGACTGCAGCGTCTCATGTGCGGAGGCTGAAGGTGACATGGGTGGGGATAGAAACGTCCTCTCAACACCACTGTGCTGTTTAACGTGTTGGTGTTGGTGTCAGTGCCTACAGGGCCACACCCGAGTCTGAATGCGAGTCGTCCGCATCCGCATCGTTAACGTCAAGATGGTGCCACCATCCCGGTATCCACCTCCACAGCCCATCGTGGTGCGGATAAGTCGGGCGTGCATAACGTCGGTTCCACAGTGATATAAAACAGTTGATAAGGAGCAACACGAACTCAGGTTGATGTAGATAACGCGAAGGTGAGCTTGAGGTGGGCGCGTGAGAACTGCAGAGGGGGAGAGGTTCGGATACCATCGACGACGGTTTGAGGTTTGAACCTTGAGAGTTCTTCGGATTCCGGCTGCAGTTATAGGTAGTCAGAGTCGAAGTGAGGTCGGTGGTATGTTGACTTGCGTCACACAGGCAGCTCCGGCTTCAACTCTAGCAGTGGCTGCTTGAGCCCAGTCAACTCTTGACATGCAGTAAGCAATGCGGAGATTGGCCCGCGGAACGGTGAGAAGAAAGTCATATGGTGAGCCTATCGACATTCAGATCCTTCACGATAGGTGTGTTCACCTCCTGGGTTCTAAGACTACCGACCATTCGTCATTGCAGGCCCAAGTCTGGCTATCGTCAAGTTGAATCGAGCCTGAGGGAAATGATGAATAGGGAAATCGAAGGCGCAATGGAGCTAAACCAAGCAATAAAAGGGTGCGTTTGCTTCGATATTATGCCCTACTCGTAGCTGATCCCGAATCCAAAGCAAAATGGCGGTCCAAACGATGGTGGAAGATTGGGGGCATTCTGTTTGCGAGTGTAATTACAACTCGTACGAGCGGTGGGATTTTCTGGTTATCTTATCTTATCCAATGGTGAGTTCGCCTTGCAGGTTCCCTCATCCCGGAATTAACAAGTACATGCAAACCACTGCCTGGAGGATGGCACCCCTCAGTAACAGTAAAGTACATTGGAGACGGCAGAACTGCTGGGCATGACACGATGGACGGAGGCAAGAAGTGATGATGATTGTGGCTGACGATCGGACTGTACAGTACTGATGTGATCCGCTCCTAATCTAATCTAATCGGACAGGATCCACTGATCCATGTGACCCACTCCCAAAAAGCAACGTCCTCGTTGCGACAAAACACCATCATCCAGAAAAAGAGAAGAAATACGGGGAGAGTAGTGTGAAGAGGCTGAAGAAAAAGCAAGAAAAAACAACAGTGATGGTGAAGAAATGAGCAAAGAGCAGAAAGGGTGATGGAGGAGGGAACAAAGGGAAAGCACAGGCCTCAAAGAGTGAAATGAAGATGAAGGGAGCTGGGGGCAACAGGCCCAGGTAACGGTGAGCATCCCAGGACCCTGGGCTACCCCAAAATGGCAACGTCCACGTTGTCTCTATGCTCGACTCGAACGCAGGGAAGATGGTGACTGGATCCAGCAAGGGATCTTGGGCTTGAGGCTGAACCACAACGGTCGGTGTGTGAATGAACCTGGCAGCTTTGAAGGATGCTCTTTGGGTGGAAAATGCGAAACGGGAGTCACAGCAGGTGGCTGAAAGTGATAACCAGGGACCTGAGGTGACGGAAGATGAGGAATGGGGGAGGGATATGGTGGCTGGGGTGAAAAGGGTTCAGGATATGACAGGAAAGAATCCAACGAAGCATAGTTCCAACATGAATTTAGCGTTAGGTTTGGTCAAATCTTTTGCTTGTCAACCTCAATCGAAGACTAAATGACCTAACGCCTACCCCTTCAATTTGGGTATTAGTTAATATAACGCAAAAAATAGGAGGATAAACGCACGAATACCAGCTCCACGACCAATCACCTCGATCGAAGCAGCAGTCGCCGAACGTACATCACAAGTACATCAGGAAATTGGTCGAGATATCAAAGATCACGGGATTGATCCGCAAGGTGACCGTGAGACTGTGTTTATAGGAATCGGATAATGATATCAAGGCTCTGTTCCAGCCATGTTCGATCCACTGTTGCTCATTTCCATTCGCCCCTCTGCGATCAGGGAATGGAGCTCGCGTATCCCCATTTTATCTGACCACGAACGCGAAGCTGCCTATGCGCGCGCACGCATGGTTTTGAAGGCAGAGATGGAGAAGCTTGTCGTCAACCATGGTTGGGTCCTGCAAATTAGTCAAGGTGAGCTCTTTGAATACTCGGACAGTCTTGAGTCTCAAGTTCTCTTCTGGCCTTGTCATTAGATCAGGACTGGTTCTACATCTCAAGGCCCGCCAGCCAACCGAGTGGGAGGGCAAGTGATCTTCGGCTACCCATTGCGTTTTCGTCGTTCCTCGATAACAGCCACAAGCTCAATCGTGCGGAGTCCGCTTTCCGTCCAGTCGTCAAGCGTCTCTCATCCGATAAGATCGAGCTCTCCATTAGTGAAGACCCGGCTCCTCTTGCGAACATATTCTATATCCTCCAGATAATTGCACCCGGTATGCTCGCTATCACATACACATACGAATATACCTTTTTGGGCGAGTTGGAATGGTCAAGGGTACTTCCGCAGCCTTCATGGATCCAGAGGAATCGGGACATGCTTGTTAATATTTTGGGAAATCCCAGGAAATATCAAATCGTCCTCGACGCTTCAAAGAAGGAACCTACCACTAGGTGTAAGCCCACCGTGTCTCGTTTAATGATGAAAGCATTAAACTTATGTTTCAATACAGTTGAATATTATGCAAACGAGGGGCTGGAAGAGGTTTACCCACACTGTGCGGTTTGAACTCTAATTTCCAGTCTGAATCTTACTTATTTAAGTGGCGATTCCAGGTGTTCCGGGCTATCCTCGTTTACCAGATAGTTTGTTAGTCAATTCGTCTCAGTAATAGCCAGGATTTTAAAATATCTGTGTCACCGTCAAACACGATACAAGCCGCTAAGCCATCAACATTGCCAGCTCACTTGCGAACGCAGCCACATTTAGCGTAACTGTATGGACTTTATCTCGTTTCTTATCCATGCTTCCCATTTTCTCTTTTTCCCAGCCAATATTCAGAGCGTTTATTCAAACGTCCCTTTGCATGTTCATGTTAACCGACTACAGTCGTATTAGAGTGCGAGATTTAATTAGGCATCCAACGACTCCCCGTCGCCTATGACCAAAAATGCAGGAAAAATCTGTCCTCACTAGCTGTAGAATACTCCTCTCAAGCCTCATCGGGTGTTACCAATCTGCCCTCTGAGGCTCTACATTCCGGTTTTCCCACACGAAACGTGCGGTGGATATATAGCAGGGACAATGCGTAAATTCATTTCTGGTCACCCTCTGGAGTCTGCACCCACTACATGGCGTCGATAACAGGTCATGTGACTCGGTCATGTGGTTTGAACTCGGATTGCTTTGTCGATGATAAGTTGGATGACGACACAGAGAATTTAATGGAGGAAACCCATTGGGAGGAAGACGAGCTAACTGGTGAGTAATACCTTCTACTCTTTAGGATTCTTACTCAAACACAAGTTAGGCGACAATGAACAGGCTAATTGGGCCGCTCAAGACCACGGTTCTGCGATGACTACCAGGTCCTCCAAGTCTACTAGGCTTGTTTCAGGCAGGCCGCAGTACACATGAAACGGCCATCCAAGACATTCCAGCTACTACAACCATCGCTAGTCAAGCTCGCAAGAACCAGGCTTATCGCTCTTTTACCTCATTCGATGCGGAATCTATCAGGCATGGAATACAGCGAGGAGGTCAGCTCTCAGCAACGCAATTTGGGAACAAGTTGAGCTCTCAATTTATCAAAATTGTTCGACCGGATGGTCTGACTGTTTTTTCCTTTAGATTCTTTTGTGTCTGAACCGATTATTTTCCTCGAATTACCAACCCCCAGCTTTGAGGAACTTATTACAACTCCGGATGAATTCATGGACCAAATGTCGGCACCTGATGTGGACAAATTCATGGCACACCTTCAATACGACTCAGATACAAAGCCAGAGAATTATCTTGGGATTGGATCATTCAAAACTGCCGCAGCAGCGAAGCTAATTTTCGACGCTTCTCATATTCCATTGACTGGCTTGGGTGTAAAGGTGAAGTCTCATTCAAAACTGCTGCAGTTGACAAGCTAATTAACGGTTCTCGTATTCGAATTACTGTAAAGGTGAACGCTCCGAGTCATACGGTGGCTGTAGCCATGAAACGCCCATTCAGAACTAAAAAAAATGGCGGTATGGTAAGGCTAGCTTATGCCGAAAAAGAACGCGCCGTCTTCGATGAGGCCAAAATTTTGGTTTGGGCAAGCGCGTTGTTGAATCTTGCTTATGAATTCATTGCTGCAGAGCTCGACAAACAGGTGGCCTGTGGATCACCACCCCCTACCTTTGACATTCCAGAAATTCGCTTTGTTGCTGCTGGAATTGCCATCGCACAAAAGCCAGTTGTTGCTGGAACAACATCGTCGGGCACCAATCGAGCGGTATATCTTTTGGAGGAGAGGCTCTCAGGAGAAAAGAGCGATTTCGTCAAATATCTCCATAACGCCAGTGCTTGCTCTGACCTCGACACCAATGATCCAGGGACCAGACTATCCCCTCGCAAAGTTCTTGGAGTTTCTCCAGCACGTTCAATATCAAATAACTCATGCTGTGGCATATGTTTCAGATTTCCAAGGTGTGTATCCTGTTCCCCCTAGACGAATCATATCCTGACTGTTTGGCTATGGTAGGTGTTGGTACACTCTTGACAGATCCACAGATCATGACGGCTCCGTGAGTTGTCCAGTTTGGCAGTTCTAGCCATCTTCAAATGTCTAACATGTATCCAGGACACTCGGTAACAACCTGTTCGGTGATGGAAATCTCGGCGACGCCTTCGAACAGTTCCCAGCCCAGCACGAATGCAATAAATATTGCCACTGGTTAAAGTTGGGCAAAGTTGGCGACCAGCCATCGCACAAGAAATCAAAAGGAAAGCATAGAGAACTGGTACCTTCTCGTCATCAGTCTAGGAGCACCTGGAGTAGTCAATCCACCAAGTCAACTACCTGAAGTACCATCCCACCCTCACTAGAAGTACCTTATATTAAAGGTTATTCAATACTCTAAAACAAGCCCCTACTCTACCTTATATAGATTATTAAAAATACATTTTCGAAGAATTGTCGAATTGTCAAGTTAGAAATGCCCAAATCAATAAGTAGTACTTGTTATCAGTACCCACATCGTCACCCACACCCAAGTTAGGGTCTTTTCCTCCCCAAACCAACCAATAAACCTCGCAAGTGCAGTGCGAGCGTCAATTGACACTGCCATGCAGCCTTGCGAGGTTAGGAAGTTGGTGCGGATGGGAAGGAACCGGCAATATTGTGGTCACAGTAGCAGCAAGGTGCCGTGTGGATGTATTCCTTGGTCATCGATAACCGTGAGCATTGGCAGCGGCGATGTTGATGGGAGAATACGCGCTGAGTGAGGATTTGTGTGACTCAGCTCGGCTACCCTGGGGATTTCCAGAGTAACCTGCACCGTACCCGCGTCCACGGGCGCGGGTTTTCGTGGGTACGGGTAGGGGGTTTAAAAAAACCTGGGGGTACAAAACTCGCGCGAGGGTATGCCCCCAGAAATGACCAATGAACCTCGCAAGGGCAGTGCAAGTGTCCCGTGCAACCTTGCGAGGATCGGAAAGTCGAGGGAATGGTAACCGGGGCGCAGAGAATGCACCCCGGTGTTTCAACGGCATAGGCGGCGTTGGTCTGTGAGGTGGGGTCCATTGGCGGGGGTCGATGTTGTGGGGAATGACGCAGACGTGGTCATGACTCATCGTGCTGTTGGTCAGTAGACAAAAAGAAAAGGAAAATTTGCGAGCGCACCCTGTATGCCCGCCCTGGTTGTGTCTATCCCCCACGTGTGACTCAACACAGCACCCTGCGCGTCGACTCGGAGGTTTGAGGTGGGGGTGAAAATGTGAAGCCCTCATCCCTTGAAGAGGGGAGGGGCAGCTAGTAGCACTGTTTAAGATTAAATAGTATCAGCACCAGTGAATCAGAATGAAGGTACTTATCTGAGTTGTCGGTTGAAGAAGAAGCCAGGTGAGTGCGTAAGACAGTTAGCGATGACATCAATTCCGTTCGGAGTTCGCGTCATGCATCATGTGACTGTATTCACAGCCAACACGGCACATCCGATGATGCACAAACTGCACGGCTATAGCTGTGCCACTAAAGATACTGTATAATGGCTCTATTGTATGTATTCAGTGGCCCGAAATTTTTATTTGTCTTAATTCGACAAACTACTGTGTTGAGGAATATATCTTTGAATTTCAAGTATTTACTGGTGTTTATAAGGCAGTGTTCTGGGTCTCGAGTGATCCATCAACTGCAATCACTCGGCAGGCCTGTTTGGCTGCGCCTTGGAGCGTGATGCTCTCGCACCTTAGGTTCCCACCCTTGTAGTCCCATCAGATGACAGGATCCGAGTGTGACGCGCCAGCAGATGGGTATCGAAAACGTCTATCTCTCTTACTCTCCGTTATTCCTATTGGAACACATCCCCCCCGTCTCTAAGTTTTGGTGAGATAAGGTGAGATAAGATAGTACACGGGTACATGCAATGCCGACGTGACACTCCCAGGCACCAGAGCGCGATCAACAACGCCACCTATTGATGGCAACGTTCCGGGTGATGTCCGGAGCCTTTGTGCTCGCTGTTGGGCACAGCGAGCTCACATATTTCACCATTCCGGTGTTTTTTTCCCTCGCTTCTTTGCACATACTTTATTATATGTATTTATTGGAATTTATTACAATTTTTATCACATATTTTAAGCATAATTGAGTGTGATAAGAAGGGTACCCCTCCTGGGTGTCTTCTAGGTTATTCCCTCTCTCTCTATATATCTTATTGAACAGTA
>Ga0307517_10002720_pt1 | contig 28214 bp, 38 predicted proteins | sample 23_EM_MG_FD_194515 | JGI IMG/M metagenome (GOLD analysis project Ga0307517, IMG submission 194515) | Populus trichocarpa ectomycorrhiza microbial communities from riparian zone in the Pacific Northwest, United States - 23_EM | ecosystem: Host-associated > Plants > Roots > Unclassified | place... | reverse complement strand
AAGCCCCTCCATGTAGTACAACCGGAAGGTGTGAGCTTCAAGATGGATGGCCACGTTTTGGAGTGGCAGAACTGGAAGATGCACATCGGTGAGCCTCTCCCCACCTTGCGAAAACCAACTCCAGTGCTGAATTCGAGTTCGAATAGCATTTACCCACCGGGAGGGTATTGCTTTGTCCACAATCACATATAACGACCATGGCGAGGTAAGACCGATCCTGTATCGCTTATCCTTAGCAGAAATGGTTGTCCCATATGGTGCTCCGGAATCGCCACATCCCAGGAAATTTGCCTTCGATTCGTACGTTAAATTTCGAGAGTCGGATAATGATCTAATTTTGTTTTTAGGGGTGAATATGGAATGGGCACCATGGCCAATGAGCTGTCCCTCGGTTGTGATTGCTTGGGGCAAATTCACTATCTGGTTCGTTAAAAAGATGCCATTCATCCAGGGTTTACTTATCTCTGACACCTCAAATGATTTAGCCTGGCTCGTTCATTGCCCATGACGGAAGTGCATTCGTCATCAAGAACGTAATTTGCATCCACGAGGAAGACGCCGGAGTCCTCTGGAAACACACCGATTACCGACCCAATGGGAGGTCGCAAACCGTGAGAAGGAGAAGGCTCGTAGTCAGCATGGTGTGCACTCTCGCGAACTACGGTAGGTGTTCCTTTGTATTACCAGGGACTTGTAAAATTAATCCTCGCAGAGTATATCTGGAATTACCACTTCTACCAGGATGGGAGCATCGAGTTTGAGATCCGCCTCACTGGTATCTTGTCGGTCTATGTCAACAAGGACGGAGAGCCCACTCCCTACGGCACATTGGTCGCCCCGAATGTCAACGCGCATTACCACCAACATATGTTCAGCATCCGGGTTGACCCTATGGTCGATGGCATAAATAACACGGTTATCGAGTCTGATGTCATTCCTCTCGAAGCACTCACCGGATCCAAGGAAAACTTTGCCGGAAACGGATTCACCTCCAAGGACACCATCATCAAGACCGAAGCGGGACGTGACTACGACTACCAGAAGGAGCGCAGGTGGCGCATCGTCAACAAGGGAAGGCAACATTATAGTTCAGGAAATGACGTTGGTTATAGCATTGGGGTGAAAGGAGGGGCTACCCCCATGATGACCAAGTCTGACGGTTGGGCCGCGAAGAGGGCTGCTTTTTTGAAGAAGACGCTCTGGGTTTGTCGTGATGTTGAGGGAGAGGATACTGGCACTGTGAGGATGTGGCCTGCAGGTAAGTACGTCCCTCAAACCAAGGAAGAACCTGAAGATTCCGTTGGGTCTTGGGTCGAGGGACAGAAGCCAGTCGAAGATGAAGACATTTTGGTGTTCGTCACCGTCGGTAAGCACTCAGTTGCCATAAATATCTCCAAAACTTGGTTTGATAACTTCTTATATTTTCAGGGACTACTCACATTCCCCGACCGGAAGATTGGCCGGTGTAAGTCGTTCTCCCATTTTTGACATCAACTCTAACCGTCCTCTTTTTTTTTTTTTTTTCACGCATTATTCGTGCACAGAATGCCAGTGGAGAACCTGAGCGTCACCTTCAAACCGAATTCCTTCTTCAAGGCCAATCCCAGCATGGACGTTCCAGGTATTAAAGATCATCTCAGTGTTCCTGCTTTCGGAAATGGGACTACGAACGAGAATAATACGAACGGAACTCACGCAAATTGCCATTGAAAGCTGATCTATGTGTTATAATAATGTGTTCGTCTCTTGTACTTGTGTCTTTGGATTCATTCCTTCGGGAACCATATGTAGCGAGTTGTACTGATATACCTTCGACTCTTTTTTTTCCTCGATAGCTTCTCTTATGCAGCCTTGTCAATCACATATGTTTTCGTATTTATCATCTTTCTCATGAGAAAGATGCCTTCTGGAGCACAGATTTGGTGCATTGGCTTAAATACATTGGAATGGACTCTGAATTCAAGAAGACATGAACTTTGAGCGAAAATCCTGAGCACAGTGGAATATATGTCGTATTATCCAACAGATCAACAGTATCTATACCCACCCTCGAGGTTCTTGAGATGTCTAATAGCCGATGTATCAATGTTTTCGTACAGGTTCAGCAAGTTTCGTATGTGTGTGTCGGGGCCTAGGTGTTAATGGGACGAACCCTCCTGTATCGTGCTTATTGCTGAGTGGGGAATTATCGCGTGTCGATCCTTCAACTGCACTTCCTAGTAATTCTGTCAATTTCGCAGGAGGGACGATATGTTGGGCAAGAGGGATTGATATTTGCGCATCACCGGCCGAGTATACGTGGTGACGATCGTCAGAGATCCCATGAGGCTGTACAGCTGGCTTATGGTTCTCGTCCGCAGAAGAAGCTCGTCGACGTCGAGGAAGCCTGTGCTCAGTTCGCCGAAGCTCCGATGCAGGAGAGGGCTGAACAGCTTGGGGCGTCGGTGGTTCGGCGTTCCGGACCCCATGCGATTGACCACGCCTGTGGAGGTTCCAAGTATGACCTTTGGACGAGAAAAAATGGGATATATGTGCGTCCGTCTGTGAAGATGCCAATATTCCTGCGTTTCCGGCGCCATTTTGGGGACGAGCGGTGCCGGGCGCTTGAAGCTTCTCAGAGACTAATTTCGGGGCCACGCCCTTCTTGAAGATGTGCATGATATTGTTCCTCCTCCCTTGGCCAGGGCTAAGGAGTGAAGGAGTGCAAGAGAATGTCAGAGGTGTCAAGATCTTCTCGCCTTCCATTATCCTCCCAGACCCGTCTAGCAAGCGATCGTCGACCAAGTACTCGAACTGCCAGTACAACTTCGAGGCCTCGGAATCATGGGTTGTCGTCGACATCTCATGCCCATATAGAACGTATACCCCATTTGTCTTCGTAGTCAAATAGGCCTGCTTAGAGACGTAGTCGTGTGTCTCGTCGTCGTTGACAGTAACCCGCCGAAGAACAGGAGGAGACTCGAATGGGGCATAATGAAAGTGGAAAGCCTGTCGGATGATGGGGCGGAACTGCGCCATAACCGTGTCTGGAGACCTGGATTGTTGAGAGGAGCGCAGGCGCGCGATCCTTGCAAATCTGAAGTTGGGCTGGGCAGCACGAAAGCCTTCCTGATCAACAAGAAATTGGACAGTGATGTCTTGGAGCCAGTCGACATCACTGGCTTGTCGAATAAGCTTTTTTGGTGATGGAAAGGGTACTTCTGGATCAACTATTTCGTGAGAAATTGGAAGAGGTCGCGGTTTAGTCAAGGTGTTGTGTGGATTAAGGATTCGACGACGCGGTGGGGTAACTGGTTGAGGTGGGGTCGTTCCTTGCGAGTGATCTTCCAGAACACGAACGGAGGGAGAGGTTCGGGATTGATCCTCTCGGGAAATATACTCCTTGTATTGTTGACAGTCCCAGTCGCGAGTTGAAATCCATGAGGTGGTCCTCGATACTTGGGGTTTCTCAGGGGTACGACAAGTAAACGAGCCGTCATCAATCTCCACAGATAGATCTTCGTACGGCGTCTCAGTGCTGTCCAAAGAAAATTGTGCCGAGTCACGAGGGTTGGGTACTAATATAGAATCCCGTTTCGTGGTCACCAAGACGGTAGGATTAGCGAAAACACCAGAGAGGGTTTGAGTTGAAGATCTCCGTCGAGAAACGGTACTTGACCGCTTTTCCAACTCTGTGCTAGGGGCTGAAGTTGGTGGTGGAGAAACAGTGGTGGGCGAAGGTGGTCCCGGAAGTGCACTGCGATGACCAGACACACGGGGTTCGTCCAGTCTGCTTGGTTCTTTCCGCTTCGGCCCAAACGTACCCACAGAACATATGGTGTTGGAGCTCTCGAGCGCATTCAAACCCGGAAGGTCCACCATAGAAGCCTGGGATCTTCTATACACGGACATCCTATCGTGAGGGCCATAGGACAACCGAGCGCCACGCAGGGTCATAGAACTTTCCCGATTGCCACCAGCAGTGGCGGTTGACATGCGCAAGGTAGAGACCTCGTCGACGTATCCGTCATCATATAACAGGATAGGAATCTCGTCTGAAGACCAAGCAAAGGACAGCTGGCTCGGAGTTGGGGTCTCCAGCGCGTCAAATGTAGACGCGGTAGGAGAGATGGGAAGTTCGAGATCGTCAAGAAAGTCATCCTCAGGAAAGTCATCCATGGTAACCATGAATTGGAGTAAAGCGAGTTAAGATCGGAAGAGCCTGAGGCTCTGAGCACGAACTTTGAAGGTGGCGGACTGCTTCAGGTTGGTGCCAATCACTTGCAAACAAGCCAACTCCCTGAGTCTCCCTCCGAAACGTTACTTAAGATGACCGGTAAAAGAAACTTTCTCCCTGATATCTATAAGTTATTAGTATACTTTCACTTTTCTAGTAGATACATTATTTATCGTCGCCCACCCATTTTGATTAATCAAGGCCGCCAACTCTCCTCGCAACCTCAATCTCTTTTTCCTCCACCCTCTTCCTATTCTTCAACAGGCAAAAATCGCCAAATTCATTGTGACTCTGCCACCTCTTTCCCGGCAACCAGAAGGTGCGTGTCAGAAGGAACGAATGGCGTGCATCAAGGAAGGGATAGCAGGATACCCTCTCCCACGTATCCGTCATTGTTGCGTATCGTGGCTCCAAGGTCGAGGTAATGGGATGAAGTGGGAAGTCGAGGTCGATTAAATAGTCACATTCTTCGACTGGAACCTGCACGCAAAAGAGTAAAGTTAGGTTAGCATAAGGATCTAAGATGCGTGCCATGGTCGATGGAAGGAACGAAAACACGACATACATAATGCGACGCATCCTCCTTGTTGAGGTCGTTCAAGCCACTGGGGACGTATGTCGTCTGAGGCCTCAACCACCATTTCTTCGAAAGGTTCACAATAGCCTCTTGCCCATGCGATTGATCTTCCGAAGTCAACTTCTCCTCGAAATGGCTGGGCAACAGACCATCAAATTCGCTCTTCACGAATTCTACACTGATCCCGTTTGGAATGAGATAGTTTCCAGGGAAACGGTGCCATTCCTTGCCCATGCAGAGTTTAAGATCAAACTCCTTCACAGGCGAAAGATCGATGCGCGGTTTGTCCTCTTCCTGGGTACCAGACGGGTACATGGGAAGAAGACCAGTGACATTGAGAAGCCGTGGGATTTCGGCAGTTTGGAACTCGAACGCAACAGACAAAGGCGAGTGATAATAGTGCCAGAGCGCAAATATACGCATGAGGGAGATGAAGGATGTGCCGACAATGAACGAGGATGTGAAGCTGCTGAAGATTAAGGACTGAGAAGCCTATGCGTTTCAGTTCCATTGGTTAGTTAGAAGGTTGAGGGTGTTGAGAGATTAAGACACAGACCCTGTAAGGTGATCGGGTGATTTTTATGAAGGCAACCTCCATCCACCCGCGCAAGAGGTACAAGCTCACTGCAGCATTAAAGCATAACAGGGGGTAGGCCGGGAACATGAATCTTTCCTCCTTGTGGGGTTGCAACGTTAAAATTCCCATCCAAAGGTACAATGGAGCAAGCCTTAGAGCCAGAAGTGTAAACGGCGAGCTCTGGTTTGCGGATGGGGTGTACGAGCCGAGGCGGTGACGGTCCACGAAGTATGTTACGACCAAAGCAGGAATAGAGAACAAAGCGAGGCCTGGGATAAGGTTGAAATTGAGAACAAGATTTCTGAGGTAAAAGTTCCAGGGCTCCGTTCCGTAAAGCTCAGGACCACGTTCAGAGCCACCGAAAATGTTGTAGCGAATGATGTTCCATGGGACAATGGTGACTTTTCCGTAGGCCAGACTGTCAATTCCGAGGACCGGAATCTAGAGAGGGACTGGATCAGTTGAGTGTAAGCAGTATGGGCGCTTTAGACATACAAAAATAAGGGAGGCCATGAGACCAGCAATAAGCAACCGGGTAAAGCGCTTGGCCATCCAGGAGCGCCGTGCTTCAGGCGGAACGACATCGGCGCCAAAGACAAATAATTCTTCAAAGATAAAAGGAATGGCAAGAGCCAAGGCGAATGGCCAACCAATGATCCCACCAGCTGCAAATAGCGAAGTGGCAGCGAGGGTGCGGTGCTTGTTTTTCGTGCTTGTCGGTGTGAACGCGTAGGAACAGGCCAGCATTGTTGTGTACATGGCGAATGTGGAAGGAAGAAAAGCTGCAAAATTATTGTTAGATGAATTAGAGAGAAAAGAATTGGGGTCAGACACACCTGTAGAAGCATTCCACATGCCGGCGCTGAAGAACATTAGGAAGAAATGGTATCGTCCAACGCGATCATTAATTCTATCCGCAATGCTCCTGAAGAGAGTTGCCTCGACCAGGACGGAGATTGTGGCCAAAAATATACGAACAGCAAAGAAAGCGGCACGCTTTTCAGTTGCTACATTAACGCGAGGAACCAATTCGATGATTGCGACATACCTTGTCACCAGCGAGTATCACCCTTCCGATGCGAGGAGGAATGTAATGGAGGAGAATATACGCCCAGCTTCTAAGGGCATACGTTGGCGACAGTTCCCAGGTCTGGAATCCATATCCCTGGTCCAGGAAATGCAATGGTTCCCAGAAATTATACACTATGATTCAAATGGTATGAGTACCATGACAGCGAATCGAGTGTGCTCGGACCTTCGTCGCAGTCGCTGATGTTGGAGTACATTGCACCAGATATCCGTACTAGGAAGAGAAGGCGCACAGCGAGCGAGAAGGATGGAACCCATGGTCGTCGTTGAGCTCTGCATGGGTGATAAGCATGAGGAAATAGGCATAACAGTTGAATTATACCTTCGGAGCTGGTCTTGCAGGATACCGGTATGCCGCGCTGCCAGAGCGGCCTTTGGTGTTTTAGGCTCATTTGTGGGTCTCCTAAAGGACAGGTTCTGCACCTGCGACGACATTTTGGCAGAACCAAGGCGGAGATGTCGGGTTTCGGCGTCAAGAATCGGAATGAGTGTCACGTGTCCCACAGCGCGGATGATCACGTACGCGTTTTCGCGTTTACACACCTTTACGATGATCACCTTCAAGGATATCAACTGGACTAACGATGGGTAGATGCGTCTAACTATGATTATTTCCTCGAAGACTGATCGTCTTGAATCATCCGGCTGGTTTAGGTTGATCACTGGGTATGCACGATGCAGACTCGCGCCGTATGGCCGCAGTGTATAATATATATAATATGGAATACTGTGGCAACGCTGTTCCGCGATAGTTTGATTCTGAACTAGAATGTGAATACCCGGCGGAGGGTCAATGTTTTAGGACCGGATGAGAAGAGAAGCCAGCGGCGTTGCTGGGTTCTGTCTGGATATGGATGAGGAATTGCTTCTTCCAGAGTTTGTGTAATGTCTGTTGTGACGTTACTTTAGTATCTCCCAGATTCAACTCTCCCTTTTCTTGTCTCTCTTGTTTCCACACACCCATCATCGTCTCTTTCTTTCCCCTCCATCTCGCCGTTCCCCGCGACATGGACGCCCAGTCTCCCGCTGAGCTCGCCACCGCGGACTACTTCATCTATGTCACTCAAGTATACTTTTGTGGTACGTATCCTTGACCTCACCTGTACTGCTACCACGAACTCATCCGAGGATTTTATAGCCATGTGTAACCCACACGCTACTTCTCTGTTTCTCGCTTTCTGACGCACGTCGTTTTGACCTCTTAGATGCCGTAGTTCTATGGGACTGGATCATCAGTCTCCCCAGAGAATACCGCTTTGTACATTCTAGTCTTGTCATACCATTTGCCGACATTCTTCTCACCCCTTCTACAGGTATGGAGAACGCACTGGACTCCTGTTAAAATGGCCTATCTCTTCTGCCGGTAAGGTGATGCAATCTCTTGGCTTTCGTTTACATAACGCGAGCGTCTCCAGTTACTGGGTTATCACCGTCGTACCCTACTTGCTCTACTGTTTCGTCGTTGATCATCCGAGGGCGACTTGCGAGCGCATTTACAAGGCTCGTTCTCGTACCATCCAACACAGTGGGCACGGCCTAACCTAGTCTTACTCTATAGATCCCCGTGGCCCTTGCCATGTGGAATCAAGTGGGGTCTGAATGTGGGTTTATCCGCTCTACCTAAGAGTCTTCATCCAAGCTAAACTACCTCTTACCAGCCGTTCTCTTGATCCGCACATACGCATTTTTTAGCAGAAACGTATATGTCCTCATGTTCTTGCTTTCCGCCTTGTCTGGAATGGTGGCCTATCAGCTCTATGTCGACACCACCCAAATGTTGCGTATGTCACTGTTTCCTCCGGCATTTTCATGATTTCTGATTGAAAAACGCGCATTTAATTTAGTGCTTCCCTTCTTTAAACCGCCATTTGTGAGTACTTAACTTCTTTCATTTCATTTTAAACCACAACTGATCACGACTCTTACAGGATAAAGGCCCCTGCTTGCCAATGTCAAAACCGCACTCGGCCCATTTGCTCGGTCAGTTTGGATCTGACTTTGCTCCTTAAATATATGCTAACGTTGTCCTTCCAATTAGGCTTCTTTGTAAGCCTTCGATGATAAGAACTTGTAGAATCCCCTCTTATTGATTTTATTTTCGTAGATCGCGCCTCTCCTTTTTGATACCATGATAACCACCATGACGGTGTGGAAAGCCTTTAACATCAGAAGGCGTAACGGTGGACCGAACAGTCGTTTAATTCAAACTTTCCTTCGCGAGGGTGCGTTTTTTTTTGTTTTGCCGCCGGTTGTATTCGCTCACAGAATTTATCGACCAGGTGTCTTCTACTATATCTTGATTTCCATCGCCAATTTGGTAGGTCCTCAGGCAGCATTTTATTTGCCGAAGTTTAACTCAACTCATATCCCCAGATCAATGGCATATTTTATCTGCAGTACGCCATTATCTCGGTTATTATATGCATCTGAGGTCTTCTAACCGCTTTCTTCTAACAGACCGCGCCAGGTCATCTCGGCCATCAACATTCCGTTGAGTGTCATGCTTGGGCCTGTCCTAGCCTGTCGTTTGGTATGCATATATTCGATGTCCAATTTAAATTCTGAACCCTACTTCTAAGATTCTTGACCTTCGAGAACGCGGGTCCGAAACTGTCTCCCATTCCGAAGGAACTGGCATTGCGGCATTCACCACAAAGTCAATGACTCAACATGGATCACCTTACACCCCACCTGGCCACCGGAGCAAGGGCGGCAGCCGCTATCGCACGCGCGGTGTTGTTAGTACGATTAGCTCTAATGTCGTTCTCACCACACTGGGTAGCATCCATCCGGACCATATGGATCTCGACCTCGAGCGAGATGTTGTAGAAATGGAGGACATCCGCCTGGGACTAGGCATGGACCTCGGAAACCTTAGCACAGCTATTGGGGGCGACGACGGCGAGCCACTGCCCGAGGACGAAGGTCGTCGATTTGGCCGTCACCGTGGCAGTCCTGCTCCAGCTTATGATTCTCTGGAGATGGGATTCAGGCCAGGAGGGCGAAGATCGCCCACACCCAGCATAGAGGAGTCCAATCATTCGATTGTGAGAGGCATCCGGGTCGACGTTGAGCAAGCCACCTCTACGATGTAACCCGAGCAGCACCAAGGCTTCTGTATCGTCGACGACTCAACTCTACCACTCGATGGTCTCAATCCAATCACTCTTTCACCTTTCTATACCTGGATCCGTCGCATTTTCTTTTTGGAAGCCAGACCATTCATTCTGTTGAGGTATGAATATACCTCTTTACATCTCATTGCTATTCCTGTCTTGCCTTTCTTCATTGCCCTATCAGTATAGCTTTCAGTCATTAGTTTCCAATCCACCCTTGTAAAAATAAATGTTCTCTTTTCGCAGCTGTATTATACGTACTACCTACTTGTACCTTCCCTTTTATTTCCTTGTTTTTCTATAACAGGGTTTTGGTTAGAGGTTACTTCGTTTTAGGTTATGCATAGACATGTCCACCTTATTTTCCTGCCGTTTAGTCCATTAGTACCAGATACGTTCCCATGACATAGATGGTGCCCTAGGGAGGATATCTTCGCTGGGTTCCAGGTTTACGGGCGTCTTCTATCGTTCTTTTATTTATTTCCGAGGTACACATGACCACTTTTTGCTTTCGCATTTTTGGTCTTCTACTATCAACTCCTATCCTTTCAAAAAATGCAGCCGTTTGCACCCTTCTCTGCCCTTCGAGGCGGTTCTGGTCTGGCTTCGTCGTCTTCTTGCCTGTGCCAATGTGTGCCAAACAGTCTATGTTTGGAGGAATGATTAGATTCCCACGTGATGTCCCAAAATAGATACGTGACGACAGGCAACGACGCTGCGCCGCTGCGGCGTGTGCTGCACTGCTGCTTGTATCCCACACGACCTGTTTCTTGATTCTCGTGCTGCGATGCTCGAAGACGCTGCTAGACGCAGTGAACTTGACTCGTACCTTGTTGAAGCGGGCTCGATGATACCAGAGGCAGTAGGATCAACCAGTGCCGGTGGGTTGCTCTCCTTCCCGCCCGAGATACTGCTTCATATACGTGCGTGTTCTCCCATGTCGCGTTCGTAACCTTGTCGTGGGCTGATTTAGTATTTATATCTGTAATACACAGTTTCGTACTTGGACCTGCCGGACCTGGCTCTCCTCGCGCAGGTCGCGCCGTCTCTTGTGCCATTGACGACGGACGCTGTGATGCATACTCATCGGCTGCGCGTCGTTTCGCCGTCACGCGTGAATCATTATTTGTTTGGGAAGAGTCCGCAGGGGCATGCGTTGAGACCTACTGTGATTGATCTTGTGAGAAGGGGGGTGATGCGCGGGTTGGATCTGGAGAGGAGGTGGAGGGTAGGCGCTTATTTTTATTCGTTGAGCGTATGTTTGCTTTTTTACATTTTTAAGAGTTGTTATGATATTGATGGGTTTTTTGGCGTGTGATTCATTGGTGTTCGTATAGGCGGTCAGGCAATACGAGAACGGCCGTTCGCTCTCCTTGCGCTTGGCATCGAATGTGCTCTCCTCGCAACTCCGTCGACGCACCGCCGGTGCTGGTTTACCCAACCCCAACTCCTCGAGCGCTATAAACGCCTCCCTCCGTACTCTATACACGGCGCACGTCTACCCCGACGTTGAGTCTTCCTCGCTCAACGTTGCGCGCTCGTTGCTCCCTACTGTGCGCAAGCTCAAGTGGTCGTTGCAGCGTGATAGGTTGGCGAAGGTATTTAAGGAGAGTGGGATGAGGTTGGGGATTAATGCGTGGTTGGAGCTTGGGCAGGGGTCGGGGAGGAGGGTCGTGAGGGAGACGGAGAAGGTGAGGTTGGCGGTGTGTCCAGATATTAGGAAGACGAGGGGGTTCTTTGAGGGGCTTGGGGGTGGGATGAGGTGAGGTGGCTTATTATGGGAGGAGTGGAGTCATGCGTAGTTGGGACTTTGGTTTGAGGACTTGTTTGTATACCCATTATGTAGTTTTATACTATGTGCCCATACCATGCACATGTTATGTAGAGATTAGGTTGTCTCTGAGCCGACTCTCTCTTGGGGGAATCATGGAAACAATGGTGTCTCTACCAATGACTTCAGGATGCACTTCTTTGTATCTGGCCCCCAAACCACTGCTTTCAGACCACAGCATTGGATACTGATACCCAACTCCAGCATCCCCAACAAATACAGGTGTGTGAAGGTGATTACAAGCATGTCAATGGTTCCTCCTCAAAAATGAGCTGATGGTCATTCCTGAGTTACTTGGTCTCCAAGGACCAATGCCAACCTGCCAGTGTTGTTGGTCCTCAGGTGGGTTCTGACTGGGGAAAAGGACATGCATGTAATCCATGGCAAGTACAAGGTACAAGGGAAAAGACTAAGGTAAAGAATGGAAAATCAGACTTAAAGCAGAGACTCTGTGTAACACACATGTAATTAGTATGTGTTGACAGTATTACATCTACTCTGTGTTTTACTTTCCTGAGAATGATGTCTTGTTTCTGCATAGAACTTACTACTTATATAAAAAAGTCATCAAGAAATCACTAGATATAATATCTACTAAACCATTTTTGGTGGCACAATGACTGGATTCACTGGAATGCCTACATTGCAACCAAAGATATTATATTCAAAATTACAACATTGCCAGATCCATACCCTAAACACAATTTGTTCCCAGAAAATGAGAATGAAGTATAGTTGCGATAAGAAGAAGGAATCCAACAGCCATGAAGTGTACCCACAATCCATTGTTGATCATCTAATATTGAAAGCATATATGGAGTAGGGATAAGTTGTTGCAGTGGACAGATGATATGGAATTTATCCCCTAATCTGTTAACAACACTGGAATCAGACAAGATCATAGTGGGAGTAGTCATTACTTCAGAATCACCTGTTGTTGGATTCCAAATCAGGACTGTTTTGTCAAATGATCCAGAGACCACCACTCTACTGCCATCCTGGGAAAATGCTACAGAGTTCACTGCATTTGTGTGCTCCTTCAGCTCAGCTTCTACATTGCCTGTTGTTGCATTCCAAATCTGGACTGTGTTGTCATATGATCCAGAGACTACTCTGCTGCCATCCTGGGAAAATGCTACAGACATCACCCAACCTGTGTGCCCTTTCAGCTCAACTTCTATCTTTCCTGTTGTTGCACTCCAGATCAAAACTGTCTTGTCATCTGATCCAGAGACCACCCTGCTGTCATCCTGGGAAAATGCTACAGACCTCACCCAATCTGTATGCCCTTTCAGCTCAGCCTCTATCTTTTCTGTTGTTGCACTCCAAATCTTGACTGTCTCATCAGCTGATCCAGAGACTACTCTGCTGCCATCCTGGGAAAAGGCTACAGACATCACCTGGTCTGTGTGTCCTTTCAGCTCAGCCTCTACCTTTCCTGTTGTTGCATTCCAGATCAGAACTGTGTTGTCATTTGATCCAGAGACTGCTCTGCTGCCATCCTGGGAAAATGCTACAGAGTTCACTGCATATGTGTGTCCCTCCAGCTTAGCTTCTACCTTTCCTGTTGTTGCATTCCAGATCAGAACTGTGTTGTCATCTGATCCAGAGACCACTCTGCTGCTATCCTGGGAAAATGCCACAGAGTTCACCCAATCTCTGTGCCCTTTCAGCTCAGCCTCTATCTTTCCTGTTGTTGCACTCCAAATCCTGACTATATTGTCAGCTGATCCAGAGACCATTCTGCTGCCATCCTGGGAAAAGGCTACAGACATCACCCAACCTGTGTGCTCTTTTAGCTCAACTTCTATCTTGCATTCCAGATTCGGACTGTCTCATCACTTGATCCAGAGACTACTCTGCTACCATTCTGGGAAAATGCCACAGAGTCCACCCTATCTGTGTGCCCCTTGAGCTCAGCCTCAATCTTGCCTATTGTTGCACTCCAGACCTGGACTGTTTTGTCATTTGATCCAGAGACTACTCTGCTGCCATCTGGGGAAAATGCTACAGAATTCACTGCATTTGTGTGTCCCTCCAGCTAAGCTTCTACCTTTCCTGTTGTTGCATTCCAAATCAGAACTGTTTTGTCATCTGATCCAGAGACTGCTCTGCTGCCATCCTGGGAAAATGCCACAGAGTTCACTGCTTCTGTGTGCCCCTTTAGCTCAGCCTCTACTTTTTCTGTTGTTGCATTCCAGATCAGAACTATGTTTTCATATGATCCAGAGACCACTCTGCTGCCATTTTGGGAGAATGCAACAGAGCTCACCCTACTTATGTGCCCCTTTAGCTCAGCCTCTACCTCACCTGTTGTTGCATTCCAGATCCAGACTGTGTCATCTGATCCAGAGACCACTCTACTGCCATCTTGGGAGAATGCAACAGACATCACCTCAGACCTATGTTGCATAACAAGCTCTATTGGGCCCCATGAATTAGATAATCCAAGTATCAGTTTAGGCATTTTGATATTTGCAGCATACATCTTTTGCATTAGTGATTTTTTTGGAATCCAAACAAATGCAGACTGATAAATTTCCATGCAATGTTTCTGGATGGCCTCAAAATTCATTTGCAGAAATCGATGTGCATCATCAATAAGCAATTGAAGGTCATTGCATTGAATATTTTCTTTTTTGAGGTGCTGCCAATTAGCACATTATAAGTCCCAGCAAAGTATTTTTCATTTCAGTGAAGTACTTACTAATAAAGCATTGCTGGCATGGCCAAGAGACTTCAGACCTGCCTGTAGCTCACCCACTATGCTCAAGCACTCCATCCAGTGCAGAAGATGATTGTGGAGAAAAAAGTGCAAAGAGAGAATCAGATCACTGCTAGGTGTCTGTAACTCTGCTAAATGAGAAGCCCAATAGAGGCATGAGTATTTGAGTGCTTCAGATATTTTGCTAATATTCTCTAGGGAATTGGTTTTTTCTGGATGTGATATAATCAACTCTTCTGGAATATTACATAGATTATACTTCAGAGAGTTGTTCATATGCTCCAAACATTTAATTGCTAGCATTTCATAGGCCTTCAAAGCAACCAGTGCAGGAAATAAAGGGCAAATCTCTGGTGAACAGCGTTTGGAATCTGTTATAAAGTTGGGGAATGAGGCATGAAAGGGAGCAACTGCAGCTTTTTTATTGGTAGAAACCAAAATCAGGGATTTCATACATGACAATGAGTTTGAAACATGAGAGAAGTCCATTCCTAATAAAGATGCAATGCCTTGGATTGTTAGTGGATTTCTGAGAAATATAACAGAAGCCAAGGCATTGGTCATCCTTTCAACTTCAAGAGACAACCTGGATTTAAATGCCTGGTCCACAATACATCCATATAGACCAACTATCTCAGCTGTTGGTAAATTGCTCATAGACTTTGACTCTGCATGAATCATGATGGAAAGACGATCCTGGTAGCCTTCATCATCTATAAAACGAATAGCAGTTGCTGCATAGATGAAAAGTGTGCCAGAAAGATCAAAGAGAGCAGACAACTCAGCCTGTGATGGCCATCCATCCAAAGATTGCCCCAGGTAGCGCTGCTGTATGCTAGCCAAGGACTTTGTGATATACTGTTTAATATCATCCTTGACCACATCCTTCTCAACCTCATGTAGATAAAATGCATTCAGCAATTCAGGTCTTGAAAAGAATGCATTCCGAATTGGAGTTTCGTCACGGCTGGCAATGACTATCTTCAGAGGAATGTCAGAGGTCCATTGAAGGATGACTTCAATCAATGACGAGACGACTGTAAGGTTAACACATTCATCGACAGCATCAATAACCACAATTTTGTAGGTCCTAGAGGGCTTGTCTGCGGTTGTTCCAAGAGGGCTATAAACGAGCTTCTTGAATTGTTCCTGCAAATTAATATAAGTGGGTTCCGCTAGAGCCAGATCATCCTCGATGGCCCTGATGACCTCAAGTTTAAAAGAAGGTGATGCTCGAGCAAGTCCGTGCGCAATGACAGGGATAATGAGGCGTGCATTATTGGTTTTGTCGGATGCTCGGGAACCGAAAAAACTGGCGCCAAGCCTGTGTTGACTGTCGAGGATCTCACACAGGGTGTGCAAGATGGACGATTTGCCGGTTCCGGCCATTCCGGCCATCCAGTATACTTTACAGCTACGATCATCCGAGGCCCAAGTGTCGAGATCTGCAAGGATCTTGACACGTGTTCCTGGCATGCAGCCAACAGCCTCGCCGTAAGATGAGCGACGGGTTTTGTAGGATGTCATTTCATGATAGAGTTTGTCGATGGAAACTACGGTTTTTTTTAGCACCGTTCGATTAATGCTGATCGGACTTATCTCACCAGAATTAAGATGCTGTGGATGCGCTATATTAGCCTCGGTAACATTTCTCGATGTAGCGACAATACCTGTAAGATATCCCCTACTGTCGCCTCCATATTCAGCTGAGTCGCCTCAATATTTAGCTGAGTGTCGATCTTGCAAGAAGCATCAATGTATCCGTGGAGTGTCTATGAATAATTTGAGAAACTAACCTGAAAGACCTCACACAGACTGCTGATGTTCCGAAAGACCTTCAGTATGGTATCGGCATCCTTAGTACTATCGATAGTACGTGCCCACAGTGGGTTATCGTGTAACTTCTCGACGATATTCATTTGAAGGGTGATGGCCATGTCGGAAAAACCGAGAAAAACATAAATGTACTAATATGGCGCTCATATGTATGTATCAAGCCATCAGCTTTTCGGGTATTGTTCCAGCCATAAAACGTGCCTATGAGTCTGAGAGACCCTGTCGTGTATATTGGTAGTTAGTATACTGATCCAGCCTGATTAAACCTTTTTGCACTGAGTGGGTGTAGGTACTGTTCCAGCCATAAAACGTGCCTATGAGTCTGAGAGACCCTGTCGTGTATATCAGTAGTTAGCATACTGATCCAGCCTGATTGAACCTTTTTCACTGAGTGGGTGTATACATTACTATAGTAGCTATTCCTTCCGGTAAAACATCTGAGTACTGAAAGGACAAGCCAGTAACTACGGTAAATATTTATTTGATCAACCATTTCAGTTGTGAGAAAATGTACCAGTGATTATGGTACTTATTTTGCCTGATCGAACATCCAAATGTTTTGACGTGGTATAGAGCTCACCTGTTGTTATCAGGTGGATCACCTCCATAATTTCCCCCTGAATTTCTCCCAAATGCTGGGCACAATATTCAGATCCATCACGCAAAAAAGAGGGTCAAATAAGTGATATTACAAGCTGATAATGCAGCTACTATCTAACATTAGGTATCATACAAGCAATCACCGAGCGCTCTGGGCCCTCCCCTTTCCATTTCAGCCTTCTACTTCCTCGTCGTCCTCTTCCGAATCAGCCGCCAAGAGATCCATTGCCTTCTTCAAGCCGTTGCCCTCGTTGTTCTTCTTTCCTGTCACCAGACTCGAGTCAGAGTTGGGGAATATCTTCTCATCCCATTGCTTGATGACATTGATGATGCTCTTCTTCTTTTGTCGTAGGCCAGTCTCGAGAATCGTTAAATATTCCTCAAAGTCATTGAAATAGCATATGCCAGTGCTCGAGCCTACTTCTTGAAGAGTTTCGTCACTCGAAAGCGCCCAGCGAGCCTGAGAATAAGCGTTATGAATACAGAAACCTCGATAAAAGCAGAAATAACGTACCAGTATACCACATATAGCGATAGCACCAGGGGTGATGTTGCGGATTTTGTGAATCTGAGCCATCGTCTCAGTTTGTGGATGAAGTAATTCCCCATTCATAAAATGCTTTCCAGCAATGGGCCCACGAATGAGGGCAACATATATCTGAATAAAGAATCAGTTTCCCAAAAGGTAGGTATGAAATATGAAAGACTCACCCCCATGAGCTTAGGATTGAGGAAGATGGAAGAAAGTGAGTACTCGCCTTGCCAATCCCCGTGAAGAATCGGAACATCGATGCTTGAATACAGTCCAGCCTCATTCACCCATCCAATCTCCTTGCGGAACTTCGCCTTCCTGATGTCTGGTTTGAGGAGGTCGATTTCGGAGGCACCCAGGATTGAGGCACAGTTGTGACGAATCCGGGTTGCAGTATTATATCGCTGGGTTTTCAGCCCATTCATAAACTAGGCGCAAGTGAGTATGAAGCTATAAAATATGAATGGAACTGACCTGTCATCGAAGCCATCTCTGATGGAGGGCATGCTGCTGGAACTTCTCCTGGAGGAGGTCGAAAATTTCTTTGAGCTGACCCTGTGACTTACTCTTGTTGTTCTCGAATCTCTCGGCTGCATCATAGCCTTCGTCAATGTCGATGTCAAAGATATCGTCCCCAGAACGAATCCATGGAGCACGGAGAAGGAAGAACTTGTGTCCAGCTTGGTAGACAAAATGTTCATCGCTGGCGGTGGGATTGTTTGTGTCAGTTTCTTCATCTGAGTTTCCGGGTAGAGACTCATGGCGGGTTCTTTGACGTTTGGGCCCATGACGGGTCACGGTGCTGTTGCCGTTGCCATTGTCACTGTCATTGTCGTTGGTGATATCTGCAAACTTGCGACTGAGACGATTCAAGTTCGCCTGTGCTGCGTTTTTGTCAGCCTCGTGCCGCCGAGCAATCTCCGAAACGCGATCACATGATATCAGTTGAATGTCGCACAAAGAACAACTGTTCTCGTCACCTTGATCAAGTCAGCTCGGGAAGTGTCCATGTTGAGAGCTGGGAGGTTCTCAGACTCTGAGGGAGCTGGAGAGGACTGAGTACGTAGTTGTGGTGGGGGTGGTGTCATTGTGAATTAAGTTGGGGACCTGGGGTGTTCATTCGTACAGGTACTCTTTATATACTATTGGCGCCAGCCCGAGCCCGCTTGTGGGGCCGCTCCACCTTGACTGCGCCCTTGAATTAATAACAAAGTGACGCGTTTATGCCAACCAAACAAAAATAGGTGGCTGTGGCACTGGGGCTAAACATCGATAGTCACAGCCCAAGTTCATTTAACCTGCGTGAACTTACTAGTCTAGTAGTGATGTGCCGGCTCAGGCTTGGCCTGGAAGCCCTGGCTTTGGCCTGGCTTTGGGCGGCTAGTGAATAACCCGGGTAACCCTCAGGTAAAAAATTCCGACCCATACCCTTACCCATCCAAACCCGTACCCGTACCTCACGGGTACGGGTTTACATGGATGGGGGTAGGGGTATGCAAAAACCCGGGGGTCAACACGACCCGCGGTTGGGGTAGTGAGTGGATGGAGGAGATGTAGGCAAGAAAGACCTCGCCGATGCACCCAGGACGTCGATTGACGCGAGGGCGACCATCTGCGAGGGTGTATGCACTGCCCAAACGATGATGATGTCAATGCTTGCGTAATGGCTGCTCCGAAGACGGCGGGGTGGGTCAACATTTTCCAAGGGAGAGGCATGGGGGATAACATCGGAAAAGGTAGGGGTTTGCAAGTGATCGCCATGGCGGAAGGGAGCAGCACAGGAGCGTCAAACGAGGGCGTTGGCGGGGCTTGTAAGATCGAAGATTGAATGGAGATCCGGTGCTGGCATGGTGAAAAGAGAGGGAAGGACACAGAGGGGCCTGAGGGGGCCATGAACACTGTGCTGCATGGAAAACGAGAGCTAGGTAAGTAGTTGTACCATGCATGCTGAGCTGGCACGCACCTGATACCTCTTCCCCATCATGTTGCCCTCCTACACCATATTGTGCCACTCTACTACACCTTGTAGTTTCAAGGTTGTCGTCGTCATCGTTGGTGGGGCAGAGGTTGGGTTTGAGGATGTGTTGGTGATGGTGGGAGGAAAGACAGTTGAGATCGACGTCGTGGAATTGTTACAATCATTCATTTTAAACTCCGATGCTGCACTGCCGAAGGTACCCTCATACCCCGCCTCACGGGTACGGGTTTGGCAAGGGTATAGATTTTCGTACCCGTACCTGTACCCTTGCTTACCTGTGGTTGTTACCCGCGCGGGTTTCCATACCTGTGTTGATCACTATGGGCGGCTCAGGCTTCACAAAACAATAGGCCAGGCCTAGGAAGTTGGCCTTGGCTTGGCCTGGCCTGGCTTTGGCCTGAACCCCGGCTTTTTGGTAGGGTACACTCGTGGATTCAAATCTACACAAGAGGAGATATATATATATATTAATACTGTCTCTAATTAAAAACAAAAACAACACTGTGGATTGTCGACGGCCTAGTTGTCGAGACGCTGGCACTCGTCAGGCTCGTCTCGGACACTGCGGGCTCCGTTAACATGGTGTTGTCAAATATGGCGTCAATTTGGGGCTCGTTGGCCTCGTCGTTATGTCCTCGTCGTTGTCCCCACTGTGCCCTCATCATCAAAATGGTCATCGTTGACGCGGAAATGCCATAAGCTCACTCCTGTATGCGAGAGGTGGAGGTTGCGAAACCGCACTGAAACGGCATAAAAATCCCCTCTGGCTCGCTTTTGCGTGCGAGGAGGTGGAGGAAGAGGGGACAGTGTCGAAATCGAAAGGGATCGTCAGGGCCATGGTGTTAGCCAGGTGCTGATATCACAATATGTGGAGCATGCATCGGTGGATTTCTACATGGTGGCCGTCAGCAGGTAGTGGCGAAGGGAGGACTCTCCTTACGCACCTAGTCAGGCTCTCACGAGATCGGTCTCTCCTCTTGTTTACTACATGCCCCCAACCTGTACGCCCGCCCGAAATCTGTCGACATTGAAATTGGTTGGCCTACATCCCTCACTGGAGGGGAGAGGCCAGGTGGCAACAAGTTTGGGAGTGGTGGAACCTAAAAAGAACAAAGGAGGTCAGTATACATATGATGAGACTCGAGAGGGTTATCGACGGATTACTTACCATTTAATGTGTCCTGCCCCATTCGTTGAGTCCAGAAGGATGTGGTGAAAAGCGAGATCAACCTCGACCAACACGGTTGATGATCGTTGATCTCAATTTAAACTCCGCTCTGTTTATGTTGAAATCGATTTGGTGAGCCGGAGCCGGCACATCACTAGAACTTACTTACCAATGCCACGTCGTCCAACATATTTGAAGAAGATCCAAGTCGACAAGCTTGAACGAAAATGCCGCTATTGTAAAACCCATCGAAGTGCACGGCGTTTCGATAAGCACGAAGCTTGGTGTAAGAAAACTTGGATGATCCGAAAAGAACTCCGAGACGTCAAGCACACACATGCAATTGTCAACCAACTTCAAGCTGAGGCAACACGGTCGCCCTCGCCAACATTACCCTCTCGTCTCATCGGTTTCGGCGCCAACACTGAATTTGTTGAAGGGTCTAGCTCAGTACACATGGAGGTTGATCACGATGATCCGTCACCAGAGATGGATTCCCAAGAACCTACTACAGCTGTAAATCTTGATGGTATGCTCACTCCTTCTCAAACAATTTCTCCTGATGTTACTTAGAATTTTACAGACCCTGCAGTCATATTTGGACCCCATTTACCACAGGAATACATCAAAATTGTTCCCCATCCCCATTCTCCGAACCCGACTACGAAAATAATTGCGCTAAACACTTGGAACTCGGTCTGTCATTCAGTACATCCAACCTATATGCCCCAGCCTGAGCCTCGTCCCTGGGCTCCATTTGAAAACCTTGCCGATTTCGAATACATGGAGACGGCAGTTCTGGGTTTATTACCCAAGTGGACCGTCAACAAGCAATTGGCCGGTCTTAATTCTAATTGGGCAGAAGGGAGCCGACTTACTATCAAGAACTTTACGGACATGGACAAAGTTCTTTCTAAGGCTCGTAAATACTTTGTTCAGGTGAGCAGAAATCAGCCACTGAGTCCATTGCTCATCCGCTCTGACAGCTTCATCAGTTCAAGCATGACAGTGTCACGGCAACTTACCAAGGGAAGGTATCCAAATTCGCCTTCAAATATCGAGATCCATGGGAGTGGATGCTCTCAATCGTTCAAGACGAATCTCTGGCGCCAATGGCCATGTGGAATGCGGTTCGGAAGTACTACTGTACAGGCGATCTCGAAGAACATATGTATGATGAGCCAAACACAGCTGATACATGGTGGGATGTCGATGTGAGTTCACATATTTCTGCTAAGTACGCTATCTTATTTTTTCCCCCCAAGTCTGAGCTTCCATATTGTGATCAATTCCCTCATTCTTATCTTCTGCTCCATTTTTGGCTCGACAAGGGCATGGTTACGCGGCGCGTGAAGAAATACCCCATGTTGTTGCGTCCTGCATGGCTTCCACGCCAGATAAGGAATGCCTCTGGGAATGGAGGCGGCGTTCTCATCGGATATATGCCTGTTGTAGGTCATAAGCGCCCATTTAAAACTAAATACTCACGTGAACTCAATCCAGATCGAAGATCCATCAGATCCATCCAGCCGCTCTGCAGCAGAGAAGGAGGAGTTTGCACACTTCAAACGAGAGGTATACCAGAAGGTTTTGAAGAAGGTTTTCCACAGCTTGAAGCCTCGTTCACAAAATGGTGAAACTCATCATTGTGCGGACGGTGTTAACCGGGTCCTTTACCCTGGTATTTTAATCGAATCGCAAGACGCTGAAGAAGCAGCATATTTCTGTGGCTGCCGCGCCGCTAAAGCCAATTACCCGTGTCCTAAATGCCTCGTTGGAAAACCATTTTTGCACAATATCTCTGGGGATTTCGAACTGCGTACTCCGGAGTCTATGCGAGAAGTACTTGTACGAGCCTTGAAGGCAAAAACAAAGGCCGCAAAGGAGAAAATTCTGAAAGATAATGGCATGCACAACATTGAGGTAGGCCTTCTAGGACACTGATTTCCGCTCACTCACTCTCAAATAACATGCATATAGCACTTCCTTTGGGACTTTCGATTTTCCGATCCCTACCGAGCGTATTCATACGATACTCTTCATTCAGATGACCTGGGAAAATGGGGGAAACATTTGTGGGTATTATTGCTCAGTGTTTTAGAGGAAAATGGGGCAAAAGGAAAAGTTACACAGAGGTAGTTATGAAACTTCGCCTTGCTCAATTCGTTGAATATCTAATAAGAGCAAAATCATCCACAGAATGGCTGATTTTCCTCGGTGGAGCAACCTAAAACACTTCAATAATGTCACTACCACTCATTTTACAGACGGGCAGGCATTCTATGACATTCTTAAGGTATGCACTTGTTTTTTTTGCGAGTCGGCAAGTTGTTAAATTCACATTCTTAGTGCATTCTGCCTTGTATTGTGGATTTCCTTCCGAAAAACTCGGTCTTAGTACACTGCATCCGTGCCTACCTCCGGTTTCGAATCCTTGTTGGCCTTCGGTGCATGACGGAAAGTCGATTAGAGCGACTTAAACAGGCCTTGTCAGTCTACCAGAAACGCTGTGCCGTCAGTCCCACCACCAGCCTTGCTATTGACTTGAACTCATAACTAGATTATAGGACGTCAATCAAGAATATGGCAAAAGCTTTGATTTCTTAAAGCAACATGCTGCCCATCACGTAATTCAAGATGTGCATGAAAAGGGAACAGTCGACAATTTCTCAACGCGGACTGGTGAAGGATTCCAGCAAGAGGCGGCACAGGCTTTTGAGCAGACAAATATGAAAGACGCAGAGCATCAGGTATGCATGCTAAGAATATTCAGCAGCATAATTTAACTGATGACTTCCGGGAGATGTGTATCATCGATGAGAAACAAGAGGCTATTGCGCAGATACGCATGGCCATAGACAACGATAAAAAGGCGCGTTTAGAACTCGAGTCTACAGAAGATATTATTGAAAGTGAAGTCAAAGTGGATCCGGAGTCGAAACTTAGCTCAAAGACATGGCGGATGGGGTCACAAGAGGGAAAGAAGATGAATTTTCGCATCATGGTCGCTGGCTTTGCTAAAGCCGACCCCCGGTATCACAATCTCGATGAGCAGCTGCGAGACTTTATCGCATGCCGTTTGCCCGAGGAAGCAGTTCAGATGAAGTTCGAAGATGATATCAGTGTAAGTCTGCGATTTTTCAAATATAGATTTCGGATTATGGCACAGAAGAAATGACGTCTCACATAGGTACAAAGATATAAATGTGTTGTCCTCAAGTACCAGTCAGTGGAAGATTGGACGGAAGGAACGGACATCATGAGATGCAGCCCAAAATTTCACGGCCGGCGGAGATTTGACTGTGTTATCATCCATGACGACACTCCAAAACTCAGCGTTGCTCGACTCTGCGATCTATTCCGCTGTTGGCTTCCATCTGGGAACACACTTGATATAGCTCTCATTCAACGACTTTCTAGCAGCAAATGGAAGCCGAGGACTATGTGGGATGGATGCAGAGTACTTGATGAGGAGCTTGATACCACCCTGGTTCAGATGGACTACTTACTTCGTGGTGCTCTCATATGCCCAGTCAGCAATCGGGTAGACAAAAAGTCCTATTATTTTATGGATAGCGTCGATCCAGATATTTTCCTCAGAGAGAACAGCTAATTAACTCTGAAGCTACATTTGTATGGTCGATAGTAATAAATAGATCTACTGAATACATTGAACGTCAATACCAGGAATATATGGGAAGGGTCAGACGCGTCAACTCTGTTGACGGCCATAGAGATAGCCAATTGCTCCGACAACGGCAGAGGTGGGTTGTGTGGCAGCGTCAATCACATCGGATGGTGAGTGTGGAGAAGCGTCACCACATGGACAGAAGTGGAGGCCGCGGGGGGTGTGGGCGTCAATCGCGTCATGGTCAATGGCGAAGATGGAATTGGGCCGCATTGACGGTGAAGGTCGTGAGGCTGCGAATTGCACCAACAATGGTGGAGGCAGTGGGCAGCCTCAAACACGTCGGCAATGGTCGCGTCTTCAGTGGCGAAGGTGTCAACTGCATTAATGGTTATGGATGTGGAACTGCATCAACGGTGGCGAAAGAGGTGGCCGGTAGGCAGCGGCAGCAGCGATGCCGGTGATAGGGGCAAAGGTGACAGTGTTGACAGTGGTGAAGGTTATTGTGGCAGTGGTAAGGTCACGGTAACCAAGGGGGCGAAGGAGGCAGTGGTAGTGGGCCAGTGGAATAACACCGGAAAGTCTGGAGGTGGAGATGAAGGTGGCGTTCGAGATAACCACGGCGCTTGAGCTAGCAATGGTGCTCAAAATAGCAGCGACCCTCGAGATGACGACGACCCTTGAAATGGCGACCCTCGAGGTGGAGCCGGCGACAATGCTTGAGATGGCAGCGATGCCCAAGAGGGTGGCGATGCTCGAGATGGTGACGGTGCTTGGGATAGCGAAGCCGCTGGCAATGGTGACGCCTCTTGAGATACCAGTGGCGACGACGCTGGAGATGATGACGGTATACCAATGAGGTTACCACTTTGACATTCAGCCTTCGCGGCCAAAAAGGTCAATCAGGTCGAATTCCTGAGGGTGGGTTAGGAAGAGAGCGGGTGGAGAAAGGTGTTAAGGTACTCACATGGATCAAGGCATCCGACATAGTAGTTTGTCCGCTTCTGTCGGTTCTTCCCCCATTGCGGTTAGATATTTGCGGAGTTCATTGTCCTCGTTGTCAAAGGTGCAAACCTCGCGACAGGGCGAGCAATGGAGGAAATGCGCATGCCAGCGACCAGTCGAGCAGGACCTTGTATCACGCGCGGGTCTTCCATGGGGTCAAAGTGATAGCGACGTGGTACGCGTCGAATGCGTAGTCGGAACAGAGGACACGAGCATCATCCCAGGCCTTCCCTTGCACCGCTCCCACCCTACTGAGTGAGCATGTCAAGGGTCATTAAGTCCCCTGGGGACATTCGCCTCGAGATCTCATGTCCGCGGCGGTCATGCCCTGTGAAGGGCTTACAGCAGGAGGGAATTCGGCAAAATAGGGAGCCGGGGATGCTCGCTGGCATAAAGAAAAAAAAAGAGGAGATCACTTTCCCATGCGTGAGCGGCAGTCGCGGCGGGTTTTTGCGGCGGAATTTTAATTGCGATCAACCGTGACCAACGCGGTTGATCTGGTTTTCCACCACTCCCACAACACCCAAACAACACCCCTCTGCACTTCAACGAACGTGGCAGGACATGTTGAGAGGTAAGTAATGTGTTTTTTACCCTCCTACTGTGCATGTGCTGACCTCCTTAATCCTTTTCAAGTTCCTCCACATGCAAACTCACTGCCACCCGGCCTCTCCCCTTCAGCGAGGGATGTAGGCCACCGTACATAAATGTCGATGGATTTCGGGTAGGCATACCGCCACATATGGGTTGGGGGAAGTTAGGAAACAAGAGGGGAGACCCATGGTATGGGAGACCCACGAGGTACGTGAGGAGACGAACCGCAGTCAGTTTGTCTCCCTTCCTCTACGCCCCTCGCACCTACTAATGTCGAAAACACGTCAGGACATGCGGCGCCCACTTACGCACCCCACACAACACGCAGCTCCCCCACGATTTCAACGCTCCCCCAGTCTCGACAATCGTGCCGGTACCTGATGATTCGACTCTTCGTGCCGCCTCCACCTCCCTCACATGCAAGAGCAAGCCGGAGGTGGGTTGTCTTGCATTTCGGCGCTGCTTTTTCGACGTGGTCCGCACCGCCACTACCTCCCTCGCATGCAACAGCGAGCCGGAGCTGGTTTTATATGGTGTTTCGACGCCGTTCACACCGCCACCTCCCTCACATGCAACAGTGAGCTGGAGGTGGTTTTTATGGTGTTTTGATGCAATCTGCGCCACCGCCACCTCCCTCGCATGCAACGGCAAGCTCGAGGTGATTTTTATATGGTGTTGAAATGCCGTTCACGCCTCCATCACCTCCCTCAGCGGATCGTTCATGCAGTTTGAGGCCATTCGCGTAAATTATATGTTATATGTCTGTTCAGATGTACCTACCAATACTTTAATATATTGCTTTTTACGAGTTCTTTTTATATCTGCCAAGGTTGATGGAAGTGAAAGACATGCCATAACGTTAACCCTTGGAGAACACTCCACAGATTAGAAGGAGTTACCGTCATGCTCCGTTATCGTCATGCTCCACAGCTGCGCAGGACCCTGCCAAACATATAAAAGGATCAACTTGGTGAGCGGTCAATCCAAAATAAAACGTTCTAACCCCCCCCGCAAACCTAACTGCTCCCAGTCATCACAAACACAAGCTACCAGTGAGTCCAAAACTGAACTTTCGGACTTCCCTCCTATAAGAGAAGGGAGCAGCGCACCTCCCTTCGCTCCCATTCGACGGGCGGCTCAGGAAGCTTCGCAGCCTCTTCCCGTATCTCGTGGGGAAACACCTCCTCTGTCACAACGGCGTCGACAGCCAAATGTAGGACTTGGTCAAACTAACATACTCAACACCGTTAGTGAAACTGCACCGGCGAGGCGTGCCAAGGTGATCCCACACATCTTTTGCTGCATTCCTGTTAATTGTGAACCCATCTAGCAGGGCATCCGTTCTCATCCAGGAAAATCCGCAGCAAAGCGCCCAGGCTCCGCCGAGGACGCCAATGACGAACGCCCATCGAAGAGACCGCGTCTCTCTCTTCGTGATGAAGTCGACATGACCTGGGTGCAGGATGAGATTAATGGTATCAGGGAGTGTCTCGAGAGGATTGCTACTGAGGCAAGGGAGGATAGGGAAGAAATAAACAGCACCTTGCAAGAGCTTCTCGATGAAGTTCGACAAAAGACGTGAACCTGTACATATTAAATGATTATAAATATCAAAGTTCTTTTTGTCATCTTTTTCATGTCCCTCACCCAATTCATTGAATTTCATTCACTACTGGTTCAAACCTACCCACCTCTACCACGTATATTATTGATGTATCCTTGACTTTAGCCTCCTGGTTCCCATATATAATTGTACTCACTTTTACCATGGATAGATTAATTATGACATTTGCTGTACTTACATAGTGAACCAAAGATTATTTCATGGAGACACAACCTGGTCAGATCCTGACAAGTTCATAGGCGTAAACGTGTTCCCACTTGCCATGGGTATTAACACTTAGCGTGAGGTTACAGTGACCTGATAATGTGCTGATATTTTTGCGCGCAGAGACTGATTAACACATGTAAAACCGTCAGCGCCGCAAGTACGAATATGTTAATTAGGATTTTTCCGACACACGCACTTGCAGAAATTTTTGATTCGGTAATTTAACGCGGTTAAGATATTGTGACGCTTATAGTTCTGGACGATCGCGGTGATAGCTACTAGCTTTTTTTTGAGGTCTTCGAGTTCTGTCTTGTTTCCTGACACCCTCTAGTCCGCAAGAATAGTTCATCAACCGTTCATGCACGACAAATCGAACCACATACATCGATAATCTTGATAACTGTCAGCAACCCTCCAGCAGCCGTCTTCAGGGGTAGGAACATATCAGAGCAGTCATAAAGCCCCTGCAATACTGTCTTCAGCCCTTCGTACGCAACGCTTCCCACAGCCTGCATTTGACTCTGCAATGGAGGCACGACCCCGCCGATTGCTTCATAAGGGTTATCCTGAGGCTTAAAGCTACCGGAAGGTAGAGTACTCGGGGCGGATGGCGTTCCAGGAGGTGCTTGAGTTGCAGATGGAGGCTGGTTTGCTGAAAAAGGGCTACCCCGAGGCTTAGAGCCATCGGAAGGCCCACTGGCTGGAGGCGATTCGGTTCTGGGAAATGGCTGAGTTGCAGATTTCGCCGAGGCAGATATCAGAGCGCTGCTGGTGTTGGCGACCTGATTTCCAGGCATGTCTGGGGAGGACCCTGCTTTATGCTGAGCGATGTCCGATCCTTATGCGGACGGAAATGACCCCAAAAGTTGATGCATGTACGATCCTTATGCGGACGGAAAGCGCAAAATTTC
>Ga0307517_10002719_pt1 | contig 28220 bp, 15 predicted proteins | sample 23_EM_MG_FD_194515 | JGI IMG/M metagenome (GOLD analysis project Ga0307517, IMG submission 194515) | Populus trichocarpa ectomycorrhiza microbial communities from riparian zone in the Pacific Northwest, United States - 23_EM | ecosystem: Host-associated > Plants > Roots > Unclassified | place... | reverse complement strand
CATGGTTTTTCTTTTTCTTTTTCTTTTTTCTTTTTTTTTTCCTTCTCCTTTAAACAATAGCAAACTTTCGTTCAAATTTGAAATACTGGCCGGAAATATATGCTCTCTCACACACACATAGAGGCTCCAAATTTAAAGGATGTAAGAAATAAATATTTATTGAATTATGAAATCAAGGATATTTGAAATAAAATGCGTGCAAGAAGTTATTTGCATTTTATAAAATCTAAAGCAAACCAAAAGTTTACTTTGCAAGCAGGTGGTGGAATATGCATTTAACTCTCTCCGAGCTGCTTAAATTTGACCCCAAAAAAAATATTGTCAATGGAAACAAGCTTCCTGGGAGATGAAGTTTAATTAATTTTCATCGCATAAAAAAATTAGTTTCATTGGCAAAGAACATCTAAATTATCAAGAATATCACTTTGTTTTGGGACGACATTCAGTTATGATTTCACAACTTAAGCTTTTCTCTTCATTTTTTTTAATAAATCTAATTTTATTAAAAAATTAAAGTTGTGAGAAAAGCTGAAATAAACGATTTGGAGACAATATATACGTCGGTGCTATTAGTAACGCGGCATAAACAGCTCTGCATAAGAATTTGAATGTTTTTTATTTAAAATTATTTTTTTTCATATTTTTATATTATTTTGATATATATACTAATATTAAAAACTATCCCCAGTAAAAACAAGATTAGCGAGAGGAATAATTAAATACAAGTTGGTTGAAAATGGTGGGAATTGGATTGGAGACAAGAAGAAGAAAACATGAAGGGTACTATTTTATCTTTTTGCTTTTATACATTGATGATCGATCTTCCAATAAAAGAACAACACCCCCTTTCCCTTTCTAAAGATCAGCAGGTGATTCAAGTGTTTTTTATATCGATTCTTCTTCTTTTCCATGTCTTTCTCACTACAAATATGCTGTCAAGGAGGGAGGTCTCTCCCCCCATCAACCTTTTTAAAAATTTGCAGTTCGGCATCCGTCTTATTTTCGTGGTGTCGTGGGGACACGGCATTGAAAAGCTGTATATCCCAAGATTATACTTGTCAAGGCCATCTTTGAAATTCTGGATCTATTTCTTGCAAGGAACACTCATGTCTCTTTCCATCCTGTCACTGTCATCTTAAGCCAAATTCTTCGTAAGCCTCGGCTAAATGGCTATATATTTAAGCTTAGCTGCTGTTGATCCAATCAAAATACCTAACGTTTTACCTGTGGAAAACACGAAATGGGAGAGGATTTCAACAGGAGATTATATATTAATACGTTGCGATATCATAGTTTAACGCAAGAGATTTCAACGTGCAGGACCACATTAGTAGATCAAATCTCAATAAATATCTTGATATTATATATTAATTATACGTTGATTATTAACGTTTTACCTGTGGAAAACATGAAATGGGAGAGGATTACGGCTTGCGATATCATAGTTTTAACGCAAGAGATTTCATCAACAGGACCACATTAATAGATCAAATTATCAGTAAATATCTTGATATTATATATTAATATATTTATTTATCAATACATGTTAATTATATATCGCCGTTAATCTTTATACATCGTGTGTATGGTTTTAGTCGAAGTAATTAGGATTAAATTTGAAAGAGAGAGATCCACACGCAATGAACAGATCCCAGGGAAAAAACTATGGGCATGGAGTAGTTATTTGAGTGAATTATAGATCCCGGGGAAAAAAGATGCGGTCAAAGTGAACGTTTATTTTTCAAATTACACCGACTAATTTGTAGCAAAATCTCAGCTAACTGAAATATGTGATGGTTACTTTAACTAGTTTGCCATGGCCCCAGCAGGAAGAATATCGGTGTGTGTTTTCACATCTTAATTGTGATGTCACTATACCATTTTAAGCAATGGTAGGGTCGATTTATATCACATAAATTGCAAGATTTTCCACGATTAATCATAATTATTATAGAGACCTCAACAGGAGGGAGGTCAATTTATCATTTTAATTCTTACACGAATTTCCACAGGTTAATTATCAATGTAAAGACGCACATCATCTTGGGGCCCAAGTTGGGTATTTTTCTTTTTGAAGGTTCTTCCATTGACAATAATGCCTCGTCTTAATTTATTAATCTCCCTCTCTGTCTGTTTTCCAGGTTAACCGGTGGTGTTAATTAATTTAAAGTTTAAACCATTTTGTCACTTCATGTTTGTCTCCAGGGAACTATTGTAAAAAATAAAATAAAAAAGGAATCCAATTACTTTTATGTTAACCAGAAATCCTCTAGATAAATGGTTAGTTATATAATAAAAAATATAACAATTACTTTATACATCTAATCTAAAATAGGTTATTTCATGCTTATTTTGAATGATAAAGATATCTAATATATTTACACGCTAAGAATTTATTTAAATTAGTATATATATAAAATACTAAGAGACCTGAGGCCAGTAAAAAGGATTCATTCTTATTTTTGGAATACTGACAATAATTAAACTTACATGAATGGTGAAAAAATAATAAACATTAATATATTTAATATTATAATAATTGAAACATATCAAAAGATCACCACTCCCACTCAATAAATGTACATAGAATTACATTGAACCGGTCCATATTTAATATTACGAGGGTAAAATTATGTTCTTACATGGAAGAATCTGATGACGCAATCTGATAGTGAGAACATGTAATATTTATTGATGGGAATAGGGAGGGCATAAAATTTAAAAATTCAAATAAATATGCACTGTTTACATTTTGAAAATATGTAATGTTTATTTATTGGTAGGGGGACAATACAGGCCTGGAGCTTCGTAGTTTGTCTAAGCTCTCTTTCGAAGAAGAGAAGATCTATTTCCTCTGTAAATATTTTATTGGAATAAAAAAATATATGTTCTCTTGGACAACCATATGAAGAAACCAATTAGTGCATCCTTATCACATAGCTGATATGCTTCGAATTCGATCAACATGCTGGTTGATAAAATCCCTAACAATCTAGCTAGCTAGGGATCGATAAGCCTCTCTTCTTCTAGCTATACAGTTTTTGCTTCGTCATCTCCATGCTTTTCACCCACCAAACTCGGCATGTGCACCATTTCTAACATGTTCACGAAATAAAGTTGACATTGGCATTATTTAGCATATGACTTTTTTTTTTTTTTAGAAAAATGAATTCAAAAACAGAGAGAATCCCGTTGTGATTTGAAATGAAACTCTCCATTAAAAGAGAAGGAAATACGCGAGTAAAAGTAAATAGAGAATGTTCGATAAATAATATAAATTATATTTTGAAACTTCATCTAATAGTTTAAGATATTGTGTTAAGATACTTCTCTAACAAGGTATCAGAGTCTTGATAACCAGCGGTTACGAGTTCGAATTTCACCGTCTCCATTTATATTTGATAAAAAATAAAAATATAAATAATATGAGTTTGTGTAAGTTTCAAGAAAAAAAAACGGTTGTATATTAAAAAAATATATGTTAGAAAGCATAAGATCTTGTAATTAATTTGTCCTCATCTTGACATGAAATCATTTTGGAGTCCTTTTATATCTCTTTTTTCTTCATCAAGAGCATATAAAGTTATATTTATTTTATCAATATTCTCAGACAAATACATCTCAGTGTCTCGTAGCAGCCGATCCCTAGGATTATTCTCTCTCTTTTTACGCTTAACCTCATGTGAACTCCAAGTTGCCCCGCTAATTAAGATAAATAACATGGGTGCTTTATATAGAATATAAGTATTTTTTGTCTGGACCTACAAGTTAGGCCTCCCATGCCCATATGCATTATTTTTATAGGCAGAAGAGACAAGGATAATATAGCAAGGCGAGAGTTTCCTTCTTCACCACACTGCAGTATAATACATAAATAAAATAATAGTTAATTAAAGAATTTAATTTCTCTGAAACATATGAATTCAACAATCGGTTTTAATGGCATACGATACCACTAAATTATCTTTTCCCATGTGGTTGGCTTAGTATAAAATATATAAGACTCATTCATAGCCGGCCACAGCATATTAGTAATTTGAGAATGGTTGAAGACGTACCTTCATTTAATAATAAAAAAAAACTTTAAGAATAAATAAGGTATATTTATCAAAATTTAATAAAAAATTTAAAATACAAAATGAAGATAGCTCAAAACCATATATAAAAAATAAAATAAAAATTTCTTAAATATTTTAAAAAATATCTTTTATAATTTTGTTCAAAGTTCTTATTCATCTTAAACCGGCTATAAACTCACTTGATACACTTTGAAAATAGTTGAGGAATACAAGAGGGTGAGTTAGGGGTGATCATTTTTTATTCGGTTCGGTTTTTATAAAAAAAAAAAAGTAACCAAACCGAATTTTTTTTTAAAAAAACCGAAACCGGTTCAAACCGACCGATTTCGGTTTGGTTTTTAAGGACAAAAACCGAGCCAAATCGGTTTTTCTGGTTTGGCTCGGTTTTTTTTCCGGTTTGACACGGTTTGGGTTCGGTTTCAGGCTTATAAACCCGAAACCGAACAGGTCGGTTTTTTTAAAATTTTAATCGGTTTAATCTGTTTTTTTCATGGTTCGGTTTTTTTTATTATTTTTTTTCCGGTTTAATCGGTTTTTTGATTTTTTTTCTCCCCGGGTGAGTGCATGAAAATCTTCAAAAATAGAAAGTTTCTAAAATAAAGAAAACAAAAGTCCCACTTTTTTAAGGAATTATAATTAAAAAACATGTCCTTAAACATAATTTCCTTTTCTATTTTTGGAGAGTATTTAAAAAAAAAATAGAAAATAAAAGCAGTGGTAACTAAACCCGTGTTAATAATGACAATGATTTGATGTGATTTTGTGGTTCATAGTAAAGTTTGGGCTTTTGGCCCTTTGTCATGAAAGTCATATTTATATATATATAAAAAAAAACTCACAAAATAGAAAAAAATAAAAATGATCCCTGAAAGCAAAGAAAAAAAGAAAAGAAAAGCCGTGCCATCATGACTAAAATTTTTGTATGGGAAGTTTCCTTCCTTTCCATTAAACAGACGATTCGCCTGATTTTAAATTTTTTTTTTTTAAAAGAGAGTTTCATCTCTAAAAATAAATAACTATATAAATAGTCCATATTTTACAAAAGGGTGTATTTAAGAATTTTAATTACCTCTCCCTGCTTTCTCCGTCCTTAAATTTGCCCCTTGGCGTAGTGAGAGCTGCCAACAACAATATTGGTGGAATATTAGTGGTTCAGACTCTCAGAGTAATTCTTTTGGTTTTTCTCTTTTCATCACATCACCTCCAAAAAAATGGACAGTAAATGAGCAGAGTGACGGTGCTAGTTATACGTTGGCAAATGGCAGTAGCGGTGGAGAACCGGAAGATCAAAAGAGACTTTGTTTTTTAGGCTGTTCTTGCTTTTTTTTACGTACTTTTTTTTTTGTAAAATAAATTTTTAAATTTGTTTTTTTTAATGATTTTAATATATTAACATTAAAAATTAAAAAAAAATATTTTTTAATATATTCTCAATTGAATAGTATTTTAAAAGAAATATTAAATACATCAGAAGTTAGGGTAGTATGCAGAAAGGGTGCTTTTTCAAGGGGTTCACAAAAGTCAGTATCTAAGGTGGGGGCCAAATGGGCCCTCACTCCCAAAGAGCCCGGACAAAATGGCCCAATGAAAGCTATGGTTGATAGGATTCTCTTTATCCCCGAGAATTGCATTATGTTTTGCATAAAACAAGCGTGAAAAACACCAACAATAGATTTTTTTTTTTAAAAAAAAAATACTTCAACCATGAATAAATTTCTTATTACGGTCCACACAAAAGGTTAAATGTTAATTAATTTTTCACATTAAAACTTATATCTTACAAATAGAATTCTGTTTGGTTCGGTTGGATTTTCATTTTGAGAGCTGGTTTTTTTAAAAAATAGTGATAGAACTCATCCTTAAAATCGTATTTTTCTCCATTTTAAATACTAATATTAATATTACCTTATAAATACTATTAAATGCCATCAGCATTACATCTTAACTATCCATGCTGAGAATGAAGATCTTTGGAAGAATCTAACTTTACATATATAATGGAAGATTTTGAATTAGGTTAAGAGTAGAATATGTTCATCTCTGTCAAGTTTTACAAAAAATAATGGCAACGTGCAGTCATATCAAGAACTCATGCTGGTTTGAAAAGGGTTTTGACGTTCACTAGTAAGAAAAGAAAAACTGGTTAATTCAAAAAAAAAGAAAAAAAGAAACCTCCATCGATCTCATGTGGGATTGACGAAGCCTATGGCTACTCCAAAATAGAAGGGATAATGGAAAGTCGAAGCCGTTTCTTCATGGAGATTTGCATAAGAACATGGTCGTATCACGAACATCAACTGGATAACCAGGGATAAAAAGATAAGCAATATCACCATCGGAAATAAGAATATGCTCGTATCGTGGAGGAAAAATCACAATAAAAGATGGCGAGAAAAGGAGGAAGAGGGCGCGTGGGAGAGGTAAATCCAGGGAGAGGGGTCACATGGTTGGTGAGAGAGGGAGCCCCCACGAACACATCAATTCAGCTTCTTTTTTCTACCATCAAAAGAAGACGACGACGTCAGGGTTGGCTTTTGGATCCATCCAATAGCTTTCCCTGTTAACATCCGTCCTCCTCTTCTGGCTTCCACTTCATCCCTGTTCTTGAGCTCTGTTTTTCTGCAATTAGTTTGGGTTATTTGAATTTTTTTCTTAAGATTCTTTTGGATTGTTAATCACAATAAGAAATAAAATATAATTAAATTGGTGTCACCTAACACACATTGAATCGGTTGAGTTTTGAGTTCTTGTAGATAGATTAATCAAAGAATTCGTGGAATCATTGTTTGAGTATTTTATCATGGTATTGCGCAATCATTTTATGGATAATATGATAATTTTCAGATTTTTTTTATTTTCTACAAAAATATATTAAGAATACTAAAACAAACTTATTCATTTTTTTTATAACAAAAGTATTTTTAAAATGCAATAATTACAGTTTTTTTTTTTAAAAAAAAAACAGACGGCCTTCAAGGAGCGGAGAAGACAAGAAGAAGAGAGATAAATTACCCGGGTAAAGAAAGAGATGGATGGGAAATGGGGCCCAGTGAAGGACTATTTAGTCTTTCTAGCAGTCAGGTAGTGGGACCCAATAGCAGTAGTCTCACGTCACCAATGTTTGACTCCCTTGCCCATGCCCACAGAATATCTCAGATTTTATGCAAAATAAATGAAAAGAAATTGTTTGCTTAGCAGTTTTGTTTTCTTACACAGATCCCTAGAAAATCATGGCACCCCTAGAATTCTGTGCCCACTGTTATGGGGCTCAAACTACTTGGTGGGTTGCTGTTTTTGGGATTTGAGAAACACTGTTGTTCCAAGTGGCTTTAGCCGATGAGCCAATCTCCTTGTTTTCTGCTCGCCATCTCTCTCTCTCATCAATTTCTTTATTCATACAAAGGGTACATCCCCTCGTTTTCCAAAGATTCCACGCTAGGCAATAACCTCACCAATTACATGATAAAAATATGATTTTATTTATCAATATAAATAGTGTTTTAACTAAATCTTTATATAATCATTTTGTTAATGTGTTTTCTTCTCTTGAATTTTATAATTCAGCTATTCAACAACTATAAGATCTAGGGGATGTTTGAGTGAGCGGTGCAATTTTTATTTTCACAAAATTTTAAGATTATTTGAACTATAATAATGTTAAACAACCTAGGCAATTTATGATGTAGCAGCACTTGCCTTACTTTTATCAAGCAAGCTCATCAACAACGCACAATTCAGCACCCACAATATATATGATCTTCTACCTCCGAGAGTGCACCAGCTGGTTGGCTATCTGATGGAGCAAACCATATCCATGAAAATTTTAGCTTTGCTAGTGAGTGACATCAAATTGAAGTTGATAGAGATACACCAAATCTTCAAACAGAAGAAATTACATGATTAATGACGTGTGTGATTTTCCTATGTCTTGTCAAGAAAACAAAGACGCTTCAATTCAGACAATAGAATGAAGCATTTCAACAAATCAAAGTTATCTCTCTCAGGAAAGATTGATATAATGTTCCACCTAGAAATAAAAGAAAGTAGAAAAGGAAATATTTCACTTCTCAGGCCAGTCGTACTAGTCCCAGCTTCCAGTATTTATGGATCGAACTTCTGGCCAGAAACATGAACCAGGGATCGATTGATTCCAAAATATGTGTGTGTGTGTGTGTGTGTTGCGAGTTGCATATTCAAATTTAACCCCATATAGCATGTCCTATTTGAAATGTCACTTCGGCTGGCCTACCTAGCTAAATAAGTACAAGGGTCTGGCTTTTTTTCATGATGTTTTGATCGAAGCTGGATAGACATCTGGACCAAAGATGTCCATTCCTTTGAGGTCATAAAGAGATAGGAACCTCCATGAAAAATATAGATGGCAATATGCCCCTAGAATGCAATGAAAGATGAAAGCTCCCTCACATGCTATCCGTTAGGCAAGGCATTAAACTTGTAGAAAACAGTGACTCGTGGGGACACCTAGCTAGCACAAATTTCACAGATTTGGTTTGATTGCTTCAGGTGATAGGACACATTAGCTAACTAATTTATGAAAAGATAGAACAACCCAGAACCAGAAGAACCCACATCAAGAGAAAGCTCTGTTCCTGTATAAAATGTGTCATCCACAGTACGTTCCATGTATTGTGGCCTTATCTTCCATGAAACAAGAATGGAATGCGGCAACTTTGAGAGGAATATATCGTGATGGCAATCGATCTGATACAGTTTCTTCTAAGAACGAATTCAGGTTAAACATGATCGAGGAACATATGGTTATATATCGTGATGGCAATCGATCTGATACAGTTTCTTCTAAGAACGAATTCAGGTTAAACATGATCGAGGAACATATGGTTATTTGGCTGGGCTTGCAAGAGGCTTCTATAACAATACAGGATTTGGTCATCTGGGGAGAATTATTAGATTGATCGGATCATTCATATGGATCGAATTGTCTTATTAAGTAACTTTATTTTTTTATTTATTGCTAAAATGAATGTTTAATCCGCTAATAATCCCTTTCGAATTATCATATCTAACATACAAATAAGCCTTTATAAACTAATACATCTGCGGCAAGAGAATTTATTAATTAAGCGAGATGTTAATTATTTAATCGATAACTTATACATTAATTAATAAGAAAATAATTTATCAAGATCTTTTTTTATTTTTTTCAAAACATTAAACTTAATACATTTATAGTGTATTGTAATTATACGAGTATTGCTTAATTATCAAATTAATACTTAACTCATATACTTCATCGACATTGAATAAAGCAAGACCGATATCAGTAAAAATATTATTGCACTGCAAGAGAATGGATAAATCTAAAAAGGGTTTGCAGAAGGAAAAAGCATTTACAGGGATGTGTTGGGTGGTTTGAAACCTTGAATTAGTGTTATGCTTCTGCATGAATGGCTTCATTGCATAACAAAAAATTCACCTTCCAAGCACAGAATAGAAAATCTGCTTTTTTTCCAAACTGAAAATGGTGGAAGCCTCATCGAATAGAGGAGGGAAAATGGATGGTGTATGCATAAAAAAAAAATCTAAAAGCAAAATCAGCTAAATCCAAGAACTGAAACTACACTTTTTTTTCATGGAAATATTTTGGGTTGAAAGATTTATTCAAAGCGAAAATGCATTAACGCATTATTGTTTTAGACTTCAGTGCTGAGTGATTTGCCTGTTTAAGAAAAAACCACTGACTCTATAAGAGTTTAGATTAATAGGCTAAGGAGGGAACTGGTAGAAAAGCTTTTCTTATAATACATATTAATGTGTTCTTGGTGAGGACATAATTTGCCCCACAAAATTTGCAGGCAGCTTCCATCACCAAGTAGAGAGGGTCAATCAATCTCTTATTGAAGAAGAGTCTTTAAGCCCAGTAATAAAAGTATAAGCCCATTAATATGAGCCCAAGTTTCGACCCAGCCAGAAATAGCATAACTTCGAAATGGAACCAAGTTTTCAAGCCCGGTAATAAAAGTATAAGCCCATTAACATGAGCCCAAGTTTGGACCCAGTCACAAATAGCATAACTTCGAAATGGAACCACCCACCTCTTGTCCACTTGCTGTAATCCCAAGTAAATTTGATGTTTCGATTGATGGAGGATCAGGTGTTCGTCCAACCAGTGTCAAGCTGCTAATTTGCAGTTCATGTGCATCAATGAAGGAAATTTCAGCTGCGATTTCACTCCTCTTAATTTTTTCCCTTTTAATTAAAGGGGATTGGTCTGATTGTTAAGATTTTATTTAATAATTGAGTTTCAAATCTTAGATCTAACTGTAAGAAATAAATTTTGTATACATTCTTTAATTTTTATATAGATAATCTATCTTTAATGGAATTTGAGAGGTGAATTTATAACGAAAGTTGACCTGTTTATGATACCTTAGCCTTAGAAATGTTTTTTTTAAAAAAAAAAAATTCGCTACTTTTACTCCTCCAATTTGTGTTTTTTTCTTTTTTAATATGGACTGAAGGCTTTGATGGGAACTCAACCCCTGGACACTTTTATTTTACAAGAAGAAAATGCTGGAAATTTATTTTAATTAAATAGATTATAGCTGAATGGAAAATTAATTTAAAAGAATTTTTAGTTTTTCTACTTAAATAACCCTTTGTTTTTATAGATTTAATTTTTTTTATTATGATAATTAATCAAAGTTGATAATGGTGAGAATTAATTATTAATTCTTTAACCTTTTAGCTTATGAAATTCACTATGGAAAGAAGGTATTGGAAAAGTTTTTAACTTGGATTTTTTTATATTTTACACCCTTTTTCTCATCTCATTTTTATTGTTTTTCTTCTCCTTTTTATGTTTTGGTTTGCCTCCCAAATCGAGAACTTAGGTTTATCTTATTGAGAGATATTTGAGATGCATAATTTCTTGTTTAAAAATCTTTTTTATTAATGCATCTAAACTAAAGTAGTGTTGTTAGAATCTTCTGAAGTATATTGCAAACATTTTAGTTACACAAGTGAGAAGCAATAAAGTTTTATTGACAAGGCATTAACAACAAAAAGAGATTTATTATTTTAAAGTGTTTTAACAAATACCCTTCTTATTTAATTTAAACATAGTTAATTTTATTATTAGTATACATGCTAGAATTTTTTATTTTATATTAATTACAAGTTTGAATATATATTTAGCATGCATGCTAGTATTTTATTATTATTTTTATGTTGAAAGCATGTTTACCTTTCATAATACTCTTACATGCTTATAATTTTAAATATATATAAAATTCAGGTTTTTGGTGGATATTTTTTTTGTTTATCATGCTTTTATAATATGAACTAAATTATCACTAGTAGAATATATATGTTTATAAACTCTGATTTACAGAAGAATATTGAGCTATAGACACGTTAGTGAGGTAAAGTGTATTGGGTTTTGGTCAAAGTTTTACTTGGGCTTTGGGCCCAGGAATGTGGGTTCTGTTTTCGACATGAAGCAGTCTTCTGTCACGAATCTAAGGTGAAAGATTTTCGAGCTCCAAGCCACATAAAGTTCGATGTTTTGAAAGGTAAGTGCGAAGCAAAACATAGTGGATGGAACATGCACGAAGCCATAAGCAGATTCAGCAGCCATCAATGATGCCGTTCTATACCAGTTGTTTTCTTTCTTTATTATGTTAAAGGAAGATTAAATTTCATTAACCGGCAAACCAAATACAAGGAAATCCAAAGAAAACAGATTACATACTACAATACAGGCCATTGGTTGTCCCAATAATTTCTTTTTTTTTTTTTTTTTTGTAACCGGGGTGTCCAGGCAGCTTACGTGCACCACAACTAATCTCCGGGCCCACTGAACATCCTACAAGCCCAGTGAGCATGTAAGGCACCGCGGGGGTGACAGGCGTGCACAGTAAGGTTTGAACCCTGATGCAGAGGAAGGGAACAAGTCCCTTCCACCGCTGGGCCACAACCTCAAGTGCCCCAATAATTACTTTGACACAAGGTGATCATGGTTTCGGTAGTTTTTGTTTTTGCGGTGGCACCGTGTTTTAAAAAAAAATTAATTTTTTTTTGTTTTAAATTAATTTTTTTTATGCTTTTGAATCGTTTTAATGTATTGATATCAAAAATAAATCTTAAAAAATAAAAACATATATTATTTTAATATATTTTTAAATAAAAAAACACTTTAATAACAAACAATACCACAGTAGTTTTGTTTTAATTTTCAGTCAAGCCACCAAATGGGCTGCCCCTTTATCACCTAGTATGAGATTAAAATGTTTTTAATCTGTATGGCAAAATTGAATTTAGATCTGTCCTAGTGGTCTGGATATTAATTGTATGCAATTAATCTCGGATGAAATGTTGCTGTCATAGAATCAACAGACATGAATGCTCCTTTTTTGCTTAATGGTTTCTCATCTCAATGTAATTTTCCATCGAACAAGGAACTATGAAACCCATCGAACCAATCCTATGTCGTATCGATATCGCTGATCCTGGTTGCTCGTTTCACCTACATCCCATGTGGCATCAACCCCAATGAACACTGCAAATAGGGATGGCATTTTCTTTTATAATTTATATGCTGTTATTTTTATTATTAATATTTGTGTAAAAAATATATTTTTCCATGAAATTAATCACCAACTCAATGATAAGGTTTTTTTTAGATTGAAATAGCTGCATAAAATATATAGTGAAATACAACTCTAAATCTTAAAAATATAACATTAAATAACCGTCTAGGTGATGGTCCAGTGGTAAGAGGTTGTGACCAAGAGGTTTGCTCCGTCTGTGGTCTCAGGTTCAAGCCATGTGGTTGCTCATATGATGCCCACTGGAGGCTTACATGATCGTTAACTTCAGGGCCCGTGGGATTAGTCGAGGTGCGCGCAAGCTGGCCCGGACACCCACGCTAAACTAAAAAGAAATTGTAACATTAAAGGATCAAATTAAAATTAAAAAAAAAACAATGATCAAGGATAAAAAAGAAAAAGAAAAAGAAAGAACCCCAAAGCTAGCACCACTGTTTTTTTAAAAATAAAAGGCCTGATTTTTTATTTTTTTTTCAATTTTAATCCTTTTCATTTTTTTTTTCTCAAAATCAATAAAATTAAAATTAAAAAAAAACCGTGAAACCATGCTCTTATTCGATGCCAAGATCCTCTTAGCGTAGATATAATACTATTAGCGTAGATATCAAAAACCCTCGTGCGGATGCGACTGACGTTTTGGTACCAAACCACACGTGGCTCTGGAGACCACAGACTATCCTTTCCACGTGCATTACCGACACGTAAGGAGATTGCTACGTATCGCTCAATCCGCCATGACACTAGCTGTATGGTATCTGTCTTTAATTAATTAAGTGGGCACCCACTTTTCTGGGCTTTATGACCCTGCCGTCCATTTTGTTGTGCTGTTCAACTTCGAATGCTCCAACTGACCGTGCAAGCTATTAATTGAAAAACTAAAACTACGAATTAATTAATTAATTAATGCTACATGGAGAATGGTCTGAACTTTGAAGTCAAATCTAGCCCACCTCTAATATAAATAAATTGTGATAGATACATCAAGTTTCCGGTGAAAAAAGCATGAGATGAAATGAGACAAATCTCAAACCAATTAATTATTTTATGGTTTGGTAGATTGACGTGAATTCAAAATAAAGTTATATGGGATGAAATGGAGGGCATCTATACATGTTAATTAATTCACCCAGATAAAAAAGAAAAGAGAGATCTTATATAATTGGACCTTATGCACTCATTAGGATATCTCTTGCTAATTTCACCCTACCTTTCATTTGATTTGAATTGAAGAATTTAGAATTGAACATCTCAAGTTGTAACCGCTAACTAAAATGTTATTTTATAAAATTTTAAAATTTTTCACCATTTAATTTTTCAGAATCACTAATGGAGTCTACGCTCTTAATATAAATAATATTTTCTTAAAAATATTATATAAAGAGTGTTTGTTTTTGTGGCAGCTGCTGCATTTATAACACAATATAATTAAAGTATTTGGTTAGCATTTAAACTATAGTTTTAGAATGTGGGATCCATTGAAATTGGCAGTCCAACCACATGTTAATGAGAAGCATTTCACATTTGTTTTTGCTGATTTGCAACCTCATTTAATTCATCTTTTTTCACCGACAACTTTTGACAAAAAAGAGAAAAGAATTGTTGTTTTATTGGCTAACCAAAATACTCTCATCATCTTCTCAATCGGCCTCCTTTTCTTCTGTGTTTCCTTGAGTGATCTCTGGTCCTCCCTACCTTGTTGTTTTGCTTTTCTATTGTTTTGAGATTGACAATATGAGGTCATAACTCATTTTGTTCTCTCCAAAAGAAAATCTTTACCCAAAAAACAAGTCATCAAATTTTATATGGGCAGAAATTACCCTCATCTTCTTCTAAAATCCCTAATATTCTTCCATCAGATCTACCTGGCTTTTATCTTCTTCTCTTTTATGCTAACAAACCACTATGATTTACATGAATAGATCTTAGTAAGCTAACCTTAACAATTTATTACACCCATTTTCAATCTCTACATGTCAATGTTATATAACTATTTCTCAAGTGAAAAACATCACCTTTTTTTTTTTTTGTTAAGTTAAAGCTTTTCATTTTGTTTTATTGCAAGAACGAAAGTTGAATTTTTCTTATCAACAGAGCTCTCATCAGTCAAAAATATATTATCAAATTTAAAATCTTTGTATTTTTGAACCTCCTCAACTAATTTCTGGCTATTTTCTAGGCGCTCTAGCATTCTCTTCTCACTGCTATTATTTTTTCTGGATTTCATCCGAATATATATATATTTTTGGAAGAGAAACGTGAATTTAAAGAATAGCCAAAAAATAGATTATGAGAGTAGTTGTAGTGGTATTGACTTGGATTATTATTCTGTTTGGAATTTAGATGAGAATAGTTAGGTTTGAAATTGCAATATCTAATGATCAAAATTCAAATAAGAAATTAATTCTTGTTTGTTTTTTTTTGTCATTTTATTTACAACATCAATTTCAACTACAATTTTAAACAAATACTTTTTAACATGTTTTTGGTTAAATAATAATTAATTCAATTATAATTTTAATCAAATATATATTTTAATTCAAATCAACTACAACTAAAAATAATTTTTCTAAATTTTTTTTAATTACAACCATAAAAATAACCACAATATCAAATTCTATCAAAAATATTTACATGATATTATTATAAAATTTATGGTGGGGTTTACGATAGCAGTTGGCAAACAGACGTAAATTCGGAGTGGTCCAATATTCAATACAATGAACCTTCGTGGAAATTAATGAATTAATAATTAATTCGTATGTGTCTCTGAATCTACATGACCAATCATCATCTACGTTCTTCTTATCTTATATATATATATATATATATATATAAACATAGACAAGACATGGCAAGAAAGATAAACATGAGTTGTCACTTAAAAGCAAATTCAAAGTTAGGTTCGATCATCACAGAGAAAATACAAACCATGGGAGTTTCTGAGCCAGGAAAAGTATGCAAGAATCATCCATATCACGATCAGAAACAAGGGGTTTGTGCATCATGTTTAAGAGATAGATTAACGCAGCTAATCTATGTCAATACTTTACAATCAGCAGTGCTTGCACCTCCTTCATCATCATCTTCTCCTGATCATCCCTACTCTTTTGTTGCCTCTACAAACCATGTATCTCGCCGCCAGCATCACCGGAACATTTCAGATAATTATAATATGGGTTCAGTATCTTTCAGGGTAAGTGTCGGTAACCGCTTGAAGAAGAGTAGATCAATTGCTTTTGTGACAAGAAACCATACTGGAGAGGTAAAAAATGGGAAGAAGAGTAATGGGTTCTGGACTAAGTTGCTTCATTTGAAGGGAAAGAAGGATCGGGTTTTGATGCGTTCTGCTGTCTCTATGAATGAAAGGTTGTATTAAGAGGGGTATAATTTTATGTATGAAATTAAGCTTCTTCTTCTCCTTTTATTTCTTTTGTGAGAGAATTTGAGGCTATTACAAAATAATTAATTAATTAGGAGCTATGTGTATAAGTTTGTCTATGATTACAAAGTTAATTATGCAACGGGTTTAATTTGTTTTTGTTATGACATGTTGAGCTCTACTTCCAATGGTTTTAACTTTTAATTAGTTGAAGAATTGTGAAGTTTCTTTGCACATTCTATGTGAATGCTATCCTCTCTGATCTTTTTCTTTTTCATAGAGGTATTTGATTGATGTTATTATGTTATTTTTAATTAAATCCTTAAAATATAGTAAACAGATATAAGAAAATACATAAAAAGAATTTATCGATAAAATAAATGTATTTGAAAATAATTTTTTATATAAAAAATACAAGAAACATGTCTTATGCTTTCGTTATCTCTGTCTTGTATATTTTTATGTTGGTAATAAGCAAAGAAGTGTTTAGTTTTTTAAAGTGTTTTTACTTGTAAATATTTTAAAATAATATTTTTTATTTTTTAAAATTTAATTTTCATCGAGTAAATTAAAAACACAAAAATAATCAAAAATTCATAAAACTCTAATTTGACGGCTGTCCAAACGAGAATTTGTCGATTCGAGTCTGTGATTTTTTTTAGATCATGAGCCCATGGATTTGGATGGGTAGCGTTTCTATGTATCTCGCAGCCCCTACACGCCTGCCTGCCAACAAAAATTGCATCTCGAACACTTAAATATAGATTTTCATGATAATTTAATTAAGCTGCCTTCCTTCCTTCCTGAGATGAGTAGTAGATGGAGGGAGATGTTATCACGGACAGCACATTGGTAAGACAAATGCTTTGTGTTCCTTGACATGTAAGTTAGGTCTTGCATATGCGATATTCTTTGACTAACTGGTCATTTCTCCATTCCATTGTCATGCTCTACCTCCATGTTCTTGCGAATTTCTTGAACACCCAAGTGTGGTGGAATATTGACTTGAAGAGCCGTGTTCAAACACATAATCATTGATTATATATGATGTCGGGACAGCCAGGTGATTGCTTCTGAAATGGTCTTCACTTTTACAGGTGGTTTGTTCTGCCGTAGATCATTTGGTTTCCTTTCTGCATGTAATTTGAGATGAATTGATTTATTAATTATACTTTCCATATTAAAAAGGGGATGCAAATGCAATGCACGGCGAAGAAGGTGTCTTCTTCTTGGTTTTCTTTTTCCTTTTTTTTTCCATTTTACATCTCCTTTTTTTTCCTTTCAATTTATCATTTTATTTTCAATTTCATCTTTTAATATTTTTTATTTTAAATTTATCTTCATAAATTATTTTAGTTTATTTTCTATAAATTTATCACAATTTAAAATAAACATGGATGTTTGACTTGTGCTTGGTATATGCTTAATTTTTATTATCGTATAATTAAAAGAAAAAAAATAGCAAAGTTTTTAAATCCAGGAAAGTCCATCGTCCGGATTGCAGATTTTACGGGTTAAGCCGCAAAGCCCAAGTCAATTAAATATATCATCATTTTAATATTAAAAAAAATCATCTTAAGTATTTTTTAATATCAAACTATGTTTTTTACCAGTCGTGTGAGTTACTTTTAGACTCACGTCAAGGCAACTCTAACACGATTTAATTTTAAACTCAAGTCAAGCAAAGAGCTAGGTCAAAAAATTTCTACGTTGACCATTGAATCAGATTTAATAACAATTAAATCAGATTTAATAACAATACTAAATAGTTTTCTATCATCTAAATTTTTTTTTATATTACAAAAACAAAATTGATTCAAGTCGTAGCACAGCTTAGAATGATATATTTTAATATTTTAAAATCCATTAAAATGAGTAATTAGAAGAAACATATCTTTAGAGCTGTGACCTTATATATATTTTAGCTTTAAAGACACGGCCGACTAGTTTCCAACAAAACAATATATGCATAATAGATTATTTATTTTTACGTTTTAAAATTATTTTAAAAAAATTAAGTTCAAAATTTTTTATATATTTTTATACTGGTATTAAAAATAAATTTTAAAAAATAATAAAAAATTGTTATTTTAATTTACTTTCATATATTTTTTTCACTTGTCTTGAAACTTGTACAAGAAGAATAGAATCAGCAAGCAAAACTTTAATCAAAATCCCCTGAGCTTAAATTCCAAACCAGAGGGAAACGATCCAGTATGAAGACATTAAATACTATAGAGCATCAACTAAATCGTGATAAAAATGTTATTAGTGTATAAACTGCCCATCAAAGGAAGCTCATGCCAAGATCGGTTTAATGGTACAATTGACAAGAAAGAATTTTGCCTGCACAAATTCAGTGGTGTTCATAAACATAATCCTCTACTTTTGCTATTGTATCATCTGAGTTTCTAATTGCTGATACACGTATGGAGTCTCCATGATACATCCCCCAGGCTTCCATCAAAAAATGTTGTATTTGCTGGGTGTCGCCCTTTATCTATACACCTTGTATTCCAGTCTACAACAGGCATTTTAGTTTCATAGTGTCCTGGGCAAGACTAACATTATCTGGTAGGACCTGGAATCTTGATATCAGTCCCATGCCCATATCAATCATCATCATCACTGAGACTTCCATGGTCTGCAGATGGTCGTTTCAGTCTCTGGAATATCTCATCGAGGGGTTGAGATGATGAATCGTGAGACCCAAGTTGTGGTTCCTGCGCTTGGCGTAATGGAAGAAATTTGTTGGCTCCTATATTCACTTTAAAACTTTGAAAACCGTTCTTCATTGATTCCCATTTAAAGGCCAAACCAGCCAATGGCCCAGCTGTCGTGTTGTGGGAGTGAGAGCTGCCAGCATCAAGCAATGGCACCTTTGCAGAGGCAATGTTCTCCACCGGCCTTGTATTGGCATGCCTGCTCTGTGCTCTAACAGCAGCATACTTGTTACTGATGGCTTCTTTGCTTGTGTTGTATCTCTGACTTTCTTTCAAGGGTCTGGCTCGACTTCCCTTCCTCTCATCAGAGGCTAAACTGCTCGTTGCCTTCATTCCAGCGGCAGTCCTATCCTGAGCATTTTACATGTGGGTTAGAAGGATCATAAGAAATCTAGCTATCATTTTAAGATGAATAGGAAATACAATTGACGATGTTTTTATGGTGGTATCACATAAATGAACCTCAGCATGAGTTGCAAATCTGTCATTCAAGTGGGGATCTAATCCAGACAAATCACATGTGATATGTACATAAATGCAGATACACACATGTATAAAAACAGCGAAAAAATAGATAGATTTCATTGCTTGACATGAATACATACTGTACTGTTGCTGCCAGTCTCCACATCAACACCGTTAAAGTTTCTTGCCAGTGGCACAACCAGCTCACCAACTTTTAGTCCTTGATCCAACCAAGATCTTTCTGTAAAAAATATACAAGAGAAGGAGAGGGCTTATAAACTATCAAGGAATAATTGGACAACTTTTTAATTTCAAGCATATAATATCATAAGCTCAAACCATTAATAAGGAGATTATGGTACACTTACCTTTTTGTAGGATAATTAATCCCGATGGATCAAATCCATCAGTACCATCTGCCTCAGTTTGAAACCTAAATCTATTCAAGCTCCCAAAGAAACCAATCACACGATCAAAGAAATTGCTCGCAACCAACAGGGTGTATATAACCATAATAAGTGGATAGATTCTGTTAAAATCATTTCCAAAGAAAGGGACGGCATTGTCAATTTTTCCCATTCGCTGCAACCAGAAATCATGAGAGACCGAAGTAAAAGAGTCAATTTTCATGCGGGAAAAAGATTAAAATTCTCCTGTAGAAGTTCTATGGTTATAGCAGTTAGTTAGTCACCAGACCAAGGAAACTTAAAAATAAAAGTACAAGTAGAAACTCTCTTATTTATATAGAGATGCAAGCATATATTATGTGTTCACATAACTTTTTTCTTAACAGAAACAAGTGAGGTGCAAATTGAAGCCCAGCTAGGGAACAGGAATATTGATTTGATAGAAATTCATTCAGATCTTGAGGGTGAAAATTAATTATTAGAAGCTTAGATCATCCAAGGATTCTTATAAAGAAAGAGATGCCATAACAGATCATTCAAAATTGAAAAATATAAGTAGTGAACCCATTTCCTAAAATGCATGTCTTTCTCAATCCTTCCCAAATGTTATACAAAAAGAAATACAGATAAGTCCAATTTGAGAACATCCACAGTTGCATGAAGTACCAAAAATGGAGATCAATTTCTGAGCTTTCGATCCGGTCCCTCAATTATAGGAAAAACAATAAACAAAAGAGATCCCACTTGAAACCCGATCCAAAAACTAGAACATTGCACTATACAAATATTGGAATTTTCTATTACGTCAATCTCACATGCTCAACTAGTCAAGTTTTTTCTAAAAGCAAAACTGCCAAAAGAGGTCCAGTATTAAAACAAAATAAATAAAAAATTTATGCTTCAATCAGAACATACATGAAAGTTTAACCACTGGAAAAACACTAGGAAATCTTATATATTTGATACCTCAAATGCTGATCTTGGTAAATAAATAAAAAATTTATGCTTCAATCAGAACATACATGAAAGTTTAACCACTGGAAAAACACTAGGAAATCTTATATATTTGATACCTCAAATGCTGATCTTGGTACCAGATGGGACAGAAAGACCCAAAATATCACTTTATTCTATTTGCAATTACAACTGGTACTAAACATAAATATAGAAGAGAGAGAGAGAGGGAGAGAGAACTACCTTCTCAAATATAGTTTGCTTAGGATCCAGATTAATGAGGTTGAGAAAATTGTACGAAATTGGAGGAGCATATCGAGCAACCATCCTAACAAAGATGCCACAATAAGATAAACTGACTTTTCTCAAATGAGAGGAGGGGCCAAAGAAGGGTGCAGAGCAGGAGAGGGGGGAATTCATGACAGCATAGCTCTGAATGGAAAAACTTACGAGCATATCATAAGCAAGCTGACTGAACTTGTCTGCCTAGGTGTTAAAGAGTAAAACATTAACATTCCGATTTTGAACAAGGAGTAGTATGTGCAGATGCACATATACATCAAAGGTACAAAAGCCAAAACCTGGAATACATTAACAGTAGAAGAGTAGAGCAAAATATAAGAGTGTACTCCATAACTATAAGCACAGTGCACATAAACCACATATAGCCATGTAAGAATTGTAAACAAAAGAAAAGAATCTACCTGCATAGGTAGCTCTTGTTTTCCTGCAGAGTTTATAAGGATTGAAAATAGAGAGAGATCAACTCCACCAATTAGTATAGTTGCCTCTGCTAAAAGAATTGTAGCTGACATGGTGCCAAGTATGACAGCCAACACCTTCTCAAGTTGCTTTCTTAAGATGCATTGCCACAAAAATTCTGCACAAGGCAACAATTTTTTCCAAGGTTTCGGCTTCAAAGCATGTCAAAACAACAGACCACTTCTACATACATGTGTTTGTGCATGTGTGTGTGTGTGTACAGTGTGTACATATAGAAATAGAATATGTGCATCATAACCCCTCAAATTAAGCAGAATTGATTACACTTGGGAATACAGTCACTGCAAAAGCATGTTATTTTCTGAGTTCACATCTGGACCTCAATATCAAGGCCATCTATCAAGCTAAATATAATGACAAACCAAAAAAGAATCCTCGTTGTGATGCTTTGAAACTCAAACTCAAAGGAAAGAAAAGGGATAATGTATCTGGAAATTACCCATTCTATCAAAGGAAGCACCCAACTTCCCAGTGCGAGCAGGCCTGAAGCTTGAAATATATTTCCTAACATGACAGCATACAAATATTTCAAGTCCAGAGAGTCCAGCTTGGAACACAAATAGAAAGAGACGGGAAAATGATAATAAAAACATAATTAGGACAAACCATCCAGTTGAACTGCTGCGTTCATAGTTTTTAACAGTGTCTTCCAGTTCAAGCGCTTCCATGACATAGGTCATATACTCGCTGCAAATAAATAAAGTAAAATATATAAAAGCAGCATGAGCAGTAAAAGCATTCACTCAAAACTATTTTGTTAAAATATGACAGGTATCCAAGAAGCAAATCTGAAAGATACTAAAAGCATCCTGTGACCACAAACACATCAACAGCTTGACACAATATCATAAACCAGAACATGAACATATTAATTTCAGAAGGTTATATCTAAAAGGAAAAAAAACACAAGTCTAAAAAGTCCCCAGATATGGAAAAGAGAAATCAAGCGCGAAACAAACGACAAGCCATACAAGAGCCAACACCCAAAAGTGTGAGATATTATGAATAATACCATGCGAGGAACAAAACAGCCACACAAACATCAATCAAAATTAAGAGGTTCACACCGAGAAGTAGAAGACAAACATGGGAGCATTTTTTTTTTAATTTTAACTAAATAAGAACTTAGAAGAGAATCTTTTTTAAATGACTGCATAGAGTACATACACTGTGATGAGGATTTTGAGTGTCTGTGCATGCATCTGTGTATGTATTCATGTGTGCAGCCATTGATGCTAGCCTGTGTGTATGAACTAGGAGTTGAGTAGTGGGAAGAGCACTTCGTTACACTCCTTGCATGTTCAGTTAACTTCACCGGTTCATATATAAAGTGACATCTCCATTAATTCAAGTGACTCCCAAGAATTTTTTCTTTCTCTTGATCTCTTCTATTAAATGAAAGGCAATGATACTGCCTTCTCCCAAATAATGTCACCCAGCCCCACCAATTGGGGGGGGGAAATTCTGAAAGAGTTTATAATCACATCCATGCAGTCAGAAAGAAAAACTCTCTGGGAACAGATCAGGGCATCCCCTAAAAGAAGTGACATGACATAGTTGTTGCAAAAGAGGTATGCAGCATATAAATATATATGAATTTATACATGACTCTGTTCCAATATAAAGAAACTACAAGGCAAATCTACATGTCGAGAAAAAAAAAATATTAATAAGAACAACTTGGAGATAAATGAGCAAATCCTCTACAGATGAACACACATCAAAGATTCAATTTTAGCATTCAATTCACCTTCTACAGCGATAATACTCTTCTCGAGCTCCTTGAAGATGACGCCTGAGTGTTGCCATTGATTTCTCATCCGTGTCAAAGTCCATATCATTTTCTCCCAACCGACCACCTTGTGGTTTAAAGGATGGGTCTTGCTTAAACTTAAAAATAGAAAAATGCCATTATAAGGAGCACTTTACTGGAACAAGTGAAGTTCTAGGAAGTGAGCAAGACATATTAAGAAGAATTACCATTTGTGCTAGCATATTATCAATAACATCCATGTAGGGCCTCAAAGGGTCACGCTTGGACATCTGATTGGATGTTGCTTGAGCAACCTATTCAGTAAATCGTCACCAATATTTAAGCAACATATCAGTAAGAAATCAGGTCAGACACAGCCATGCTAGGTAATATGAAACTAGAAGTTTTCTTAAAATGCAGACCTGGATACATATCTAATTATACCTTATCTCCACAGAAAAAAAATGAACAAACTACTGACAGGTACAACTAGATGAGAATTTGCTTACTGTATAAAACAGATGTTGAAACAGTGGGGTGTTTATTGCCCAATAAAAGGATCCTGATATCAAAGCAATTATAGATAATTATGTTTTGGAAACCCCAAAATGGACCACTTAGCACTCAACACTCACTACCCATCTAGGGCTTTAAATCCCATCCCAATCATACTGTTTTAAGAGCAGGCTATAGCAAGTGAACATGTACAACCATGGCTTACCATGATTGTAGTTGTCTGTCAGATAATGCCATAACAGACTGTGAAGTGTTGATAAACTAAAGATTCATTACATAACAGCCAATACAGTACATATGTAGCAGGCTCTAGAGTATTGGCAATCTAGAAACAAAAACCTTGCATGCATATACAGACAAAGTACATCACATCCTCTATAAATTTATGACATGTAAATCTTACTGACCAGGAAATGGAAATGCAGAAGGACTAGAAGTTCATTTGGCAAGACAAATAGAACACCATAAACTGCTTACTATTGATCCAGGATGTCTCTCAAGTTTCCGAAAAACACAAAAAATAAAGATCAATGTGTCCATCCCACAGACCAACTTCAATGGAACCGAGGAGACAGATAAAGAAAATTTCATCGAGCACAGGTGAAGATAGAAAAAATAAAACCTTTATAAGAGACAAGAATAAGGATCAGCCTGTGGTGATAATTGGTAAAACTAGAAACTTAAGAAACTCAACAGTAAAATTAAAAACTCTACTACTCTATGTATAACTTTTCAAACCAATTTAAAATAAGAAATGTGAAGAATACTTACTACAATAGCATTTGAAAGATCTTGATGAGCATCATCAAGTTTCACAGCCATTTTGGCAATTTTATGAGAAAGTACTTTTTGGCGGACTGACCACTCTGAATTTCTCCACAGGCTCTTGGGAATTTCACTCAAACCAAAACCAAGAAGAAATGCACCAGTAACAAGTCCAAAAGTATTTGAGCAGGCCATGGCAACAGCAAGCACGTTTCCAATCCTGTTGAGGAAGATGGAGAATCACGAAATAAGTGAGCAATTTTCTCACAAAGCCAAGAAAAAAAAGTGCCAATGATTCATATTGTTGTTCATAACTTTACAAGAATCCGCCTCCATACCACGTCCAACATGACTAGTCAATAACAAAATTATTTGAACATGCAAAGTATGATAGTAGGTGAAGAAGAAGATTTTACAAATAAAAAAATAAGCTTCTGTAGTGATGAAGTGAACGAAAAAGGTTAAAAAATAGAGCAAAAATAAATCTGTAAAAAGCAAACTCTATGAATATAAAGGAAAAAAACTATACTCCACTACAAAGCAAGTAACTTTTTCAGAGGGAAAGGAAGGAACCTTATCTTGTTCATCGTGATGAGAAGAATAAATCCAAAGAGGCCAATGGCTCCCACAATTAAATAGAAGACTAAGTTTGCACGTACACTAGTCTTTAATCTTTCCATCACGGTAAAATCTCCTGCATCTTCAAAACCCTGAATAAGGGGCACCGCACCCCTGCTTAGAGATAACATAATTTAAATTCCATGAGGAAACATGCATCTACAAACTAAGAAAAAAAAAATTACCGGTATTTTCATAACAAAATGATATGCAACATCAATTAAGAGTATAAAAAATTGAAAACGTGAATTTACTTATAATTCCACGAAGATAGACTATTACAGGTTCACATCTGCGCACAAGTCCATCCAGCTACAAGCAAACAGATTCTACATGGTTCGGTTTACGACATACCAACAGAAAGGACATCAATCGTATGATTACTATAAAAGCTTAAAAACAATCTTAAAATCATGTCAACCACTTTCAGCATTACAACTCAGTAAGGTAAAGATGCAATCACTACGTATACTCGGACGACTTACCAGGTCAGTAAAAATGTACTCCAATACGACCAACTCCAAAAGAAAGAAATGCCTTCGCGATCAAGATCAAATTTAGTCTGCACGTATAACAAGAACATAAACCGGCTATTTTGCCTAGTGCAGCCACAGCGGCAGCATTACAAGTTTTTATTTATTATTGTTTTTTAATCAACAGACCGAAAAAACAACTCGGGTTAAAAATACATATAAAATTAAAGCATAATTCAATAAAAATTGGCAAAAAAAAGAGTAAAAATAGAAAAGAAGTTACCGTGTAGATATCGGCAGGGACGAGGATGATGATGGAGAGAGAACAGAACCAGGTGTATCCGACAGTGAAGAAGACATACCGAGGAACCTCAGGTCCTGCGAAGTATCTGGCAGTTAAAATCACCATGCCTAGTGTTAGAGGTAACCATATCAAATAAAGCACCCACATCTCTCTCTCTCCAGCGATTTTTCTCCTTTTCTTTTTCTTTCTCCGCAATTTGTGAAATGAATTAATTTGTTCTTCTTTGACAGAGAAGACGAGGAAAGAAATGGCAGGGACCCGGTAAAAAGGCTCCGAGACAGGTCCGATTGCTGCTATTTTTTTATTTTTTTTTCTAAGCTAACGTGCGCTTCTGCTTTCCTCCCTCTCTCTCTTTATATAATAATCCGCCTGTTGCTGGCCAGAGTGCAGACTAGTTTCTTTTTGGGAAACCTCAAATCCAGTCCCTAAGTTTTAAATACATTTCCGATTGGGTGTTAATACATGCTATTTTATCAATTGTATCTCAAGTGTTGAAGATATTTCTTAATTGGGTCCTTTTTTTGATGCTTTTTTTGTCTGTGTGCTATTAAAAATATGATTTTTGAAAAAAATAATAGTAATATATAAAAGGGAAATTTTTTAAATGTAAGAGGCGTTTAGGTTTTATTTGAGAAAATATTTTGTTTTGGGACTGGAATGAAATTTAGATGATACATTCAAGATTGATTTGAGGTTGTTCCATCCACGGTTATATGATTAGAAATGTTTTTTATAATGAGTTTTGGAATTGATTTGTCTTTTGTTTTTTTTTTAAATTATTATTATTATTGTACCGTCGGTTGGGAAGAAGAATATATATATATATATATATATATATATATATATATATATATATATATATATATATGCTAAACAGATCTGAAGTCTTTGATTTGAGTATGTTTTTCGCCTTTTTTTAAGGAAATGTGATTTGCATACATTTCTTTGGCCAAAGCTTTATTTCCCTTGTTCCTCCACATGACAATCCCTTCAAATCTAAAATTCTCCCCATACATAAGAGCTCTGTAACCTAACTAAACTAGAGAAAAAAACTGAAAAACTAATTAAATCAAGAAAATTTAAAAAACAATAACTAAAAAAACCGAATTATAAAAAATATATGTTATGCAAACATGAAGTCTTTGATTTGATTGTGTTTTTCTCCTTGTAAAAGGAAATGTGATTTGCATGCATTTCTTTGGCCAAAGCTTTATTTTCCTTATTCCTCCACTGGGATGAAATTGAAAACTGCATTAAAGAATTATCATAGAATTGAGGAATAAATCGAACAAAGATGAAAAAAATATACGGTACATATAATGCACGAGTCACATGTGAGAAGGCTGCCACATTGTGGAGGTGCTTGTTGATTCTTCTGAGCTTCGATAGCTGCCTTTTCCGGTGTTGTTGTGATTATCTAGATAAGAGCTTCTTTTTTAAATGGCGGGTGACAATGTAGCTATGGTATGGTTCTGAGTCTAATTTTTTCTATTTTTTGTTAGAGGTTTTATTTTTTTTATGTTAAAGTTGATCTTTGTTATTTTAATTGTTATTTTAATCATAATTATAATTTGATTTTGCAAGATTGATTTTCAATTAATCATATAATAGAATGCTGTCAAGAATCATGAACACACAGGATAATGCAAAATGACGGAAATATTTGGAAAAAAATGGAAATGCATCATAGGAGGATAAAATCGTAAAGACCAAAACTTTGAATACCAAAAAAAGTACATTAATGATGAAACGAGTTTGAGTGAACCGAGAATGAATAGGAAATGAGCAGGTAGTTTTAGTTTTTTTTTAATTTAATTTTTAATTGTTTAATGTTAGATGTGCTAGTAGTATATTCGATTTATTATTATTATTATTGGATGACATTAAAATTTTTTATAGTGGAAAAATAAATATGTAATAAATGTGAATTATCTTTAAAGTAAAACTATTTACATTATCGAAATAAAATATTTAAAAATAAAAGATAAAGCTAAATACTTATTTTTTTTTATTAATATATATATCCAGATCAGCTTGTGTGCACCTCAACTAATTTTACGTGTCATATAGTTAACAACTATGTAAGTATCTAGTGGTCCTGAGGAGATTCAAACTCATAATTATTAGGGAACAAACTCAAGATCTGACAAATTAAGTTACTTCTCAAGTTACTATTGACCTGTTATTTAGATTATTATGATGTTGATTTTTTATTCTTGAATTTCTATAAATAAGAGTTGTTATATTTAAGAACATGGTAAATTCGATAATATTTTTACCATCGGAAAAAGATACATGTAATATTAAATGATGGCCCAAGCTTTGATTATTTTAGTTTAGTTTAGTTTAGGTAATGTTGTCTTCCGTTAATGTTTTTTATTTTCAATATACTTTGTTCGACATCTAATTTAAA
>Ga0307517_10002718_pt1 | contig 28229 bp, 25 predicted proteins | sample 23_EM_MG_FD_194515 | JGI IMG/M metagenome (GOLD analysis project Ga0307517, IMG submission 194515) | Populus trichocarpa ectomycorrhiza microbial communities from riparian zone in the Pacific Northwest, United States - 23_EM | ecosystem: Host-associated > Plants > Roots > Unclassified | place... | reverse complement strand
ACCCATAGGATTGCAATAGTTGAGTGCGGGGAATTGTGGTTGTGCCTGTTATCCTCAAGTTCCCCTTAGCTTACACAGCTTACACCTTTACTCTTACCTGTTACCGACCTCAGAACATCGGTAACTGGAGTATTGTATGGTAAGGTAAAGTAATGGTAAACTAGCTTTTTCCGAGTGTGCCAAGCTTACATGAAACAAGTAAGTAAGCTAAGAAATTACAACATTTTGAACTTTGAATACCCTTACTAATAGGCTCTTTGCACTGTATCTGGTATCATAAGTCGGGGTTCACACTGGTAATTGACTCCAGTGCCTTCTCGATCACGAGAAAACAATATTCGCTCTAACCACTGTCCTAGGAATTTGATAGACTTTTTTCCTTCACTTGGATACTTCGCACCATACAAAGGCAATTTTAGCCAACCAGACCAGGGCTCAACGTACTTTTGTGCTCTAGGCGTGATGTTGGTTTCACAGGGTTCAGGATGATGATCAGAGTATTCATCTTTGGATTACCGTAAAATCTCGAATAATTGAACAATGTGCTATGTCGTTGGGGTTGCCTCCTCTGGTCAGGTCTGGTGTTTTTTTTGTTGTTTTTCAATGCCTCTCAGAGGGGCTGAGCAACTCTTTTTTTGCCGCGATTCCCCCCCTTTTCCGAGTTAGGGAATTCTTGACTGCATGACACATTGTTCAATTATTCGAGATTCTACGGTAGGCAATGGCGATGACCCCCTCCTTAACTCTCCGGAATTCTATCATCTACCACCATAACCTCTCATCAAGCAAACCTCTCCAACATTCCGACGGGCGAAAAACGGAAAAATGTCCCGAGGTCATAGTTTTATAGCAGAGTTCCCACATAATCCTGCTCCCTCAGGATATAATAGCAATTCTTTTGATACTACACGGTTCCTAAACCCCATCACGAACTCTCTTAATCACAACAACAACTGTTTCAACACTAATGTTTCGAAAATTACCGTCACTGATGACCGGTCTGGGATCCTGACTTGGTTGTCGCCTCTCGAGCCTCGCTTGCGGCATTATGATGTCCAAATGCGCCGAGTTGAAAATGTGGGCGACTGGCTTCTGCGGACAGAGCAGTTTCGAAACTGGCACCGTGGTGGTGGTGGTTGTCAGGGCGAATCTCAGAAGGCGACTGTATTTTGCTCAGGCAACCCGGGGGTCGGCAAGACCTATATTAGGTGAGAGAGTTAATATCGTTAGAGGGAAGTAAGCAGGATAATTTTCTGAGAAGTTGCAATTTTAGTTCATTGGTAATAGATACCTTGGGCGACGGGACCGGTGAAGCTGGAGAGCAGGATATTGCCGTGGCGTGCTTCTATTTCGACTTTGCTGCGCAAAAGGAGCAGTCAGCGGGGAGTGTGCTGAGTGCACTACTGAAACAGGTGGTCAGTGGTCTGGAGCCAATTCCGGAAGAAATAGTGGATGCGTTTCAAAAGCAGAAGAAAATCATCGGTGGTCGGAGATTGCGACTTCCGGAGATCGTGAAAGTCTTAGGGAGCCTCTCCTCTTTGCGACGCACGTTTTACTGCCTGGACGCTCTGGACGAATGTACCGTAGTAGATCGAGCCACAATCCTTATTTCACTAAGGGACGTCATCAAAATGTCACCGGCCACCCGAGTGTTCATAACTGGGAGACCGCATATAAGTGGTGAGGTGGAGAAACATCTTCCCGGGGAAGTTGTAGTTGAACCAATAAGTCCCCGAAAGGATGACATCATCCGGTTCATCCACAGAAAGCTTGCTGAAGACTCAATCTCGCACGAGATGGACGAGACATTGGAGGCAGAGATCATAAAGAAGATTCCGGAAACTGTCTCGGAGATGTGAGTATGACCGGCGAAACGGAGAATGCTGTCCAATTACCCGCTGACGGATACATATCTAGATTTCTGTTGGTCTCTTTGAATCTCGACTCAATCCTACAGGAGACTACTATTTATCGGCGGCGAGAAAGGCTCAGAGTGACGACAGATGGGTCAAGTCTGGAAGATGCATACGGCGCAACATTAGAGCGGATCAAGTCACAGGGTGATCAGAAATCCAAGCTTGGGATGACTGCTTTGATGTGGATATCTCATTCAGAACGACCGCTCAGAGCGGATGAGCTGTGTTACGCCTTGGCTATGGAAATAGGATCGGCAGATCACAATCCCGATAACATTTCCTCAATATGGACAGTGTTAAGCTGCTGCCAGGGGCTTGTAGTGGTGGATAAGGAGGGGTCCGCTGTTCGGCTAGTCCACTTTACGCTCCAGGAGTATCTCACCAGTCATCCTGACCTTTTCCGGAGCCCTCATGCTATAATTTCAGAGACGTGCTTGACATTTCTGAATTCCCAGCAGGTTATAGCTCTTTCGGCTTCCGGCTCTTTGAGCGCTCAACACACACCCTTCCTCGAGTATTCCGCCCTGTACTGGGGGGCCCACATGAAAAAGGAACCAACTGATCATGCGAAAGCGCTTGCATTGAGGCTCTTTAGCCACTACGAACGCCATGTATCAATTAATCTACTCTTGGAGCACACGCTCGGATATTCCATTGGCTCTGTTGTGGACTCCTACAAGTTCACGGGGCTGCACTGTGCGTGCATATTTGGACTTGCTGAGCTTGCGAGGGCTTTGACAAGGATGAACGGTGTTGATATAAACCTCATGGATGATACACATACTACACCGCTCATATGGGCCGCTAGGAATGGGCATGAGGCAGTGGTTAAGGTGCTACTGGGACGAGAAAACATTAACCCTAATGTGGTGGGCGATTTTGGCCGGGCGGCGATCTCATGGGCTGCTGGTCGTGGGCATGAAGCAGTGGTGAAACTGTTGCTGGCCCATGGAGACGTCGACCCGGATGTGCGAGACTATTTTGGTCGAAAACCAATCTCGTGGGCAGCCGGGAATGGACATGAGGCAGTGGTAAGGCTATTACTAGGCCGGAGAGACGTCGACCCTAATGTGCCAGACTACTTTGGCAGAACACCGATCTTGTGGGCTGCTAAGTGTGGAGATGAGGCAGTGGTAGGACTTTTGCTAGAACGTAGAAATGTCGACCCCGACAGGCCAGACCGCTTTGGCCGAGCCCCGATCTCGTGGGCTGCTGACAATGGACGTGAGGCAGTAGTGAAGCTGCTGTTGGGGCGTGAAGACGTCAACCCTGATAGGCCAGACAATTGCGGCCGAACACCAATCTTGCGGGCTGCCGAGAGTGGACATGAGGCAGTGGTGAAGCTGTTACTGGGACGGGAAGACGTCGACCCCAATAGGCCAGACAACGAAGGCCAAACACCGATCTGGCTGGCCGCCAAGAGTGGGCATGAAGGAGTGGTGGGGTTGTTATTAGGACGGGCAGATATCAAACCCGATGTGCTAGATGACTTTGACCGAGCGCCAATATCGTGGGCTTCTGAGTATGGACATGGGGCAGTGGTGGGGCTGCTGCTGGCGCGTGAAGATGTCAACCCTGATAGGCCAGACGATTGCGGCCGAACACCAATCGTGCGGGCTGCTGAGAATGGACATGAGGCAGTGGTGAAGTTGTTACTAGGACGGGAAGACGTCGACCCCAATAGGCCAGACAACGAGGGCCAAACACTAATCTCGCGGGCTGCCAAGAATGGACAGGAGAGAGTGGTGGGGCTGTTATTAGGACGGGCAGATATCAAACCCGATGTGCTAGATGACTTTGACCGAGCGCCAATATCATGGGCGGCTGAGTATGGGCACGGTGCAGTGGTCAAGCTGTTGCTGGCCCGTAATGACGTCAACCCCAATACGCCAGATACCGATGGGCAAGGACCAATTTCGGTGGCTGCTATGAATGGGCGTAATGGAGTAGTCAGACTGTTACTAGAAGGGGGGAACGTCAAACCCGATATGCCAGACCGCTTTGGCCGAACACCGATCTCGTGGGCTGCCGAGCGTGGACATGAGGGAATAGTGAGACTCCTACTAGGACGGGAAGACGTCGACCCCAATATTCTAGACGATCTTGGCCGAACCCCGATCTCGTGGGCTGCTGAGAACGGACACGAGGCAGTAGTGAAGCTGTTGCTGGAGCGTGGAGATGTTAACCCCGATCGGCCAGACGATGGGTGGTGCCGCGCGCCGATCTTGTGGGCTGCGGAGAATGGGTACGGGGGGGTGGTCAAGCTATTCCTGAAACGGGAAGACGTCGACCCCAGCAGACCAGATATACATGGCCTTACTGTGCACTCGTATGTTTGGTAGAAGGTGGGATAACCCAGTCTCAAGGTTAACAGGACTTGGAAGCCCTGCTCCCGCCTTTGGTTTATTCCCCAGAGCCCAGAAACATAAGGTTTCCTTCTCCTCTTCAACCCCTAGGCTTCGCAACCCCCCGGTGGCCTCACCACTCCCCTGGTTCTTGTTCAATCCCACCAGTATCCAACACCCGCTGCCAGATATCGCCACTCTTACTCCCCTTCCCCTTTTATTTTGACAATCTAGCGACCATCGCCCCTTGGAAGTGCTTTGTCACATAGCATCTCTTGAGAATCTATTCACTCATCTCTCACTGACAGTTATTCGGTACCTACTGTTTTGCTAGGTAATACTTGCGGCTTTCTCCTCTAATCATTAAATTCGATATGATGTGGACGGAGGTATGGTATAGTGCTCCTCGATGGGGGCTACAGCGAAGGGTTTGGCCGCCTTTATCTAATGTTCCGCTCTATCCCAGTTTTCTGCTTACGATAGCTTTGTTTTTTTCCAACTTATGCGCTGTATCTCTTTTTTCTCCGGTTCCTTTCCAAATTTCTTTCTCTTGTCTTCTGTCCCGTCAATATATTGGTAAATGTATGTTAGCTGCTTAGATGCCGTTAACCGGTGTGTAGAGTTGGGCCAAACGGCTGTTTAAGATTTCAACTGCCAAAAAAGATAAAGCATGTTTAATGATATTTAGACTTGTTACTGCAATGCGCGTCCACAAATTACATTAACATTATGCCACAGCTCCGGTATCGTCTGTTGCAAAAAACGTCTTGACATTTATACCAATACTCGATCACTCAACTGCTGAGCAAAGAAAGTGTGGTAGGAACTGGGCTAGGAATGGGACATAAGAAGTTTGGTTTGTAAAAATAATAATGACAACACCCTACAGCTCCCCGGTCTAGGGGTCGGCCCAAACAAGCACCAATCGGGGGGGATAAAGATGGTAAAGGGGGGAAGGTACTACTGTATGGCATGCGTATGGCTGTTTATTATGTCCCAAGTATTGGAACTTAAAGAATTCACGAACGAAGGAAAGGACGAAAGTGCGATGGCAAATAGGCCCTGGGCGCAGCAGAATATGGAAGGGCGATGGACCAATTGGCTATTCCCTCTACCGGTACTAACCGGGGACATGCCACGGGATATATGATATCTCCTGGCCAAGTAACAGCACGGCAAATCTCCCGAAACCCAACGATGTCTAAAGATATAGGATGTAGGAGGGGGCATCGCGAAAACTAAATACCCGATAACTAATGCACAATGGCAATTAGTATCAACAAAACCAAAACCCAGTAGTTTACCCTATGCCTAGCGGTGTGAAAGCAACAAACCGCTACTAAGTGCATAGCCGCTGCACACCACAAAACCACATAAGTTACCCTGTAATAGTATAACTCTTTTTAGTGACCTACCCGCATGCTCTAATCTGCATATCCGCGCTACTGCATATCCGCATAACCGTAATCACATACCATAGACAATCCGACACAGGAAATGAGGGAGTGGTGCCCGGGATCAAGTGTCGCCGGGAAAAATTATAGTGAACAAAACACTGCAGTAAGCCAGTCCCTACAGGAGAAACCACCGACAATCGATGTCTGGAGAAGGGCCTTGCCCATCGCCTAATTATACACTGTAGTTCCGGCTCTTCCTCCTAGCCTTCTTTGTGTTCGTAGCTTCAAGTATCTCAGTCACCATAACAATTCACATCCTTGATCTCGGTTGGGGAAATAGAGGTGCGTCTAGTGCTGATGGCATGCTTAGAAAACTACTCGATTCCTAAACAAGCAGCAATGTAGTCGGGATAAGCAAAAATAATAATAGAGCAAAAAGCAGGATGGAGTTTCCTCAAGTATTACAGAACGGTTGACCCGCTCATGAACTCTCACTCGAAAAACGGGAGAAGCACACAATCTTTACGCTCCGTTTAGGGTGGATTATCTCTCGGGGTTGCCCCGCTTGCCCGGGTGCGATCTACAGCAACCAGCCGATAACCCATCTGATTAGATCTTCTTGCTCCATTTGTCCTTACCCCTGCATCGAGGGGGTCTGCTGGGGAGATTGGGCATGGCCTTGTGGAGAAAGTCCCATAAGTCAGAGCGTGATTTGTGATGGTTTAATTTAGGGGGGGAGGTCGGTGCCGGGCCGGCAGGGCTGATAGTTCTAGCTTTTCATGAGAGCTGCTACTCACCTGGAAGTTCCCCAGCTTTTAAGTATGAGCAGTGTTCTCAACGGTCCAGGGCCCTCGTAGGGCCCCACGGGGCGACTTCCAAGAGCCTGGAGCGGGGCGGAACGGCAAAATGCGTTCCGTTCTCGTCCGGGGAACCTCAGGAAGGCCGTCATTGGTAAAGTTTTTTCCGCCATCTCGTGTGCCAAAAAGAAGCAGGGGCTTATATTCAAGTTACGGGTATATAGTACCCGAACACTAGCCAGCAGTCCCACCGCAACATTTGGCGGGAATTGACCCAAGGGCATTACCAATCCTAGACCCACCCCCCAGCAAAGAAGTGGTTCGCAGAGTATTTTTTTAATACCCGACTACTCCACTGCCCCCCGGATTCGAACCCATGATGGTCCCTGTTTCAAATTAACCGACCAGTCTCCTAAGCCATTAGACCGTGGGAACTGGACGATGATGCTTTTTCTTCTTGGCCTTTTAACTGCTCCTTCAGAAAATAGACAGTTCAGGCGCCTGACACCTTACCTTTGGTAAAAAAAGACATCGGTATCCAATCATAGTATTCTCTCATGATATCGATAGAACGAGGAGCGGGGGGGGGGGGGGGTTCGAGTGTATATTTATGCACTGCCTCCGAAACACTCGCTTTCATTGTCAGAGGACAAATGTTCTCCGGGTTCCATGTCTAGTACCCCCGATGCAACTATTCTTTGGTACAGGAAAAGACAGGGATAAAGCTTTTGTATGGTAAATTATCTATACGTATCTGACCGCCCATACAAAATTCGGACTCAAGTGTTCGGGTTCTATATACCTGTAACTTGTAGAAGACCATAAAAGAAGTGTGTTATTCTATTCTAACAGCTTGAGGGAATGGGTTCTTGTCGAATAGAGTCCCTCTCAATATCCTATGATTGCCCGAAGTGGAATGCACATCGGAGATATGATAGACCTTGAGGATAATAATCAAGTACGAAATCCAATCCCATGATAATTGATATCTTCCTGTGCGCAAGAACCTGCTGTAAAGAAAGTCCCTCACACCATTAACCATTGTGATGCTACAACCCCAGCATCCATGATAGCCACTAACTTAAGTTGCATTTCCATCTCCGGTTCCATCGGTCAAAAACTGGGTTAAGGCAGGGAAAAACGAGTGGCAAGGAAAAATACTAAAAACAAAGGAAACAATACAGCAGTAGTAAATATAGTCCCAATGCGTGAAGAGAAAGAACACGAAAATAACAGGAAAAAAAGTGAGTGATCACCGGTGACTATCAACAGAAGGGAATAGGGTGTGATGCACTTCTTAGTAAAATGCGTTGTTGAAATAGCACTAGTTTGCATTTTGTTTTCTGGATAGCGGGAGGCGCCGTATCATATTATCCACTTGAAGAGGTTGTGTAGGATATCATTTAGTGCTCAAGTTCATTCCTGAGTGGTGAGGTGGCGGTTAGAAATCCGGAACCAAGTTTACTCAGCGCTTGTGAGTGATAATGCTTAAAGGGTGGTCACCTGCGTGGTATCTAATAGAGCCACGATAGGCAATTCCTTTCCGAAAGGATTTCACCAAGTGAATCCTTCGGAATATAGGCTTTACTTCTCAACTACGATCACGGCTGGGGTGGGGAAGTCCGTGAATGTGGAAATTGTCGTTGAATAATAATAATGTGGGTATGATATATATAAAAGGACCCCAAAAAAGAAACCACAAAGGCCAAGGCCACGAGCGCGCCTCGTACATCCCCCACCAGCCTTGAAACCAAAGTGCGGCTGTCCGAACCCTCATCTCAGAGGCCCCCACTCAATGCGTAAGCCCTCTACTTGGCCATTTAAAAGGTCTCCGGACGCTCTGCGCTTATTAATACCTAGCTTGGCACAAAAGCGTCCGGAGACTTTTTAAATTGCCAAGTAGATCGGCAATGATAGCGGGTTGCCCCGTCCGATCCGTCTCCTACTGCATGATAGCTCTCTCATCATCTCCGGAAATGGTTGATAGGGGATCGATTTGGGCACGACTATGGGCGATGATATGCAGTGTTCGCAAGGGTCTGGACAACAGTCTGGGGACTGCCAAGAGTTCCGGGTGGGACTCTAGCGGTCCGTCCATGGCAGCGAAATCTTAGGACGGCCGTTTTTGACTCGGACGATGGGCCTAATAGAGTGAGATAGTGTTTTTCGGGGGTAGTGATCTCGGAGTTTGGATTTGTGGGTTTGTCTTCTACTTTGGGCTTAGACTGGAAGGTTATTTGGTCCGAGGGGGGACGGTAACGAATATGTTGCAGGAGAGACTCGGAAACCTCATCTTGTTCGCGGCACTCTCGGAAGGGGCGAGGGAATCGCTATCGCGCTATCGTGGATATGCCCATGGTTGACGATGTGGTGTGCGATCTTCATGATGCGATAGGTGTATGGGAAAAATGTCTTTTTGGGGGAGACTGGAAGAGATGATTCGATTTGGATAGGGGTAAGGTTTTCGAGGATGAAGAGATGGCTGTTGCACTGCCGGCGCGTCGGGGTTGGTGAGGGAGGGCATGAAGCGAGAGGGCCGGGTAGACGGTGGGCGTTTATAAGTACAGGTTTCCGGGGAGCCAAATTTTCTCATCGAATATATCGTCTTAGGGCTTGAAAGCTTCTCCTTCAAAACATTCCCGTGATCAGAAAATGATAACACAAAATACTTTCGGGTAGAATGCCAAGATCAACTATCTAAAAGATCTGATCTGATAAGTGAAGAATGCAAGCCAGGCCCCGTTGCATCTTTCAGCCTTACTTGCTGCATGTTCGCCGGTAGCTGACGCAGCCGTGAAGCGAGGCTTCTAAGGTCGAGAAGGTATGCGATTGTAGAGGGAGCAGTGGTAGGAAGGCTCATGAAGGTGGAGACTTTGTCGGCTAAACTACCGAGAGCTCCAAAGTATCATTGGCAATGAGTGTTCACGGCCTCTCTTATCCTTGCAGGTATATAAGCGAAATATATCTAGTTTTTTTGTATGATATCACAGAAATAATCTCGAGATTTCTTCTGATATGTTCTCTTGCAGCAATCCCGGGAACAGGACCATGCTTGGGGAAAGAATGAAATCCCGAGCGATTCCTGAGTGCTGTAGGGTACGGAAAACTACCCTTCTTATGTTGTGAGAAATGAAAACCATAGCGTTGCTGGTGTCGGTTTGTTGCGATGCTGAAAAAACAAACAAACCTCTGGAGCCTGTGGGTGGGACATGATATTAGTATTTACCTCACTTATCGTTCTGCCCACTGCTAGTTGCATCGGGGCAGGGAGGATCCACCATTACTCGTATTGAGCGACCTTTGTGGGCACGGATGCGGTTTCAATTACGAGTATGGCTTGTCTCTTTGCACTGTATCATGTAACTTAAGTTTGTCGAGTTCCTATGGGGAATCGACTCCACTGCCTTCTCGATCACGAGAAAACAATCTTCGCTCTCCTAGGAGTTCGATAGACTTTTTTCATGTACTTACATATTTTCCACCATGCACACGCAACTTCGACCATCTAGACCAGAGTTCAACAAACCTTTGTTCTCTAGGCGTGGTGTTGGTTTCACAAGGTCGGGAGGATGATTGGAGCAGGTTTTCATCTTTGGATTGGGCAATGGTGATATACCCCGCTTTTCTTCAGCTCTCCGGAATTCTATCATCTACCACCATAACGTCTCACCAAGCAAGCTCCTCTAATATTCTAACGGGCGAAGAACAGAAAAATGTCCCAAGATCATAGTTTTATTCCAGAATTCCCACATAATCCCGCCCCCCCGGGACACAATAGCAGTTCTTTTGGTACCACCGGCGTCCTTAACGACAACACCAACTTTCTTAACCACAACGACAACTGTTTCAACATAAATAACACTAACGTTTCGAACATTACCGTCACTGATGACCGGTCTGATATCCTGACTTGGTTGTCGCCTCTCGAGCCTCGCTTGCGGCATTATGACGTCCAAATGGGCCGGATTGAAAACGTGGGCGACTGGCTTCTGCGGACAGAGCAGTTTCGAGGCTGGCACAGTGGTGGTAGTGGCAGCGGGGGTAGTGGCAGCGGGAGTGGTGGTCAGGGTGAATCTCGGAAGGCGACCATATTTTGCTCGGGCAACCCGGGGGTCGGCAAGACCTATATTAGGTGAGAGAGACTATCTCTGGAGAGGGAATCAAGTAGGATATTTTCTGAGAAATCGCAATTTTAGCTCATTGGTAATAGATACTTTGGCCGACGGGACCGGTGAAGCTGGAGAGCAAGATATTGTCGTAGCGTGTTTCTATTTCGACTTTGCTGCGCAAAAGGAGCAGCCAGCGGGGAGTGTGCTGAGTGCGCTGCTGAAACAGGTTGTCAATGGTTTGGAGCCAATTCCGGAAGAAATAGTGGATATGTTTCAGAAACAGAAGAAAGTCATCGGTGGTCGGAGACTGCGAGTTCCGGAGATCGTGAAGATGTTGGGGAGCCTCTCGTCTTCGCGGCGCACGTTTTTCTGCCTGGACGCTCTGGACGAATGTGCAGCAGCAGATCGAGCCACAATCCTTATTTCACTCAGGGAGGTCATCAAAATGTCCCCAGCGACCCGGGTGTTCATGACTGGGAGACCGCATGTAAGTGGTGAGGTGGAAAGACATTCTCTCGGGGAAGTTGTAGTCGAATCAGTAAGTCCCCGGAGGGATGACATCATCCGATACATCCATAGGAAACTTGCTGAAGACTCAATTTCGCACGAGATGAACGAGGCACTGGAGGCGGAGATCATAAAGAAGATTCCGAAAACTGTCTCGGAGATGTGAGTATGGCCGGCAAGCCGGAAAATGCTGTCCAAGTTACCCGCTGACAGATACATATCTAGATTTCTGTTAGTCTCTTTGAATCTCGACTCAATCCTACAGGAGACTACTATTTATCGGCGGCGAGAAAGGCTCAGAGTGACGATAGATGAGTCAAGCCTGGAAGATGCTTACGGTGCAACATTAGAGCGGATCAAGGCACAGGGCGGTCAGAAATCCAAGCTTGGGATGACTGCTTTGATGTGGATATCTCATTCAGAACGACCGCTCAGAGCGGATGAGCTGTGTTACGCCTTGGCGATGGAAATAGGATCGACAGATCACAACCACGATAACATTTCCTCAATAATGACAGTGTTAAGCTGCTGCCAGGGGCTTGTAGTGGTGGATAAGGAAGGGTCAGCTGTTCGACTAGTTCACTTTACGCTCCGGGAGTACCTCACCAGTCATCCTGACCTTTTCCGGAGCCCTCATGCTATAATTTCAGAGACCTGTTTGACATATCTGAATTCGCAGCAGGTTATAGCCCTTCCGACTTCCAGCTCTCTGAGTGGTCAACACACACCTTTTCTTGAATATTCTGCCTTGTACTGGGGAGCCCACATGAAAAGGGAACCAACCGATCATGCGAAAGCGCTTGCTCTGAGGCTCTTTAGCCACTACGAGCGACATGTATCAATTAATCTACTCCTGGAGCACACGCTCGGATATTCCATTGGCTCTGTTATGGACTCCTACAAGTTCACGGGGCTGCACTGTGCGTGCATATTCGGACTTGCTGAGCTTGCAAGTGCTTTGACAAGGATGGATGGTATTGATATAAACCGCATGGATGATACACATACTACACCGCTCATATGGGCCGCTAGGAATGGGCACGAGGCAGTGGTTAAGGTGCTGCTGGAACGAGAAGACATTAACCCTAATATGGTAGGCGACTTTGGCCGGGCGGCAATCTCATGGGCTGCTGGTCATGAACATGAGGTAGTGGTGAAACTGTTGCTGGAACATGGGGACGTGGGCCCGGATGTGCGAGACTATTTTGGTCGAAAACCGATCTCGTGGGCTGCCGAGAATGGACATGAGGCAGTGGTAAGGCTATTACTAGGCCGGGACGACGTCGACCCTGATGTGCCGGACGACTTTGGCAGAACACCGATCTTGTGGGCTGCTAAGTGTGGAGATGAGGCAGTGGTAGGACTTTTGCTAGAACGTAGAGATGTCGACCCCGATAGGCCAGACCGCTTTGGCCGGGCACCAATCTCGTGGGCTGCTGACAATGAACACGAGGAGGTGGTGAAGCTGCTGCTGGCGCGTGAAGATGTCAACCCTGATAGGCCAGACAATTGCGGCCGGGCACCAATCTTGCGGGCTGCCGAGAATGGACATGAGGCGGTGGTAAAGCTGTTACTCGGGCGGGAAGATGTCGACCCTAATAGGCCGGACAACGAGGGCCAAACTCCAATCTTGCAGGCTGCCAAGAATAAGCATGAGGGAGTGGTGAAGTTGTTAAACCCCAACAGGCTAGATAACGATGGCCAAACACTAATTTCGCGAGCTGCTATGGATGGGCAAGAGGGGGTGGTGAGGTTGTTGCTAGGGTTAAAAGGCGTTGACCCCGATATACTAGACGGCCTCGGCCGAACACCGATCTCGTGGGCTGCTGAGAATGGGCGTGGGGCAGTGGTAGAGCTGCTACTGGCACATGAAAACGTCAACCCCAATAGGCTAGATACGGATGGCCAAGCGCCAATCTCGCGGGCTGTCATGAATGGACAAGAGGGAGTAGTGAGGCTGTTGCTAGGGTCAGAAGACGTCGACCCTGATATTCCAGACTGCCTTGGTCGAACACCAATCTGGTGGGCTGCTGAGATTGGATATGAGGGAGTAATGAAGCTGTTACTGGGACGGGAAGACGTTGACGCCAATAGGCCAGACAACTGTGGCCAAACACTAATCTCGCGGGCTGCCAGGAATGGGCAGGAGGGAGTGGTAAGGCTATTATTAGAACGGGCAGATATCAACCCCGATGTGCGAGATGACTTTGGCCGAACACCAATATCGTGGGCGGCTGAGCATGGACATGGGACAGTGGTGTGTATGTTGCTGGCCCGTGACGACGTCAACCCCAATAGTGTAGACACCGATGGCCAAACACCAATTTCACAGGCTGCCATGAATGGGCATAAGGGAGTGGTGAGGCTGCTGCTAGAACTAGGAGACGCCAACCCTGATATTCCAGACGACTTTGGCCGGGCACCGGTCTCGTGGGCTGCCGAGCGTGGGCACGAGGGAGTAGTGAGACTCTTACTAGGACGAGAATATGTCGACCCCAATATGCTAGACGATCTTGGCCGAACCCCGATCTCGCGGGCTGCCGAGCGTGGACATGAGGGAATAGTGAGACTCCTACTAGGACGGGAAGGCGTCGACCCCAATATGCTAGACGATCTTGGCCGAGCACCGATCTCGTGGGCTGCGGAGCACGGACATGAGGTAGTAGTGAAGCTGTTGTTGGAACGTGGAGATGTTAACCCCGATAGGCCAGATGATGGGTGGTGCCGCGCACCGATCTTGTGGGCTGCTGAGAATGGGTACAGGGAAGTGGTCAAGCTGTTCATGAGACGGGAAGACGTCGACCCCAATAGACCGGACATATGTGGCCTTACCATATACTCGTATGTCGCGATAGGCAGGGATCACCCAGTCTCAAGATTAATACAAGACTTAAAAGCCTTACCCGCGCCTCCGATTTATTCCCCAGAGACATAAGGTTTCCTTCCCCTCCTCAACCCCTAGGCTTCGCAACCCCCTGGTAGCACCGTGGCTGTATGCTTGCTAGCAGCCTCACCACCTCCCCTTGGACTTATTTAACCCCACCGGTGTCTTACACCCTCTCCTAGATATCGCCACTCTTTCTCCCCTTCCCCATTTATCTTGACAATCCGGCAACCGCCACCCCTTGGGAATGATTTGTCGCACGGCATCCCCTGAGAATCTGTTCACGCATCTCTTACTGGCAGTTATTCAGTACCTACTGTGTGGCTGAGCAATGCCCCTGTCTATCTCTTTTAATTATTGAATTCAATATAATGTGGACAGAAGTGTGGTATAGTGCTCTCCGATGGTGGCTATAGCGGGGTGTTTGGCTGCCTTCTTTACAATGTATCTCCCCACCCCAGTTTTCTGCTTACGACTGATTTTTTTCTTTCCAACTTGTGCGTTGTATCTCTTTTTTCTTCAATTTCTTTCCAAATTTCCTTTTCTCATCATCTGTCCCGTCAATATACTGGTAGATTTATGTTTGCTACTTAGGTGCCATTAGCTGGTGTCTATAGTTGGGCCAAACGACTATGTTTAAGATTTCAGCTGCCCCAAAGATGGGGAATGCTCAGTGTTCCCAACCGTCCTGTCCGGACGCCAGGGCCCTGGCGTCCTATAGTCCCGTCCGTCCCGGGCAGGGTGGGTAAGGACGGCCGGGCACGGCGTCCATCTTTTGTAAACACCGCAGGACTGTAGGTTGACGGGCGGGCCCCTGCAGTCTTTTTTGGAAATGGTAACTACAGGTAGGTACCTACCGTCCTGAGTAAGGACGGGTGTCCCTTGTAGGTCAAGGAAGTGGAATGGGGTCAGGGTGCTCAGAACCAGGATCGGATATCACTGGAAGCATTGGTTGATTGATAGCGAAATTCGATACATAATAGAGCCTAAGCTTCTCTTCATTAGAATAAAAATGTTTCACATCTTGATAACACTTACCTAATGCTCACGAAATTCGAAAATGAAACATAAACTAAGACACCTATAGGGCCCGGCCGTCCGTCCCGGGCATAGGTCAGGACGGACTACAACTGGGCGTCCGTCCCGTCCGAAGTGTTGAAGAACACCGGCGATCACTCCATGCTGATGTATTTTCCTTTGTCCCAGTTCGCATATTATTTCTTGTTGGTTAGTTTCCTTGGTCACTCATTATCAATCAAGAGGAGGAGCGGATAGACCTTGATGGTATACTAAAGGATGATTCGGATGAATGGCCGGTAATGACCGGACAAGAAACCGGAGACATAAACTGGAGTTGAAGGCAGAGAAGAAACCGGACAGAAAACCGGTGAATAGGCCAGAATGCCTGACGGCAAAGGGACCGGAACTGTATTTGCCCTAGGTATCTCCGGATGCATTTCCGGGAGAGAAAATGGTAGAAACTTCTCTTTCTATTGTCTATATATACCCTATACTCCACCATAGTTAGACAAGTAAGCAAGATAGCCACGCTTCCGATCAATATACTCACGCTCCTCTCTTGACTTCTTTGTACTTCTTCTTTCCAGCGCTTTCTTCTCCCATCCAGAACTGATAACAATAGGTTATGAGCCGGGTCAGCGCAGCTTAGGCCAATACTCAGCTCACACCAACACCGGTTCCCACTTCGTCTTGTCTTCTCCAATTACCATATACCGAGTTGATCCTTCACAAAACACAGAACAGGATGTGTGCATCTTCCACCACCGTTTGAAATCCCACTGGTACCTCAGGAACAACCTCGCTTACCCAGTCAATCGAAAAACTCGATGGGTCCATGCCTTCTGGTAAGAGCAACTACCAAGCATGGAGGTTTAGAGTAATCCGTATTCTCAAGGAGAAAGGGTTACTTACAGCCATTGAAGAAAATCTCGACAAGAGCGATGACAAGGCATTGTCCTGCGATAATGCAGCATTCACTATTCTTACCCTAAATGTTAAAGACTCACAAATAACAGATATTCAGGAGTGTACTAGTGGAAAGGAAGCCTGGGAAGCGCTACGTACAGTTCACCAAGGGATTGGGGCCAGTGGGCGCATGGTACTCATACAGAGATTGTGGGCATTACGGCTGTTGGAAGGGGAGAATATGGCGGAACATCGGAACAGGTTTCGGGAGTTAGCAAATCAAGTGCAGGGTTTTTCAGGAAATGGAAAAGGCATGGGCGAGAACGAGTTAGTTACCTTACTGAGCTTGAGTCTTCCAGAATCATATGAGCCAATTATTATGGCGGCTTCAATCTCGTACGGAGGATTTGACTTTCGATATCTTCTCTGGTCGCCTATTACAAGAGTCAGCCAGGAGGCAGGTCGCAGAGGGAAGACAAGGAGACCAGCGAGCGAATAATACATCTGGCATAGCTTTCAGTGCAAGGTACCCCATGTGGGGCAGGAATATTGGTGGACGGTACGGGCTTCAGAGAGGTGGCATTCGAACAGCAAATACGTTTGGGGTTGCTAGAGCGGAGGTACAGGGTACCCATGCGAAGGCAGGCGGGGCATCTAAAGCTAAAGGGAAATGCTTTTATTGTCAGAAGGATGGTCATTGGAAACTGGACTGTTTCACGAGAAAGGCAGATGAGGGTAAGAAAGTTTTACCCAGGGCGGGGCCAGACCAAGGTGGTCTGGCATTTACTGTACTCGACAGCGGGTTGCCTGCACAACAGCTCGGAGACTGGATTGTGGATTCAGGAGCTAGTCAGCATCTATGTGCAAGTCGGAGAGCATTTCTAGAGGGAACTTATCAGGAAATTATACCACGAGGAATCGAAATTGCTGACCAGTCAAAGATGCAAGCAGTCGGTAGAGGGGATGTTAGTATAGGGCCACTCCACTTGCCCAATGTGCTTTTGGTTCCCCAGTTAGGTGCAAACATGCTATCAGTTGCCCGAATGATAGATAGCGGGTGGGATGTGCGATTCACATCAGCCATATGTACAATAGCAAAGAAGGGAATTGATTTGCAGGGAGAACGCGAAGGAAACCTCTACTACTTACGGATACCTGAAAGCAACATCCATGCCCACCTCAGACTGGCTACCAATAAACTTGAAGCAAAACCCCAGAAACTTGCAATCTGGTACCGACGGTTAGGCCACAGAAGACTCAACAAGACAGCAGTCAAATACTTATCTAGCAAAATTAGTGAGTTGGATATCGAGAGAAGCACGGATCATCAGGGAGAGAAAGACAAACGCTGTACATGTGCAGTCGGCCGCCAGCAAAAGGAGGCCTCGACCGGAACAAGGGAGAAGACCAAGGTACTACTTGAGGTAGTACACTCCGATATCTGTGGACTGATGTAGATTAGTACCCTAACTTGTGAGAAATACTTTATTACGTTTATTGATGAAAAGAGTGGGCGAATTGCGGTTACTCTTGTACATCGAAAGGATCTGAGTTCTGAGAACGGATGGTGGAGGAGAGTACAGTGGACGGTATTTTCAATTGTACCTAACGCAGTGTGGAATCTTCCACTCTGTTAGCCCGCCTTATTCTCCTAAACAGAAAGGATTAGCTGAACCAGCAAATAGGACACTGATGGAAGGGGCACGGTGAATGATTGAAGATTCGCGGCTTACGAAACCATTCTGGGGCTATGCAGTTACAACTGCGGCTCATATCCACAACGGGCTTCCATCTCGCTCGCACGATGATAAATCCTGATTGAAGCATTGGACTGGAGAGACCCCAAGTATAGGCCATCTAAGAGTGTTTGGGTCAGTTACCTTTACGCACATACCAGGAGAAACAAGGAAGAAACTAGACCCTCGGTCGAGAAAGTGTATACTTGTCGGATACGATGAAAGCTTTAGTAGGAAAGCCTACCGTGTTTATGACCCTGAACAGAAACGGACAATTAGTTCACGTGACGTTATCATTGATGAGTCGGCAATAGGAAAAGGGGGTGGGGAGACAGGAAAGGGATCGGATGAGATGGAAATTACATTACCAGAAAAGGTGGTTGGAGAAGAAGACGAGTGAGAGGAAGAATGAGGAAGAGTTCTTGAGCGGATTACTCCCCCTGCCAGTGGTGGCGAGGAATCAGACACAGAAGAGTTTGGTGGAGAAACCATCGTGGTTAGGCCAGCAAATAGTGCAGTGTCAACTATAGACAAAGCGGTTAGTGTCTCGGCATTACGACCCTCTGAATGGTAACGTAACACGGGCGAAAACTTTCCACGTGCAATGATTGCCAATATTGAAGAGCAGCAAACACTCGCAGAGGCTTTTGCCAGAGATGATGGTCCCCAGTGGTGAGAGGCTTGGGTCTCAGAGGTGGATTCACTAGCCAGAAATAATAGCTGGAGATTAGAAGTGCTGCCACCCAGCCGGCAAGCGATAGGATGCCGGTGGCTATTTAAGCGTAAAGAAGACGGGCGCTATAAGGCAAGGTTAGTGGCCAAAGGATACAGCCAGAGGGAAGGAGTCGATTATACCGAAAGATTTGCCCCGGTAGCAAAGTTTAATTCACTTCGATCACTTGTCACATTGGTATCAGAAAACCACTGGGAACACAAGGGGATGGGTGTCAAGACAGCATTTCTCAACAGCGAAGTTGAGGAAACTGTATATAGGGATATTCCGGAAGGGCTCAAGGTCAAGGAACCGGCTAGACACGCAGATCAGCGGATTGTCTGCCGGTTAGTGAAATCTATATATGGATTAAAACAATCGCCAAGAGCATGGTATGCGAAAATAAATCAGTTCTTTGTTGATCATGGATTTGAAAGGAGTGAGCAGGATCATAATGTCTACATCGATACGATCTTCAAGCTTATCCTTCTCCTATACGTTGACGATCTGGGATTACGGCAGGGAGCCTAGAAGACGTCAATTGGATTCGTAGTCTCCTGCATGAGGAATTTGAGATGACTGATCTCAGGCCACTTACCATATTTTTAGGAATTGAGATAAGACGAAATCGCCAACTCCGCAGCCTACACATCTCGCAGCAGCAATATATACAGACAATTCTCAGGAGATTTGGTATGTCTAAAGCAGCCATTATTTCAACCCCAGCGGACCAGCATGTCCACCTCACCATCTCAGGAAAAAAACCATTTACTCCAGACAGAGAGGGCCTGCGTCTGGACGGCATGGGTCCGCCCCATTTGTTCCGTACGTCCTAAACGTCAGCCTTTGCGTCGTGTGCGTCCCGAACATCGTGAAAGTCCGGGCGTCCTAGGATTGCACCTCCTGCGCGAGGTGCCTCCCAACACCCTTGTTTCCGTGCTCACCACACGGCGCACTTGTCACGGCCTGATTCCGTCCGAACACCCACCTTCAGTCTCTTCACGCCCGAGGGTCTCTCGAGTATACCTGCTAGATTCTGGGAGCCCGACGGCCTAGATTCGTCTGGTGATGCCCCATAATGCTTGCAACATCCTACCGACACTCTAGGCGGACTCCTCCCCTTGTCTGCACCGTGCCGGCGCCCTTCGCGGACTCTTACCCTCGTCCGCAACCTGCCGGTCCCACTACGCAGATGCCTACCTTCGTCCGCTTTCACCCTCTCGATTTCTAGCATAGCCTGTATATAATTTTATATATTTCATTAAGGGTGGTCTGCTACACACTCGTGGCCGAGTTGAATCCGGGTACCTTGATGGAAATTGCCATCTCACGCATCCAGCTTAAACTCGGCCGTGAGAGTAGGGTGGATTTGTGAAATATGTTGTGGATTAGACTACAGAATTGCGTATTATACACAATTCTGTAGTCTAATTCACAACATATTTCACAAATCCACCCTACTCTCACTGCCGAGTTGAATCCCGGCAGCCGGGGGGCAATTGCTGTCTTAACCGTCGGGCTTCAACTCGGCCGCGTGCGTATTATACACTATTCTGTAGCCTAATCCACAACATATTTCACATATCCGCCCTACTCTCACGGCTGAGTTGAATCCGGGCACCCGGGTGGCAATTGCTAGCTTAAGCCTCCAGCTTCAACTCCGCCGTGTGCATATTATACACAATCCAGTAGTATAGAATAATCTAATATATTTTATTAAACGTCCGCAGATCAATCCTGTGATTTACGATCCATTGGCCCTCCCTAGTGGGAATTACATGCGCCTGTCCAATCAGTGTCCCTATATCAACTATTCGCATCTCTCGACCAGTACGCCGCTTCCCGACTCGTATTAGCCCGCTTGCGAGATGGAATCTACCAGAATTGATCGGATCGAGTACGCGAAGTAGTGCTAGGCGCCGGATACCAGCGGCCTCGCTGAAGAAGTTTCTTATTTTGAAAAGGGCTAAGAGTTGCGCCATCCCCCGCCCGAAGATCTCCATAACTGTCCTTTCCGCCCGCCTGGATGCATACCCAATCATTTCTGGGACCACCGCTACGGAAAGGCATTGTTCCGGTGCTGCCGGCTTGGTGAATCTGGAAAAGGTCCGTTTCCTGAAAGTCAGCCACTGGAATTTCAAGGTGCGTAAATTGCTCTACGGGAAGTAACCCCACTTCCGTAGGGTCAGAAGACAGCGGATGGTCATCCGCTACAGTCTGCTTGGTAAAACGTAACATCTCCTCAATTATGTCCCCATAATGGATGTTGCAGGTTCTGCAGAGCACGGTCAGCGTGCTGACGTTCAAGTTCTTCATCCGGCCGTTGAGAATTCTCCGAGGGGTAGCCGCTGTCTGCCTCCTGGTGCCTTCTATTGCGACGACATTTTCTGCCTTCAAAAGAACGTCTAGTGTCTGTAGCCTTATTCCTAGGGCATGCTGGAGGCCATAGTGTCACATGAGCTGGCCGGCAGCTTCATTTTTGTTTGACCTGCGGTAGTCCTCTTTGATTTAATGCTTATGTGCTAGCTCACCGATCTCGGTGGAATACATTGATATGGATCCAAAACGTCGTACGTGGGAGGAAATGTCCCTAAGATAGTTCATTTTGATGAAGTTGAAGTGGTTTTCCCGGCGGATCAAATCGGCCGGCTGATTAACCCTCTGAAGGCTCTCTTGATCCACCTGCCGACGCCGTTTGGCCACAGAGGTATGGCGAATCTCATGAGCATGTTCATTGGCGATTAGTTCCCGTAACTCCCGATCCTGGCGGTTTGCTTCCACCAGGGTAGCTTTCGAGGTACGGAATTCAAGAAAAATGTCTTTCGTCTGGTGAAATGTCAGCAGATACCTTTCAAGGGAGGAAAGTGTATCTGGTGTATGGCTGCGATATTGGGCCATGAGGGAGAAATCAACCAGAGCACTAACACACTTCAAGGCAATCTGAAAATCGTGATGCTGAGAACTGTCCGGATTTCGCAATGCGGACGCCAGTACCGCCGAAATATACTGGCTAGGGTTGCGCATTTCCTTTCCCTGCCATTGGGTCACTTCTTGATAGGCCTTTTTTGGTACACTGAATCCCAGATAAGCGGGAATTTCTTTCCAGGCATTGTCGAATACCTGCTGCCGTTTATGCCATTTCAGGAACCCTTCTACCCATTGCATCATATGTTTGAATAGGCCGAGGTAAATGTTGTGCAAGAGGTCCGGCTTTTATACGTCGGACGGGTTCACTGGGTGCAGTCCAGTGAATATATTCCACCGTATTTTCACGCCCACCTGCCGAAAATACTCCCGGGTGCTACCAGCCTCTCCCGACTCAAGCTGCCTAGCTTTCTCTTCATATATGGGGTAGTCGCGGACCTCATATACCTCCAGCGGATTTCCATCAAGCTCGTTGCATGGAACCTCACACTTTGGGCATGACTTGCTGCCTATCCCATGCAAGGTCATATGTTCAGCATGATCTGCAATCCAGGCCGACAGGATGGGAAAACAAAGACGTGTTTTACCATCCACACAATCCACAACCATGCCTTCATGGGAAACATGGTGCAAAGGTGCGAGGACAAGATCAAAGACAGCCCGCAGAGAATCCGCATTGATTTGCCATTGGGTTTCATCAGCCCGGCTTGATTCAGCAGTGAGCTTTTGCAGTACAGGCAGCAATGCCACAAGTAGGACTGACATTTTGGCAGGGCTGGTTCTAGTCTGGGAATAGATATTGCTGATCGTGATGTAGACCGGGCAGGCTTTCTTGTTCCCCGAAAAATTGGTTAGGTGAGTCTGGTCCGACAATCCGATAATAGGTATTACAGTTGACCCGGCAGGCAGAGTATTCTACCAGGAAATGCAATAAACGGTCAGCACTAGAAACAGAGAGCACTTGCAGATGTCAGGACATATTTCATACCTGCGTATCCCACCACCAGTCCGCCGTATGCATCTCCGAGTATAATCGCTCCCCACTTGAATTGTATTCCCGCACAGGCGCGTAGACCATCTCTTATCTATACGCGACCTGGCGGATCAGGAGACGAACGCAGTCAATCACATTCCGATAATAGAAAGTTGTCGCATGCTGACCATCATCAATTGAGGCTTCTGTCGAGACCAGGTAATCACCAAACGGGTCCAGTTCGTCAAGATGTTGTCGCATAGTATACGCTGACCGGAACGATCTGGCATCCGTACCACCCAATCCGTCGGCAAAGTACGCATCAATCTGGGACTTGGCTACCTTGTTCCGGACAAACCAACTCGCTAAAAAGTATTCTGCTTCTGACGAGAAAGAGCTCCAAGGGTCATTTGTTGTGGCCAAATTGAGCACTGTATAGTTAACAACATCGCTGAGTGGTCTTCCAGCACCTGGAATAATCTCTTGGCTGGATGGGCGCCCACGAGCGGGTGGTTCGGAAGTGTCCTCCGCATCTGAATCGGCTTGCCTATCATTTTGTATCTCGTTATAGGCCCCCTGATCTTCAATCTCCAGCTCGGGATCAGATTCAGAGTCTGCGTCGTCCGGATCGACGTTTTCATGCCGTCTGAAAGCGGTCGGCCCTGGTGTGCAGTTGCCCGGACTCCGAGGGATCGAACAATATCAAGATGCATTGTTTGAAGGTGCTTTTCATATGCAGCTGTCTGTTGATAGCGTCGCCTGGAATAAGGACACTTGGTTGAGTTTGAGGTCATCGTGTTCAAGTCTTGTGTTTTTCTTTCAAGTGGTCTGACGGAGCGGACGTGTGCTGATCGGGTGAGACGGCCTGCGGCTGATTTAGTCTTTGAAGAACAAAAGCAGACTGCCTCTTTCAACAGGCGGGAGGTAACTTCAAGTTTGTTTGATAAGATGGTGAACAGGTCCGGACGTTTAAACTGTCATTCACTACTATTGACTCTGACGATCAACTTGTGAAATTGAACTTCGAGGTTGACGGGCTGCTGTTGACTCATAGTCCGGTTGTCTTCTCAATATGGAAGGTAGATGTTTAGGAAGGTCTTGGCTCAGGGTTGCGGCTCCTGTGCAGCTCCGTTGCGGCTTAAAAGCTTATCTTGAGCTTACCCACCCTTTGTGTGTGTATCACGTGACTTTTCAAGATCCCAATATTCAAGTTTGTACAGGGCACGATCCTGCGAAGCCACCATCCTCATGCGGTCTATAAAGCTCCCCCCTCCCTCCCTGATCCATCTTCTCTCCATACTCCTTTACTGAACTACAATCACATCCTTCATCAATCCGCACGTCCATGCTAATAGAACCCATTGAGATCAAGCTCAGCGCAACTTCTTACTCATCGGCGGTACCACTAGTGTATCCTCAGCTTAATTCAGCACTACCTATCTACGTTTCCCTAGCTAATAGTCTTCTCACAGCAATTTATCGTGCGCAGAACCCCTTCTATCATCTTCACACTCCTCCTATCGACCGACTCCTCTTATCGTCCGCTGACTCCTCTTATTGTCCGCAGACTTCTCTTATCATCCGCAGACACCTCTTATCGTCCGCAGACACCTCTTATCGTCCGCAGACACCTCTTATCGTCCTCAGACTGCTCCTATCGTCCGCAGAGCTCCCCAATCGTCCACACAGCTCCCCAATCGTCCGCAGAGCTCTCCAATCGTCCACAGAACTTCCCTTATGATTCGGCCGGCCGACCCTATTGACATTTCTCTATCCAGCACAAACAACTCACCCCACAAGCTAACATGGCCCCCTCAAAAGCTGGATTCACCTACAAAAAAAGCCCCGGGCCATGAAACCCATAGTGATGTTTCCCGGTGTAAGTATGTCTGCGGCTTCCTGAAACCAGGCATTGCGAATCAGGATTATAGTAGCTGGCGGAATAGTATGAAGTGTAAGATGGACCAAGATAGGATCCCAAGCTGGAGGCAGAGTACGGACGCCCAATGGGCTGCGATTCATGCACGTTCTCTAACTCTCGCACCCGTTGCTACTCCGGGCGGCGGCTGGGCGCTACTCTGGCAGACTGACACTGATCGAGGCAGAAGTTTTACAGAATGCTTCGATTCTTTGCTCAAAGACGTAGCAAAAAAACATCGGAACACTCTGGAAAGCCAACGAGAGCACAAGGTGCTCCCATTCTGGCCACTCCCATTCTGGCCAGAAATGATCGTAAGTTGTCTCAATGAGTCCGCATTTAATGTGTATACTGTATGCTAACATGTCGCCCGCAGCTTTGGCCGGCCCACGCAGCGTCCGCCTCTGGATAGAGGAGCTGTCCAGTTCGTGCCCAGATGCCCCCAACCCTCCTGGATTGGACAAGGTCCTATGGCAGACAGGGGAGCAGGTTTACTGGCTGCAGATAGCTGAGCCCACCTTCAACAACGTCCTGGAGGAGATAGACAGGGTCATAGAATGCGGATACGGATATCGGGTGCTGGTTGGTGCAACGAGAGATGGTACCCGAATGCTCCGGAACGATCCTGATGAGCCGCTGCCGCTTGGTGAAATGGTCCCACTCCTCAGTGACCGGGATGTCGGCATTTGGTGGTCAACGAATACGCTGAACGAACCAATGGATCTGCTTTCCTATGGCCATCGTCAAACAGCGGATGAAGACGAGACTGCTTCTCCCGTCAGCTTATCTTTCTCACGTCGAAATAATAGAGGTCCTTCGCCTGACAAGTCACAGAGTAGCGATGATAGCTCAGAAGACGGCATGAACCCAGAGTCAACCACGGCGGCCGCAAAGTGAGGCACTAGGTCGACCAGGACGAACTCCGTGGAAAAGACTGGAATGGTGCCGCGCAGTGGTCTGGCAGATGTCGACGAACCGGTATCTCACGACGTTTGTTTTTCTGTTGTCAGCGCCGATCCGGCCAGCGCTGCGATTCGGGCCTCATCTCCCAATTCTATGCCATCTTCTGATAAGCAATCTTCTTACCCTCCTGCTAACTTAAACCACCGTGCCTTGCGGCCTAGCCAACAAACTGGAAGGGAGACTAATATCAAGGAACTCTCTGAGCTAGCTACCTGTACAGTCAATAGCAACGGCAAGCGTGACCGAACAGCAATGGCCGATTCTGATGAGCCAAACTCTCGGGCCGACTCTGTGGAACCCCCGAGAAAGATCGTCCGCACTCTGCCCACAATTCACCCCACAATGATGGTTAAACAGGAAAGACCCCATCAGGAGGCCAACCAAAGTCCGCTACCTACTGTGAGGCTTCATCAGCAAAAATAATACCTTGCGTTCCGTGCATTCCGTGCGTCTGACGCACCTGACACCGGAACGCTAATCGCGAATCAGGACGCAATGTCGGATCGACGTTGCGTCCTGACTTTGCGTTACTTGGCGCCATCCGTCCTGACGCCATCTGGACTCGGACCCCTACGTCCTGTGCGTCCTGACTGCGTCTGGTGCTCAGCTACTCCGTCCTGACGCCGCCTCATCAAGGACCCTCCCGTCCTCACGTCGCCTGATCTTCGACTCTCCCGCCCTGACGACGTCTGATCTACGACTCTCCCGCCCTGACAACGTCTCATCTAAGACTCGCGCGCCCAGATGCCGGTTCTTTCTCACCGAACGTCAGGGCTCGTGGATCTTACGACCTCTCGTCCTGATTGTTTCTTCTCCTGCCTCCCTCGTCCAGATCCCACGATCCTGATCTCTCCCTTCCTAACGTCTAGTCTGTTCTTCCTGATCTTACCCCCTATACATGCCACGTCCTGATCCAATCGTGACTCTATCAGACATCGCCTTGTGATCTCTGACGCATCGTGAACTAAGTCTAATGCTATCCTGGTCCTACGCCTAGAGGCTCTTCCTAACGCTGTCACCATGAGTTTTACCGTATCCTGATCGCGTGTCACTAATTCTACTCTGAATCCTTGATTTTGCTTGATGTTCTCAAATTAATACTAAGCTCCTCCGGGTACCCTTCCCACATGTGAGAGCGACGACCGCATCCAAATATTTATTACAGCTATGCTACACTTTCTCAATCTCCTAACTGCACGCATCATTACTCCCACCTTGCCCCTGCTCCATATCCGACGGCTCGCTATGCACAGCAGCCTCCTCTTGCGACTCTAGATCTTCAATGCTGAGCGCGAGTTGTCGCAAAGTAGTAGGAGTCACGGTATTGTCCAAAGTTAGCCCCATGGCCACCTCCTGTGAGCCGTCCGGGGTCTGTGGATCGGAATCGAGAAAGCTCAGGAGTCGCGTTGCTGTCTGGCTGAAATCGAAAGACGAGACCGTTTCTTGTGAATCGAATTGGTTACCCGGGGGGGCCGCCAGGGCCCCGATTCCCAGGTTGCTGGGAGTTTGACTCTGAATCCGTGGAGTCGAGCGTGTGGGGGCGAGTCGGGCCGTCTGGCTGAAATCGAAAGACGTGACAGTTTCTTGTGAATCGAATTGGTTACCCGGGGGGGCCGCCAGGGCCCCAATTCCCAGGTTGCCGGGAGTTTGACTCTGAATTCGTGGAGTTGCGCGTGTGGGGGCCCGACTCGAAATCTGACTCTGTACCTCTGCAGCGACTGCAGCCCAATCGTCAGTAAACCCTTCACGGCGATCTTCCCGGACCCTATGCTCCTGCTGCATCTTGGCTTTGATGGTCTCGCGAATGTTCTTGAGAATCATAGTCTGTACCCAGTCTGGGCAAGAGGCCCACGTCTGGCGCTGGCGGCCAAAAAGATCTTCCGAGCTCAACGTCATGTTAGCATCTGAGCCGGAACGAGAGGACACCGGGTTCGGGGTCAGGCTCACCTGCTACGGCCTCCGGCTTGAAGTCGCATGTTTCAAGATGCACCCCCGTTTGCCATGCTCGCAGAGTATGGCACAGTATGGCACAGGTTAAGCAAACCATGATGCCATTGATGCGACCAAGAAAATCAGGTTCGGAAATCCCAAACATTTTCTTGCCCTTGAAGTACTTTCCCCATATTGCCTCGGGGATCTGGGGCGCGAGGAATCGATTCGTTATTTGCTGGGTCATGTTCATACGCATTAGTTGTGGCCAGGCTCACTACCTAGCGCACACTTACCTCATACCCCCTCGGGGAGCACATAAATCTATCCCTCTCAAGCAGGTAGTCCACTCTACGCGCAATCGCCGTCGGGTCTTCTGGGAGATCGTACAAATTTCCAATTCGATCCTTTACGTGGAAAACAAACTGGGATCTTACTGCAGAGTGTCTCGCGCGTATCTGTCACATTTAGTAAGCACCCCCGGCGGCGTGCGTAATGTTTAAGTATCAGCGTCGACTTACTAATTTTAAGCTTGCATCCGATGCTTCAATATTTCCTGCGTCGGATATGTCATCGAGAGCCTTCAGCCAAGATCGGTGGACCTCAGACATCAAAGTAGCAGGTGCTGGAATAGGATTAACAAACAGGGTGTACCGGAGAATGAGAGTCTTGGCCCGCGTTATTACGTCTGCCTCGGCTCCAATGGCTATATTTCGCCGTGATTTAGTACCCGGCAAGATGTGCTCATGTCGTGGCGTACTCGGATCGGCGGGAGGACTCGAGCTTCTGACTGCAGACGTAGTGGCACTGTGGGTGGCCAGCGGCGATGAATACGGTGGTACACTGGAAGATGTGAACGTCGGTGGAGTGTACGCACTACCTTGGATTATACGTCGTGGAGCAGCTGGGGTGCGCCTGACTGGCGCTGCCCCCTGCGATCCGGAGGTGGTGGAAACTCGCACAGTCGAAACACGGCTCTTTGCTTGTCGTCTTTCCGCAGTTCGTGAGCGCCGACGAGTCCCTGGTGCAGTGTCGTCATCTGGAATATCATTGTCTTCTGCGTCGGGTTCTGTGTCTGATTCAGTTTGATCAGATCTGCGCGAGTTCTGGTACTCATCGCTGCTATCATCGCTAAGACGAACTGTCTCGATTTGTGGTGGTGCGTCAGTCTCCCCCAAATGTTCAGTATACG
>Ga0307517_10002717_pt1 | contig 28230 bp, 29 predicted proteins | sample 23_EM_MG_FD_194515 | JGI IMG/M metagenome (GOLD analysis project Ga0307517, IMG submission 194515) | Populus trichocarpa ectomycorrhiza microbial communities from riparian zone in the Pacific Northwest, United States - 23_EM | ecosystem: Host-associated > Plants > Roots > Unclassified | place... | reverse complement strand
TATATGAATTTAAGGATGGAAATATCGTTGGCGGACGGCTTCAGTTTGTTTGGCTTTTTGGCATAATCGGCACATTTGTTTTGCTGCTGGCTTGCATCAATTTTATGAATCTGAGTACAGCCCAGAGCGAGAAACGTGCAAAGGAAGTAGGGATTCGTAAGGCTATTGGTTCGTTACGTCGCCAACTTATCGGTCAATTTTTTAGCGAATCTTTTATGGTTGTTATCGCTGCATTTATCCTTTCGGTACTTTTAGTATGGCTCACTTTGCCGTTTTTTAATGATGTGTCGGGCAAGCAAATGAGTATTGTATGGAATAACCCTGCGATCTGGTTGCTTTGTTTTGGATTTTGTTTATTTACAGGATTAATTTCGGGCAGCTACCCTGCAATTTATTTATCTTCATTTAGCCCGGTAAAGGTGCTGAAGGGAACTTTCCGCGTAGGGCGCCTGGCAGCCATTCCCCGTAAAGTATTAGTAGTTGTTCAATTTACAATTTCAGTTACGTTGATCATCGGTACATTAATTGTTTTCAAACAAATTCAATTTGCAAAAAACAGGCCAATAGGATATAGTAGAAACAATTTAATATCAATTCCCTATAATTCAGCCGAGATTCGGCAATACAACGCATTTCGCGAGGAACTATTAAGAACTAACGCGGTAACAGGTGTATCAGCATCTTCCAGCCCGACAACGGGCGTTTGGTCAAGTGCTGATAATTTGGACTGGAGGGGGAAAGATCCAAACCGTCAGGAAATGTTCGGCACCGTTTTAATTGATCCGGATTTTGGAAACGTCATTGGATGGAAATTAAAAGAAGGACGAAATTTTTCTAAACAATACCTCACCGACTCCGCCGGCTTTTTATTTAACGAAGCCGCTATTAAACAGATGGGCCTCACAAACCCAATAGGCGAAATGGTTAAATGGCATGGAAAAAGCTGGAAGATAATTGGTGTTGTGAAAGATATGGTGATGAGGTCCCCTTTCGATCCCATCACACCTGTAGTTTTTTTAATGAACGATAAAGAACGGTCATTCAATGTAATTAATTTGAAGGTCAATGCCAATATTCCGACAGCGGAAGCCTTAAATAAAATAGAAACAGTTTTCAAAAAATTTGCCCCGGAGGCCCCTTTCAATTACAAATTTGCCGATAATGAATATGCTCAAAAATTTGCTGCCGAAGAACGCACAGGCAAGCTGGCTTCAGTATTTGCTGGTCTTGCGATTTTCATCTCGTGCCTCGGGCTGTTTGGAATGGCTTCATTTGTGGCTGAACAACGGATAAAAGAAATAGGGGTACGCAAAGTATTGGGTGCATCGGTACTAAATCTGTGGGGCCTATTATCAAAAGATTTTGTAGTGCTTGTAGTTATTTCACTCCTTATCGCTTCGCCCGTCGCGTATTATTTTATGCACCGCTGGCTGCAAAATTACCAGTACCGCGCTGAAATTTCATGGTGGATATTTGGAATAACTACAATCGGGGCTATAATTATCACCTTGCTTACAGTAAGTTATCAAAGCATAAGGGCAGCATTGGCCAACCCCGTAAAGTGTTTGAGATCGGAGTAGTCATTTGTCAATAGTCATTAGGGTTTAGGATTTAGAAATTAGAGTTTCTCAATTATGATAAAGAACTATTTGAAAGTTGCCTGGCGGAACCTTTTTAGAAATAAGGTTCAGTCGTTTATTAATGTTGCAGGGCTTTCTGTGGGCCTGGCCTGTAGTCTTTTAATCCTGCTTTGGGTGCAGAATGAGGAAAGCATCGACGCTTTTCATTCCGACCGTTTGTATAGGGTTGTCGGCTTGCTTTACAATAACCATAAACTAAGCGGGACATATGATATGCCCGGCATATTGTCGGGCGAACTAAAAAGAGTTATCCCCGAGGTGCAGTATGCAACAAGTATGGGGTTTGGCGAAACCAGTATTTTCCGCGCAGGCGATAAAATCCTCAAAATACTAGGGAACTCCGCCGGACCCGATTTCTTCAAGATGTTCAATTTCCGGCTTCTTGAAGGTACCCCGCAAACAGCGCTGAACACGCCATCCGGCCTGGCAATATCAAGGAAAATGGCTGAAGAATTTTTCGGGAGTGCCCACAATGCCATCGGCAAAACTCTTGTCTATCAGAACAATAAAAATCTTACGGTAACGGCTGTATTTGAAAATCTGCCTAAAAACGTTTCTGAGACCTTTGAGTTCTTGACAAACTGGGAAACTTTCCTTGATAATAATCCCTGGGCCCGTAATATGGGCAACGTCGGGCCAACTGCTTACATTACACTCAGAAAAGACGCCAATGCATCATTGGTTGATAAAAAGCTAACCCATTTCTATGATCTTTATGGTCGTATTGATAGAAAAACCAATCCGTTTTATGTGGACCTGGGTATACAGCCTTATGCAGAATCTTACCTGTATAACAATACCGAGAGTGGGCGCCCTAATGGTGGCCGCATAGAATACGTACATATTTTCAGCATCATAGCAGTTTTCATCCTGCTGATCGCCTGTATCAATTTCATGAACCTCAGTACCGCACGTTCCCTCAAAAGGGCCAGGGAGGTTGGTGTGCGCAAGGCTATCGGCGCTGTGCGGTCATCACTGATCGGACAGTTTATCAGCGAGTCGTTACTAACAACCGCATTGGCGGTGGTCATATCGCTCGGCATCGTAGTATTAGCACTCCCAATATTCAACCAGATCACTCAAAAACAGATCGGTCTGCCGTTTCATCAATTCTCCTTCTGGTTACAACTCGCAGGGATAACACTTATAACCGGGTTAATATCCGGCAGTTATCCTGCATTATTTTTATCCTCATTCAACCCGGTTAAGGTATTGAAAGGGTCGCTCAAATTAGACTCAACAACCACCATATTCCGCAAAGGATTGGTGGTATTTCAATTTGTATTGTCGGTAATATTAATAACCGGTACCATTATCATATCACGGCAAATGAATTATATCCAGTCGAAAAACCTGGGTTACGATAAGGAGAATCTCATCTCAGTAACCATGGAAGGCGAGTTGGGAGCCAAATACAATATTTTCAAAGATGAATTGCTGAAAAGAACGGATATTAAATCGGTAAGCCGCATCACCACGGAACCGGCAGATATTTACGGCAGCACAGGGGCCGTTCAATGGACAGGCAAAGACACAACGAAAGTTACCATGTTCACCACAGTTGGTATAGGCTATGACTTTTTACAAACCATGCAAATAAAACTGGATGCCGGCCGTGGATTCTCAAAAGACTATTCTGCCGACACAGCCAATTATATACTGAACGAAACCGCCGTAAGGGAAACAGGCTATAAAGATCCTATAGGGCAACCTTTTTCCCTGTTCGGCAGGCGCGGGAAAATTGTGGGTGTTGTCAGCGATTTTCACTTCCACTCTATGCATACCCAGATAGGCCCGATAGTTTTTCGGTCAGCTGAAAAGGAACAAGGCCCGATATTGATCAGGACCCAGCCCGGAAAATCGAGGGAAGCTATTGCCGGCATCGAAAATTTGTGCAAAGCGCTTAATCCTGCCTTCCCGCCATCCTATTATTTTGTGGATGAGCAGTACCAGAAATTATATCAAAGCGAACAGATCGTCAATAAGTTATCCGATGCGTTTGCATTCCTGGCCATTTTTATTTCGTGCCTGGGGCTATTGGGCTTAGCCATGTTTACGGCTGAACAAAGACTCAAAGAGATAGGCATACGTAAAGTATTAGGCGCAAGTGTGCGATCATTGTTCGGTTTGTTATCGCAGGAGTTTTTGGTACTGGTAGTAATTGCCCTGCTGATTGCTACACCGGTAACCTGGTACGCCATGAACAAATGGCTGCAAAGCTTTGCTTACCGGGCGCCACTGCAATGGTGGGTGTTTGCGGTTTCGGGGGTATTGATCATGCTGATCGCGTTGGCTACGGTTAGTTTCCAGGCGATAAAGGCTGCTTTGGTTAATCCGATAAAAAGTTTGAGGAGCGAATAAAATTTGCCAAAAAGTAAATTACATTTGAACCTAAACCGAATTTATGGACGCCATCGAATTAAAGAATTTACAAGCCCCACTGAAAGAAAAATATAAAATACAACCCGACACCGCCTTAATTACCTTAAAGGCACAGGGCAACCTGGGCGAAGGAATATCCTGTAAGGTAGATACCGGGCGGGCATTGGTGGAAGCTGGCCTTCACCCTGCCACCGGTGGGGACGGCATGCTCGTTTGCTCCGGCGATATGCTTCTTGAAGCACTGGTAGCCTGCGCCGGGGTTACTTTGAGCGCTGTGGCGACTGCTATCGGGGTTGATATAAAAAGCGGTACAGTAAAAGCTGAGGGCGATCTGGATTTCCGGGGGACGCTGGGCGTATCAAAAGAAGCTTCTGTTGGTTTTAAACAGATCAGGCTCGGGTTTTATTTGGATACCGAAGCCACGGAAGAACAAATGGCCAGCCTTGCAAAACTTACCGAAAGATATTGCGTGGTGTACCAAACCATTGCAGGTGGAACACCGGTGGAGACCAGTTATAATTTGAACTAACGGATTATTTGAAATCTAACATAGTCACCAAAGCGGGATTTACGCCTCTACCTTATTATAATTATACCGCCGTTGCTTTATTTCGTGCAGAATGCTGTTAAGCCTTTGATGCAATGTGGTAATTTCATTCAATATGGAAAGGCGCATGTCGAGGGCATTAGCAGGGTTATTGGTTTCTGCTATCAGGATGTTGATCTCCTGCTTAGTATCGGTCGACTCCTTGTAAAGTTCTATTAACGACTTCATACTGTGGCACTAATTGGTGGTCAGTGAATAACAGGTATAACGCTGGAAGGTTTGCAATTCGTATGCGGGGAGAAAAATCCGCACAAATCGCCGGAAATCACCCAAAAGAGTAAGTAAAGACGGAATTATTTAAATAATTAAGCAGCCTGGCGCTCTCTGATCTGCCGTTGTATGGTGGCCAACTCTTCGCGTAGGGTGCTCACTTTTGTTATAATGTGTAAACGGGTATCTAATTCTTCATCGTACCTGTAGTGATCTAACAATAGCGTTCTAATATCTTCCTGAAGCCTTGTCGCCTGCTTCCTCAGCACTGTAATCGATTTCATAATAATTTATAACGTAATATATCTGTTAAACGGTATATAACCTGAAAGGTTTAATAAGCAAGTAAATGCATTGTAAAATTTGGGTGTTAATTGCCTGCCACCCTTTACTTTAAGCAGCAATAATAGAGCCAAAAATTGGGGCGATCTTGTTTCTTGATTCTTGACCCCGATAGTTATAAGTCCCCGGATAATGGGAATAAGTTAAATTAATTTCTTATCATAACATTTTCTTTCAGGGGTACGTATTACAACTAAGCCAACTTAGTTGACCCTTAAACGGAGCACAGCAAACCTTTTTTAGAACAATGATTGACAACGAAATCCGGTTACTGGCCGTTGAGCGATTTAAAACTTTGAATATAGACGAGGATATTGAGTTCCAGGAACTGATACATATCGCTTCTGAGACGTGCAATACACCGATCGCTATGCTTACACTGATAGACAGGGATACGCAGTGGCTAAAAGTAAGACAAGGCACCGATGTAACGGAAATACCACGCGACCACACATTTTGTACGTATACTATTCAAGAGGACGCGGTATTGGTTGTGCCGGATGCGTCGCAGGATGAACGTTTCGCCCATTATCCCACAGTAGCAAATGATCCCAATGTCCGCTTTTATGCGGGTGCTCCATTGATAACCTCCGACGGCCAAAGGGTTGGGAGTTTATGTGTGATCCATGTACAACCACAGGAGCTGACAAAACAACAGCAACTAATGCTTAAAATGCTATCCAAGCAAGCCATCAATATAATGGAGTACAGGATAAGCGTTGAATTACTTGAGAAAAACACACTTGAGGTTGAGATACAAAAAGAAATTATAAAAAAAGCAGAGATCAGGATCATCGATCAAAATAAATCCCTATTAAAGATCGCACACATGCAGGCGCACGAATTCAGGGCGCCGCTCACCACGGTTATAGGCTTGCTTGAGTTAATTAAAGATGATGATTATGATGTTTCACGTGAATACTGTGAAATGTTTAGAAACGCTGCAGAAAACCTTGACCTGAAGATACATGAAATAGTAAGTAATGTAGACCAGCTGGCTCTTTTAAATAAGACAGAGGTGCATTCGGCCTGATAAAAATATCCTACCTGACATCCTCGCCCATTCAAGTTTGGACACTTGAACAGGCGAACGAGGTTGTCTTGGGTCTTGATTCTTGTTTCCTGGCTCTACTCCGATACCGGTATCTCTACATAACTACTGTTATACCATTTTACTTTGAGCGGCTCCTTAGCATCGGCAATACTTTCATAGCTTACATCCTTGCCTGTTCCGTAATTTACCTGGCAAAAGTTATTCTTGCTCAGATTGAGCACGATCAGTAAATGGCTGCCTTTATGCAGTTGGCGACTCACTATCTTGGTCTGGTCAAATGGTATCGAAGTTATTTTGCCGGGTTGCAACAAAGTACGTTTGGTCATATCATGGGCATAACTTGCCCGCCCGAAAAAATAAGTCAGCTCGAAATATTCTCCTTTAGGCGTTACTTCATATAAAGCTACGCTGTAATCCATATCTTTTTTGTTGATGGCCGCTATGATATTCCCTGCGAAGGCGCCATTGACAATTAATGGTTTTTGTAAGGGTTCGCTCATAAAACAATACCCGTTGGTATTTATATCTTTTTGAATGATTGGGAAAGGGTAAGCATAATTGTTCATAGTGGTGCGATCGGCAAAATCAACCTCTTGTTGAAGATACCCGGTTGCAGCCGGCCTGCTGCGCGAAAGTTTAAAATAATCCCCCTTTTTAATATTGCTGAGATAAAACTTTAATGTGCTGCTATGCATTTTTTCGAAAGACGGTGCATGGCCCCACCCGTTGGCCCCCATCACTTCGTAATTAATACGATCCTTTAATAATTCAGGCTTTTTGCCATTCTTCATGATGTAGTCAAACCATTGAAAAGTGATCTCTTTGGTTTTGATAAGCGCAACAGGATCGACCTTATACCCCCGCAGGTCTGCCTCTCCGCCCCTTTGTGCACCAAAATGATCATAGGGCCCAAGTATTACATAATAATCGGCCCGGGGGTTATACTTTGCCAGTTGCCTTATATAATACAATCCAGATAGCTGCCCGTCGTCATAGTAACCGTCAAAAGCCAGCACAGGGATATTGATCTTAGCATATTCGGTTTTATAAGGCACCATGCTTTGCCAGTACGTATCGAAATCAGGATGCTGCAGCCAGCGCTGCAGCCATTTGTTGGGTGCACCATCAATGCTGTCGATCTTGCGGTAGGGAACCCCGCTCTGGTACCATTTTTCCATCATGTCTCCCCACCGCTGCCGGTTGTTATAAGTTACGGTATCCAGGTATTTATTATTGGTGACATAAAACGCCCAGCCATAATTGGCATTCAGGAATACGTTATTTTCCATCGGCAGGCCCATACCCGGTATAGCCGAAACATAGGGCACAATGGTTTTAAGCGCCGGGTGAACCTTATGTTTAAGTCCCGCCCACTGCGCAAAGCCGGAGTAACTGCCGCCATACATGCCTACTTTGCCATTGCACCAGGGCTGTTTGCTCACCCAGTCAATCACCTCGTAAACGTCTTCGGCATCATTCTCATAAGGAGCCACTTCTTCGGGACTTAAACGCTTGCCGCGCACATCGGCTACTATGCCCACATAGCCGTGATCGGCGGCATATTTCCCCTCCTGTATGCTCCGCGACGTGTTGGAGTATATGAAGAAAAATAGTGCCGCAGGTTGAGGCTGCGTTACACTGCGCAAACGCACAACCGTTGCCGAAAGGATGTGCCCCTGCCGGGTTTTGATAAGGACGCTATCGTTAATGATATACTTTTCACGGTCAGAGCTAATCTTCTCCGGCGGGATTGATTGGGCAAAAAGAGTCATCCACCAGCCTAAACAGGCCAGTAACAGCATTAATTTTTTCATGATGATTGGGTTTAAACTAAGGCGTTATCATAGCCTGTTTAGTGTTTTAAATTTTACTGATTGACGGTCTGAAACTTCAAGCAACAAACCGGTTTTTAAAGTGATATTTAATTTACCTTTTGGCAATTGATGTACCTGCTGAATATAATTCAGATTGATGATCTGCGACCGGTTGACCCTGAAAAACATTCCTTCGTCCAGGCTTTCTTCCAGTTGATTAAGGGAGCGTTTGAGGTACGTTGTTTGATCTTGAAAATATATCCTCGCATAATTGTCCATCGACTCGATCAGGAACACATCAGCCAGCTTTATAAAATGACATTTGTTGCCGTCCTTAACAAACAGCTGCCGCCCGGCAGGCGATGGGGCCGAATTAAGCTTGCTTCTAATTTTTTCTATTACTTTGGCAAAACGCTCGTCGCGCACAGGCTTTACAAGATAATCCAGTGCATTGGCCTCAAAAGCCTTCACTGCATACTGATCGAACGCGGTAACAAACACTACTTCGGGCACATGGTCAAGCATTTCCAACAAATCGAAACCTGATTTTCCGGGCATTTGGATGTCGAGAAAGATCAGCTCGGGATGATGCTTTTCTATCAGCGCTGCTGCCTCCTCCGCATTGCCGGCCTCGGCAACAATTTCCAGGTTGGGGTAATTAATAAGCGCCCGATTAAGCTCAGCCCTGGCCAGCCTTTCGTCATCTATCAGGATCACCTTTATCTTTTTCATGATGACGGAATGATCATTGTTGCTGAAACCATGTCACCGGGCAATTGGGTAAGCGAGAGCGAGGCCCTGTTATTATATTGAAGGGCCAAACGCTCATGAAGGTTTTTTAACCCCAGTCCGCTTTCGTCAGTCTTTTCTAACCGGCCGGGATTATTTACTGTTACTCTGATATTCGCTGCCTCCTTCTCCACTTTTATGCTGACACTACCACCGGTAGTGTATTTCGAAATACCATGCTTGATAGCATTTTCTGCAAGTGTTTGTATGCTCAAGGGTAGTAACTGGCAACCTTGCAGGCCTTCATCAATATCGATCATATAGATCAGCCGGTCTTCAAAGCGTATTTTCTCCAGTTCAAGGTAATCGTTTACCAAACCGATCTCGTCACTTAAAGGAATCAGCAAGGTATCCTTTTCATACAGAGAGTTCCGCAGCAGGTCTGATAACAGGTCAATCGCTCTGCGGGCTTTCTCAGGCTCAGTTGCTACCAGTGATTTGATGCTATTGAGCGAGTTGAAAAAGAAATGCGGATTTAGCTGGGCCGACAGGTTATTTAATTGCGCTTCTTTTGCAATGATGGATAAACGGGCATTTTCGCGGGTGGTATTGATCTGCAAAACAGCATAGTGATATAGATGAAATGCCAGTATCCATATTGCCATCAGCCTGATACCTGTTGCAGTAATGACCATATAATTCTGTTGGAAAGAATCAACGAGTGACTTTTCAAAATGATAACCAAAGTAAGCTCTTACATAATAATTTTTGATGACGATCAGCAACATATACACTATGCCTGTTATGATAATGGCCGGGATAATGCGCCAGGGCAATTGCGGCAGATCAAGGCGGATCCAGCCACGGGCGTGTGCAAACTGATGGTAAGCGTGCGTAACCCCTATGCCAATAACTATATCAAACACGAAAAACCCAATGCCCAGGCCCACATCGAATTTTCCCCCTATATAAGCAATAAAAGCCCAGTATGCAGCAGCCAATGTCCAGCCGATAAGCTGGCATTTCCAGTAAAGTGACCTATTTGTATCCTGTTTCAATGTATTGATCTGCCTGGTTGACAAGACAAACCAACAAAATGTATTTTACATTGGAAAGAGAAAATACAGGAGCGCAGAAATATGGGGACAAACGGGGAAGTTGCCAGCCGGCGGTTGGCTGCTGGCAGTTATTTATAAGCTTTCGGAATATCAACTAAACTTTCTTTAGTTGTATAATTATTAAAAGAGAACAAATTCATACTTTTATATCAATCAACCATAATGAATAACAATCAGGCCTCAATGCATTCTGACATAAAAGGCTTTTAGACTGGCAGGATCAATAAATTAAAACAGATCCAAAAACAACGCCGGCCTTTTAATGTCGTCGTGCAAGCAAAACACTATGAAATCCATAAGGCTCGCTGCTGTATGTATATTAATTGCTTTTGTACAATTCTCTGCCTATGCACAGTCCCTGCCGGTGGGTACCATTGCCATAGAGGATTATTACAGAAGATCGCAATTATCCGGCACTGCCGATACTAATATCTCTTTTACCATTCGTCCGCTTTTTCCGGATCACATTCATTATAACCATATATTATATTCCGACAGTAATACAGACAAGTATAAACTACTCAGTTTAAAAAGCTTATGGCAAAGCAGCGACAAAAAATTAGTAGTAAGTCTTTTGCCATTTGTGGTTCAAACCCAATTTAATTCAGATCATCCATATGGCTGGAATGATGGAGCAATAATACCGGCAAAAGGGTTGCAAACGCTTATAAGCCCGGGTATTTTTGTTCGTTACGGTCTGCTAACTGTTCAATTAAAACCGGAATTTGTAGCGGCTCAGAATTCCGAGTTTGAGACTTTTAATAAAAATTCATCTGCTGTCGCCTTTGTCCGTTATTATAATATTTATAATAACATTGATTTGCCGGCCAGGTTCGGCACAGGCACTTATACCAGGGCTTATTGGGGGCAATCCAGCATACGTTTAAATTACAAAGCCTTATCTTTTGGTTTATCCACCGAGAACTTATGGTGGGGACCGGGAATCCAGAACTCCTTACTAATGAGCAATACCGCGCCGGGTTTTCCTCATCTCACGCTAAATACCCTGCATCCTGTGCAAACAGCCATTGGTTCTTTTGAAGGGCAGGTTATTGCCGGTAACCTGAGTAATTCAGGCTATCCCCCTTTGGAACCGGCGGGCTATATTTATCGGGGCACCAATTTGTATCTTACAAAACCAAATAACTGGAGGTATTTAAACGGGATAATTTTAACCTGGCAACCCAAATGGATACCGGGCTTATTCCTGGGATTTGACCATAGCTCTGAATACTATGTAAAAGATCTGAATGTTTTTAATGATTACCTCCCATTATTTTCCTCTAACGTTTCTGATGGCAAATCTATCCGGCTAACGTCGTTATTTATGCGTTGGCTTTGGACGCAGGAACATGCTGAAATATATTTTGAATGGGGCCAATATAACAACACCGAGGACCATTTGCAGGAAGCATTAGCACCTAATAATCAACGTGCGTATACTTTTGGCATCAGGAAGCTTTTACCATTTGGCGCATCAAAAGATGGAAATATCCTGTTGGGTATAGAAGTTACCCAGCTCCAGGAAAACTCCATTACGAATATTATGACCGGCAAAGAATGGTATGTAAACCGCTATATCAGGCAGGGCTATACCAACCAGGGGCAGGAGCTGGGGGCGGGCATTGGCGCCGGGGGTAATTTGCAATCGATAAATATTAGCTGGGTAAAGGGGTTGAAGAAATTAGGGCTGCAATTTGAACGATATGCCCATAATAACGACCTGTATTATTTTACCTACACAAGTACCCATGATTACAGGAGGCATTGGGTTGATCTGAGTATTGCGGCGATCGGCGAATTGAACTATAAAAACTTAATTTTTAATGCTAAAATTCAAGCCATTAAATCTATAAATTATCAATGGTATGTGCCAACAGATCCTCAAAATCCAGGCATTCCACTGACAGTTAATGGGGTTAATGCATTCAATTTACAAGCACAGGCGGGTGTTACTTATCTATTTTAAAATGCTTTAGTTTAATGAAAAAAATATTTTTCATATTAAATATAACAGGCATATTCATATTTGTCTTTCCTTATGCAATAAGGGCGCAATCTCTGCCTGTAACTTCGCATGTTTTGAATGATTATTACAGGATGATGCAGTTGACAGGGAAAACCGATTCAAATGTATCTTTCACCGTTCGCCCTATCCTGTCCACATCAACCCTGAAAGCCACTGATGTGTTTGACCCGGATAGTTCATTAAAACGTGATCACTGGATAGAAGCACCACCGGTTTCATTTAGTAATGGTCGCGGGAAATTGAAGATATTGCCCTTAACATGGGAACAACAATTTAACTCCGATCACCCGTATGGATGGAATGACGGGCCCATGATACCGGCCAAAGGCTATCAAACCATGGTCAGCGGCGGTTTTTATGCTGAGTACGGGCGGCTGAGTATACAGCTTCAACCTGAGTTTGTTTATGCGGCCAATCCCGCATTTAATGGGTTTGCTTATGGTCATTCAAGCGTAGAACTGGCTCAGTATTATTCCTATCATAACTTAATAGACAACCCTGAACGCTTTGGAAATGGCCCCTACAGCAAAGCATTCTGGGGGCAAAGCAGTATAAGGTTAAGGCTCGGTTCCTTTTCTATCGGTTTATCAAATGAAAATTTATGGTGGGGGCCGGGAATCAGGAATTCGTTGATATTAAGTGATAATGCGCCCGGATTTAAACATCTTACTATAAACACCATCCGGCCTGTGAAAACTGTTATCGGCTATTTTGAAGGACAAATAATAGCGGGCCGGCTGGAGGGTTCCGGATATCCGCCCCTCGCCGTTACTCAATTACCAGACGGAGAAAATCTGTTTGCTCCCAAAGATCCTCATTGGCGCTATTTTACCGGGTTTAATATAAATTATCATCCCAAATGGATCCCCGGATTAACGCTCGGCCTGACCAGGACATTTGATGCCTATCATCAATATGTTAAAGGGATTAATGGGTATTTTCCTTTCTTTTTCCCTTATTCCAAACAAGCCACCGCAGGAGCAAACGGGGACCCCTTTCCGAGGGACCAGTATACTTCGATGTATGCCAGGTGGCTGTTCCCCAGGGCCCAGGCAGAAATTTATTTTGAATACGGCTTAAATGATAACTCATTCAACCTGCGCGATTTTATAGGTTCCCCTGATCATTCAAGAGCTTATATATTTGGTTTGCGGAAGATGCTTCCTATAAATGGCCGGGCCGACCAACATATTTTATTCAGCGGAGAGATCACACAGCTTTCGCAGTCGCCGGACTGGATTGTACGAAATTCCAACGGATGGTATATTCATAGCGAGGTGACAGACGGGCAGACCAATGAAGGGCAGGTACTCGGCGCGGGGACGGGTTCGGGCGGGAATCTTCAATCCGTGGAAATAAGCTGGGTATCGGGGTTAAAAAAGCTGGGAATATTGATGGAACGATATGAACATGATGTTGATTTTTACCAGGATTATTTTCCGGATATAAACGGCAACAGCAGGAGATGGGTAGATTTTGCTTTTGGGTTACAGGGCAACTGGAACTATAAAAATTTAATATTTAATGCCCGGTTAGAAACTATAAAATCCTTCAATTACGAATGGGTATTGAAAGATTATGCACCCAGCCAATACTATACGCCCCATAATACAGTATACAATTTGCATGCTGAACTGGGCGCGACCTTCAGATTTTAGCGCCGGGCAAAGCGAAGCCACCTTCCGGTTGCGGGCAACCGAAAGAAAGCAGGCAAACGTATGTTTGTGATCAAATTAAGCGGATACGGAGTCTTTCTCCCGCATTTGTTTTTGAAGGGCCGAAAGCTTATCCCGTAACCTGGATATGGCGCTTATGACGTTCAACTGTTTTACTAAAACATTATCGTAGCTGTACACCTGCGTGAGTAGCATCCTGATCTGAGATTGGATGCGTGTTGACTCATTCCTTAACACTGATAACCTTTTCATGATGTCTACAGGCCCCATTTGAATAGCCTGGTAACTATTTAAACGGAGCGGCTACAGAAAAGTTACATAACAGGCTGACAATCAAACCACCTGACTAATTTAGCTAAAGACACTTCCTGGGTTCCATCTACCCGAGGCTGACTGACTTAAATTTTGACAGGTAATCAATGCTCTGTTTTAAAGCATCAAATATATCAATAGCCGATTTATCCAACTCTATTACCATCCATTGAACATTTTCTGAACAGGCATTTACTATAGCGGGAATATTTAATGTTCCTTTCCCGACGGGCGTCATGGGGTCGGGATTGTCACTGATCAATTTTTGATTGAACTCAGCAGGGCCATCTTTCATATGTATGAACCGTATCCTGTTTTTAAGTTTTTTAAGAATGGTAGCCGGGTCCTGTCCCGCCACCTTCACCCAATAGATATCGGTTTCAAAAAAGATGTCCTCATCTAATTCTTCATTCAATATTTCATAAACCAGTTTGCCACCCACATGGTTCCTATATTCCCACCAATGATTATGCAAGCCAAAGTACAGGCCATTGTCTTTGGCTAATTTATTGCTTTCCTTATAAATTTTAACCAGTTCCTTAGTGCCTTCTAAAGAACTGTAACGTTTATCCTCGGGCCAGCCGTGCCAGATGATGTTTTTGCAATTATAGGCTTTAGCAGTATTGACCAGGCTTGCTATATTGCCTTTAGTCGGGATGTCTATGTGACAGGATGATATGCTAAGGTCATACTCCTTCAATGCATCCGCAGCGGTTTGAACGCTGATATTTTTGGGCCAGAAAGCAGTTTCCACATTTTTAAACCCGATATCGGCCAGGCGCTTTAAACTTCCTTTGAGGTCTTTTTCAATTGCTTCCCGGATACTATAAAGCTGCACAGCTAAACGATGTTTGCCTGTTTCCACAGGCCGTTTCAAAAAATCAGGTGCGGCGATGGCCATTAGTCCCATACCTGATAATTGGATGAATTCTCTTCGGTTGGTCATATCGATTGGTTTTAAACGGTCTTCTTTTTTAGTTCTTCCACGGCATGGTTCACTGCCCTTGCGGTAATGGCCATAAATGTGATCGATGGGTTTTGTACGCCGGTTGAGGTCATACAGGCGCCGTCAGTTACAAATACATTTTGGCAATGATGTAATGCGTTCCATTTATTCAGCATGGATGTTTTGGGGTCGTTGCCCATTCTTACGCCGCCTACTTCGTGTATATCAAGCCCTGGGGCCTGTTTGGTGTCAACGGTTTGGATGTTTTTACATCCGGCTGCTTCCAGCATTTCGGTTCCTGTTTTAAAAAAGTCCTTTAACAGCTTTTCGTCGTTGTCGTCATAATCCACAGAGGTGATCAGCAGCGGGATACCCCATTTATCCTTTTTATCTGTACTCAGCCTGACATGGTTTGTTTCCTTCGGGATGGTTTCACCCTGCATCGACATATTCACGTGCCATCCGCCTGGTTCACCGAGCGCATCTTTAAAATCCGCACCGATCCCCTCTGCAACTGCCCGTGGACGCGATGCATCAAAGAATACCATGTACCCCCGCAGAAAATCGGTTTCCTGTTTCTTAATGTTCCTGAAATTCGGGATCATGGGTTGCGTAGGCCGGCGCCCGTAATGATATTTATCCAACGGACCGTCAAAATCGGCAAATATATTCCCCCGGTAATTTTGAAATGCAACGTATTTACCCAATATCCCGTTATCATTTCCCAATCCGTTCGGAAACCTTGAAGAAGTGGAATTCAACAAGATCAGATTGGTATTCAGACATGCAGCGTTGATAAAAATGATATCCGCATAAAACTCATGTTCCTGCATTGTTTCTGCATCTATAACCTTAACACCCGTGGCTTTTCCCAATTTCTCATCATAAATTACGGAGTGCACCACGGAGTGGGGCCTCAGTGTTAGGTTACCCGTTTTCATTGCCCAGGGAATGGTGGATGAATTAGAGCTAAAATATCCGCCAAAAGGGCAGCCTCTTTCGCACTGATTGCGGGCCTGGCATTGCCCGCGGCCCTGGGCCAGGTGGATAGGTTCGGGTTTGGTTAAATGGGCGCATCTGCCCTGTATCACATGTCGCTCCGGAAATTTGGCCATAATGCGGAAGGCGATATCTTTTTCGGCACAGGTCATATCCCAGGGAGGGAGAAACTCTCCGTCGGGTAGTATATCCAGGCCGTCGTGGTTGCCGCTGATGCCGACAAACTTTTCAACATACGAATACCAGGGCGCAAGATCATTGTACCTGATGGGCCAATCCACGGCGTAACCATCCCGGGCCGGACCTTCAAAGTCGTGGGCGCTCCAGCGTTGTGTTTGCCGCCACCAGAGCAGCGATTTCCCCCCGACCTGGTAACCGCGTATCCAGTCGAACGGTTTTTCCTGTATGTAAGGATGCTCGGTATCCTTCACAAAAAAATGCTGGGTCGATTCATCAAACGCATAACAACGGGAAACAACAGGATTATCTTTAGTGACCGATAAGGGCATTTTCAAATGATGGCGGAACTCCCATGGCCCCTTCATTGCTGTCGGGTAATCCTTCAGGTGTATCACATTTCTCCCCCGTTCCAACACCAGTGTTTTCAAACCTTTTTCGCAAAGTTCTTTAGCCGCCCAGCCGCCGCTTATACCCGAACCTACTACGATAGCATCATACGTATTTTTTCCCTTTGCCTTTACATTGATGTTGGGCACATCTGGTGAATGCTCTGTTGTCATAAAGAAATATAATTGGTTGTATCAAATATATCATATTTTACTAATGTGGTGAATTGTGAATGGGGTTGTGATGGGGATCAACGTGGAATTGACCTGCAAAATAGCGCAGGGTCTCCGTTGGGAGACCCTGCGGGGACAGCAAGCGGAAGTTCTCCTATTCTATTTATTGATATATGCGATTTTCCCTTTGGATGTGCTTTACCTGTTTTACAGGTTTTTTGTAGGTAAAAAGCCACCATAAGTTAAACCTGAGGCAGAAGTTGTAAAAGAATATCGGCAATATAATACCCGAAACCCATACCAGTATAATGAGCGCGGGGGTATAACTAATGTTTAAAAAGTTCTGGAAAAATATCCGGGCCAATGCCATTACAATAATTTGCATACAATAAATGAAAAGTGAATGGTAGCCCACAATACGTATCCAGGTAAAGAGCTTATGCTTTTGAAGTAAAAACGAAAAACTGACCGATGTGGCACAGCCAACCAATGCTTCGTACAAGAAGAAAAACGGCATTTTCTGTTCAACAAAACGGTTACCATAAACGCTTGGCTTCAGGTTGATTTGGGTAAAAAAGTACTGGATGATTACAAATGCTATCAGCAACGGAAAAAATAATTTCCATGTGGAGAGGCGCTGAATGTTCCTTTCATCAAGCATTACATTTGAGATCAGGTCGCCGAGAGCAAAGAATATGTAGTATTCAAAAACATCCGTTAAAAAGCCGGCATATATATCATTCATATTCAAATAAGCAGACTGTGCAAATAATATAAGGCCCAATATGACTTGTATATAAGGCTTTAGTTTGAATATTGCTTTTAAAATGGCGTAGATAACCCCAATACAAAACAAGGCATTGAGATACCAGAAATGTCCTGTTTCGCGTGGACTGGTGATCAGTTTGAGGTATTTCATAGGGCTGACATCCTCATGAGTAGAAAAAGGTGTAAGCCTTGCGGATATGATCTGAAACGTGATCTCTATAAACCCCCAAACCAGCAGGGGAAACAATATATTGTTCGTGCGGTCGCCGACATACTTATTAAGCCCCTTTTTTCTCAGGCTCCGGCCAACAAGCAGCCCTGAAATGATAAAGAATAATGGCATCCGGAAACCATAAAAGAATGTTCCGAAATAACTGAACAGGGGATAGGCGTTCATGTCCGTTGCGTGGCCCTCCAGTGCCGAAAGGCAATGGCTATAGCCAACAAGCATAATACTGATGCCTTTATCGTAATCTATCCAAAGCGATCTTTTTTCGTTTAATATAAACCTTGTATTGAAAAAATCCATATCCGGTATTTGATAGATGGTAAAAGAAATTAATCCAGCATCCGTCCCTAGCCGGGAGGCGAAGATTATTAACGCACTAAAATTTTTAAGATTTAATACCGGGCAACAGGATGCTGTATTGCTGATCAGAAAACAACCAGGATTTAAACTAATCAGTTTAATCTGAAAATCCGTTTTTTTACCCAAAGGGCCTTTTTAAAACGACATTGATCCGATGCTCAGGTATTAAAGTTTACGGGAACAGAAATTCCCTGCCGCAATGGGGAGCGACATATACCTGATTCAGATTTGAAGAGAGCGTTGTGTGATTGAGATAAGTTTGCCTGATTTTGCGGGAGGCGCATGGCAATCGGGCAAATAAGACTTATAAGTGATGTATCCTGGTAAATAAAGAGAAGGGCTGAATTGAGGATAAACCAGTACGAGGGTACAAAAATCGTGAGAATTGTGGGCCGGCCTTATGTTCTCTTTAATGATGAAGTTATCATGCTTCTTGCAACAGTCACAATCTTTATCCCCTTTACATTTATCATCACGCCCGGCGGCCGCATTTTTTGCGGTGCGGTTGCCTGATTTTTCAACCAAATTTTCAACGGCACAATGTACAATACAGACAAACATACCCGTTGTAAGCAACAGGTAAAAAGCTGTCAGACATAGAATTGCCGCCCTTTTCATCTATACAAATCTATTTAATTTATTATAATATCAGTAGCTTAAAAATGAAAAGAAAAATATATTTTTCACCCGTTCAGGCGTCTTTCGCTTCACTTAATCACTCCTCTATATCATCCAATTGAAATAAAATCTCGACAGTAGTATTAAAAACTTTCGCCATCCGCAGAGCAAGTAAAGTAGATGGGATGAATTTCCCGGTTTCGATAGAATTTAGACCCTGTCTTGATATCCCGATGTGTTTTGCAAGGTCGGCCTGTGTCCAGTTCTTTTTTGCCCGTTCAACCTTTATGGTGTTTTTCATACGCCGTATTTTCTCTTCGAAATTAACCAACCAACAAAATAAAACAGCCAGCAATAGCAAACCAGGTATGCATAGCCAAACCAGAGGGGGTTTGATATATCACACAGGCTTAGCAAAAACAAGCTCATCAGCAACATTGCTATCAATGAAAAACCGATTACAACGGCTTCAAATTGCACCCGTTGCTTCACCTCGTCCATTGCCGAAAAGGCTTTGATGTATTTAAAAATAAAAATGGAGAAAGTAATAATGGGCACTACAGCAATAATTACCGAAACAGGCTGCCCAAATACACGATGCTTTAACAGCCATGCTGCCGGCAAATAGGTGGCTCCGTGGATGAGGGCGAAGATAATAGACTGTTGGTTCAGGGTTGTTTTAGATTGTTCCATGATCTTAAATTGTTTAATTACTTGTAAAGATAAGTAAACATTTCTTTTTGTCAAGTATTATTGACAAAAAGTCTACAATAGTGGCTATTTATAGCATGAATTTTTCTCAACTATATATTAAATTTGGGAGACCGTATTCTTAAAGAGGGTATAAATAATTGATTTAGCGGCATTTTAAAAAGACGGTAACAAACCATAGACAACCATAAAAAATAAAACCTATGAGAAAAATAATTTCATTTATGCATATATCGCTTGACGGTTTTGTAGCAGGGCCGAACGGAGAAATGGACTGGATTAAAGTTGATGAAGAAATTTTTGATCATGTCGGTAAGCGGATAAACGAAGGCGACACGGCATTATATGGACGGGTAACTTACCAGATGATGGAAAGTCACTGGCCTACCGCAGGAGACGAGCCGGACGCGAGCAAGCACGACATTGAACATTCAAAGTGGTATAGCAAAGTTCACAAAGTTGTTTTATCGCAAACAATGAAAGACGCGGGTTTGACCAACACAACAATTATCAGCGACAACCTTTCGGACAGAATAAACGAAATAAAACAACAACCAGGTAAAGACATCCTGCTTTTTGGCAGCCCGACAGCAACACATTCACTTATTCAGCTGAACTTAATTGACGGCTATTGGCTATTTGTTAATCCAATTATTCTTGGACGCGGCGTTCCATTATTTGCAGACATCAAAGACAAAATAAAACTGAACCTATTGACTACCCGGCAATTTACCTCTGGGGTAACTGAACTGAATTACACAGTGGACAGACCATAACAACGAACCGCGCCAGGTTGGGGACGGAAAAAACGTTTTGTGAATAAAGGCAATATTTTAATATTTTCGTAATCACACTCAGATTGAACACTTTACCAATTAAATCAATTCATTATGAAATTAAAACTGATTGTATTGTTTTTCCTTTTATCTGCTTGTTTAACTGCGTTTAGTCAGGAGAAGCAGAACATACCTGTTGTTGAAAAAGGCTTAATTAAAGTATCCGTCATGTACCCTTACGCCGAAGGTAAAACCTTTAATATGGAGTATTATGAAAGTAAGCACATTCCAATGGTAGCAGCGTTTTTAGGATCAAATTTGATTAAATACACCATTGAAAAAGGGCTTTCCAACGGTATTCCTAACCAACCACTGCCTTTTATGGCTATTGGCACATTTTATGTAAAAAGCCTGGGCGACTATCAAGCGGCTATCGGGCCGCATAGAGACGCCATTCGTGCGGATTTTTCCAACTATACCAATATCAGTCCTGTCATTTTGGTGAGTGAGGTGGTAAAGTAAATATTATATCTTCAAAAATGGCAGCCAACTCACCGGTTGACACATTTTCAACACCAAATACGCGATCTTGTATTTTGTGTTGAATAGGTGTGTTCCGTCCGTCCGTTACCTTGTAACTATGTAAGGCGGACAGCCGGAAGCGGGGACGCTTGCGGGAGCGGGGTAAAATAAGGCGAACACCCTCTCCGTGCGTCTTTGCGAGGAACGAAGCAATCTCTACATAGGACATTCAATGGAGAATAATTTTTTTGCTGAACGTTCATTGACAAGCCTCGTGCTCCATGATCTGCACAGTTCGGAGATTGCTTCGTTCCTCGCAAAGACGCGCGGTGGTGGCTTTGTTCCGTCCGTTACCTTGTAACAGGTAGGGCGAACGGCCACAAGCGGGGAAGCATGGGAGCGGGGGCACGACTTGATTTGTTTACTGACTATGTATATTATCATGACAATCTTTGCAGACCGAGACGAGCCAATCAATGGGTTCTCTGCCAATATTATATTTGGCGTATTTGGTATGATGGACTTGAGTAGCGCGTCTGCCACAATAAACACAGCGCCAGTTATCCCGCCTGAGCACTAAATAACGCTTTCGCTTCCATTCATCGGATTGAAGATAGTCCCTGTAATAATCGCGGCGACGTTTACGTCCTCTTTCAAATAGCCATTGTTTAAAGGCAAAAAGGGCCAGCAGTGCAACGATCAGTACGATTCCAGCACCCATTGTAATAATGTTTTATGAAAATTACGCTATTAAGGTGCCTTTTACAACCCGTGTTTTCACGGTATTTTCCGTCCGCCCCGTTACCTTGTAACTATGCAAGGCGGACACACCTGGCTATCGAAGCACACGCGGCACGCGTGCGCCAGCATGGGGAGTGTTTAATATTTCTATTATATTTGATTATGCGCTTTTCTCAAAGAATAGGAAAAACACCGGTAAGAACTGCCTTGCAGATTGATACGATTGATGATGCCCTAAAGAATCGGCTTTGGAGTATCATATTAACAGACTTCATTGGACATTTGGATAGTTACTCTAGATTTGGCGGAGATAGTGAACTTGATCAAATATGCAAATACTTATGGACTGAATTCTTCTCAAATAGAATTGACCAAATTCCTTCATATAATAATGGATCTATCCAGGCGCAAGGGGTAATACATTATATTGAAAAGTGGTATTTTAAAGCAGAATGGTTTGGGGTTTATGATTTAATCGAAACTATTAGCAAACTTGATGTTCAATATATTGGAATTTTTATTGATGCCTGCAATACGGCACTCGAAAAAGAAATGTCTAATTATCGAATTATTGATTCAACTATAGTTCAAATAACATCAGAACAAGAAATAATTGCGATAGAGGAGGCATTAAGTGACAATGATGAATTTAAATCGGTACAAACTCATCTTAAAACAGCTTTAGACCTTTTAGCTAATCGAGCATCGCCAGATTTCAGAAATTCAATAAAAGAATCTATTTCCGCCTTAGAAGCACTATGCAAAATTTTGATTAGTGACGATAAGGCAACATTGGGAAAAGCCTTGGCCACGTTAGAAACTAAATATGGGCTTCACCCTTCTCTTAAAGAATCATTTAGCAAATTATATGGTTATTCCAGTGATGCTGGCGGTATAAGGCACGCGATGCTCGAAAGTAGTATTAGTGTAGATTTTGACGATGCAAAATTTATGCTTGTTCTTTGCGCATCGTTTATAAACTATTTGAGGGCAAAATTTAAAGTATAATGTTAACCCGCCTGTTCAAGCGTCTTTCGCTTGAACACAAATAATTTAAGCGTCCACGCTTAAGAATTAACGTCAGCGTGGACGCGCAGAAAGCAGCTATTGTTCAAGTGTGGACAATTGAACAGGCGAAAGGCAGAACTAGATTATGAAGATTTTTGCATTCTGCTTTACCGATTGTATATTAGCCTTACCTAACACCATTTTAATGAAACAGGCATTGGCCTATACTTTGAAAGTTTGGCTCACCACTGTAATTTTGGCGCCAGTTGGAGTGGTATTCCTGCAAAGAAACCCTCCCCGCCCATTTATAAACTATCTGAGAGAGTACCTATGGACAATTCTTGGCGACCTGGTACTCTTTGTCCCATCAATTATTGTGTACCTCCTGGTGACTGTTATAGTTAACAAGAGGAACATCAGAATAGCACTGCAAAAGCTTGTAATACTTGGCCAGGCGGTGGTTTTATTTGTATCCGCCTGGTGGTTGGTTTTTGATTTTACTATGCAGACTAACGTCTTTCAAGACCCTCAAGAGATGGCGATTGTAACTGTGTACTTAGCTGTGATCGGCTTCAGCACATGCTTCTACAATTTAGAGTCTGTCAAAACTGTACCTTCAATCCAATCTCAGGTATGAAGCAAGCGCTCATCTATAGCATAAAGGTATGGTTGACTACAGTTGTCCTGGGTATGCGCATTGCAGTACTAATAAAGATATGTTTGGATACCGACCACTTGATATATGATTTCGAAGACTTTTTCGGGTCAGCAATATATGATATACCGATAGGGCTAATAGCTTGTGCCCCTTCATGGATCCTGTTTTCCTTATCCGTTTTGGTGATTAATAAGCCAAAGCGATCAGTGATGGTAAAGAAATTGTGGTTGACTCTTGCAGCGTTCATTTTGGGAATCCTGCCATTCGCTATAGTCTTTTGGGGTCAACTTACACATCCCAACTATTGGCCGGATATGGCTCCCGAAGTATTTGGCTATATATCGGTAACGATAGCAAGCTTATGGTTCTATAAGCTTAAGCCTGCCGATCCCATAACCGATACCACCTCTGCTTTATGAAACAAGCGTTGATTTTTGCGTTGAAGGTCTGGCTGACAGGTATGTGTCTTGCCTTCATAGGAATGTGGGAGACTCATCTCTATAGCGGATTAGCGCGTGAAGATCATTACTATGTTGCGGTTTTTTTGTTAACAGTTATAAAGCTCGGTATATTTTCACCGGCATATGCTATTCCTTTTTTCCTGAGTGTTTGGGTTTTGCTAACAATGCATTGGAGTACGGTAACTCTAAAGTCTGTCCTTTCAGTTCTGACGTTTGGCTTAGGTTGGTTGCCGTTCATGGTTTTTGCCATACTTACTGAAAGGACCGAGCCTTTCTCTTACGAAGTCAAGCGTTCGATCATAGTCTATATCTTACTGAACTGCGCCTGCATCTGGTTCTATAAGCTTGAAAGGCAAACTAAACATGACAGAATAATTTCCTCAGACTCGGATCAAGGTTTAGGTTAAATACAAATCATACGTCAAAGAACAATTCAAGTCATTTTCACAAATAACATCGAACTATCAAATTTACCCAATAGCGCCGGGTAATGTGGTGACGTGACAGCGTTTTGGCGGGGACGGCATATTGCGTAACTATCCATGCCACATGGAATACTAATTTATTTATCAAAATAGCAAAAGCAGTGAAAGAAAAAAAGGTGTTTTAACGGTACCAAATTGGGTGATAGCACGGTTGTAACTATTTGATAATGAATGTATTTTAATTTAAAAAAAGAAAACATGAAAAAATCACCCCTACTCCTAATTGTAACACTTATTTTAACACTAGGTATTGATTTAAGTGTGTCAGCTCAAGAAAAAGTTAGTATAGTTGCATCAGTACCATTAACGGTTAATCCAGTGACTATAAGTAAAGACAAGGCAGTGGCCGTCTCAGAAGATTACACAAAAGAAACCTTAGACTACGAAACGGTTTCATTTGCTTTCCAACCAAATGAAAATATAGTACCAGCAGATGCTAAAGGATCGACTGTTGAACCAAAGATAAAAAACATACTCGATGACGAGGGGAAAAGAGGGTTTCAATTTGTTAGTTATTTAATGTATCCAAGTAATCTTACGACGGGAACCAAGGTAATTATGATTTTTGTGAAGAAACAAGCGAAATAATTCATCTAAGCATCCGCAAGTATCCCAGCTTGCGGGTGTTCCACCTTACCCTGTTACAAAATAAACAATGGAACAATCCCGCCTGTTCAAGCGTCTTTCGCTTGAACACAAATAATTTAAGCGTCCATGCTTAAGAATTAATGTCAGCGTGGACACTGAAAATAGCTATTGTTCAAATGTGGGTACTTTAACAAGCGAAGAAATATTTTCTAGGAATAGACTTGCTTCCGGCGGGTTTTCCTGGCGATCAGCCGCACGATAAAATAGAGTAAAACAAGTCCAATAATGGTAACTATTAATGGGTACCAGGAAGGCAGCCCGGTCATTGTCCCCTGCCAGCCGATGAAATCCCATTTTCCATCACGAAAAACCCAGGTCTCTGTGTAAAACACCTGGGCAACTAAAATGGATTTGACATAGAATTTGGCACCCCGGTTATAATGGAAAGGTTACCGTAATTCCTGATCCGTTTATCGGACAAGGTGGCCGTGGAGCCCTTAAATTTGCCAAACAGCCGCATCGTTTCATTTTTATCCTGTAGCGTGCCATCAGCGTTGATCGTAATGTAATCCGCACCGAACATTTTTTCGGCAGCGGCCTTATCTCCGATCGAAATGACCTTAAACATCTCCGCTTCTTTTCCGGTCAGCACGTTTTTTAGTGAATCGGAAGGCTCGGAGCCCTGTCCGGATGTGTTTTGCAGAAACATTAAACAAAAAAAGACAGGCATAAAAAAAGTTCTTGTGATAAAAAGGGCTTGCTTGCACATTGGTTTATTGTGATTTTGCGGACTGGTTAACGGGCCGAAAATAAAGATAGCGATAATTTACTGCTATTTTCATCACCCACCCTCTTGCTAACGCATGCCACGTGTGTTAAATATGAATCATACGTCAAAGAACAATTCAAGCTGTTTTCACAAACAACAAATAAAATCAAATTTACCCAATAGCGCCGGATAATGTGGTGACAGTGTTTTGACACCATTTTGGTGGATAAGTGGATAACTTTATAGTTAAAAAATGCAACAATTTGCGTGAAAGTTTGTATATTAGGTAGTTATCTTTTGATACTTACCTTACATTATCAACCTAATATTAAGAGTGAATGTTGAGACCTGGCTAGGATGGCTAACCGGGTTAGTAAGCATTATAGTTAAATTAATTAGGGAATAGCCGGGCGCGAGGCCTGGCTATTTTCATTTTAGGGCGCTGCGTAACATGCCCCAAACCACGTCTCATTTATTTTCCCGCCGAAGTTTAACCCTGAAATTCTTTTATCGTTTTTTGAACCGCTTTTATTCCGCTTCCGGTATTATTTTGCCTGCTTCGGTCTGTATTTGCTTTCCTGGTATCTACAGAAGGGGCATTTTTGCAGCTTACACATACCGGGCTTCTTTGACCGGAATACAGGTAAAAGCTAAAATCTTCTTATGATTGAGATTTTTAAAACGAATGTTAAAAGTACAATGCAGGCTGAGGCCTTCCTCGCCCTGCTGCACCGTCAATTGCCTTCCGCCGAGATCAACTTCGACCTTGAAGATTGCGACAACATTTTAAGGGTTAAAGACGAAAAATTTTGCTCATTAAACATAATTAAAATACTGGAAGACAATGGTTTTGAATGTGAGGTATTGGAATAAGAAAAAGGTATTGTTCACAAAACTACTGGAAATGGCAGGCATCAAAAATGCAAATTGCTGATTATCAGGCGTTAACAAGTTTTAACGAGTGTTCATGCGGTGTGAACGTGAACGGTAAATAAAATGAAACAGACTCCAACCAACTGTTAATCAATGTGTTTTATAAAAATGTAAATTATTTTTTGAGTAATTGAACAGACATCCTATATTTGCAGTCCCAAAACAAAGGGAGTTTAGCTCAGCTGGTTCAGAGCATCTGCCTTACAAGCAGAGGGTCACTGGTTCGAACCCAGTAACTCCCACAAAAGCCTAACAGAAATGTTAGGCTTTTTTTGTTTAATTTCAATTGATGTATTTTGTTTATATACTTTATTCTCCAACAAAGGGGAAATATTATGTTGGTTCCTGTGAAGATGTACAAAAAAGATTGATAAAGCATAATACTAATCACTCAGGCTTTACTGGCGGGGTGTTGGATTGGGAAATAAAATGGATTGAAGAACATGCCACAAAATTCGACGCGCTTAAACGTGAAAAGCAAATTAAAAATTGGAAAAGCCGCAAAATGATTGAGAAGCTCATAAATGAAAACTAATAGCTGGCTCAGTGCATCCCGATTTATAATCGGGAGGGTCACTGGTTCGAACCCAGTAACTCCCACAAAATAAAACCTCTTGGAAGATATTCTAAGGGGTTTTTTGTTTATGTACATTTTATCTTTAAAATGTGTTATTTTTCGGCTTTACAAACCGTATAAGCTACTGTGAAAAAAAGACCATTACTGACCTATACAATCCTGCTTCTCCTGGCTGTTACCGCAGTTTATTCTAACCACTTTCATAACGGTTTCCATTTTGATGATATGCACTCGATAGTGGATAACCCGTCTATCCGTAGCATCAAAAATGTGCCGCGGTTTTTTAAGGATGGCACTACAAGCAGTGTATTACCTCAAAACCAGGCCTACCGCCCGGTGGTGACTACCTCACTGGCTGTTGATTATGCTTTGGGTAATGGGTACGATCTTTTCGCTTTTCATATTACAACGTTTCTGCTTTTCCTGGTACAGGGATTACTGATGTTTATTCTTTATAAAAAATTGCTGGATGTTTCGTCATCCAATCAATACACCGGATACGTTGCTTTGCTTGCCGTGGCGTGGTATATGCTGCACCCTGCTACTGCCGAAACTATAAATTATATCATAGCCCGGTCGGATGTGCAATCTACTGTAGCCGTACTGGGTGCTTTTGTACTTTATATCAAATCGCCGTTTTGCAGGAAAACGTTCCTTTATCTTATTCCTGTAGGTATCGGCACACTTGCCAAACCGCCTTCAGTAATGTTCGCTCCCATATTTTTCTTCTATTTATTATTTTTTGAAGAGCAAATTGGACTTACCGATATTTTCAAAAAAGCCCATTTTAAACAATTCCTGAATGCCGTACTAAAAAGCATCCCAGCCTTTATTTTTTGCGGTGCGATGTACCTGCTTATCAGCAAGCTTACGCCCAAAACATGGGAGCCCGGGGGCACCTCGCCAATCAGTTACCTGATTACACAGCCTTATGTCATCCTGCATTATTTTGAAACTTTCTTTTGGCCAACGGGTTTGAGCGCTGACTCGGACTGGGGTATACTTCCGGGGTTGAAGGACGCACGGTTCCTCGTCGGTTGCAGTTTTATTTTGGTGATGATAGGTATTGGCATTTATACATCAACAAAAACTATTCTTCGCCCAATAAGCTTTGGTATTGTATGGTTTTTTCTTGCATTGCTGCCTACATCGAGCATTATTCCGCTGGGTGAAGTATTGAACGATCATCGCATGTATTTCCCATTTATTGGTTTGGCAATTAGTGTGAGCTGGACGATCGGGCTCATTGTATTCAAATTTATTGATGCATCCAAACCTTTGGCTGTAAAATATAAGGTCATGGTATTGATACCAGTATTTCTTCTTTTATGCACCTGTGCCTATGGTACCTGGAAACGAAACCAGGTTTGGTATGACGAGGAGAGCCTATGGCGTAACGTAACGCTGAAAAGTCCTAAGAACGGGCGC
>Ga0307517_10002716_pt1 | contig 28241 bp, 17 predicted proteins | sample 23_EM_MG_FD_194515 | JGI IMG/M metagenome (GOLD analysis project Ga0307517, IMG submission 194515) | Populus trichocarpa ectomycorrhiza microbial communities from riparian zone in the Pacific Northwest, United States - 23_EM | ecosystem: Host-associated > Plants > Roots > Unclassified | place... | reverse complement strand
TATTCATTAATCAAATACTCATTATAACACTTGCATCAATCTTCAACCTGCGCCTTCTAGCGGTGAATTAATCACAACTTTCAAGCTAGCAGATGACTTTTGTTTGGTTGCTAACATGAGCCAAGGGTGGAGGTTGAATTTTGACTAGATTTGTTTTGCTTTTAGGACCATAGATTTTAACTCTAGTTAATATGATGATTGTAGTTATGAGAGCAAATTGAGTAAAAGAAGTCATAACATGTGATAAATAGCAAACCTGTAATATTCTTAATGTTTTTTTTTTACGGTGACTAATGACTATAAACAAAATTATATAAAATAAAAATTAATTACAAAAATAATAAAATTTATTAAAAGTTGGCATACAAAATATTCTCACACTCAAACCATACATGTTTTTAATTATTATTTTTAATTTCAAGAGAGAGGTTGCACGCAAGTTGGCCTACATTATAATTAACATCGCAGACCATTTCAAGAAACTCATGTGGGCTATAAATTCCATAAATTGGATTCTCTAAAAAGCCAAGAGGATCCGCTTTACTTTTGAGACTCTAAATCACAACCGGCATGAAGTACAATCAATATAATAAGATGCCATATTGAATATCATGAATTATTCTTTTTTATTTAAAAAAGTATCCTCAACCTAACTTTCCATCGAAGGCTTTATGATTGCATCTAAAGGATAATTTGTGTTTCGCATTCAAAAATATCAAAAATTATTGAAAAACAAAATTACACCAGTTTTGTTATTAGATCAAATATAATTCAAAAATTAAAAGATTTATCCTTAAATATCATTAGGATTTTGTTTTTTTATAACCATAGGTGTCCGAGCTAGTTTATCTGCACCTCGACTAATCCTCCGAGACCTTGAAGTTAACGACCAGGTAAGTCTCTAGCGGCACCGAGATTTGTGACTCTCGAACTAGTAATCTTTATAGAGGAAATCCAGGACCTGACTAGTTGAGCTATATCCTTAAAATTATTAGAATTTTGTTTACTACAATGAGAATGATGAGAGATAATGAAAAAAAAATTAGATAATTAAAATAAGCACCACAACTCTTAAATATTATTATCATGACAACTCCTTATGCTACAAGTGGATGTTAGTGCCTATCAAGGACCCCATGAGAGAGTGTGCTTGAGCAAGGTTGCTTTCACAAAAGATCATGATAATTTAGATTTTAGACATGTTTCGTTCTTTTTTCCTTGGGGTGTTATGTGCATTCATTGTATGGAAATAAAGGGCTGAGCGGGAGATGCCCTCTCCTCACATGCATAATTTTCTTGCATCGCTATCTCCTCCTCCTCCTCCTCCTCATTCTGCCTTTGATGATTTGGGACAAGTCAGTCCGTTACGTCCAATCATTTAGGCCAGAATGATAAAGTATGGAGATGCTTATGTCACAGAAAGCCTTGTAGCTCAATGTCTCGTGTCAATTTTCCTTGATGCTAATCCGCACATATTGCTCTGATTCTCTCTTTCTTGTGAAAATAATTTAGTATGTAATAGAATATTATCCATGATTTGCCGGGTATCAAATCAAAAAAAATTTGGACGTCAAAGAAAGTATCTAGGGTTATGTTAACGTGTTCTACTACCACAATTTTTTTTTTACATGATCCGAGTCAACTGATCAAACCTTTAAATCGGATTATGATACCGGAATAACCTTATAGAATGTAAATTAAAATAAATTATGAAGGCTAATTCTCAATCAACATAATATTAAAGGATAAAATTGAAAAAAATTCAACTACAAAAGCGCAAAAAACCCTAACTCGACTGGCTTAACCTGTGACTCGCGTCATAAAATCGTGATAACCATATAGAAAGAAAATAAAAAAAATTATGACGCCCAATTCCCAATTAACCCAATGTTGAAGGATAAAATTGAAAAAAATAATATTTAATTAAAAAAACCCCCGCAAAACTCATTATTTGAGTCATAAGACCAAGATAATCCCAAAAAAAAAACAATAAAAAAAATATTATGAAACTCAATTTCCGATCAACTCAATATTAAAAGATGAGTTGAAAAAAAAGTTAATTAAAAATAAAAATAAAAAATAACCCGAGCCAACATGGCTAACCCGTAAAACTTGTGACTTAAGTCATGAGATTGAGATAACTCCATAAAAAATAATTCAAAATAAATTATTAAGCTCTATATCAAATAAACTTAATATTGAAGGATACAATTAAAAATAAAAATAAATTAAAAAAAAGAATCCTAAAAAACTTTGAGTGCCAAAGTGAAAAAGAATTTGGCTTCTTACTGTTCATTTCTACAATAAAAGCTAAACATTTTAGTATATGTTAATAATATGTTTTAGTTTAATAACCTATATTTATTAAAAAGATACTTATTTTTTTCTTTTACCTTTTGAGTTTAAATCTTCAATTTAATATTTTTTTAAAAATCAATTAATTCTTTCTACGTCCACCACATTAATATATTAAAATCATCTATGTAGTTTTTTATTTTATCTTTTAATATTAAAATGATTGAGAATTGTGTTTCATAATTTATTTTGATTTATTTTCTATGAAGTTATCTTGATCTTATGACTCGGGTTGAGAGATTTCACAATTTAACTTAGGTTGATTCATGTCATTTTTTTTTTGTCTTTTTTCTTAAAAAAACTGATTTTTTTTCTTAATTACATCAATCAATATTGAGTTAATTGAGAGTTGAGATTCAAAATTTATTTTAATTTACTTTATATAAGGTTATCATAGTCTCATGACCTGGGTTGACCCAGGTCAATCCAATATATTTCCTTATCAATATTTGAAAAATAAATATTATCCTGATTTGTTTTAGTCAAACTATGTTTCTATTAGTCATCTAAATTTTCTTTGATTTTATTAAATTAATCTGGTCAAATTAGATTAATCTTCATATAATTTAATTTTTTTCTATTAAAAAAATATTAATCTAAATATTTTCTTATATTAAAAAGTTTTGATTTTAACTGCAACATAACATGAAACAACTATCTAATTCATAAATCTAGCAAGAGTTAAATTTCAATATGCTGCAATATATATATATATATATATATATATATATATCAACATGTCTTCACCGACGTTGTTTTTTTGACTGGAAGACCAAGAGCTAATTATCGAGACTTTGGGCTATTTGGACACATACTTCGTGTAAAAGTTTATGCATGTTTGTTGCCGGTGGCAACAAAATCAAGTTGGTAAAGATTCCAATTTTTTTCCTTCATTTTTCTAGTTATTTCCATGATCATCGATCATAGAGGAGCCTCTTTACCGTTCTGTATAAATATGCTATTCTATTTATATAGATATGGTAGAGGGGCGCATTCAATCCTTGTTTGTCCATTAATTCCCACTTCTTCTCTTCATCACGCGGGATAGAGCAGCTTGGTGTGTGTGTGTGTGTATATATAGACATACACGATATCAATATTTTTAAATAGATATTGTACTCAAAGTCCGTTCGAATTTAACACGAAATATATATTAAATTTTTTAATATAATATAATATATACATACCTAAATATTGAAATAAAACATACACATATATAAATAATATTTATCATTTAATATACATTTATATATATATATATTAACTATTTTATTTCTTATTAATTAATAAATAATGAATACTCATTAAATATAAAAAGAATACGACCTGCATTTACCCGTTTCCCTCCCTGAATAATAATAACTTGTGGGGCAGTTGGGTACCAATTATGGCAGCATCAAATAGATCATCAATCAAAAGAACTGAACGAGAGACACGTGTCCTAGTGCCAGCTAGCTAGGAAGCTGATTTTGACTAAAAAATGTTCAGTCATAATATAATATTGCGACAGTGTAAGTGATGCCATTGTCCTGACCAAATGCAATGACCCTTTGTTAAAGAGAGGCCTTAGATTGATATCTTGTCTTTCAAGTCAATCATTGAAACAAGTAATCAATACATACATACATACATGCATGAATACGAGGGAGGAGGAGCTTGCGCACATGATGCACATACATGCATACATGTACTATCTATGTATAACTACTGGCTAGCCTGAGCAGTATATAATCAAAGTCGGCCTAGTTGGCTGCAGCATTAGAGTGGAAGAAATGGAGGTCTCTCTTCCTTGCCTGCGACTGGTTTCTTCTCTAACCCTTCTTGCACTGGTTTTCTTCCTGGTGCACGTCTGCTACACTGTCTTGCTGAAGTCGGAGAGGATCAAGAGGAAGCTTAGAATGCAAGGCATACAAGGACCACCGCCATCTTTCCTGTATGGGAATCTCCCTGAGATGCAGAAAATCCAGTTGAACACTCTCAAAGCTTCCAGTTTTCAAGCTCCAGATTTCATAGCCCATGACTACACTTCTACAGTCTTCCCGTACTTTGAACAGTGGAGAAAAGAATACGGTATAAGAATCTCTCTCCTCTATTTACTCCTGTCTAGCTACCTGTGATTTTCTCTGCTGATCGATATATATATATATATATATACACACTTATATTTTTCTGAACTTCAATTTGCAACTCATGGAATTGGCCTCTGTATTTCTTACATGATGTAATTACGCATCAGTTCAAAAATTATTACCAGATATATAGTTAATGAGGGTCTATATCGTATATAATGTCATTGTCACAGCACTATCTTCACTATAATTATGATATATATATATATATTTCCTTCCACACTTCATGTAAAAAATGAATTTCTGTATTCCTGAAGGGCTTCATCTCCCGGTTCATGATCTAGCTAGAGGTAGAAATCATCATAAACAATATATAAATGTGAGAGGAGAAATTTAAAAAATTTAATTTAAAACTAAAAAAAAACTATCGAACAGTACAAATAAACTATAAAAAATATTAAAAAAATTTAATTTAAAACTAAAAACAATCATTATTATACTTTCTCATATTTTCTCGTAAATATCCTCACATATAATCTTCTATATGGGAAAATGATTATTTTCAGTACATCGACCAGGAAACAATTAATTTTCCCAAGAAGTAAACTTGGTGTTTTGTGACTCTCAATAATTAAAATGATTGTTGCAGCAGTCAAATCGAATTGCAAGCTTGCATAGATCCATGTAAAGCTGGCGATGGTGAGGCTCAGGCAGGACTGGGTCAAGTCCAAAATCTCGTGTTTCAAGACCTGGCCCATTTAATAATTGAGCTTGGATGGTTTATTTATGGTTGCCTGAGAAACGTCACTCCTTGTTTTATTCTTGCTAGTATAATATTATTGTGCCATGAATAATATTTTTCTCATTTTGAATAATTTTTTTTCCTTGGAAGAAAAATCCAAATATCTTAGAATTATGATCATCGATATTCATCCTTTCACTAGGCAACATGGGTTTATTTTTATTTTTATTTTTTAATTATTATTATTGTTGTTGTTGTTAGTATTATAATTATGAGAGCTCTTTCATGCAGGTCCAGTATACACGTATTCAACAGGATTGAGGCAACACTTGTATGTAAATCAGCCGGAGCTAGTGAAGGAGATGAACCAGATGATTTCTTTGGATTTAGGCAAACCTTCTTACTTGACCAAGAGAATGGCGCCTTTGCTCGGAAATGGCATCGTGAGGTCAAATGGCCTTGTATGGGCTCAGCAGAGGAAAATAGTCGCGCCTGAGTTCTACATGGACAAGGTCAAGGTAACTAAACCATGGAGTAACAGTTCATTTAGCCAGGCTGGTGTTGCTTAGAATATGGAGTCGTGTTTTGTGGCAATATTAGTTTCCGTATTTGTCTAGCAGCAACATGGCTGCGGCCATTGATTAATGTGTTAACTTTCAGGGAATGGTGGGGCTAATGGTGGAGTCAGCACAGCCATTGCTAAAGAAATGGGAAGAGTGCATTGAGGCCCAGGGTGGCATCACAGCTGATGTTAAGGTAGACGAGGATCTGAGAGAGCTCTCTGCAAATGTCATCTCAAGGGCTTGCTTTGGTAGCTCATATTCTAAAGGCAAACAGATATTTTCTAAGCTCAGGAGTCTTCAACAAACATTTTCCAATCAAAACATCCTCTTTGGGGTTACTAATTTTGGGTATGCTCTTCTTTTTCTTATGAAATTTATATACTCCATGATGACTTCAGCCATGGTACGTACTAACTCAAGAGAATAAATTGCTGCCGCTGTTATGTATTTTTACTTGTGCAATGTTGAAACAGATTCTTACCAGTGAAGAAGCAAAACAAGATCAGCAATCTGGAGAGAGAGGTCGAGTCACTGATTTGGGAGGCAGTGAAAGAACGTCAACAAGAATGTCAAGAGACAAATTCATCAGAAAAAGATTTAATGCTGTTACTTCTTGAAGGTGCCATCAATGATCAAAGTCTGGGCAAGGATGCATCCAAGAGCTTCGTAGTTGATAACTGCAAGACTATATACTTTGCTGGTCATGAATCAACGGCTGTTGCCGCCTCCTGGTGCTTGATGCTACTTGCTTTACATCCAGAATGGCAAGGTGGTATAAGGAAAGAACTAGCTGAAATATCCAAGGATGGCTTGCTATCTGTGGATTCACTCCATCATCTGAAAACGGTACACTGATAACCATCAAAACTTTAGAAATTCCGATAGTCTCTTAAAGAAAAAAAATAAAATTATGCAACAACAAGCTAGCACTTGCATATATATATATATATATATATGTATAGTTACCATGCATATATACTCCTGCAGGTGACGATGGTGATTCAAGAAGCCCTCCGCCTGTACCCACCAGCAGCATTTGTATCAAGAGAAGCACTTGAAGAAACCCAACTCGGAAACATTGTTGTTTCAAAGGGCGTATGTTTATGGACGTTGATACCGACATTACATAGAGATCCTGCAGTATGGGGATCTGATGCTAACGAGTTCAAACCTGAGAGGTTCACCTGGGGCGTCTCGAAAGCTTGCAAGTGCCCTCAAGCTTACATTCCGTTTGGGGTCGGCCCTCGCCTGTGCTTGGGCAAGAACTTCGCCATGGTTGAATTGAAGGTTGTCCTCTCCCTCATTGTTTCCAAGTTTAGCTTCTCCTTGTCTCCCAAGTATCATCACTCTCCTGCTTATAGAATGATTGTAGAACCCGGAGATGGTGTACAGATTCTCATTCAAAAGATTTGACCATGGCTGCATGAGCTAGCTCCCAGATTGCTTCTAGTAGTGTTCAAGTGTAGTTCTAGGCTGCTAGCTACATGTGAGGAAACTGGTCACTGCTTCTAGTAGTATTTAAATAAGTACAGGTTTGTTTAATGTTTGATGCTTCAGTGTGAACTTCAAATCGAAGGTTCTATATCTACATTCAACAATGAAATGTAAGTTCGATAAAAAAAAAAAAAAATAGTGAGTTAACATCACCCTCACAAAATTACCAGATCTTTCAATTTGATTATTTTCCTTGCATATACGGATGCCCGTGACGTACAGAATCTAAAAAATAACTATCTAGTGGCAATTTGTTTTCTCCACCTCGGTGTTTATCTTGTTGCCCCCCACATCGATAAGAAAAAAAATCTCAATCGCATTCTAGTTTATGATAATTAGAAAACTTATATTCTTAGATAAGATGCTTCTTATATTAAAGAAAATATTTATTGTTCTACTTAAAATAAACTATTTTTATATTCTAAACTCTAAATTAGGGTGATTATATTTGGTTCGGTTCGGTTTTATAAAAAAAAGTAACCAAACTCAATTTTTTTTTAAAAAAAACCGAAATCGAACCGAGACAAGTTCAAACCGACCGGTTTCGGTTTCGGTTCTGTTTTTTTGGACAAAAACCAGTTCAAACCAGTTCGACTCGGTTTTTTCCGGTTTCGCTTGGTTTTTTTCAGTTTGGTTTTTTCAGTTTCAGGCTTATAAAACCAAAACCGAACTACACCGGTCGGTTTTTTCAAAATTTTAATCGGTTTAATTGGTTTTTTTTCACGGTTCAATTTTTTTAATTATTTTTTTTCCTGGTTTTCTCAATTTTTTGATTTTTTTACTCATTATTTGTCTAAACTTGACTTAGGTTTTCGGTTCCTCACTTCATAAAACACTGAATATTGGACCCAAAAGAATGATAGATATTGAATTAAGCTATTAAGCCCTGTTTTTATTATGTCTTGGATTAAGCCCATAGACCACCACTCATTCTAAACAATTGTTTTTTTGGATGTTGTGAATCTAGTTCAGATTAACTCGTGATATATGTTAAAAAAAGAATTATGATAAACATTACAAATAGATAATTTTAACATTACATTAAAAAAAATCTATTTCTAAAGATAAGTAATAAAAAATAAATAAAAAAACAAGAAAATTGTTTTTAAATTTTTTTAAAAATAATATAGTTATCTTTGGGGTAACCCTGGCAGTAGATATGGTTAAGGTAAGGGATATTGCTCTAAGACAACATGTGTCTTACCAATCTAATTCCATGAAAATAATATTTTTTTTATGTTTTTACTTTTTTTAAAAATATTCATCTTAAAAAAGACACAAAAAAATACTCCCATAATTTATTTAAAATTAAAAAACCCAAAAAAACTATTTTTTGAAAAAAATAAGAAAACTAAAGTACATTGAAATCCTTTAGTTCTCAATCCGAACAAGAGGGATTGAATTTTCCTTGTCACTCCGAGCACCTAAACTTTTCTCGGCGATTGCATGTTTGGAAGTTAATATATATATATAGAAACAAATTAAAATAAAAAACAAATCAGATGATATATAAGAAAACTAAACAAATCACCTGTGCTAAGAATAGATGATTCATAAAAAAAAAAAAAAATTTTTTTTAGCAAATTCCATGTTTTCTTTGCACTTAAATTCTACTTTATCAACAAGGATACTATCAATCATATTATCAATACCATTATTGATATTATTTATAATATCATTATGAACATTATAAAAATAAAAATAAACATAATAAATTATTAGAGAAAGCCAATTCACATCTATCTCATCATAAATGAGATCATTAAAATTTTCATGATACTCATCCCAATTAAGAAGTTGTCTCATTTACTCATGCCACTAAAACGAGTTGTCAGAATTGGTCATGGATTCTATTAAAAAACATCATACAATTTTGTTAACATTGAAAAAATAGTAGCCAATAAAAAAAATTCAATAAAAACCTAACATTAAATAATGAAATTAAAAAATAAATAAATAAAAAAAAAAATAAAAAAAAAGGCTCTGGTGTGTGGGCCATGCATGAGTGACCCAACATGCCTAACCTTAAAAAATCTCAGGCTAATAAGCTTTTTATCTGCTAGCCTAATTTCTAGCAACCAAAGGGTGGCCGGAGAGTTAAGTCATGGATTTTTTTACAAAAAAAAATTATATTCTCAATTCTTTCTTTTTTTTTTAGACAAAAATCACATAAAAAACTTTCTATATATATTGATAAACTTATCTATAGCCTCAAATAACCTAAAAAAACCCTAAAAATCCAAAATAACCCAAAATAAAAAAAACTTTCTAGTTTATATGTACCATTCAAAATGATAGAAGAATAAAGAATATGTAAGTGAAACTCTTCTCATCAAATGAAACTAATTGACACCAAAATTAATTTTTTTGATGGTTGAAATCGTGTCAACTTAGACTTTTTATCCACAACTAGAATTCGATCACTCTCTCACCTCTTCAACTATGAATTGAAAAATAAAAATAAAATAAAATAAAATTTTGTATCACAATTAATTTTTTAAAATATTATCGAACCAAAAAGTTATCAAGTCAGAGGATAAATTTTAAACTTTTAGCACAATTTTTCAAACACCAACCCATGGATTGCCATATTAAAAACTCCAGATATTTTTATAATTTTTTTACAATATAATAATGCCATAACTTTTGACCAAAAAAATATCTCAACTCTCTTGAGTAAAACCCTGTGCGATAGATGAAGTGGATTTAACTCAGCTAAAAGAGCAGTAAGCTCCATCTCCAGGCAATATATTATCGTAGCTAGGGGTGGATTACGCGTGGAGTTCAATGAGTCACTACTGGAAGACGAAGAAGATAAGAGGATTTGATCTTAGGATAACGCGTTGGATTCTCTAAATGGATCGGTATAATTGACTCTGCTTGTGTGTCCTCCTCGTTCATAAGAACAGTAAGGTCAGCCAGCTTGGATATTCCCTGTGGGTATCCTTCATGCTCAAATTGAAAACAGCTTGGAGTAATTAGTGTTTTCTTTTGATTTTTTTTTAATAGTTTGACCTAGATGTTACTTTTTAATACACGAGATCAAACGATATGTTTTTCTTTTCAAAATCATTTCTTTTTGGGAGAAGTGATTAAGAGATTATTTGACAAATTGGTTGCGGTTGCTTTTTAAATAACTTTTAGTGCTAAAATGCATTTCAATGATGTTTTTTTATTTTTAAAAAATTATTTTTAATATCAGTACATCAAAACGATCTAAAACATACAAAATATATTAAATTTTAGTTAAAAAAAATTAAATTTTCTGAGAACGCGGTTTCCCAAACGTATTCTCAGTTAGGCCGTGGATTTTTTTACAATATAATAATGCCATAAGTTGTGATGGTTAATAATGAGAATACAATTTTCATAATATTAAATTTCCACTATTTGATTTGATTTGGGAAGGTAGAATTTTCAAAAAAGTTAGATTCCCAGGAACAATTAAGGGCTGATTAATTAGAAATGTGTTGCAAATAGTATTTTTTTAAAATAAAATTTTATTGTTTGTTTAAAATTAATTTTTTAATATTTTTAGATTGTTTTGATGTTCTGATATAAAAAAATATTTTTTAAAAAATAAAAAATATTATTTTAATATATTTTCAAGAAAAAAACATTTTAAAAAATAATCGATATTAAGGTACAATAATATCTTTTTATTTTTCTAATTGAATCAAACATTGACCAATTACTTATACTACCAAGATTAAAAAGGCAGATAACCATCTAGTAAATAATTCAGTGATAACAGCTTGGGATTAAGAGGTTTGCTCTCTTATGGTCTCAGGTTCGAGCTCTGTGGTTGCTAATATGATAGTCATTTAAAACTTATATGGTCATTAACTTCAAGACCCGTAGAATTAATCGAGGTGCACGCAAGTTGACCCGAACATCCATAATAATAATAATAATAATAATAATAATAATAAAAAGAATGAAAAGGCAGCTTCAGCCCAAAAAATATTTGGGCAAGTTGTTGATCGTTTTCCCTAAATATCTTTGGTGGCCATATATATATATATGTGTATATATATATATATATTAATGAGAGATGGGGTTGGGTTCATGATCATGTGAGGGCTTTCTTATCCTTCGAAGCACCCGAGGAAAAAAGATAAACTAAATATTTTCTTTGAATAGGTTCAAGGAGTGCTTGTTGATTTTATTGAAGTCAACTAGCTAGAGCTCATAGAAGTCCAACTATGCTAACTATGGATTAGATCAACTAGCTTAGTTAGTATTGTTCCTGAATTGCATGTGCGGACGTACGCGTTGTCGTGCTGGGGCAAGCAAATCTTGACATTTTACCGTGTTCTTGACATTTAAATACATATTTTTATTGGGGATTTTTTTTTTATTTTTATTCTAATTTTTTTAGTTATAGTCCAATTGACTAAAATATAATTTAATATTTTAATAAATATAAAATATTATTTAAAAAACAAAAATAATTAATGCGTTGCCGGTAAGTGAGAAACATTGCATTCTTCTAATGGTGCGTGATGTGTCTCTTGTTGGCTTAACACTGCCTTCCACGACAATGTTGGAAGGGTTTTGAAATCATCTTCCTAGTTGTAAGATGCATGTACATGATGCCATATCTGTTGAGCTCCAGTGAAATTTTTTCCTTCACATTTATTTTATTTTTCTTTCATTGCCTCGATTTTCACATATATTAAATGTTTCTTGTTAATTTATATTTGTATCAATTTTATTCTTTATTTTTTTATTGTTATTTATTTTTTTTAACTTTTTTAAGATGATTTTTTTTTTAATTTCATCCGTCAACATTTGATTTCATTTAATTCTATTATCCAATTCAGTTCTCATTCTTTTGATCATTTTTTTGTTTTAAATCCTTTTCTTCATTTATTTTATTTTTCAATTTCATCCCTCGTTAAATTATTTCATTTAATTTTTATACTAGATTTGGTCTTTATTATTTTTATTGCTACTTTTTTAAATCGTTTTCTTGTTAATTGTTTTTCAATTTCATCCCTTGATGTTTTGATGATTGAGAATTTTGCTTTGTAATTTTTTCTTATTTGTTTTCTATAAGGTAATCTCGTTTTCATGACATAAGTCACCTGTTTTAAATATTAGCCCAATTTGACTTTGGTCTTTTTTAATTGATTTTATTTTTTATTTTATCATTTGACATTGGGTTATTGAGCCTTGAGCTTCATGATTTTTTTCGCTTTTATTTCTAAGAGGTTATTTTGATATTATGTCCTGAGTCGCAGGTTAGTCGAGTTAACCTGAGTTGACTTGAGTTTTTTCGATGCTTTTTCTTCGGTTAATTTTGTCTTTCATTATTTTGTTTACTTAAAAGTTAACATCTATTGTTCTATTCATTTTTTTTATACAAGGTTATCCCACTCGCATGACTGGGCCTCAGATTTAGCACACTAACTCAAGTTAGGTATTTTTTTAAAAATATTATTTCTTTTAGCACACTTCAGCATTTGATCTGTTGGTAATTAAACTTTGAATTTTTTTCATTTTTCTTTTTATAAGGTTATCCATTATCCTTTATTTTTTTATTTTTTGTTATCAAAATAAGATTATTGAGACTTTTTTAGAATATTTAGAGAGTATCTTTTTATAATATTAGCAAGTGTTAATTTTTTTCGATTAATTATTGTCTTTTTTTTTGTTTTGTTTTGTTTTTATTTTCGTTGGCTTTTTTATAATCATATTATTGAATTAACAAAACTTATTGAACTCATTCAAATTAATAATTTATATTCCAAAATTTTCTTACTTTTTTAAAATTACTAATTTTTTTTAATATTAAAAAAATTAATTCAGTCCACGACCCAGCACGGTATAATCTATATAATAGATTGTTATTCGCAGTCATGCATAGGGAAAAGAAAAGAATGGTGAATGGCCAATGCATCACAAGCTGTGCAGTTGAGCTATGAGATATGTATATATATATATATATATATATATATATATTACGTACAACTTTTTTTTAAAAAAGAAAAACAACACTCACACATATATATTTGTAGCTGAGAAACATCCTTTTATTAATTTATTTGAGAGCAGAAACCTTTTATTGCATAGCTAGATTGGCCTTTCTTCGGATGATTAAATTACAGAAGGTAGAATATCCAAGAACGCATGCATGCATATAACGAACATGATGTTATTTATACATCATCAGTTTACACTCATTTGGTGGAAAATTTGAATTTGGCACAATTTGTCCCTACTGACAAAATTGATGAGCTGAATCCCAATTTCTTTGACTGTAGATCGAATTTTAGCATGTTATCCTCCAATTGATAACCACCAATCACTATAGATGGACCTCCAATCCAATTCGATACCATTGGATTGACCCCAGCATCCATAAAACCCAGACACCAAAGGTCAACTGTTTTCTTCGTAATCCTCACCATAGAATTCGATCCAAAAATCTTCCAAACCACATCTGGTCTATCCAACACAAGATCTATTATTGGTACAGCAGGTCCCATTTGTGTGTTCTTAACAGCACTCGCAGGGTAGCAGACACTGAATGGTTTAACAGGCTTTGTCGTAGTAAGATTGAAAGCAGATGAAGCTGCTTCCTTCAAAAAAGCCATAATAAAAGCCTTGTAAATAGAACTCTGTAACTTCGTGTATGGCACAACAGTGCTGATCTTGGTCCCCCCAGAACCAGTCTTACCATTAATGGCCAATAGTGATCTGTTCAAAGCCACCATCTTTCCGTTCACTTTCATGGAAGTCAACCCTATATAATATTCAGAAGAGGGTGTGGGTTTATCTGGTTCAGAATCTTTTCCAAACGGGTTCAAAATGAGAGGAGTGTAAAGAAGTGCTTTTGAGAGGTCAATCCCTGGCAAAAAATTATAAGGCCCATTGCTACCGAAAAGAGCCACGCCAGGTTGAGATTTGGATCCTGACAAGCAGATGGCAAAACAATTTGGAGAAGAAGAGAAGACTTTATTGATCTGTATCGGGATAGATATATTTGAGTCCCCCAAGGCCGCTAAGCCAGTGACACCTTTAGCTAGGCCTTTGAGAAAACCAGTTCGAGCACAAGAAAAGATGAAATTATTGATCAAAGTAAGAGAACCTTGTGTGTTGGGCAAGGCGAAGGAGTCAATAAGGGCAGTGTTGAGGCCATCAACTTTTCTGTAGTCAACAGGTTTGATGGGGTTATCAGGGAGGAAGAGGAAAGAGTTGTTACCACAATTTGGACTTGGCGGACCGTCGCAAAGGTCCAAGCAAGCGTAAGCGCCAAGTAAATTAGCGATGGAACTGTTACAGGGGACATGTTGGTAAGTCAAGGAAGTGTAGTCGTCGCAATTTACCCAGGTGAATGTAGCGCCAAGGTCCAAGAGCAATTTGGTGAGCTTGAGAGGGGTTTGTAGGTATGCAGTGATGACATATTGGCTGGTTGAATGGTCCTTCTGGATCGGTGTTTGGAGGGGAAGAGCTGCCTGAGAAGAGATAAAAGATAGGAAGAAGAAAAGACTTAGAAGAGGGACGGCTAGCTTTGCCATTAACATATTTTTGTGTGTGTTGAGAGTAGGATTAATTGTGATCAAGCCAATGATGTGAAAATGAGTCATTTATAGAGTTCTTACCCTCGAAGAAACGCATGAAATGAATCTCGTGAAGTCCCCGTAGCTTTAGGTGAAAGCATAGATGGTGGCATATTGTTTAGGAATTAATTAAATAAAACTGGGTAAAAACCAGCAGCTGGTTCATCGTACATTGTTTATATAAATAGTCTAGCTATCCTTCTATTTTCTTTTTCTTTTTTTAATATCAAAAGTGTGAGAAAGTCATCGTAAAATGTCAAAAGCAAGACAATGTCATTATGGACTATATTTCGGCCATTAAAAAAGTTGTTTTTATTGTCAGCAGGTTTGAGAAAAATTCTATTGAGTTGTTTTTTATTCTTATCTTGTTTTAAAAAATAAATCAGGGTTAAAAGGTGATTTTTTCCATGGTTTGAATGTATTTTAAAACAAATTTTAAGGTGCTTTGAGTTACAAGATTGATTTATTAAGATAATAAGAATTATTATGAGTTGTTTTAATATAAAAATTACATTGAAAAACAATTTAAATCCAAAAAACTCTAGCTTAATTTTTCGACCACCTCTTGTATGGTCAGAAACTATTGTGGTAGACTATATGTAGTTTGTCTTTATCTTTTTTATATAAAAAAATAAATAAAAGTAGATAACAACCCCTATTTCCAACAAAAACTAGTCATATGAGCTTGCTCCTGTAGGCTTTATACGTGACTCTTTTTTTTTCATTAGGCTAGATGCGCTAGGTAATTTAAGGCCAAACATGTTTTTTGTTTATTGAACCCATTATATTTTTTCTTTTTTTTAAAAAAGTAAACTTCAATAAAATAAGTAACTTTAAAACATATTAAAACATCATTTTATTAGATATTCAATTTATATTTATTTTTTATGACATCATAGTGTGTTTTTTTTATACAATTATCAAAAGCTTTTTTCATGTATGTTTATATTTTTTTCTTAAATTTTATTTGTTTTCTTTTCAACATAGGGTTATTTTTAGTATTGCATGATTACATTAAAAAATAGATTTCAAAATGTTCTGGTGTATTTTTCTTATATATATGTTCTTAAAGCATCCGTGATATAATCATCAAAACAATACTTTCTTTTATTAAACTATACTTTTATGATTTTGTTAAATTGTTTACTTCAAAAAATAAACTAAACCTAAGATATAGGTTCTTGTTAAATATCAAGTGCACTAAACTGATCTGCATTAAGATTCCATATAAAGAGATTGCTCGTGTATATGTTAAGATCCATCAAGAAACTATGTAAGTGATTCATAGACTTGAAATCACCATATTATCTTGATATGGTCAACCTTAGTTTCATCTATGAAGATTCAACCAGCCTTGGTTTTACCATGTGTGTGAACTTGACCCAATTCTAGTGGAGGTGGTTTTGGCCTAAAAAGGTCAACCCAAGTTTGGTTGATTAATGACAGCATAAAAGGTATGTTTAAACTATATTTCGAGTCTTGTATAGGCCTTAATTATGTGTATGAGTTTGGAAATTATTAGGTTTTGATTTGGAAAGGATTAATTAAAGTCTTAGAGTCTTTTTCTTATAAGGATTTATAAAAAATCCTAACTACAAAAGGACCTGTGGGTGGCACTTTTTTGGATGCTTATGCATGAGGGAGATTTTCTTGTGTAAAAGGGAGCATATTTGTAGTAGCAAAGATTGAATTGATGGGGGGAATTGTTGTGTTTCCTTTATTTGCAAGGATTTTAAGTATAACTTGGAAAGTTAGAGGCGGTTACCATAGGGAAATCTTTCCTATAATTATTTATCCATATTCAACAAGGGTTCCATGCAAATTATGCCATGTAGAAGGCAATTATAAGAGGGAGAGATTACTTGGTATTGTTTTTCCTTATTTTGCCAAGATTTTGTTGTCTACAAGGATTCTTATAGAAAGCTATTTAAGGAGATTAAATCGCCCTTATTTCTTTCTAAATTTGATATGTAACTCCCAAGTAAATTCTTGTATTTTGATTTATATTTTTTTTTATAAAGGGGGGACGAATAATTAAATAAATAATAAGAATAGAAATAATAGAAATTAATGGAGTAGAAATTATTATCTAAGGAGGTTAATGTTGGACAAGGATAAAATTGAATAAGTCAATCTTTTGGGCTAAATGGTTATAAAACAAAACAAGCAAGTCTTTAAATGAAAAGGGGGAAAAATTTGTAAATATATAAACAAGTGGGAAGTGGGAAATTAGCCATGTTGGCCGGCCATATTAGGGCTTGAGAGGGAGAAGAAATTGAGTGAAAATTTATCAAAGTTCATCCAAAACAATTCACAAAAAAAAAGAAGAAGATAGAACTAGTGATTAAAGTATACTAGGAAGAGTTGGAACAAGAAAATATCAAAAGGGGAACAAGGGATTTTTCCTTAAAGCGGGGAAGGAGGAAAGAAATTTTATGGTGATTGCAAGCTTCCCATTTCTTATTTTCTTTGAGTTAAAAGGTAACAAATCCTTTCCTCTCAATTAAATTGATGTATTTAGTGTGTTAAGATTTCATTTAATTGTATTGGTGTATAGTTATGGTATGAATTGTGAGGTTGAATGAGTTAATCGATGAAATTATGATGAATTAATGTTTAAATAAATGAAATAATTGTGGGTAATGTTTCAATTTGTGAAATTGAAGAAAACTTATTGGTTTTTTTTAGAAGGGGTTTCGGCCTAGAAAAAAAATGAAAATATTGAATCAATAATCAATAATTAAATGAATTATGTGGTAATGTTGATGATGAATAAATTATATTAGTGATAAATTGATATTGTTGATTGATAATTAAATGAATTATGTGGTAATGTTGATGATGAAGAAATTATATTAGTGATGGATTGATCTTGTTGTTTGATAATTAAATGAATTATATGGTAATGTTGAAGATGAAGAACTTAAATGGACTAGTTTATTCAACTTGTACTCTGTTGTGTAATTATTTTCTAATTATAATGGTGATATATATATATAAGTACGAAGTTAATATCGTTTGTTTAATAATAATACTTAAAAGATTAAATATGATTGAAGAAAGTATATTAAATCTATAATCTATGATTTTTGTGTATAATTGTTAAGATAATTGTCTTTCTTCATTTTAGTTAACTTGATTATTCTTTGAATTGATACGTTAGAGAATGTAAAATATTGTTGATTGAAAAATATTCTAGTAAGATTTAAAAAAAAATACTGAATTGTGAAAATGGTTTATTAGGGACTGGTGTTGATATTGTCGATAACTTGAAATATGCTAAATTAGGGGAAACCCTGCTAAATTTTTTGTAAAAAAAAAAACATTCATGAATTCCAGATAAATTGTTAGAAATTTTAGGGATGTTACATGATAGGTTCAAAGGCTACAAATAAGAAATGAGTATCAACAATTAAAATAATGAATTTCCATGCTTGAGAAAGATACAAAGAGCGATAACACTTTCTTATTTCTATTAGGAAGTGTTTTCAAATACAAGGACTTTCTTAAGTAAGGAAAGATGTTCTTGGGAGCTAAGTTAATTATTGTAATGGTTAGATCATTTGTTTGGACTATTGTTGTTTTTATTTAAGTATTTTTAGGGATTTTAATTTTAGTATAGGACTTTGTTTTAGTTTGGGTTTGTTTTGACCTAAAATCAATGTTTTAGGACTGTTTTAAGCATCAGACTTGTTTTAGATGACTATTAGTTTGGGTCCATTGATTTGAAACCTAATAAATATCCATTAGGGTTATTTAGAAGGATCATATATATTTTTCATGGCGGTTGGATTTTAATAGTCTCTTATTATGGAATAATTCAGATATTGCTTGGTGAAATCATGTTCTTTGTTGGGACAAAGATAAACAACTAACTTAATAAGGTATAACTAACTTTGTGGTGTCTTTGCATACTTTAGTTTCTTGCTTGGCTATAAACAACAAGTTCAAGTTCTTTTCCAATATCTTTAGTTCTTAGGTACAGGTTATCTTTAGGTCCAGGACTTTATCTAGACCTGAATATCAGCTTTCTTGGGTTATTTATCTACTTTGTTGTGAGTTTTAGGATTGTAATCCTAAAAGTTTGCATCAGTTGGTATCAGAGCTAGACTCTGAAAATCAGGTTATACCTTTATGAAATTTTTATATTTTATATTTTGCTTTTAAATTTCTCTTTGATTTCAATCTTCTACTCATTCTTTTACTTACGACATTTGCTATTATAAAAAAAAGTGTTCTCGTTGGTTTCATTACTTTCCCTGTAAATCAGTAACACTAAATTAAAAAAAAAAGATGTTAAAAAGCTAAAGATTTAGTTTTGTCGCAAAAACAATAATACAAAGGAGATTCAATCAAACCACATTGAAATCATTTCAAAATTTATATTATAATAATTGTGGGTTCAATAATATCAAATATTAAATTTAGGGTAATTTGGACGTTGTTTAGTTTGCATTTCAAATTCGGGTATCAGATTGCATCAACGATCCTAATCTGCATCAATTTATAAAACATGTTTTGCAACTATTTAAATCAACCTAATTAGTATGCTTAAGTTAAATTTGAGATATTTGGGTGTTGATAAAGTCATTTCATTAGTTTTGCATTTGATTTATTTCTTGTCTTAAAAAGCATTCACATTTCATACGATTCGTTTGCTACTCGTGAAGTCATAATCTTAGTTTGTCTTTGTTTGTTTTCATATATTTCTTGGTTTTTGAGTCATTACACATATTTGAATTGCACTACTAAATTGTTCTATTTGGTTGTGTTTAATTTCAGTTTTAAAAGGGCTAAAAGATGAGCCAAGAGGAAAAATGTGTAGTGAACATATTAGAGTAAAAAGTCTAATTATATAAAACACGAGAAGAGTATAAATATGTGAGGGAGTTAGTGAGGAAATAATATTTTTATCAAAACATATTTTGCATATTTAAAGATGTCGGACAACACCAACACTACACCACTAATTGAAAATCAGGCTCTTTAAATTCAAGCCTTAGCACAACAGATGGAAATATGACCATGGTAAAAAAAAATTGGAGATTAAGATGGAGACAAGAGAGAGATGTGATGCTAAAATTGATAGTTTGCAAAATAGGGCTGATCAAAATCGAAACAATCAGGAGGTGTAAAAGTTTTGTTAGTCTCGATGTTAACGATGATTTTGATGAGATGGGTGATGAGAATTATGATAATGAATCTTTAGGCCATGGAAATCAGTTTGGGAAGTCTAGAAACCATAGACACGAGCGAATTAGGAATGATGGGCAATTCATCCAATGAGATGACTTGGGTAATTTCGAGTACCATGATGGGGTAGATAGGAGTTTGGGTAGCATTAAGATGAAAATTTCTTCATTTTAAAAGAAAAATGATATCGATGCATATTTAGTGTAGGAGAAGAAGATGAGGCTTATATTTGATTGTTATAACTATTTGAAGGGTAAGAATGTTAAGCTTGTTGCATATGAGTTCATGAACTATGCCATTATGTGGTAGGAACAACTTGTGTTAAATCATGAAAGGAATCCTAGAGGTCTGTTAAGACTTGGGAGGAAAAGAGGACTATTATGAGAAAATGATTTATCCTTAGTCATTATTATAGGGATTTGTACCTAAAGTTGTAGTGTTTGAGTTAATGAGCACCACAAGAAGATGAAGATTGCGATTATTCAAACTAATATAGTGAAGGGTAGAAAGGTCATTATGATTAGGTTCTTGAATGGACTGAATCGCAAGATTGTGAATATTATAGAGTTAGAGGATATGATGTACATGACAAAAAAAAATAGTGAGATAACTCAAGCATAAAGGTAGTTAATGATCAAGCCAATCATTGGGTTCATCATCTCCATAATAGTGAGATTCCTTCATGTTACACGCCTTCTTATTATGCCTTTTACATATCTTGCACCATAGTGAAAGATTCATTTAGACAATAAGGCTCGAAATATGTTGGCCAATCTAAGCTCACAACTTAAGAAATTCTTCACGTTGAATTATTGTAATGGCTAACCTAAGTTCATAACTAAAGATAATATGATGCAAATTGTGTTAATTTGGCTATAAGTACTAAAGATAATATGACTTGTGTTAATTTGGCTATAAGTACAAATTCCTTTATATAATCTGCATAGGTTTGAGTGTAACCTTTCGTCATAATTACTATGTAAATCTAGCAAATTGGTTTGGTATATCAATGGTGAGGGATTCTAACTTAAACAGAGCATTTGTTGGAGTCACATCTTTAGCTTCTTTGTGTTCATCACCATTTTGATCCAAAATTATATCAGTCAAATCCAATTCACTTTATTCTTATTTGTTTGGTCTAACTTGTGAATCGTGATTAGAAATATCTCCAATACAAGGATATGGTGACTTTCTGGTTGAATTAAACATTAAGTCAAGAGCATCCTAAATAATGAATTGGCTTGATATATTAGTTTTGAAGGATTCTAACTAAAAAGATATTAAAAAATAAAACATTCATTATAGTCATATCTTCTTCAACTGCTTTGTGTCCATCACAACTTTTATCCAAAACTATATAACTCAAATTTAATTTATTATCTTCTTGATTTTCTGGTCCAACTTGTGAATCACCACTATTGAAATTCAAATTTATGTTTAGAAAATCATGTGTAGAAAATAATTTTCTTATTTTTCTATTAAAGGAATGAGAGATGTACAACATATATACATAGATATTGGAGAAGAGGAAGGTTTTTGTTTTTATCCAAAATAAATAGAGGGATAAGGTTTATTTTTTAGGGAGATAGATGGGATCTAAGGTGCCCTTTTTTTTTTTTTAATGGTTTTGGGTTGCTTAAAGGTGGCCGCTTGTGATGATTTAGTGGAGGAAAGGAGAAGGGCCGTGTGCAGTGGCTGGTTTGAAAATGAGGGGTTATTGTGTTTGTGTGTTGTTTGGGTAGTATTTTGGCTAATAAATCAAAGGCCAAATGAGTCAACTATGAAGTCTCCTTTTTCTTTGTTTTTGCTGAGAGAGTGAGGGAGCTTTTTCAATGGTTGTTTTTCTATTGTGGAGAGGTTTTCATTGCGAGATACCAGAGAAAGAGACAAGAGTTTTTGTGTCTCCATTCTGAGGGAAAGAGGAAGATGAGAGATTGTCATGGAAACCCATCAATAGGGAGTTAATCATGTTTTTTTTTTATTTTTATTTAAATTTTAACTAGAGCTTGAAAAATAATTGGGAGCAATTAATCCAACTCAATTGCCATAAATTCTATTTTTCATTTCAATTGTATCCTTAATTAAATCAATTTAGACCATTAAATTTAACCCCTTTTTACAAATTCATCCTTAGCTCTAAAGAATTATGCAATTTTAACCGGTCAAACTCTTAATCTTAGCTAAATTAAAGTCAAATTAAGTTCTTCTTCTTTAATTTCTCTTCCAATAAGTCTTCATTTGTAAACCAAATCATTCTTGGATTTAATTGAACTTTCCGAACTTAATTTTCGATTTGTAAAACTCATTTATTGGTCCAATTTTGCCTCAACTATATTCTTTGTTTTCATTATTTTTTAAAACTCTTTTTTTTTGTATTTATATATTTTTTATGATTATTCCTAACTTAATTTGACACACAAAAATAATAAAAAATGATGAAATGATTACAATTGATAAGATACACTTTTTTTTTTGGCATTCTTCTAATTTTGTTTAATTATAAACACAAATTGGTGTAAAAAATTAGTCATGCACAATTTAATCTTACTACTAGCAAAACATGTCAGCGGGGATAGAGAACTCTATTGATTAATTTCTAATTATTATAAAAAATAAAATAGAAAACCAGAATTCAGGATTTGAGGAGCCCATCTTTTCTAACAAGGTTAAGGGTTCTGCAAATGTTTGTAGATTCTGGCTATGAGGTATGGATGCCTTCTAGTACTCAACAAAAAAACATAGGATAACTGCAGGTTCAGGTGCTGCCCTCGTATAGTTTCTACCATACTTGGGTCCTTTACATAGTTTGTGTGGTCTTAAATGGGGTTAGCCTCAGGCCACATGGTATTAACAACCCGACCACTTCATTAATTTAGAATAAACCCTTTGAAACTAATTAGATTATTAAAACAGATTGGTGAAATAAACCTAATCTATAGGCTATTATGATAAATTATGTGCAAATTCTCTGCTTCTCCGTTTCCTTTCTTCAGTTAGGTGTTATGTGGTAAGATCTATGTAATATTTCACATGCACGCCAAGCTTTATGATGGCTAATTGATCCTATAGAAACTTGGATTTAATGTTCAGTTCTGTAAAGCATGAATGAGAAACTACCCACCAAAAGAATCAATTTCTTTTGCAGAGAAGGTCGCCATAGAAAGTGTTGCTGAAAGTGGCGGGTGGAGTATGTGAATTAGCTGCAACCACTCCATGAACTTTCCTATCTATGTTGTTTGGTTAACGTTGTTAGCTTTCCATGCTGTCCTTCTCTTTTTCCTTCTTTTCAGGAAAAACCTCGCCGTCTTTTTCTCTTGAATTTTGTTTAAGCATCTCAAAATTTAAGCTTTTCCCACTGTTTTCCCAGATCCTGTATATTCGAAAGAGGGCTTTTATTTTTTATGTCAAGTGTCGTCGATGCTGGCAGTTATACCCCAACTCTCACGGCGAGTTGAAAGCGGTGTGTTTTCTTGTTTCCTTTCCTTTGAGGTGTTATATGTGATTCTAAGGACTGTTGTGAACGATTAAATTAATCTAGATTAACATAAAAGAAATACAAACATAAAAGAGAAAGAAGCTAGAATTTTCATTAATCTGTTTATTCTAAAATGCTTGAATTAACCTAAATACAAAGAGATTATATATAGGTTAAACTGAAAATACTATTCTACCCTTAATAAATAAAACAAAAAAAAATATTATTTAATATCTCCCCTCAAACTCACGATGCGGCAGCTACAAGCATCGTGAATTTGCTAACTAAAAAACAAAAATGAGAGATGAAATACGACTTGGTAAAGAAATCTGCAATCTGTAAGGAAGAAGAAACAAAAGGCAAAGTAATGGTGTCATGCTTGAGATGATGACAAGTAAGATGACAATCGATCTCAATGTGCTTAATTCGCTAATGAAAAACCGAGTTGTAAGTAATCTGAATAGAACTCTGGTTGTCACAATACATAGGAGTAGGATGAGAAAGGGAAACTCTCATATTAGCAAGTAACCAAACAATCTCCTTGGTAGTAGATGTCATAGCACGATATTCTGTTTCCGTTGAGGATTGAGAAACAATAAATAATTTCTTACTCTTCCAATAAATAAGAGAATCACCTAAAAAGATACAAAAATCGGTAACAGACTTATGATTTGTGGGATCATTACCATGATCAACATTAGAGTATGCACGCAGCTCCAAGGAAGAGGTGGATGGAAGTTAAAGACTCTGAAAGACTGTAACCCAAAGATATCGCAAAATACGAAGAACAACTACCCAGTGAACAATAGTATGAAAAGAAACAAACTGACTAATAACATGAACAACATATGCAATATTTGGATGAGTAATTGTGAGATATACCAAGATCCCAACAATAGTACGATATAAAGTAGGATCCGTAAAAGGTAAACCATCAGAAGAAGAATACTTTGCGTTAACCTCAATGAGAGTATCTATAGTTTTGTTATCATTTAGTCTAGCCGGCTCAAGAATATCTGCAACATATTTTGACTGAGAAAGAAGATAACCTCTGGGTGAGGAAGCTACCTCAATACCTAGGAAATATCGAAAATAACCCAAATCTTTCATTTCAAATTGTGTAGCCAAGTCTGTCTTCAAAACTGAAATATCATCAATGTCATCACCAATAATAATCATATCATCAACATATAAAGACATAATAATACAACCTGCATCAGTGCACTTAATAAAAATGGCAGAATAAGACTACTAGAAACAAATTCAAGAGACGAGATCACAACAGAGAATTCACAAGATGATCCCCGTCTTTTTAATTAAAAAATCCTAAATTGATTATTTCTCATTCCTAGTAGTGCAGATCCCCGAGCTCATCTTTTCAATTAAAAAGAATCCCTAAGTTGATTCCTAAACCCAAAATACTACAAAGGCCTAAGGAGAGTGGGCTTAGGCGCGGTAGCTTGAGCCCAACACATAAGGAGCATGGGCTCGAGCCCATGCAAGGCGCATACCCTGCATTTTTGGTGCTGGGCGTCCACCTCAGCACTACTGTGGGCTTAGGATTCCACGCCCTAGCCTAACGTGCTCGGGCTCAGGAGTGTGCCTTAAGCCTAACATGCTTTGGTCCAAATATCACGCCTAAACTCACTTTCACCTCTAGTGGGCTTAAGATGTCACACCCAAGCCCATGATGTTTGGGTCCAAGCACTGTGCCCAGACCCATTTTCACCTTTCATGGACTTGAGTTGTCACGCCTGAGCCTTTTATGGGCTCGGGCACATTGTCCGAGCCCAACACTCACCATAGAATTTTTCCAAGACTCATATAGGTCCCTCAGTATTTTATATTGATTCAATACGTATTATTTTGATTAAAATACAACTCAAAATAGCACAAGGATAAAATTACACTACAAACAATATTTTTCACAAAAAGACAAGACTCATGGGTAATAAACACACCATGAAACATTCAGAACAAAAGTTTTTTCAATCTCTTCATTCTCAACATTCTTCGAATATATATTTTCAGAGTTTATCACTCTAAAATATTATTGCACTTTCTCTCTTTACAAAGTTACTGACTTTACCATAAAAGAATCTACATGTCCATCAAATGAGATCTTTTGCAGTACTAACCACAAGTCACCTTAGTCTACCAAACACCAAGTATAAACTATCAATCACCTTGACTAAAAAGAATTGATGAAATTACTAGAAACAATTGATTAAGTAATTATCCAATCTAGGAGCCCTATTTCTAGACAACTTGGATTTTTTAGAACATCATCACTATGTGAAGAGTAACTATTTACCAGGTAACTATTTATATGGACTCCTGTTTTAATGTGTTTAAATTTTTTCTCTAATATTTCAACTAGATTTTTTTATAATAGCAATATAAGTGAAAAAAATTTTTGTTGAAGAGAACAATGGTCAGTGTTCTGATGAATAGTCACAATTAGTTTTTTTTAATGTAATTAATAAAAAATATTGGATATTTCTATGCACAATTCTAAGCATTTATTAATATTTTTATGTTTAATCCAGACCTTGCCATGAGAAATGAAGGTGGATATTCAAGGTTCGGTTTCTGCTCTTGGCACCTGTTGTGTTAATAAATGGTAAAAAGTATTCTAGATTCTCACCAATTTCCCTCCCACTCAAAATATCCCCTCCCCTGGCAAATTCTGGCCCATCCAAAATCGCGTTCCCATCGATAAAAAACAAATCCCTCCACCACATACAAGCCAACAACAGTTACACACAGTATGCCAAATCCGACCATTTCTCCCCGCTGGTCTTGTGATGGGATCGAAGTCAGTGGGAGCATGATTGGAGTTTGATTTGTTGATGATATATATATATATATATATATATATATATATATATACAGTCCCTCAGTCATTATAAAGTAATGATTATTGATGTGATTTTATGTGACTTGCAATTTTACAGAAGTTTTACGTGAAGTTATGAAATGTAATTAATGTCATATAGAAATATTGGTTGTAATTCATGCAGAAATGGATGTAGTCAAAGTTTTTACGTGAAAATGGTTGGCATTATTAATTATATATTTCAATACTATTATTTTCAATGAGATGCATAGTATAGTTTATTATTTTGTGACACTCTACTATTAAATATTTTTAAACATAAAAAATAGGTAGGCATTATTAATATATTTTCAATTTGCAAATATATATATATATATTTGATCAAATTTTAAGATATAACTACTAAAATAAAATAAAAATCAAAAGAATATCATAATGCCTCTATTTAAAAAAATATGTCAAACCATCAATACCAAAACTAAATAAATAAAAATAGTGCCAGTTAAAAAAAGAAAAGCCCAATATAATTAGCTGCATATTCAATTATTTTCTGAAGCTCAAGAGAAGCTTACCTATATGCACAATGATAGTAATCTAGATATATTTCGTTAGCTTTGCATATAAAATGTTGGTTTTTATATTGATATGACCTTTGTTTAAAAAGAGATGAGGATAATTAACTTAATTTTTGAAGTATTTATTATTGTGATAACAGTTATTAATTTTTCAAAGTATTTTTTATTTAAAAATATATCAAAATAATATTTTATTATTATTTTAAAATTTTATTTTTAATATCAGTACATAAAAATAATTTAAAAACATTAAAAAATTAATTTTAAATAATAAATTGTTTTTTTAACAAATACCAAACAATAACTAAATCTTAATGATTTTGTTGTTCACCTTCATAAAGGTAGATTAGGGGGTTAAAGTAATAAATATACCATCATGGCATGAACAGTTAATTTTTTATGCAAACCTAGCTAGTTTTAATTCAAGAATATATAAATTATATATATAAAAAATAGAAATTTACAAAATTAAGGAATATATCTGCGTTGACCAAAAGTTAAAAGACGTTTCTCCAATATATATTTTTTTAACGAATCATTTATATCAATCAACTTTTAGGAAACTGTGTTGTGTTATCCATGAAGACACACTCACAGAATGCTACAAGTTGCTTCTTTATCCGAGTCAAGTCGATTACAGTAGGTAAAATTCCTAAGCGTTATGCCGTCATGTGCAGCACACAGAGAGACCTTGAGATTCATCGCCGGCAGAACTGAACATGCACGTACTTCCCATGTAACACAGGACTCTATAAATGACTCATAATTAATCCTGCTCTCAACACACGAAACAATTATCAATGGCAAAGCTATCAGTCCCTCTTCTGATTTTTTTCTTCCTCTTATCGTGTATCCCTTCTCAAGCAGCTCTTCCCCTCCAAACACCAATCCAGAAGGACCATTCAACCAGCCAATATATCATCACTGCATACCTGAAAACCCCTCTCAAGCTCACCAAATTGGTCTTGGATCTTGGTGCTACATACAGCTGGGTAAATTGCGACGACTACATTTCCTCCACTTACCACCATGTCGACTGTAACAGTTCCATCGCTAATTCTCTTAGTACTTATGGTTGCGACGGCATTTGCGACGGTCCACCGGGTCCAAATTGTCGAAACTACACTTTCCTCTTCTTCCCTGAGAACCCCATCAAACCTGTTGACTACAAAAAAGTTAATGGCCTCAACGCTGCCCTTGTTGACTATCTTGCCTTGCCCAATACCCAAGGCTCTCTTACCTCGATCAATAATTTCATCTTTTCCTGTGCCAAACGCCCCTCCAAACGCCAATCCAGAAGGACCATTCAACCAGCCAATATATCATCACTGCATACCTAAAAACCCCTCTCATGCCCACCAAATTGCT
>Ga0307517_10002715_pt1 | contig 28247 bp, 26 predicted proteins | sample 23_EM_MG_FD_194515 | JGI IMG/M metagenome (GOLD analysis project Ga0307517, IMG submission 194515) | Populus trichocarpa ectomycorrhiza microbial communities from riparian zone in the Pacific Northwest, United States - 23_EM | ecosystem: Host-associated > Plants > Roots > Unclassified | place... | reverse complement strand
GCCTCGAGGACGGACTGACTGAACTCATTCGGTTCTCTCCCCATCATCCCCTGATCGAGGGCCATGCAGACATCAGCGCAAGCCAGCCCGAGGCCGACGCAATCCACTTCGTTGATCATTGTCTCCTGCATACCACATTAGTTAGCGGTTGGTCGATGGGGACGAGGAGGAAGCTCACTCTAATAACAGCGAGAAAAATGACGACGGAGCCCAAGGCAGCCTTGGCTTGCGTGATCCTCGAGTTCTCCTTCGCGAGATCGATAGCCTCAATTGCCCCATTCAATGAAGAGAGAGCACTATCCGGCCCTTTCGGCCGTTGGGACTTGGTCGTCATGGTCGAAACTGGAGATAGCCGCGAGGAAATTGCGTGGCACAGGGACCGTAGAGAGGAACCCGAATCCTAGCGGCGATCTTATCATGGCACGCCTCGTGTAGACAGACCCATTTGGTGAAGAAAAATGTATTTGCGGCCGAACCACTTGAGGAGGCAATGCGGTGGCTGAGGCGGCCCGATCGACTGATCACCCGGAACTTTTGCCACTCTCGTTCAAAGAGATCCTCAAAACTTAATTCACTGACCACTGGCGCAACGCCGTGTCTCCAACTCCGCCCGTCACAACCACCTCCCCGAAGCACTCATTCTCCCCGCCTCCTCCCAACCGTCGGCCCTCCGTGTCCTGTCAATGTCCCTGGTCTTCTTTTCATTCAGTCATGAGTTACTGGACCTCCGACGCAAATTCCGTTCTCCTCGACGTTACAGATTCGGCCATGCACCACCTTGAACAACAGACGAGGATGCTACGGGTCACGACGCCTTGAAGCTCTATTCTCTCTGTGCCTCGACCTTTCGTGTGTCAAAGTCAACCCAAAGCGATTCAAGTTGCGAGGGAATAGCGGTCACACAAGCGTACATCCGGTTGACCAACCGCCAACCCAGCGAGACCCGAAAATCGAAGTCTGACCGATGACCGATGACCCCCTGGCCTCATCACCAAATGTCACATTGGTTTGGTGTCCATTGTCATACCGCCGCGACCTCGTGTTACCCTTGTCGCGAGAAGGTTGCGGTCGATGCTGCTATCGAGAGGAGTCAGGGGTGCGTGCTTGACAGCGTTGATCTGTCCTCGCTTGTGAATTTGGTATGGTGGTCGCTGACTACTTCGCTATGTTTCCAGGCGTGTGGAGGTCGAACGAAAGCCCGGGGCCGACACAATAATGTCCGATGAGCGGAACCAGAGGCGGTTGATCGCACTGGGGAAGGAGGGTGTTTTCTTGCGCTTGAAGAGGACCAGGGCGGGGTCGACCGACCCCAGGACCGTGAATGTCACCGGGAAGGATGCGTTTGATGAGGTTCGCGCCGTGCGGAGGGTGGACGGGTGGGACTTGTGTGATGAAGACGTTGAAGGAGATGTCGAAGAAAGACCATGTTTGTTCACTGTGCCCTGTCTTCACTCTATACGCTATGCGATATGCTGACCTTGTTTTCCATTCAACCTTCCTCCGTTATCAGCTCCGTCGCGTTCGCAGCGCGATATCCTTGCCGAATCCAACTCTCCCTGGGCCGCGCAATCACACTACTCACTCCAGGGCCCTACGTACCCGTACCTCATCATGGAGTTCTTTGCTGGAGGCGATTCAATAACAATGTTTATCAAGCACGGCACCTCAGAGGATGTGACAAGTTCTATGTCGCAGAGTGCGTTCTTGCGATCGGGGGGCCGCACAGTTTCATTCATCGGTGGATGCAGCCCAACAATCTGTCGGTGATCCGGGGTGTGCCGACTGACTATTTGTGTTTCTTCCCTCGGGTTGTTTTGATGTAGAGACATCAAGCCGGACAACATCGACAGGGACGGACACATCAAGCTATCCGATTTTGGACTTTCCACCAGGTCCTATAGGCAACGCGGCTCGAGCTATTATCAATGTCTCTTGGATTCTGTCGATGGTGCGGCGTTTCTGAAGACTGCAGCGCAATCAGCATGGAATAGTGTGAATGCGATCTATCTGACTATGCCCAGCAAGGAGCAGATCGCGACTCGGAAAACAAACCGTAGGAAACTCGTAAGCGTTCCTCATTTCCCATTTACCTGTGCTATTTGAGTCTTGACAAACTCTCTTTAACCGTTCGTCTGAATGGGATCCCATCCATTTGTCCTCCCCATAACAGACAAATGGAACGTCGGATTACATTGTACCCAAGATACTCTTGCAGAAGGGACACGGAAATGAGATGAGTGCAATCGGTGGTCGTTGGGAACCATCGCGCTCGGGTGTCTCGTCGGATACCCTCCGTTCTGCTCGAAGACCAACCATGAAACTTGCCAGAAGATCATCAATTGGCCGCATTATCTTGTCATCCATGATGATGCCCACCCGAGTATAGAGCTCAAGGGCCTGATACAGAGGTCAGTTGAATTCCTTTTTTCTTTCTTTCTTTGTTACTCTCCCGGGATTTGGTGTCAGTGCCATTCACGCGCCCCGTGGTTGGCCAAGTTCGCCTCTTCTTATCCAATTATTCATACGTGGTCTCGTTCACTTGGCTTCTTTCTGGGCAAATCAATAACCCTATTCACGTCCTCCGAAACTGAAATTCCGTGATCCACAATCCGAACCGATGACTGACGTCGATTCTCTCCCCCCCCCCCCTCATTTTCTTCTCGGAAAGACAAACACGAGTGAAATGGGGAAATCTGGGCTGATCACTTCCCCGGGCTGTTGTCGGGCCGTGGGATAGATTGAGGAACGCCGTTTCTGCTACGGTGTGGACTGGACCGCGATCATGAATATTGATATTGAGGCATCACTCATTTCGAGACTGGTCGATCACGGGCACATCGTATCTCCCGATAGACGAGTTGGATCAGGGTCCGGGCGGGCCCGCGGGTGAAGATACCACCGGAGTGCACGGGGAGTTTGCTTTCTTGGGCTACGCCGCCTCGACCATGATTGTTGTTTAGTTCAGTCGCTCACGTGTACCTTAAAAACCGATGTTATTTTTTCCTGCAGCTATACGTTCAAGAGGTTCACGATTTCTTCGAACGCTTTCTGATCTGGCCAGGGGTATGTTCCCTTGCCAGCAGTCACGAGGGAACCTCCTATCCAGTGAAACTAGCACTGTAGGAGTAAAATAGGTAAAACTCTCGGGATCTGTTGGTAAAAGTCAGATTTCTTGGGACTTGTTGGATAAATCTTAACGAGCTCAGTAGACGCCCACTTTTGGCCCCTGTACGAAAATTGGTTAAACGATTTTCCAACTGTTGGATAAGTTCTCGCAACTGGTAGGAAACAAAACTTTCCAACAACTCCCGGATCTTTTACCAACTTTACCTGCACAGTGTAGAGAGATAGACGATTCCTTACATCTTTTCGTCATTTCGTTTCCCGATGCGTGACGTTCGTGTACATGGCCGCAGGCTACATCGCAGGCCATCGTACGCCCGGAGTGTTCTTCTTGCCTAGTTTCTCCATTCCCCCATCTGATATAACAAACCGCAGTGGGGCCAACGAAATCGCGAGAGTAATCGGACTGTGTTTGTTCACGCACGAGAATCCCACGTGAGAGTGCAACCTCGTTCCTTACAACGTCAATGTCGAAGGAGTAGGAGAGCCGACAATCGGGGGCGGAATATTTTTTTCCTCGGCCTCTTGGTCGAATCGAAGTCAATAATCTACAGGGCGCGTACAAGTAAAACAAATATAATACAGGATATAGAGGCATATACCACGGAAAGGTAGGTCAAGGATGTGGGTTGGGGGAACATATACGCAATGATGGGTGAGCAGAGGTCAATGAAGGGAGGAGATGGTGATTGTGTTGAAGGATATCGTGGTGGACAAGGCAAAAGGATGGAGTGTCGGTGATTTGTGGCACCCGCCAATCCTATCATTCAGTCCCCTGGGGTTGGAGAAGAAAGGAGTCAACATGCGAAGGAAGTAGTACTCTTCTAAGAGCTCACCACTACCAGAGACAATCGTGCTCTTTCTTCTTGCACTAAATCGAACGTCTTGAGAAGATCTCTACAACTCTCCAGATTCCGCGTGGCCCCGAGCTTCTCAAAGACCTCGACCGCGCGAAAAACTTCGGATTTCGCCTGCTCAAACCTATCTTGTTGAGACCAAAGGATAGCTTGCAGATACATCAAGGATGCCAGGCTGTATGGGCTGTTGACCGCGTGCGACTCTGCGTGTTTGAAGTGAGCATTTGCATCGTCGAACCTGCCTTGGTTGTAAAACAGCAGTGCCAGGTAGGAATGATCCCCAGACACCTCATCGTGCCAGCCAAAAGAGGATGCGATTCCGAGGGCCTTCTCGAAATGGTGAATGGCTTTCTCGCTCTCGTCCTTGGATTGATATATCATGCCAAGAGAACGCTGACAATGGGAGAGCAGATATTCGCTGCCTTTCTCCGGGAGAAGACCGATTGCACGGAATGCAGCTTCTTCCGCGGCGTCGGGCTGTTCGTCGTGGCACAGCAACGCGGCGAGGGATCTCAAACACTCCGCTTGTCCCACTGTATCACCGAGCTGTTCGTAAACTTCCAACGCTTCTTTCGCCTGTTGTTCCCCTTCCTCGTAGTAGTGATCGTTTACTTCGGATAGGCGTAACAACGTTCGAGCAACCTGACGGTCATCCCCCCGCTCCCTCCAGATCTCCAACGTGTGGGAAAGGAGCCGCTTTTGCTCCACATTATTTCCAACCAATCCAAACAACCGTGAGAGTTGGAACAAGCATCGTGGTTTGGAAGGATGGCCATCCGAAAGCCCCTCAATCCCCGGCCCTAGCGAGACGAGCCGGCGCTTGTGCCAACAGAGATGCTCCAGGAAATGGGCACATGTATCCCAGATGTCACCCGACTCTGTATCAGCGGATGTAAAGACATTGAGCAGATGTTCAACGTTTGTGTCTTCTAACGCGATCCACCGTGCTTCTTGATAACCGGGCTTGTCAGGGTAGACATCGACCGACAATCGGCGAGAGTAATGATCCTTGGTTGCGCAGAGGAGGGGGGATGCCTTTGGATCACGGGGACAAAAGTAATCCCGAAGCGGTGCGAGCATCGTAACAAATCCATTGCTTCGGTATGTCAGCGAAAGGACGCAGAATGTGTCGAAGATGTTTGCGATGTCGGGGATGGTAGGAAATAGCCAGTTGAGATTGTTCTCGTCGACCCCTTGAGGGAAGAAGGCAACGACTCCAAGAAGCGCTCGTGCGTCAGGGCCGAGTGCTTGGAATATTGGCGAGGTGAGCGAGAGCTCGATCGTATTAGCAAGGCTCATCGAGTGATGTGTGCGAAGCACCCCCGTGCGCTGTCTTTCCCATTCCCTGCTCAGTCGGCTCGTATCCCACTTGTTGTGCTGGGCGACGGTGGCAAGTAAGGTGATCGAGAGGGGGTGAAAATCGAGTTGTTCCAGGATCTTTTTGACCGGATCGGATTGTTCGCCGTGCTTGTAGATACGGTAGAACGTGTCATATGCGGCCTCCATCGACAATATTGGGATGTCCAGGGTCTCACAGTCAAGAGGGACTGCAGAGATCCGGGAGGTGATGCAAAGGCAAAGATTGTTGAAGCGACTCAGCTCCTCCACGACAGCATACATCTCCTGCCCACCCGCTCCCTGCAGACCCAGAATTGATTCCGCATTATCGAGGATTATGAACATCTTTCTTGAGGATAAGAGCGGCCGTAGGGGGGTCAGATCTCCTGGGTTTTCGGTGGCTGCACCAATCACCTCGGAGAGACGGCGAAGGAAATTATTGCGCGAGGCGGGGAATTGGTCGCAGCGAATGAACCTGCGGTCGTCACCAAACAATTGTTTGACACGATCATCGTGGAGGACGGTGAGAATGGCGGATGTCTTGCCGATTCCTCCAGGACCGATTAGAGCAACCGGCGTGAGGTGTTCTGCGAAGCCGATGATCTTCTCGATCAATTCGTCACGTCCATACAAGACCCTCGGTGGCGGCGGAGGGGATTCCCCAGGTGTGCTAGATGCGAGAATAAGTCACTGAATCCAGCAGTAGCCGAGACCGCTGACCTGTTTTGAGTCTGGGAGGTGGTGAGCGTTTATTCAGTGACGCTGAAGAGTACCGGGTATCACCTACCGCCTGACGTTGGCTATCAGATCCTTCCTGGATATTGATTACATTCTGACGGATATCCGAAACGATGGCGTGAGTGTCCAATACGTCGTGGTGGACGTCAGAAATGAGAGTGTGGGTGTTCGCAGCAGCTACGTGTGTATTCACCGCGAGCTCAGTCTGGATATTAACCGTCAATAACGGCCACACAAAAACGAGGGAACGCACGATAAACACGAGAAGGATCCTGTTGAGGTCCGACTTCCAGCCGGCAATTGTCTCCTTATCACTTGTTGCGTGGAAAAATCGAGAGACCGCATTCCGTTCACCCTGCTTAATGGCCTTCATTTCGATCTCCGCGACCATCCTGAGTCAGACCGAAAGTACCATCAGCGATGTAATCAAAGCGTGCATTGGTGGCGACTCACGTCGTGAGTTGGCTGATTGCCTCAACCACAGAGTTGTTGAGATCGTCTAAACTCTTCCCCCCCAGCCCCCGGCCGAGGACGGTACAAACATTGGCGCAGGCCAGCCCAAGGTCGACGTAATCCGCCTCATTGATCATCGTGTCCTGGGTGTATATACATCATCTTGCAATCATTCAGCACAGGCTAGGAGAAAACTCACTTTGATCATCTTAAGGATAACGCCGACGGTACCAAAGACGGCCTTTGCTGGCGTAACACTCGAGACTTCCTTGGCAAGATTCAAGGCCTCGACAGCCGCGTTAAGCGAGGAGAGAGCGCCATCACGATGGTTCGTTCGTTGTGGCGTTGTAGCCATGGTCGAAACTCGAGATAGTTGCGAGGAAGAAGTGTGGCGTGTAGGTGGTGAGGAAGAACCCGGACCCTAGCGACCATGAGCGGTCATTTTTCCATGGGGGCGCCCTGTGCAAATAGTCCCAAGCACATGCATTTGCGGTCGAACTACTTGAAGAGATAGCGGTGCGATCGATTAATCACCCGGAATCTCCGTTGCGCTCGTTCAAAACGTCCTTAAGAAATCCTTGGAGCTTTGTTCGCTGGCCACAAGTGCAATGCCATGTCTTCAACTTCGCCCGTCGGAGATACGTCCCTGAAGCATCCATCCTCGCCCCTTCTCCGCAATCGTCGACTCTCCATGCCCGTTCGCCGTGGTTTCAACGACCGGTAGCGATCTCGTCAACACCCTCTGTCGTCTCTTCGTTCGGTCGTGGGTTACTGGACCTCCAACGTGGGTACCGTTCCCCTTGATTTTGCAGGTCCCGCCACATGATACCTTGAGCAACAGGCGAGGATACTACGCCCCGTGAGGCTCTACCCACTCTGTGCCTCGACCTCCCATGTCTATCAAAGTCAACCCGCATGCTTCCGGTTCCAAGGGGATTGGAGTGACCAAAACGTACATACAGTCAACCAACCATCATCCCAGCGAGACTCGAAACCCGGCTGGTGGCCTCCCGGCGCCGCTACTAAATCTCACATGGTTTTAATGTGTATTGCCATAAAGTCGCGACCTCGGCTTACCTCCGTCGCAGGAGGGCTACGGTCGAGGCTGTCATCGAGAGGAATCAGAGGTGCGTACTTGGCAGTATTGACCTGACCTCGCTCGTGAATTTGTTGTTGTGGTCACTGACTACTATTATATGTTCCCAGGCGTGTGGTGGCCGAACGGAAGCAGGGATAGTTGATCGTACTGGGCAAGGAGGGCGCTTTCTTGCGCCTGAAGAGGACAGATAGGGTTAACCGGCCTCAGGAATGTGAAGGTTGTTGGCAAGGGCGCGTTCGGTGAAGTTCGCCTTGTGCAGAACGTGGATGCGAGCAGGATTTATGCGATGAAGTCGTCGAAGAAAGACCGGGTTCGTTCATCATACCCTCGCTTCACTGGATGTTATGCAATATGCTGACCTTACTTTCTATTCACCCTTCGCCCATTAGCTCCCTCACTCCGCGCTCAGCGCGATGTATTCGTTCACCAGAATACTTTCTGGGAAATCAAAGGCCCCACCCGTCTCACAGTCCTCGAAACCGAGATTCCGCAATCCACAATTCGGGCCGATGACTGACGCCAGTTCTCCCTTCCTCTTCTTCACGCTTTCATCTTCTCGGAAAAACAAAAATGAATGAACTGGGAAAATCTAGGCTGATCACTTCCCCAGACCGTTGCCTGGCCGTGGAACAGATTAAGTAACATACCTTCTTCTACGAAGTGGATTGGATCGCGATAAAGAATATTGAGGCACCATTCATTCCGAGGTTGGGGTCACAAGCGTGTCCTGTTTTCCGGCAGACAAGCTAGATCAGATTCCGAACGCGGGCGGGGATGTCACTGGAGCGCGCAAGGAATTGGCTTTCTTGGGGCATATTGCCTGGATCCTGGTTGCTACCGGGTTCGGGTTCACGGACTTTTCGGAGACCGGCGTTATTTCTTTTCTGCAGTTATACGTTCAGGAGGTTCGTGATTTCTTCAAACTCTTTCCGACCTAGCCAGGGACATGCCATCATGTCCGTGGTCACGAGGGAACCCCTTATCCAGCGAGACGAGAGAGATGGACAAATCATCTCATTCTATAACGTGTGACGTGGTTTCAAGGGCTACGATCGTGTACGTGACCGCAGGCTGGATCGCGACCCATCGTAGGAGTCTGGCGCGTTTTTCTTGCCCATCCGATGTAACGTACCGTAGTGGAGTTAATGAAGATGCAGAATAAGTAGATTGTGTTTGTTCATATATGAGAACCTCGTGAGAGTGTATCCTTCTTTGCAATGTCGACGTCGAAAAGTGGAAGACTCGACAGTCCAAGGCGTCACAGTCGTTTCCTCGGCCCCCCGGTCAAATGGAAGTCGGTAATCTACAAGGCGCGTACAAGTAAAACAAGTATAATACAGAATATAGAGGCATATATCATGGAAATGTAGATCAAGGATGTGGGGTGGGGCAACATATACGGAACGACGGGCGAGCAGAGGTCGGTGAAGGGAGGAGATGGTGGTTGTATTGAAGGACATCATGGTGGACGAGGTGAAGGGACGGAGTGTTGATGATTTGAGGTAGCTGCCAATCCTATCGTTTGGTCCTCTGGAGCCGGAGAAGAAAGGAGTCAGCATGCGGAGGAAGTAGTACTCTTCCAAGAGCTCACCACTACCAGAGACAATCCGGGTATTTCCGCTTGCATTAAATCGATGATCCCGAGGAACGCTCTGCATTCCTTCAGGTCCTGCGCGGCCCCGAGCTTCTCGAAGACCTCGACCGCGCGCAGAGCTTCGGATTTCGCCTGTTCAAACCTGGATTGTCGAAACCAAATGTTAGCTTGCGCATACATCGAGAGGCCCAGGTCGTATGGGCTGTCAAGCGCTTGCGACTTGGCGTGTTCGACGTGAGCGTTTGCATCCTCGAACCTGCCTTCGTCGCAAAAAATCTTTGCTAGGGTGTAATGACCCCAGGACAGCTGGTCGCGCCAGCCAAAAGAGGATGCGATTTCGAGACCCATCTCGTAATGATGGATGGCTTTCTCGATCTCGCCCTTGGATTGATATATCGCGCCAAGACAACCGTAACAATCGAAGACCATAAATTCGCTGCCTTTCTCCGGGAGAAGACCGATTGCACGGGATGCAGCTTCTTCCGCAGCGTCGAGTTGTCCGCTCTCGCACAGCAACGAAGCGAGGGCGTTTAAACAACCCGCTTGTCCCGCTGTATGACCAAGCTGTTCGTATGCTTTCAACGCTTCCTTCGCCTGTTGTTCCGCTTCCTCGTAGCAGCGAAGCAACTCGTTTGCCCTGGATAGGTGGAGCAACGTTTGAGCTACTTGACGGTCATCCCCCCGCTCCCTCCAGATCTCTAAGGTGTGGGAAAGGAACCGCTTGGACTCCGCATAATTCCCAACCAATTGCAACAACTGTGAGAGTTGGAACAAGCATTGCGGTTTGGAAGGATGACTGTCCGAAAGCCCCTCAATCTTCGGCCCTAGCGAGACGAGCCGGCGCTTGTGCCAGCGGAGATGCTCCAGGAAATGGGCACAGGTATCCCAGATATCACCCGACTCTGTATCTGTGGAAGTGAAGACATCGAGGAGGTGTTCGACATTTGTATCTTCTGATATGATCCATCGTGCTTCTTGATAGCCGGGTATGTCAGGGTATACGTCGACCGACAATCGACGGGAGTAATGATCCTTGGCTGCGCACAGGAGAGGGGATGCCGTCGGATCCTGGGGACAAAAGTAATCCCGAAGTGGTGCGAGCATCGTAACAAATCCGTTGCTTCGAGATGTCAGGGAGAGGACGCAGAACGTGTCGAAGATGTTTGCGATTTCGGGGATGGTGGGGAATGACCAGTTGAGATTGTTCTCGTCGGCCCCTTGAGGGAAGAAGGCAACGACTCCGAGAAGCGCTCGCGCATCGGGTCCGAGTTCCTGGAATATTGGCGAGGTGAGGGAGAGTTCGATCGTGGCCGCAAGGCTCTTTGAGTAACGTGTGCGAAGCATGCGTGTGCGTTGCTTCTCCCATTCCCTGGTCAGTCGATCGGTGTCCCACTTGTTGTGCTGGGCGACGGTCGCGAGTAGGGTGATTGAGAGAGGGTGGAAGTCGAGTTGTTCCAGAATGTTGTTAGCCAGATTGGAATGTTTGCTGTGCTTGTAGATCTGATAGAACGCGTCGCGTGCGGCCTCGATCGACAATGTCGGGATATCCATGGTCTCACAGTCAGGAGGGACCGCGGAGATCCGGGAGGTGATGCAGAGGGAAAGGTTGCTGAAGTGACTCAGCTCTTCCATAACACCGTAGATTTCCTGTGCGCTGGTCCCCTGCAGACCCAGAATGGATTCTGCATTATCGAGGACGATAAGCATCTCCTTTGAGGATAGGAACGGTCGTAGGGGAGTCAGGTCTCCTGGATTTTCGATCCCTGTACCAATGACCTCGGAGAGTCGGCGGAGGAAGTGAGTGCATGAGGCGGGAAATTGATCGCAACGGATGAACCGACGGTTGTCACCGAACCGTTGTATGACCCGGTCATCGTGGAGAACGCTTAGAGCAATGGATGTCTTGCCGATTCCACCAGCACCGATTAGAGCAACTGGAGTGAGCCGTTCTACGAAATCAACGATCTTTTCGATCAATTCGTCACGTCCAAAACAGATCCTCGGCGGCGGTGGAGGGGATTCCCCAGGTGCGCTAGATGGTAACATCAGATGCCGGACTCAACGACGGGCGAGATTGCTAACCCATTCTGAGTCTATCCAACACTAAGTGTACATTTGGTGGCAGAGTACGAGTGACACTCACCGATCGATGCTGACTGCCAGCCCCCTCCTGACCCTTCAGCATTTCATGATGCATGTCCGAAATGATGGCGTGGGTGTCTTTGACTCTACGGTGAAAATCGGAGACGATGGCGCGGGTTTTATCGTCATGGCGGACATCGGAGGAAGTTCCCTGCGTGTTTGGCAGTGGGGGCAATGAGTCGCTGGGCGCACTGGAGGCAAATATTAGGTGGTGGATTCATTCGGGGCTCAGATCGCTAACCTGGCGTGAGTCTATGTAGTAACTGAGCGATTACTCGGTGACTGGTAAAGTGCGAGTGATGCTTACAGCCTGACTCCGACCATCCTTATCCTCACGGGTTCCTAACGTGTTGTGATGGGTGTCGGAAATTGTGGTGCGGGTGTTCGCAACGTCGTTCCGGACCTCGGAAACGATGGCGTGGGTATCGTGGCGGACATTGGGGACAGTGGTGTTTGCGTTTGAACTATCGCGATGAGTATCGGAAACAATGCCGTGGGTATTCGCAACATCAGAAACGGTTGTACGTGTGTTTGTTGCAAGTTCGGTCTAAAAGTGGGAAGTTAGAGATGGTCATACAAAAGTGAACAGGACACACGTTGAATACTTGGAGAATCCTGGTGAGGTCCAACCTCCAAGTGGCGATTGCCTTTTTATCATCCTTCGCGTGGAGGAGCCGAGAGGCCGGACTTCGTTTCCCCCACTTGACGATCTTCTTCTGGATCTCCGCCACGGCCCTGCGATCCAAGGCGTGATAAGCCAGTCGCGCACAGGGTGCATCTCTATTGATATCACTTACAACGTCAATTGCTCAATCGCCTCGAGGACGGACTGACTGAACTCATTCAGTTCCCTCCCCTTCATCCCCTGATCGAGGGCCATGCAGACATCAGCGTAAGCTAGCCCAAGGCCGACACAGTCCACTTCGTTGATCGCTGTCTCCTGTATGCTACATCAGTTAACGGTTGGTCTGTAGGGGCGAGAAGGAAGCTCACTCTGATTATGGCGAGAAGAATGACGACGGAGCCGAAGGCAGCCTTGGCTTGTGTGATTCTCGAGTTCTCCTTCGCGAGATCGATGGCCTCAATTGCCCCGTTCAACGAAGAGAAAGCACCACCCAGTCCTTTCGGCTGTTGGGACTTGGTCGCCATGGTTGAAATCGGAAGCAGCCGCGAGAAAATTGCGCCGCACAGTGGATATAGAGAGGAACCCGAACGCTGGCGGCTATCTTGTCATGGCACGCCTCGTGTATACAGACCCATTTGGTGAAGAATAATGGATTCGTGGTCAAACCGCTTGAAGAGGCAATGGGGCGGCGGCGGCCCGATCGAGGAATCTCTGTTTACTCTCGTTCAAGGGATCCTCCAAGCTTTATTCACCGACTACTGGCGCAACGCCGTGTCTCCAACCCCACCCATCACAACTATGTCCCCGAAGCACTCATCCTCCCCGTCTTCTCCAGTCGTCGGCCCTCCATGTCCCATCAACCTCCCCGGTTTTCTTTTCATCCAGTCATGGGTTACCGGACCTACGATATAAATTCCGTTCTCTTCGACATTACGGATTCGACAATGCACCACCCTGAACAACAAACGAAGATGATACGGGTCACGACGCCTTGAAGCTTTATCCTCTCTGTACCTCGACCTCCCGTGCGTGTCAAAGCCAATCCAAAACGATTCGGGTCGCGGGGGGATGGGGGTCACAAAAGCGTACATCCGGCTGACCAACTGCCAGCCCAGTGAGACCTGAAGCTTGAAGTCCAGAGTGGTGTGAAGTTTAGTGATGGTGCCGGGAGGTCACCGGTTAGCATTCATTATCATGCCGCCGCAACCTCGTGTTACCTTCGTCGCAAGGAGGCTGCGGTCGATGCTGCGGTCGAGGAGTCGGGGGTGCGCGTTTGGCGGCATTAATCTGTCCTCACTCGTGAATTTGTTATGGTGGTCACTGACTGCTTCGCTATGTCGCCAGGCGTGTGGAGGTCGAACAAAAGCTCGCGACCGACACGATAATGTCCGATGAGCGGAAGTAGAGGCGGTTGATCGTACTGGGGAAGGATGGTGTTTTCTTGCGCTTGAATAGGACCAGGACGGGGTTGACCGACCCAAGGACCGTGAAGGTCACCGGAAAGGATGCGTTTGATGAGGTTCACGCCGTGCGGAAGGTGGACATGTGCCGGACTTGTGTGATGAAGACGTTGAAGGAGATGTTGAAGAAAGACCAGGTTCGTTCATTGTGCCCTGTCTTCACTCTATACGCTATGCGATATGCTGACCTTGTTTTCCATTCAACCTTCCACCGTTATCAGCTCCCCCATGTTCGCAGCGTGATACCCTTGCCGAATCAAACTCTCTCTGGGTCGCGCGATCATACTACTCATTCCAGGGCCGTACGCACCCGTACCTCATCATGGAGTTATTTGCCGGAGGCGATTCAATAACAATGTTTATCAAGCACGGCACCACAGAGGATGTGACGAGGTTCTATGTCGTAGAGTGCGTTCTTGCGATCGGGGGGCCGCGCAGTTTCATTCATCGGTGAATGCAGCCCAACAATCTGTCGGTGATCCGAAGTGTGCTGACTGACAATTTGTATTTCTTCCCTCGGGTTGTTTTGATGTAGAGACATCAGGCCGGACAACATCCTGATCGACAGGGACGGACACATCAAGCTATTCGATTTCGGACTTTCCACCGAGTCCTATAAGCAACGCGGCTCGAGCTATTATCAATGTCTCTTGGATTCCGCCAATGATGCAGCGTTTCCGAAGACCGCAGCGCAATCAGCATGGAATAGTGTGAATGCGATCTATCTGACGATGCCCAGCAAGGAGCAGATCGCGACTCGGAAAGCAAATCGTAGGAAACTCGTAAGCGTTTCCCATTTCCCATTCACCTGTGCTATTTGAGCCCTGACAAACTCTTTAACCGTTCGTCTGAATGGGATTCCTCCCAATGACAGACATATGGAACGTCGGATTACATTGTAACCAAGATATTCTTGCAGAGGGGACACGGAAATGAGATGAGTGCGATTGGTGGTCGTTGGGAACCATCGCGCTCGGGTGTCTCGTCAGATACCCTCCGTTCTGTTCGGAGACCACCCACGAGACCTGTCGGAAGATCACCAGTTGGCCGCATCATCTTGTCACCCACGATGATGCCCACCCGAGTAGAGAGGTCAAGGGCCTGATACCGGAGGTCAGTTGGATTCCTCTTTTCTTCCTTTCTTTGTCACTCTCCTGGAATTTGGTTTCTGTGCTATTCACGCACCCGGTGTTGGCCAAGTTCACCGCTTCTTATCCAACCATTCATACATGGTCTCGTTCACTTGGCTTCTTTCTGGGGAAATCAATGACCCCATTCGCATCCTCCGAAACCGAGATTCCGAGATTCACAATCCGAACCGATGACTGATGTCAATTCTCCCCCCACTCCCACCTTCATTTTGTTCTAGGAAAGATAAACACGCTTTCTGCTACGGCATGGATTGAATCGCGATCACGAATATTGATAGAGGCATCACTTATTCCGAGGCTGGTCGATCATGGGCACACCGTATCTCCCGACAGACGAATTGGATCAGGTTCCAGGCGGGCCCGCGGGTGAAGATACCACTAGAGTGCACAGGGGGTTTGCTTTCTTGGGCTACGCCGCCTCAATCTTGATTGTTGTTTAGTTCAGTCGCTCATGGGTACCTCGAAAACCGATGTTATTTTTTTCCTGTAACTATACTTTCAAGAGGTTCACGGTTTCTTTGAACAATTTCTGATCTGGCCAAGGATGTATTCCCTTGCCAGTAGTCGCGAGGGAGCCTTCTATCCAGCGAAACGAGAGGGATAGACGATTCCTTATATCTTTCCATCATTTCGTTCCACGATGCGTGACGTTCGTGTACGTGACCGCAGGCTACGTCTAGGCTATCGTATGCCCAGAGTGTTTTTCTTGCCTAGTTTCTCCTTTCCACCCATCTGGTGTAACGAATCGCAGTAGAGTTAACGAAATCGCGAGAGTAATCGGACTGTGTTTGTTCGCGCACGAGAACCCCACGTGAGAGCGCAACCTCATTCCTGACAAGGTCGATGTCGAAGGAGTAGGAGAGCCGACGATCAAAGGCGGAATATTCGTTTCCTCGGCCTGCTGGTCAAATCGGAGTTGATAATCTACAAGGCGCGTGCAAGTAAAACAAACATAATACAGGATATAGAGGCATATATCACGGAAATGTAGGTCAAGAATGTGGGGTGGGGAAACGTGTACGGAACGACGGGCGAGTAGAGGCCAGTGAAGGGAGGAGATGGTGGTTGTATTGAAGGACATCATGGTGGACGAGGTAAAGGGATGGAGCGTTAGTGGTTTGAGGCACCTGCCAATCCTATCATTCGGTCCCCTGGGGCTGGAGAAGGAGTCAGCACGCGGAGGAAGTAGTACCTTTCCAAGAGCTCACCACTACCAGAGGCAATCGGGCTATTTGTTCCTGCGCGAAATCAATCGTCTTGAGAAGGCTCCTACAACTCTCCACATTGTGCACAGCCCCGAGCTTCTCAAAGATCTCGACCGCGCACAAAGCTTCGGATTTCGCCTGTTCAAGTTTAGATTGTTGAAGCCAAATGACAGCTTGTAGATATGTCGAGAGAGCCAGGTGGTGTGGGCTGTTGGCTGCGTGCGACTTGGCGTGTTCGACATGAGCATTTGCATCATCGAACCTGCCTTGGGTGCAAAACAGCAGTGCTAGGCTGTAATGGTTCAAGCTGTTCAAGGACAGCCGGCTATGCCAGTCAAAAGAGGATGTGATCCCGAGGGCCGTCTGGTAATGAAGAGTGGATTTCTCGATCTCGCCCTTGGATTGATAGATTTCGGCAAGACAACAGTGACATTGAGAGAGCAGAAATTCACTGCCCTTCTCCGGGAGAAGATCGATTGCACGGGATACAGCTTCTTCCGCAGCGTCAACCTGTCCGTTCTTGCACAGCAACAAAGCGAGGGATCTCAAACACCCCGCTTGTCCCACTACATCACCGAGCTGTTCGTAAATTTCCAACCCTTCTTTCGCCCGTTTTTCCCCTTCCGTGTAGAGGAGAAGCAACTCGTTTATCTCGGATAGGTCCCACAATACTCGAGCAGCTTGATGGTCATCCCCCCGCTCCCTCCAGATCTTCAACGTGTGGGAATAGAGCCGCTTGGACTCTGCATAGTTTCCAAGTATTCGAAACAACCGTGAGAGTTGGTACAGGCATTGTGGCTTGGAAGGATGGCTGTCCAAAAGTCCTTCAATATTCAACCCCAGTAAAATAAGCCGTGGTTTGTGCCAACAGAGGTGCTCCATGAAATAGCCACAGGCATCCCAGATAACACCTGACTCTGGATCGGTGGATGTGAAGACATTAAGGAGGTGTTCGACATTTATGTCTTCTGACGTGATCCATCGTGATTCTTGAGGGCTGGGGTTGTCGGACAATCGGTGGGAGTAATGATCCTTGGTTGCACAGAGGAGAGGAGACGACGTTGGATCCTGGGGGCAAAGGTAATCACGAAGCGGTGCGAGCATCGTGACAAACCCATCACTCCGAGATGTCAGGGAGAGGACGCAGAACGTGTCGAAGATGTTTGTGACATCGTGGATGGTAGAAAATAACCAGCTGAGATTGTTCTCATCGACGCCTTGAGGGAAGAAAGCAGCGACTCCGAGAAGGGCTCGCGCATCAGGTCCGAGTTCTTGGAATGTTGGTGACGCAAGCGAAAGTTCGATCGTGGCCGCAAGGCTTTTTGAGTATCGCGTGCGAAGCATGCGTGTGCGTTGCTTCTCCCATTCCCTGGTCAGTCGATCGGTGTCCCACTTGTTGTGCTGCGCGACGGTCGCGAGTAGGGTGATTGAGAGAGGGTGAAAATCCAGTTGTGCCAGAACCTTGTTGATCGGATCGGACTGTTTGCCGTGTTTGTAGATACGGTAGAACGTGTCGCGTGCGGCCTCCATCGACAACGTTGGGATGTCCAGAGTCTCGCAGTCAGGAGGGACTGTGGAGATCCGAGAGGTGATGCAGAGGGAAAGGTTGCTGAAGTGACTCAGCTCCTCCATAACACCGTAGACCTCCTGCGCACTTGTCCCCTGTAGACCGAGGACGGATTCCGCATTATCGAGGACGATAAGCATCTCCTTTGAGGATAAGAATGGCCGTAGGGGGGTCAGGTCTTCTGGATTTTCAATGCCTGCACCAATGACCTCAGAGAGTCGGCGAAGGAAGTGAGTGCATGAGGCGGGGAATTGATCGCAACGGATGAACCGGCGGTCGTCACCGAACTGTTGTATGATGCGGTCATCGTGGAGGACGCTCAGAGCGATGGATGTCTTGCCGATTCCACCAGCACCGACTAGAGCAACTGGCACAAGGCGTTCTGCAAAATCGACGATCTTCTCGATCAACTCGTCACGTCCAAGGAAGATTCTCGGGGGCGGTGGAGGGGATTCCCCAGGTGTGCTATATGCAAGGATGAGACGTTGGACCCGACAGTGGTCGAAAACGCTGACCTGTTTTGAGTCTATCCAACACTAAGTGTACACTCCGTGACGGGATACGAGTGACCCTCACCGATCGATGTTGACTGCCAGCCTCTTCCTTACTCTTCAGCATTTCGCGACGAATATCCGAAACAATGGCGTGGGTGTCTGCGACTCCGCGATGAACCTCAGAAACCATGGTCCGGGTCTTCACATCGTGGTGAACATTGGAGGTTATATGCGGATTTAATAGTGGGGGCGGTGATTCGCCGGGTGCACTGAAGGTAAATATTAGGCGGCGGATTCATTCGGGGCTCAGATTGCTGACCTAGCGTGAGTCTATGCAGTGACTGAGCGACTACTCGGTGACTGGTAAAGTGCGAAAGGTACTTACAGCCCGACCCCGACCATCCTTATCCTCACGGGGTTTCAACGTGTTGCGATGGGTGTCGGAAATTGTGGTGCGGGTGTTCGCAACGTCGTCCCAGACCTCGGAAACGATGGCCTGGGTATCATGATGGACGCTGCGAACGGTGGTGTTGGTGTTTGAACTATCGCGGTGGGTATCGGAAACAATGCTGTGGGTACTCGCAACACCAGAAACGGTTGTACGTGCATTTGATGCAAGTTCTGTCTGAAGTAGAGAGTTAACGATGGTCATGAAAAGTGAACAAGACGTACGTTGAAGATTTGAAGAATCCTGGTGAGCTCCAATCTCCAAGTGACGATCGTCTTTTCATCATTATTCGGCAGGAGTCGAGAGATCGCATTCCGCTTCCCCCACTTGACAATCTTCCTCTGGATCTCCGCCACAGTCCTGCGATCCAGGGCATGGTAAATCATTCGTAAGATGAATCTCCGCTGGTCTCACTTACGCCGTCAATTGCTCAATCGCCTGGAGGACGGACTGACTGAGCTCATTCGATTCTCTCCCCTTCGTCCCCCGGTCGAGGGCCATGCAGACTTCAGCGCAAGCCAACCCGAGGCCGACGCAGCCTACTTCGTTGATCATTGTGTCCTGCATACTACGTTAGCCGGCGGATGATCGATGAGAAGGAAACGCACTCTTATCATAACGAGAAGGGTGGTGACGGAAGCAAAGGCAGTCTTGGCCTGCGTGACACTTGAGAGTCCCTTGGCGAGATTTAATGCCTCTGCAGCGGCGTTCAGTGAGGAGAGTGCAACATCCTGGCGGTTCGGTTGTTGGGATTTTGTAGCCATGGCCGGAACTTGAGGCAGTTATGAGAAAACAACACGGTGCGCGCGTTGTGAGGAAGGGCCGAACGGCCACCCTGCCATGGCACACCTCGCCCAAATAGGATCTGTTTCGTGATGAAAACAGTATTTGTGGTCGAACCGTATGAGATAACACGATCGGTCGATTACCTTGAAGAAATACTCGAGGCTTTAAGCTTTATTCGCCGACCACTGGTGCAATGCCGTCTCTTCAACTTGACCCGTCAGAAACACGTCCCTGGAGCATCCATCCTCCCCACCTCCCCTCAATCGACCGTGGTCTCAACGACCGGTAACGATCTCATCAAGCACCCTCTATCATCACTTCGTCCGGTCGTGGGCCCTCTTGTCTCTGTACCTCAATCTCCCGTGTCTGCCGAAGTCAGCCCAAAACACTTCGACTTGTAAGGAAATAGGGGTGACAAAAGCATACATGCAGCTGACCGACTGGCAACTCTGCGAGACTCGAAACTTGAAGCTTGACCCGTACGGTGGCCTCCTGATACCGTCACCGAATATCATATCGGTTTGATGTGTATCACCATAAAGCCGTGACGTCGGATTGTCTTCTTCGCAAGAAGGTCGTGGTCGAGGCCACCATCGAGGGGAATCAGGGGTGCGCACCTAGCAGCGTTGACCTGTCTTTACTCATGGATTTGTTCTGGTGGTCACCGACCATTACGACATGTTTCCGAGCGTGTGGAAGTCGAACGAGGCCCCCGCCCGAAAGCTCGCGGCTGAAGCGACGACTCGTCCGATGAGCGGAAGCGGTGACAGTTGATTGCACTGGGAAAGAAGGAGGGTGCTTCCTTGCGCTTCGAGAGGACCTAGATGGGTTTGATAGACTTCGGGACCATGGAGGTTATTGGCAAGGGCGTGTTTGGTAAGGTCCACGAAGGTGGATACGAGCAGCATTTGTACGAACGCTCTCTCTTCACCCTTTGCGTTATGCGACGCGCTGATCCTAGTTTCATTTATCCTCGGTCCATTATTAGCTCGCTCACGCCCGGACTGAGCGCGATGCCCTCCCAGAATCCAACTCTGTGGATCAAATAATTGTACTACGCGTACCGGAACTCTAAGTACTTGTCCATCATCATGGAGTCCCCGGCCGGAGACGACCTGATGACGATGTTGGTCGAGTACGATACCTTCTCGGAAGACGTGACGAGGTTTTATATCACGGAGCGCGATTTCGCAATTGAAGTCGTACGTGATAACCTCTGTTTCATTCATCGGTGGGTACAGGTGGGTCGTGATCACCAACCCCGGCCACTTCGCCTCGCCCGACATCCGGTTTACCGCCAGGGAAGTGTTGCAAGTGTGGGAATCGCTTTCCCTTGCCCTCCCACTTTTGCTCACTCTGGCATACCTCGCTCTCGTGGTCACTGACAAACAAACACCTCCCTACCTTTCTCCCCACAACGGCTCCTCCCCCCAGAATCCGCCCGGACATGCCTTCCCAGGTCGCTGTTGAATACAACCTCCTGCATTAGTCACGTCCGAGTAGCGCGTTCGACGTCGGGCTTCCGTGTTGTCAACTGTCAGGGTCTAGCCGCCAGCGGCCAGCATCGCATTGTGGTGTGGCCTTGGGGGCTCATTGGTATGGGTGACGTGTGCGGCGGCATGCACCCGCCTGGCTGAAATGACCTTGCTTTCGACTGCATCCTCAGCCGTCTCCAAGATGAACAACAGAAAAGTCATGAGGCCAGTACAAGCTCCATTCTCCAAAAGGTTCCACGAATGAGATTCATGGCGGGCGCGTAGATTACTATGCCTACGAAACTGTAGCATAGAGATCTGAGTACAAGCTTTCCGTAATGAATATACAATAAGTAAAAGTGTTCGCAAGCTGGAAAGTAAAATGGAAAAAATAAGTACAAAATAAGTGCGAATAAGTAAAAAAAAAAGTGGTCGCGATGTTTGCTGATGCCTTATAACGCTACAGTTGATTGCCTGTGCCGGGTGGGTTTTTTCTGTCCCTTCATCATATAAAAATGATTCCTTGCATCAAATCAATCGCCCCAAGGAGTTCTCTACAACTCTCCAAATTCTGTGTGTCCCCGAGCCTCTCAAAGACCTCGACCGCGCGCAAAACTTCGGATTTCGCTTGCTCAAACCTCCTTTGTCGAAACCAAAGGATAGCTTGCAGATGCATCGAGGACGCCAGGGCGTATGGGCTGTTGACCGCGTGTGACTTGGCGTGTTCGACGTGTGCATTTGCGTCGTTGAACCTCCCTTGGGTGGAAAACAGCATCGCCAGGTAGCGATGAATCCGGATCAGCTGATCGTGCCAGCCAAAAGAGGATGCGATTCCAATGGCCGTCTCAAAATGGTGAATGGCTTTCTCGATTCCGCCCCTGGATTCATATATCATGCCAAAATAACAATGACATAGGGAGAGCAGATATTCATTGCCTTTCTCCGGGAGAAGTTTGATTGCGCGGGATACAGCTTCTTCCCCAGCGTCAACTCGCCCGCTCTTGCACAGCATCAAGCCGAGGGAACTCAAACAATCTGCTTGTCCCACTGTATCGCCGAGCTTTTCGTAAGCTTCTAATGCTTCTCTCGCCCGTTTTTCCCCTTCCTCGTAGCACCAAAGCGCATCGTTTGCCTCGGATAGGCATAACAACGTTTGAGCAACTTGACGGTCATCCCCCCGCTCCCTCCAGATCTCCAACGTGTGGGAAAGGAGCCGCTTTTGCTCCACATTATTTCCAACCGATCCGAACAACCGTGAGAGTTGGAACAAGCATCGTGGTTTGGACGGATGACTATCCGAAAGCCCCTCAATCTTCGGCCCCAGCGAGACAAGCCGGTGCTTGTGCCAAGAGAGGTGATCCATGAAATGGGCACAGGCATCCCAGATACCATCCGACTCTGGATCTGTGGACGTGAAGACATCGAGGAGGCGTTCGACATTTGTGTCTTCTGACGTGATCCACCAAGCTTCTTGATAGCCGGGCTTGTCAGGATAGAGGTCGACCGATAATCGGCGGGAGTAATGATCCTTGGCTGTGCAGAGGAGAAGAGACGATGTTGGATCCTGGGGGCAAAGGTAATCTCGTAGCGGTGCGAGCATGGTGGCAAATCCGTTGCTCCGAGATGTCAGGGAGAGGACGCAGAATGTGTCGAAGATGTTTGCGATGTCGGGGATAGTGGGAAATAACCAGCCGAGATTGTTCTCGTCGACACCCTGAGGGAAGAACGCGACAACTCCGAGAAGGGCTCGCGCATCAGGTCCGAGTTCCTGGAATGTTGGTGAGGTGAGGGAGAGCTCGATCGTGGTCGCAAGACTCCTTGAGTAACGTGTGCGAAGCATCGCCGTACGCTGCCTCTCCCATTCCCTGGTCAGTCGATCAGTGTCCCACTTGTTGTGCTGGGCGACGGTTGCGAGTAAGGCGATCGAGAGGGGGTGGAAGTCGAGCTGTGCCAGGATGTTGTCGACCGGATCGGAGTGCTCGCCCCGTTCGTAGATGCGATAGAAGGTGTCGCGCGCAGCCTCCATTGTCAATGTTGGGATGTCCAGAGCCTCACAGTCTGGAGGGACTGTGGAAATCCGGGAGGTGATGCAAAGCCAAACACCGCTAAAGTGACTCAGCTCCTCCATAACATCGTGGATCTCTTGCCCACTTGTCCCCTGTAGTCCGAGAATTGATTCCGCGTTATCAAGGACTATGAGCATCTTCTTTGAGGATAGGAGCGGCCGTAGTGGAGTCAGATTTCTTGGGTTTTCGGTGCCTGCACCAATCACTTCGGAGAGCCGGCGAAGGAAATCAGCGCATGAGGCGGGGAATTGATCACAGCGAATGAACCTGCGATTGTCACCAAACAATTGTTTGACGCGATCATCGTGGAGGACGGTGAGAATGGTGGACGTCTTGCCAATTCCGCCAGGACCTATTAGGGCAACCGGTGTAAGGCCCTCCGCGAAACCGACGATCTTCTCGACCAACTCGTCACGTCCAAACAAGACCCTCGGCGGGGGAGGAGGGGATTCTCCAGGCGTGCTAGACGCAAGCATAAGACACCGGGCCCAACAGGAGCCGAGATCGCTAACCTATTTTGAGTCTGGAAAGTGGTAAGCATTTATTCGGTGACGCTGAAGAGTACGGGTGTCACCTACCACCTGACGTTGGCTATCAGATCCTTCCTGGATCTTGATTACATTCCGATGGATATCCGAAACGACAGCGTGGGTGTTCAAAACGTTATGGTGGACGTCAGAAACAATAATGTGGGTGTTCGCAACAGCTACGTGTGTGTTCATTGCAAGCTCAGTCTGGGAGTTGATTGTCAATAACGGCTACACAAAAACGACCGAACGCACGTTAAACACGAGAAGGATCCTGTTGAGGTCCGACCTCCAGGCCGCGATTGTCTCCTTATCATTTGTTGCGTGGAAAAATCGAGAGACCGCGTTCCGTTTACCCTGCTTGATGACCTTCCTTTCCATCTCCGTGACCATCCTGAAGTCGGACCAAAAGTGTCGTTAACAAGGTGCTCAAAGCGTGCATTGGTGGTGTAACTCACGTCATGAGTTCGTTGATTGCCTCAACCACAGAGCCGTTGAGATCGTCCAAACTCTTCCCCTCCAGTCCCCGGTTGAGAGCGGTACAAACACCAGCGCAGGCCAGCCCGAGCTCAGCATAATCCACCTCATTGATCATTGTGTCCTAGGTGCATTTCATTCTGCAGCCGTTCAACACAGGCTAGGAGAAAACTCACTCTGATCATCCTGAGGATAACGCTGACGGTACCAAAGACGGCCTTGGCTGGTGTAATGCTTGAGACTTCCTTGGCAAGATTCAATGCTTCGACAGCCGCGTTCAGCGAGGAGAGAGAGATATCGCGACGGTTGGGTCGTTGGGACGTCGTAGCCATTGTCGGAACTCGTGGTAGTCGCGGGAAAGCAGTGCGGCGTATAGGCGGTGAGGAAGAACCAGGACCCTAACGACCATGAGCGGTCATTTTGCCATGCGGGCGCCCCGTACAAACAGTCCCAAGAACATGTATTCGCGGTCGAACTACTTGAAGAGGCGGCGGTGCGATCGACTGATCACCCGGAGTCTCCGTTGCGCTCGTTCAAAACGTCCTGAAGAAATCCTCTAAGCTTTGTTCGCTGGCCACCAGTGCAATATCGCGTCCTCGACCCTGCCCGTCAGAAATGCGTCCCTGAAGCATCCACCCTCCCTGCCTCTCCGTAATCATTGACCCTCATGTCCGTTCGCCGTGGTTTCAATGACCGACAACGATCTCGTCAAACACCCCCTGCAGTCTCTTCGTGGATTATTGGACCCCCAACACGGACTCCGTTTTCCTTGACATCACAGACCCTTCCACGCACTGCCTTAACGACAAAAGGGGATACTACGGGCCATGTGCATGAGGCCTTGACCTCCCGTGTCTGTCAAAGTCAACCCAGACGTGCCAGGTTGCAATGGAATTGGAGTGACCAAAACGAACATGCGGCTGGCCAACCCTCAATTCAGCGAGACTTGAAGCTTGACGTTTGGCCGGCGGCCTCCCGGCGCCATCAATAAACCTCACATCGGTTTGACGTATATCGCCGTAAAGCCACGGTCTCGGGTTATCTTTGCTGCAAGATGGTTGCGGTCGAGACTACTATCGAGATGATCCAGGGGCGTGTACTCGGCGGCGTTGACTGGCAAGTGGGCGTTTGGTGAAGTCCGCGAAGGCGGATATGGGTAGAATTTATGCGGTGGGGACGAACAACGGGGGATATGTTGGAGAAAGACCAGGTTTGTTCACCACTCCCTCTCTCTCTTCACTCCGCGTGTGATGTTGATGTGTTGATCTTACTTTCCATTCAACCTTCGTCCATTGTCAGCTCCCTCACGTCCGCAGCGCAATATCCTTGCCAAATCCAACTCTCCCTGGGTCGCGCAATTATGCTACTCATTCCAGGGCCCTACATACCTGTACCTCATCATGGAGTTCTTTGCCGGAGGCGACTTGACGACAGCATTAATCAAGTACAATACCTTCCCAGAGGACGTGATGAGCTTCTACGTCGCGGGGTGCGTCCTCGCGACCGGGGGGCCGCGCAGTTTCATTCATCGGTGAGCCGAACAATCTGTCGGTGATTCGAAGTGTGCCGACTGACTGTTTGTGTTTTTTTCCCTCGGGTTGTTTGATGTAGAGACATCAAGCCGGACAACATCCTGATCGACAAGGACGGGTACATCAAGCTATCCGAATTCGGACTTTGCACCGGGTCCTATAAGCAACGCGGCTCGAGCTATTATCGGTGTTTCTTGGATTCTGCCAATGGTGTAGCGTTTCCGAAGACTGCAGCGCAATCAGCATGGAATGGTGAGTGCGGCATATCTGATGATATCCGGCAATGAGCAGATCGCGACTCGGAAAGCAGACCGTAGGAAACTCGTAAGTGTTCCCCATTTCCCATTCACCTGCGCTATTTGAGCCCTGACAAACCCTCTAGTCATTTGTCTAAGCGAGACCCCGTCCCTTTGTCCTCCCCATAACAGACATGGAACGCCGGATCACATCGTGCCCAAGATATTCCTGCAGAAGGGACATGGAAACAAGACGAGTGCGATTGATGGTCGTTGGGAACCATCGCGCTCGAGTGTCTCGTCGGATACCCTCCGTTCTGTTCGGAGACCACCCACTAGACCCGCCAGAACATCATCAATCGGCCGCATTATCTTGTCCACGATGACGCCCACTCGAGTAAAGAGATCGGGGACCTGATGCAGAGGTCAGTTGAATTCCTTTTTTCTTTCTTTCTTTGTCACTCCCGGAATTTGGTGTCTGCCATTCACGCGCCCAGGGGTTGGCAAAGTTTGCCACTTCTTATCCAATCATTCATACGTGGTCTCGTACACATGGCTTCTCTCTGGGGAAATCAATAGCCCCATTCACGTCTTCCAAAATTGAGATTCCGAGATTCACAATCTGAACCGATGGCTGACGTCAATTCTCCCTCTTACTTTTCACTTCCATTTTCTTCTAGGAAAGACAAACACGAATGAAATGAGAAAATCTGGGCTGATCACTTCCCCGGACTGTTGCTGGGCCGTGGGATAGATCGTGAAACATCCCTCCTGATACGGTGTGGATTGGACCGTGATCACGAATGTTGATATTGAGGCATCACTCATTCCGAGGCTGGTCGATCACAGGCACATAATATTTCCCGACAGACGAGTTGGATCAGGTTCTGGGGGGGCGCGGGTGAAGATACCACTGGAGCGCGCAGGAAGTTGGCTTTCTTGGGCTACACCGCCTTGATCTTGATTGTTGTTTAGTTCAGTCACTCACGGGTACCTGGAAAACCGATGTTATTTTTTCCTGCAACTATGCTTTCAAGAGGTTCATGAATTCTTCGAACGCTTTCTGATCTGGCCAGGGATATATTCTCTTGCCAGCAGCCATGAGGGGACATCCTGTCCAGCGAAACTAGAGAGATAGGCGATTCCTTACATCCTTCCGTTGTTTCGTTCCACGATGTGTGTGACTGCAGGCCATCGTACGCCCGGAGTGTCTTTCTTGTCTAGTTTCCCCTCCTCCCATCTGATGTAACAAACTGCAGTAGAGTCAACGAAAACATGAGAGTAATCGGACTGTGTTTGTTCACGCACAAGAATCCTACGTGAGAGTGCAAAGGCCTCATTCCTTACAAGGTCGATGTTGAAGGAATAGGAGAGCCGACGATCAAAGGCGGAATATTCGTTTCCTCAGCCTCCTGGTCAAATCAGAGTCGGTAATCCGCGAGGCGCGTACAAGTGAAACAAATACAATACAGGATATAGAGGCGTATATCACGGAAATCTAGATCAAGAATGTGGGATGGGGCAACAAATACGGAACGACGGGCGAGCAGAGGTCGGTGAAGGGAGATGGTGGTTGTATTGAAGGACATCATGGTGGACAAGGTAAAGGGATGGAATGTTGATGATTTGAGGTACCTGCCAATCCTATCATTCGGTCCCCTGGGGCTAGAGAAGAAAGGAGTCAGCACGCAGAGGAAGTAGCACTTTTCCAAGAGCTCACCACTACCATAGGCAATCGGGCTGCTCGTCCTTGCAAAAAATTGATCGCGCTGAGGAGCTCTCTACATTTCTCCAGACCCTCCACAGCCTCGAGCTTCTCAAAAACCTCCTCCGCGCGCAAAGCTTCGGATTTCGCCTGATCAAATTTAGCTTGTTGAAGCCAAATGAGAGCTTGCAGAGACATCGAGAGAGCCTGGGTGTGGGGGCTGTTTACCGCGGACGACTTGGCACGTTCGATATGAGCATTTGCCTCGTCGAACCTGCCGTGGTTGGAAAGCAGCAATGCCAGGTTGTAATGATCCAAGGGGAGAAGATTGTACCAGCCCAAAGAGGATGCGATTCTGAGGGCCGTCTCGGAGTGGAGAATGGTTTTCTCGATCTCGCCCTTGGACTGATATAATGCAGCAAGGCAACGGTGAGATTCGGAGGCCATAAGTTGATTCTCTTCCTCTGGGAGAAGACTGGTTACACGGGATACAGCTTCTTCCGCGGCGTCAACCTGTCCGGTCTCGCACAGCAACGAAACGAGGGATCTCCAACAATTCACTTGTCCCAACGTATCACCAAGCTGTTCGTAAACTTCCAACGCTTCTTTCGCCCGCTTTTCTCCTTCCGTGTAGAGGTTAAGCGCCCTGTCCGTCTGGGATAGGTTCAACAATAATAGAGCAACTTGATGGTCATCCCCCCGCTCCTTCCAGATCTCCAGGGTGCGAGAACGGAGCCGCTTGCACTCCGCATGGTATCCAAGTGTTTGAAATAAATGTGAGAATTGGTACAAGCATTGTGGCTTGGAAGGATGACTGTCAGAAAGCCCCTCAATCTTCGACCCCAGTGAAATAAACCGTGGTTTATGCCACCAGAGATGCTCCACAAAACAGGCGCAGGCATTCCAGATATCATCTGACTCTGTATCAGTGAGTGTGAAGACATCGAGCAGGTGTTCGACATTTGTGTCTTCCAACTTGATCCATTGTCCGTCTTGAGAGCTGGGTTTGTCAGACAATCGGCGGGAGTAATGATCCTTGATTGCGCAGAGGAGAGGAGACGACGTTGGATCCTGGGGGCAAAGGTAATCACGAAGCGGTGCGAGCATCGTGACAAACCCATCGCTCCGAGATGTCAGGGAAAGGACGCA
>Ga0307517_10002714_pt1 | contig 28250 bp, 24 predicted proteins | sample 23_EM_MG_FD_194515 | JGI IMG/M metagenome (GOLD analysis project Ga0307517, IMG submission 194515) | Populus trichocarpa ectomycorrhiza microbial communities from riparian zone in the Pacific Northwest, United States - 23_EM | ecosystem: Host-associated > Plants > Roots > Unclassified | place... | reverse complement strand
GCTGGATCGCCGGCGAAAAGGCCGACCTGGAGGACTTCGTCTCCAAGCACCGCTCGGCCATGGGGACCGACATCGACGCCCAGCCGGTGTTCCTGGCGAAGTCCGCCTGGGAGATCGGCTACGTCGCCGAGCGCTATCTCAAGGTCCGCTTCGAACGGGCCAAGGAACGGGCCTAGGCGCTTGGCCGCAGCGATCCTCTACGGCGCCCCCGCGCCCGGCCTGGTCGAGATCCCGCGCGGCGCCGTCCAGGTCTCGCCGCTGATCCCAGGGTCGGAAGACCTGTCGGCCATGGCCGACGCCAGCGGGGATCACGCAGTGATCCTGGCCCCCGGCGGCACGCTGGAGCGCGACTACGTCATCGCCCAGGCGCTGCGGGTCCTGAAGCCCGGCGCGCCGCTCACCGTCTTGGCGCCGAAGGACAAGGGCGGCTCGCGGCTTCGGAAGGTGCTGGAAGGCTTCGGCTGCGCCGTCAGCGAGGACGCGCGCAAGCACCATCGCTTCTGCCACGCTGCCCGCCCCCAGGCGCCGCAGGGCGTAGCCGAAGCCATCGCCGCAGGGTCACCGGTCCTGCTCCCCGACCTCGGCCTCTGGTCGCAGCCCGGCGTGTTCAGTTGGGACCGCATCGACCCCGGCAGCCTGAAGTTGCTCGAACTGCTGCCGAACCTGGCCGGCAAGGGCGCCGACCTCGGTTGCGGTATCGGTGTGCTGGCCGCCCGGGTCCTGGCCTCGCCGGCGGTGACCGAGCTCAGCTGCGTCGACAATGACCGCCGCGCCGCCGCCTGCGCCGGGCATAACCTCAACGACCCCCGCGCCAAGGTGGTCTGGGCCGACGCCCGCCAGCGCGACGACGACCATTCCAGCCTCGATTTCGTGGTGATGAACCCGCCGTTCCACGACGGCGGCTCGGAGGACCGCGCGCTGGGCGTGGCCTTCATCCAGACCGCCGCGGCTCTGCTGCACCGGGGCGGCGTCTGCTGGATCGTCGCCAACCGGCATCTGCCCTATGAGGCCCCGCTCAACGCGGCCTTCGCCGAAGTCGCCGTCCGGGCCGACGCCGGCGGCTACAAGATCTTCGAGGCCCGCAAGTGAGCAAGCCGCCGCAGAAAGCTCCCATGGCCCGGCTCGACCGCCTGCTGGCCAACCTCGGCTACGGCTCCCGCCGCGAGGTCACCGACCTTGTGGGCCGCCGCCAGGTAGTGTTGGACGGCGTCGTCGTGAAGGACGCCGGCGCGCGGATCGCCGTCGCCGCGGATCTCGCCCAACGCATGACCGTCTCCGGCCAGCCGCTCGATCCGCCCGCGCCGCTGACGATCCTGATGCACAAGCCGCTCGGCGTGGTCTGCTCGCATCGCGAGGCCGGGCGCAGCGTCTATGAGCTCCTGCCGCCCCGCTGGCGCGCGCGTATCCCGGCGCTCTCCACCATCGGCCGGCTCGACAAGGAGACCTCCGGCCTCCTGTTGATCACCGACGACGGTCCGTTCCTGCATCGGGTGATCTCGCCCAGGAGCAACATCGCCAAGCGCTACCAGGCCGCCCTCGACCGCCCGCTGGAAGGCCACGAGGCGGAGCTTTTCGCCGCCGGAACCCTGATCCTGGAAGGCGATACCGACCCGCTCGCCTCCGCCCGGCTCGAACCCACCGGCCCCTCGACCGCCGGCCTGACCATCATCGAAGGCCGCTACCACCAGGTCCGCCGCATGTTCGCCGCCGCCGGCAACCACGTCACCGCCCTCCACCGCGACCGCATCGGCGGCCTTGTCCTGCCGCCCGACCTCGAGCCCGGCGACTGGCGCATCCTCACCGCCGAAGAGCAGGCCGCCATCTTCGCCTGAGAGGTTTCCGGGAACCCTTGATTCCGCAGCGCCTTACGGTCGGGTGCGCCAAGCCTCCGTTAACCATGCCGCCAGAGTTAACCACTTGTTAAAGCCCGCGGCTCCGGCTTTGCTCTTGTCGTTCAAGGTCAGAGGTCACCGTCTCATCCCGGGACGGCCGCCCGGCCGGAGCGGCGCGATGTTTGAGTTTGGTCGTGAGCTGATGAAACTGATCGCCGGTGAGCGGGCCAGGCCCTTCGCCGACGGCCTGACCGGGGGCGATTCCACGCTCCTGGAGTTGCTCGACCTCAATCTGCTGGTGCAGGAAGCCAAGGGCGCCGACGTGGCCGCCGGCCGGATCGGCGCCAAGGACAAGGCGCAGCTGCGCCTGGACGCCGCCGTGGTCTGGCGCGAAGTGGCCCGTCGTTCGGGCGACGCCGTGGCGCTGCGCAAGGCTGCTGGCGCCGCCGAGGCGGCCGCCGCCGCCTTCGATCCCGACCGCCGTCCCGACGGCTGGGCCCGCGCCCGCTGCGAACAGGGGATCTGCGCTCTGCTGGGCGCCGAGCTGTTCGGCGATCCCGGCCTCAACGCCGCCGCCGAAGCCGCCTTTCATGAAGCCCGCACGACCGGCCGCGGCGGGCTCGCCGCACCGCTCGCCGACATCGGCCTCGCCATCGTTGAGGGCCGCCAGGACCTGGCCCAGGGCGACGAAGGCTGCGCGCGCCGCGCCGCCGCCCGCTTCACCGCGCCGATCGCCGCGCTCGACGCCCTGAGCCGCCGGGTCCGCGCCGCGCGACCGCTGGCCGCCGAGGCCCGGCTGGCCCGCGCCGACCTGCTCTGCGGCTGGGGCGCGCGGCTGAAGGACGAATCACTGATCGAGATCGCAAGGCAGGACGCCGCCGCGGCCGCCGGCAAGCTGGACGCCGCCTATGAACCCCTGACCTGGGCCCGCGCCGAGATCCTGCGCGGACAGGCGCTGTCGCTCTGGGGCGAAGCCGCCGGCGACGTGGACGCCGTAGCCACCGGCGCCACCGCGCTCGCTTCGGCCCTCGACCACCTGACCCGCGATCACAGCCCGCTCGATTGGGCCCGCACCCAGATCGCTCTCGCCCAGGCCCTGCAGGCGCTCGGCGAGGCCAGCGCCGACGAGCGCGCCTATGAGCAGGCGGTCACCTGCTACGATCGCGCCAACCTGGTGCTGAAGGGAGCCCCCGCCACCCCGCTCCGCGGCCTCGCCGCCGGCGCGCGCGCCATGTGCCTGGCCCGCTCGGCCGAGATCACCGGCGATCTGGGCGTGCTGGACGCGGCCGAGGCGGCGATGAAGATCGAGCTTTCCAACCTGCGCGCCAGCCGCGATCCGGTCGCCTGGGCGCTGGCCCAGGTGCATCTCGCGCGGCTCTACGAGGCGCGCATCGACATCACCGGCAAGGATCGCGGCGAACGGGCCGCGGCGGTCACCGCGCTCGACGCCGCCCTCGACGTCTTCGGCGAGGAAGGCCTGCGCTCGCTGAGCGTCGTCGCCAGCGAGGCGCTGGAGCGTCTTCGCGCCGGCCCGGCCAAGCCGCGCACGGCCGTCTGATCCTCCTCAAACCCGCCAGCCGTACAAACTAGCGGCCGCGCCACCAGCGCAGGCCGGCGCGCTCGGTCCATTGCAGGAGGGCGTAGAGCACCGCGCCCATCAGCCCGAGCACGAAGAGGGCGGCGAACATGCGCGCCGTCTGCAGCCGGTAGCCGGCGTCGAGGATGCGCCAGGCCAGGCCCTGCACCTTGCCGGACCCAGCCACGAACTCGGCCACCACCGCGCCGACGATGGCGAGGCCCGCGGCCACCTTGTGGCCCTCCAGCACGAAAGGCACGGCCGAAGGCGCCCGCAGCCGCCACAGGCGCTGCAACCGGCTCGCGCCATAGAGATCGAAGAGCCGCATCAGGTCGGGATCGACGGCGCGCAGCCCCGTCACCGCGCCGGAATAGATCGGGAAGAAGGCGACGATAGTGGCCAGGGCCACGATGGCGCGGCCCGGATGGTCGGTCCCCGCCCAGATGTTCACCAGCGGCGCGATGGCGATCACCGGGGTGACCTGCAGCACCACCGTGAGCGGTTGGACGGCCCGCTGCAGAATCGGGCTCAAGGTGACCGTCAGCGCCAGCGCCTGGGCGAGCAGGCTGGCGATCAGCAAGGCCATCAGCGCGTTGGAGACCGTGTACCAGGCCGCCTTCAGAAGGCCCGGCGCGTCGGCCACCAGGCTCGCGCCGATCGCGGACGGCGGGGCCAGGAAATAGCTCGGTACGTGCAGCGCACGGCAGGCGAACTCCCAGGCGCCCAGGAGCGCGGCGATCAGCACCACCGGCGCGAGCCATTCGGCGAGCCGCCTCACGCCGCCATCCCCTGGGCCAGCGCCTGGGACACCGTCTCCACCGTCGCCCGGAACGCCTCGGTGGTGCGGAAGCCGGGCGGGCGGGGCAGGGGGCCGGCGACCGCGATCTCGCCCGCCGCGCGCCCCGGGCCCCTGGTCATCACCACCACGCGCGAGGCCATGTAGACCGCCTCCTCGACGTTGTGGGTCACGAAGACGATGGCCGGGCGGATGTCGGCCCAAAGCCGCAGCACGTCGTCGGCCAGCGCGCGGCGGGTGATCTCGTCCAGAGCCGCGAACGGCTCGTCGAGCAGGAGCAGCTTCGGCTCGGTGGTGAGCGCGCGGGCCAGCGACACCCGCATGGCCATGCCGCCGGAGAGGTGGGCGGGGCGTGCAGCCTCGGCGCCGGCCAGGCCCACCCGCGCGAGCGCCGCGTCTGCCCGCTCGGCGGCCACGGTCCGGGCGGTTCCGGCCAGTTCCAGCGGCAGTGCGGCGTTGGCCCGTGCGGAGAGCCAGGGCGCGAGGGTCGGCGCCTGGAACACCACCGCCGTCTCGCCGCGCCCGGCGGCCCGCGCCACCTCGCCCCTGGTCGGCGCCTCCAGCCCCGCCAGCAGGCGCAGCGCCGTCGACTTCCCGCACCCCGAAGGTCCCACCAGCGCCACGATCTCGCCGGCCGCGATCTCCAGGTTGAACGGTCCCAACGCCGGCCCCCGAGAATAGTCGACGCCGATGTCCCGAAGGGCGGCGATCATCGGGCCGCCCGCATCATCCTGACCGGAATGGACTTGTAGGCCGGCGTGCCGCTCCGGCGATCGTGGGCGTCGAGGGACACCAGGCCGTTGGCTTCGGGATAGTAGGCCGCGAGGCAACCTCGCGGCAGGTCGCGGGCCACGGCGGTGAAGCCGCGCAGGGTGCGTGCGCCGCTGGCGTCCGTGGCCGACTCCAGGTCGATCCGATCGCCGTCGCCAAGGCCCCGGTCGGCGAGGTCGGCGGCGTTGGCGAACACCACGTCGCGGCGGCCGAAGACCCCCCGATAGCGGTCGTTCGAGCCGTAGATGGTGGTGTTGTACTGGTCGTGGCTGCGCAGTGTCGTAAGGGTCAGGACGGCGGGGTCGGCAGCCTCTGCGGGTCCGGCGTCCAGCACATAGGGCAGGAAGTTCGCCTTGCCGGACGCGGTCTTCCAGATTCGCTCGGACGCCGCCACCGGCAGGCGAAAGCCGCCGGGGATCCGGATCTTCTCGTTGTAGCCCGCGAAGAGCTCCGGCAGCACGCCCTCGATGAGGTCGCGGATGCGGTCGTAGTCGGCGATCAGCGCGTCCCAATCGACCGGGTCGTTCGCGCCGAACAGCGCCTTGCCGATGCCCGCGACGATCGCCGGCTCGGACTTGAGCCCGGACGAGGCCGGCGGGTTCAGGCCTTTCGAGGCGTGCACCATCGACATGGAGTCCTCGACCGTGACCGACTGCGGGCCCCCCGCCTGATGGTCGTGCTCCGTGCGGCCGAGACAGGGAAGCAACAGGCTGTCGCGGCCGGGCAACAGATGGGTGCGGTTGAGCTTGGTGGCGATATGGACGGTCATGTCCATCCGCTGCAGGGCTGCGAAGGTGCGCACGGGGTCCGGCGCGGCCACGGCGAAATTGCCGCCCAGGCCCACGAAGAGCTTGGACTCTCCCCGCTCCATGGCGGAGATGGCCTCGACCACCGTGTGGCCGTGCTTGCGGGGCGAGCGGAAGGGGAAGACCCGGTCCATCCCCGCCAGGAAGGCTTCCGAGGGCTTTTCCCAGATCCCAACCGTGCGGTCGCCCTGGACGTTGGAATGGCCGCGCAGGGGACAGATGCCGGCGCCCTGGCGGCCGATGTTGCCGCGCAGCAGCAGCAGGTTGACGATCTGCTGCACCGTCGAGGACGCGTGGCGGTGCTGGGTGAGGCCCATGCCGTAACAGAGGATCACCGCCTTGGCCTTGGCGTAGGCGTCCGCGGCCTCTTCGATGTCGGCTCGTGACAGGCCGGACTGCGCCTCGATATCCGGCCAGGCGAGCCCATCCAGGATGGCGGCGAATTCCGTGAAGCCGGCCGTGTGTTCGGCGATGAAGGCGTGGTCGAGAACGGGCGTTTCGGCGTCCCAGGCGATCAGCGCCTTCATCATTCCCTGCAGCAGGGCCGCGTCGCCGCCGATGCGCACCTGATAGTAGCGCGAGGCGATGTCGGTCCCGCCCAGCGTCGCCATCTCCACCAGGTCCTGCGGTGCGGCGAAGCGTTCCAGCGCGCGCTCCCGGAGCGGATTGAACACCAGGATCCCTGCGCCGCGCCGCGCGGCGTCGCGGAGCGTCGTCATCATCCGCGGGTGGTTGGTGCCGGGGTTGTGGCCAAAGGAGAGGATGAGGTCGGCGTGGTCGAAATCCTCCAGGGTCACCGAGCCCTTGCCCACGCCGATGGAGTCCGGCAAGGCCACGCTGGTGGGCTCGTGGCACATGTTGGAGCAGTCGGGGAAATTGTTGGTCCCGAACCGGCGGCCGAGCAGCTGGTAGAGGAAGGCCGCCTCGTTGGAGGTCCGGCCGGAGGCGTAGAACTCGGCCTCGTCGGGATGGCTGAGCGCCTTCAAGCCCGCCGCGATCCGCGCGAAGGCCTCGTCCCAGGCGATGGCCACATAGCGGTCGGAGGTCGGGTCATAGGCCATGGGCTCGGTAAGGCGGCCGGCGTCCTCGAGCGCATGGTCGGTCCAGGTGCGCAGTTCGCTGAGAGTGTGGCGGGCGAAGAGGGCGGGCGTGGCGCGCTTGCTGGTCGCCTCCCAGGCCACGGCCTTGGCGCCGTTCTCGCAGAACTCGAAGGACGATGCATGCCTGGGGTCGGGCCAGGCGCAGCCGGGGCAATCGAAGCCGTCGGGCTGGTTGGCGCGCAGCAGGGTCTTGCCGCCCTCCACCACGGTCTGCTGGCCCGCGAGCGCCTGGCCTACGCTCTTCAGCGCGCCCCAGCCGCCGGCGGGTTTGTCATAGGGCCGCACGCCCGGGATTTTCACGCGCGCCATGGCGCTAGGCCAGAGCGGCCGCGAGGCCGAGGCGCTCGGGGCAGGCGAACACCGTGTGGCCGTCGGCGCGGGCAAGCGCCACCAGGGTCACGCCGGCTTCCTCGGCCTTCTGGATCGCCAGGTCGGTGGGCGCGGAGATCGCCACCAGCATGGGACAGCCGATCCGCGCGGTCTTCTCGACCATCTCGAAGGAGCAGCGGCTGGTGACGACGACGAAGCCGCAGCCCGGATCGACTCCCTCGCGCATCAGGGCGCCGGCCAGCTTGTCGAGCGCGTTGTGGCGGCCGACGTCCTCCCGCACCAGGCGGAGCGATCCGTCCGGGTCGGCGAAGCCTGCGGCATGGGTGGCGCGGGTGAGCCGGCCGAGCGCCTGGCGCTCGTCCAGCGCGGCCACCGCGCGTTGCACGGCGCCGGGCCGAAAGTCCTGGGCGCTGGTCACCGCGGGCAGGGGCCGCACCGCGTCGGCCAGCCGCTGGACGCCACAGAGCCCGCAGCTCGATCGGCCTTCCAGCCCGCGCGGCCTGGCTCGCCGATGCACCGCGCCGGGGCGCAGGCGCACATCGGCGAGCAGGCCCAGGTCCGAGGTCTTGACCTCCACCGCAAGGATATCGGCGAAGTCCGCGATCGCCTCGGTCACGGTGAAGCCCGCGGCAAGGTCGGCTATGTCGTCCGGCGTCGCCATCAGGACGGTGTGCGGCCGCCCGCCGAAGGAAAGCCCGACGGCGACCTCCCGGGGAGTCTCGCGCTCCAGGGGGCGGATGAGGCCATCAGCGCGCCATTCCAGGCCGGGGCGAGGGCAGGAGGATGGTCCGTTCATCTCACTTGCCTAAGAACTGCAGGGTGTAGGCTCGCTTGTAGTCGAGCGTCTTGGGATAGACGCCCTGGCCCGCAGCCATGTCAAAGAACGTTTGCCACCGCGCATCGGTCATCGCCCCGATACCGCCCGTCTTGGCGTCGCCGCCGTCGACGATGGCGTAGGACTTCAGCTTCTCGCGCGCCTGGTCCAGCACGTCCTGGGTGATCTCCGGATTGTCCTTCCTGATCAGGGCGTCGGCGGGCTTGGGATCGCCGTAGAGGTAGTCCTTCCAGCCCTGGGCCGTGGCCTCCACAAAGGCCTTCACCGCCGCCGGGTTCCTGGCGATCAGGCTGTCGGGCGCGAGGATCATGGTCGCGTAGCCGGGGTAGCCGTTGTCGGCCAGGAGGAAGACCTTCGGCTTCAGGCCGGCCTCCTTCTCGATGGTGTAGGGTTCGGAGGTGACGTAGCCCTGCTGCGCCACCCGTTTGTCGGCCAGGAATGGCGCGGAGTTGAAGGTGTATTTCCGCACCTGGTCATCGGTGAAGCCGTACTTGGCCTTCAGCCAGACCCAGAAGGCGGTGACCGAGGCGTCGCCAAGCAGGATCGGGTGGCCCTTCAGGTCGGCGAGGGTCTCGACGCCCGTATCGGGGTGGGCGATCAGCACCTGCGGGTCCTTCTGGAAGACCGCCGCCACGGCCTTCAGCGGGACTTTCTCCTGCGCCAGGTTCAGCACGATGAAGCTGTTCGAGCCGATGCCCAGGTCCACCGAGCCCGCGGCCAGCAACTGCGGCACGTTCACGCCCGGGCCACCCTGGACGATGGTCACGTCGAGCCCGCGCTTGGCGTATTCGCCGTTGGCCAGGGCCTCGTAGAAGCCGCCGTGCTCGGCCTCGGCGCGCCAGTCGGTGGCGAAGCGGATGGCGGTCCTCTGCGAGCCCGGCGCCTTGGCCTGGTCGGGCTTGGCCGGCGAGCAGGCGCAGGCGAGCGCGGCGAGGGCGACGACGACTAAGGAACGCAACGCTTTCATGGGACCCCCAGGATCGACCGGGGGAAACCTAGGGCGCTCCGCCCGCGGTTGGAAGACGCGCATAGCAAGAGGGCGGCGCTTCGGTCGCCCGAAACACCGCCCTCTCATCCAGATCCGTTGGGGGATCTGTGCCTTCCTGGTCGATCCGACTTCGGTTCGCGGGTCGCCCCGCTGGTTTTCCGTCGCTTCGGTGTCTCTTGAGCTCTGTCCCGGGTCGCCCCGGTCCTCGCCTCCAGAAACCTCCTGCTCGCCTCTGCTTCGAGGTCCACCGTTGCCGGTTTTTCCGTCCGCCCGCGCCGCATTCCCTCTCGGCAAAATGAGGTTGCTCCCGAACCCCGAGGCCCGCAAGCGGGGCAGATGCGAGTTTTGTGATGAAGGCGTCAAAAGCCTGTGAATATGTGGCGGGCGGGCGGTTGATAACTCAAGAATAGATCAGCAAAAACAACGCTTAGTGATATCCACAAGAAAGCTGCGGATTCAGCTCAGCGGCCGGTTTCCAGGGCCTCGCGGCGCTCTTCCAGGGCCAGCCACGCCTCTTCGGCCTCGGCCAGTTCGGCGCGCAGCGCGTCAAGCTCTCGGGAGAGGTTCTGGAAGCCTGCCGGGTCACGGCCATAGAGCCCCGGATCGGCCAGCCTGGCCTCCAGAGCGGCCAGCCTCCCGGGCGCCCCGGCGATCAGGGTTTCCAGCTCGGCCAGCCGGCGCTGGTCCTTGTAGGTGAGTTTCGCGCGGGCCGGTTCCGGGCGCACGGGCGCCGCCGCGGGCGCGATCTTCGGCGCCGCGAACGCCGCGATCGGGAGCCGCGCAAAGAAGCCGGGGTTCTGGGCGATGAAATCCTGCCAGCCGCCGGGCGTCTCGACGGCGCGCCCGGTCCCGTCCAGCCCGATGGTCGAGGTGGCCAGGCGGTCGACGAAATCGCGGTCGTGGCTGACCAGGATCAGGGTGCCTTCATAGTCGGCCAGCAGGTCCTCCAAGAGGTCCAGCGTGTCCATGTCGAGGTCGTTGGTGGGCTCGTCCAGCACCATGATGTTGGCGGGCTTGGCGAGCGCGCGGGCCAATAGCAGGCGGTTGCGTTCGCCCCCCGACAGGCTGCGCACCGGCTGGCGAAGCTGGGCCTCGGTGAACAGGAAGTCCTTGGCGTAGCCTACCACATGGCGCGGCTCGCCGCGCACCAGCACATGGTCCCCGCCGGCCGGCAGCAGCACGTCGCGCAGCATCATCTCCGGCAGCAGGGCCGCACGGGACTGGTCGATGTAGTTGATCTCCAGATTGGTCCCGAGCTTCACCTCGCCCTCGTCGGGCTGGATCTCGCCGAGCAGCAGCTTGACCAGCGTGGACTTGCCCGCCCCGTTCGGGCCGACGATCGCCACCCGGTCGCCGCGGATGATCCGCGTGGAGAAGTTCTTCAGCAGCACCTTCTCGCCGAAGGCCTTGGAGATGCCGGTCACCTCGGCCACGCGCTTGCCCGAGGCGCCTGAGGACGACAGGCCCATGTTGAGTTCGCTGCGGGTGTCCTTCAGCCGGTCGAACTTCTCCTGGCGAAGGCTCTCCAGGCGACGCTTGCGGCCTTCGTTGCGGGCGCGCCGTGCGGTGACGCCGCGGGCCATCCAGTGCTGCTCGCGCTGGATGAAGCGGTCGAGACGGCGGGCCTCCTCGGCCTCCTGGGCGGTGATCTTCTCGGCCCATTCCTCGAAGCCTGCGAAGCCTGTGTCGAGCCGCTTGACCAGCCGGTATTCCAGCCAGAAGCAGCGCTTGGTCACCCGCTCCAGGAACGCCCGATCGTGGCTGACGATCAGGGCGGCGGCCCTTGAAGAGGCCAACTCTTCCTCCAGCGTCTCGATGGCCAGGATGTCCAGGTGGTTGGTGGGCTCGTCCAGCAGGATGACGTCGGCGTCCTCGGCGAAGGCCCGGGCCAGCGCCGCGCGCCGGATCTCGCCGCCGGACAGCCCCTCGGCCCGCTTGCCGGGGTCCAGCCCGAAGTCGGTCAGGCGCGCCTCGGCCATATAGTCCTGCGCCCCGCCGGCGGTGGCGTAGTCCAGCAGGGTCTCGCCGGTGATGTCCGGCTCCTGCGGTACGAAGGCGATGGTCGTGCCGGTGGTCAGGTTGCGCTCGCCGCCGTCCGGCTCGATCTGGCCGGCCAGGATCCGCAGCAGGGTCGACTTGCCGGCCCCGTTGCGCCCGACCAGGCAGGCGCGGACCCGCGCATCCAGCGCCAGGTCGACGCCGTCGAACAGCATCAGCGGACCGTCCGCCAAGCGGACGTCCTTGAGGGCGAGGATGGGCGCGCGCATGGGACGGCGGGACAGATACAGTCCCGGGCGGCAAGCGCAAGGGCCGGGCCGGCTAGAAGGGGCTGTAGCCCGTCGAGGCCAGCGCCAGCGCTGTCAGGGCGAACACGCTGCTGGTGAAAAGCAATCCTACGGCCCAGAGGGAGGGCCTGCGCCTTGTCGGATCGGTCATGGCCATCGCTCCAAGGGACTCGAGACGACCAGATTTGAATCCACGCCTTGAACCGGCGATGAACGCGGTTGTCAGCCAGGCGCCGCCGGCCGGTCGGCGACTGGCGAAGTTCAGCCTGACGTCCCGCCGCGCTCGACGTAACCCGTTCCGAGCGCCTACATGAAGGCCATGTCCGGCGAACCCTTCTGGCGCAGCAAGACCCTCGAACAGATGACCGTGCCCGAGTGGGAGAGCCTGTGCGACGGCTGCGGCCTCTGCTGCCTGGTGCGGTTCGAGGAGGAGGATTCGGGCGACATCATCCCCACGCGGGTTCACTGCAAGCTCTTCGATGCTCACGCCTGCGCCTGCACCGACTATGCGAACCGCCAGAAATACGTGCCCGACTGCGTGAAGCTGACGCCCGGCAATATTGAGCAGCTCGCCTGGATGCCGCTCTCCTGCGCCTACCGCCGCATCCATGAGGGCCGCGACCTGGCCGCCTGGCACCCGCTGGTTTCCGGCGATCCGGAGAGCGTGCACCGCGCCGGCGTCTCGGTCCGCGGCCAGACGATCAGTGAGGCCGCGCTCGACCGGTCCGACGACGCCCTCGACTTCGCCGCCTGGGACCTGATCGAGGAACGCGGGCGGGGCTAGGCGGGAATGGCTGTACGCAAGCCTGTGGCAATTTTGCCACACCAACCCTTGCGTGACGGCCAGGGTGGACCAATCTAGAAGCGTGGGTTCCACCGTAATTTTGAAGGGCTGAGTTTTTGGCGCGCGACCCCTATCAGGAGCTGGGCGTCTCCCGCGGCGCGAGCGCGGATGAGATCCGCAAGGCCTTCCGCAAGCTGGCCAAGGCGAACCACCCGGACACCAATCCGGACAACAAGGAGGCCGAGGAGCGCTTCAAGCGCGTCTCGGGCGCCTTCGACATCCTGGGTGACGCCGCCAAGAAGAAGAAGTTCGATGCGGGCGAGATCGACGCCGACGGGCGCGAGACCGCGCGCGGCTTCGCCGGCGGCGGCGGGCCCTGGGGCGCCCCGCCCGAAGGCGGCTTCGGCGGCGGACGCGGCCAGTACCAGGGCGGCCAGAGCTTCGAAGGCGTCGACCTGGGCGATATCCTGGGCGAGATGTTCGGCGGTCGCGGGGCCGCTGGCGGGCGTGGTGCGGGCGGCGGCTTTGGCGGCTTTTCCCAGCGCGGCTCCGACGTGCGTGCGCGCCTGGAGATCGACCTGGAGGACGCCATCCGCGGCGCCAAGCGGCGGATCTCCTTCTCCGACGGCCGCACCATCGACGTCACCATCCCCAAGGGCGCCCAGGAAGGCCAGACACTCAGGCTGAAAGGCCAGGGCTCGCCCGGCCGATCGGGTCCAGGCGACGCGATGATCGAGCTGACCATCGCGGCGCATCCGATCTTCAAGCGCGAGGGCGAGGTGCTGGTCATGGACGTGCCGGTCACCGCCTATGACGCGGTGCTCGGCGGCAAGGCCGAGGCGCCGACCCCGGATGGCCCGGTGACGCTCACCATCCCCAAGGGCGCCAACACCGGCACGCGGCTGCGGCTCAAGGGGCGCGGCCTCGCCGATCCCCAGGGCCGCCGCGGCGACCTCTTCGCGCGGCTGGTCGTGACCCTGCCTGACGCGCCCGATCCCAGCCTCGAAGGCTTCGCCGAGATCTGGAAGCGCGAGCGGCCCTACACCCCCAAGCGCAAGACGTAAGCGGCCAAGGCGTGACAGGCGTCACCGTCGGCCTCATAAGCTGGGCGTTCAGGCTGGGTTCAGTCCCAGGCCGCTAGACGAAGGCCCATGAAACGCCACCTGCTGATCGCCGTGCTGCTGCTGGGCGCGCTCGCGCCTGCCGCCGCGTCGGCGAAGGACAACTTCGGCGGCGGCCGGGGCGCACAACCCCTCGTGCTGGTCGCCGGCGGCCAAGTGCCCCTTTCGCGCGTTCTGGCGACGATCGCCCAGCGCACGCCAGGCCGGCCGCTGAACACGACCCTCGGAGAGTCCGGGGGCCGGCCAGCCTATTTTGTCCAATGGCTGATGGCGAATGGCCGCGTGGTGGTCTTCATCGTAGACGCTGAGAGCGGCGCGATGATTGGCCAGCAGGGCGGCTGAACCACCGGATTGAAAGGACGCCCCGTTGCGTATCCTGCTTGTCGAAGACGATCCCGATCTCTCGCGCCAGCTGAAGCTGGCGCTGGCCGACGCGGGCTATGCGGTCGATCACGCCCCCGACGGCGAGGAGGCCCAGTTCCTGGGCGAGACCGAGCCCTATGATGCGGTGATCCTCGACCTGGGCCTGCCCAAGGTGGACGGGGTGTCGGTGCTGGAGCGCTGGCGGCGCGAGAACATGGCGACCCCGGTGCTGATCCTCACCGCCCGCGGCGCCTGGAGCGAGAAGGTGGCGGGCTTCGACGCTGGCGCCGACGACTACCTGACCAAGCCCTTCCACACCGAGGAACTGCTCGCCCGCCTGCGGGCCCTCCTGCGCCGCACGGCCGGTCACGCGAGCCCGAACCTGGAGTGCGGGGGCCTCCGGCTCGACCCGAGGGCGGCCCGCGCGAGCGTCAACGGCGAGCCCCTGCGGCTCACCTCGCTGGAATACCGCCTGCTGCACTATCTGATGATGCACCAGGGCCGGGTGATCAGCCGCACCGAGCTGGTCGAGCACCTCTACGACCAGGACTTTGACCGCGACTCGAACACCATCGAGGTGTTCATCGGCCGGGTGCGCAAGAAGATCGGCGCCGACCGCATCGAGACCGTGCGCGGGCTTGGGTATCGTCTGACCTGCCCGGAGGACGAGGTCGGAGGCGAGGCGCAAGCCTCGTGACGCCACGCCTTCGATAGTCCCGCCGGCGCTGCGCCATCCCTCGCTGGCGCTGCGTCTGGTGCTCCTGGCGCTGGGCTGGAGCCTGGCGGCCCTGCTGGTCTTCGTGGTCGTCTGCTACTTCCTGTTCCAGCAGGCGTCGATCCGGCGGGTCGACCAGACGCTCGGCGAGCTGACCGACAACCTGCTGACCTATTCCACGGTCGACGACGGCAAGGTGTTCGCCCCGCCGCTCACCGACGAGCGCGCGCTGCGCGCCTATTCCGGCCGCTACTGGGAGATCGCCGAGATCGGCCCGGACGGGAAGGTCCGGCCGATCTTCAACGCCCGGTCCTATTCCCTGTTCGACGCGGTGCTGAACACCCCGCCTGACCTCGCCGCGCGGTTCAAGGCCAAGCCCGGCAAGGCGATCGCCTATGACACCCGCGGGCCACTGAACGAGCCGCTCCGGGCGCGGGCGCAGCAGGCCTGGCTGGTGGGCCGCAAGGCGCCGGTGATCTTCCTGGCCGCCGAGGACCGCACCTCCGTCGACCGCGACGTGCGCGGTTTCGTGGTCGCCACCGCCGGCGCCTTCATCCTCCTGGGCGTCCTGCTGATCGTCGCCATCGTGATCCAGGTCCGCGTCGGCCTGCGGCCGCTTTTCCAGCTGCGGCGTGAGGTGGCGGACGTGCGGCGCGGCAAGGCCGAACGCTTGGCGGCGACCTATCCCAGCGAGCTGACGCCCCTGGCCGACGAGCTCAACGCCCTGGTCGAGCACAATCAGGAAGTCGTCGAGCGCCAGCGCACCCACGTTGGCAACCTGGCGCACGCGCTGAAGACGCCGATCTCGGTGATGCTCACCGAGGCCGATCAGCGCCCCGGGCCGCTGGCCGAGGTGGTCACCCGCCAGACCGAGGCCATGCGCCAGCAGGTCGACCACCACCTGCGTCGCGCCCGCGCCGCCGCCCGCACCCAGGGGCAGGGCGAGCGCACCTCCGTCGCCGAGGTGCTGGACGAGCTGTCGCGCACCCTGGAGCGCATCTTCCGAGACAGGGGTGTCGCCATCGACTGGGATGCGCCCGAGGACATCTACTTCCTCGGCGAGCGGCAGGACCTGCTGGAGATCACCGGCAACGCCGTCGAGAACGCCTGCAAATGGTGCAGGTCCAAGGTGCGGGTGCGCGCCGAGCCCCTGGGAGAGGACCGCTTTCGCCTGGTGGTCGAGGACGACGGACCCGGCCTCCCCCCGGATCGCCGCGAGGAGGTGCTGCGCCGCGGCGCGCGGCTCGACGAGACCGCCCCGGGCTCGGGTCTCGGCCTTTCGATCATCGACGAACTGGCCCGGGCTTACGGGGGCGTGCTCACGCTGGACAACTCGCCGCTGGGTGGCCTGAAGCTTGTCGTCGGCCTTCCGCGCGCCGAGGCCTGAACCGCCGTAATGTTGGCGGTTCTTTAACCCCAGGAAATCAAGGTGAATATTTAGCGGAACAGTGTTCCGCGTCTGGAGCCGGCGATGGTCGCCCTCACCGAACGCAAGATCGCGATCGTCAGAACCCTGGTTGAATCCGCGCCCGACCGGGTGGTTGGACGCCTGCAGGAAGCGCTGGTCGAATCCGACGGCGATTCCGCCTTGGCCGGCGTGCGCAGGCTGGTGGAGATCGAGGCCCGGGACCGCCGCCTGCGCAACGCCGTCCTCCTGCCCGTCGCGGCCATGTGTGTGGGCGATGGGGTCAACGACCGCCGCCTGACCTTCCCATCACGCGCGCTCTCCTGTCTGTGGCAGGGTCTGAAGGACCTGGCCCCTGACGTCATCGCCGCCATCGGGGGCGCGAGCCCGGCGGGGGACGACGAGGCTTCGACCCGCGCCGTGGACGCCACGAACCGGTCCTGCGACGCCCTGACCCGCCTGGCGGCCAGTGCGCTCAGAGTCCGTGAGCAGCGTGACTTCGTCATGGCCGCCGAACTCTGCGATCGTGCGCGCCCCGGCGGTGCGGAGATGCTCGCCGCCTGCCTGGACCTGGCGCCGGTGGTCCGCAGGGCGGCGGCGCGCCTGCCCGATTGGATCGGCCATCCCGGCGACGACACCGCCGCAGCTTCCCGGCTCGCCTACAAGGACGCCGTGGTCATCGCCGACGACGCCGGCCCGCGGTTTTTCGAGATGGTGGCCGCCCAGCTCTCCCCGCACTGGATGATCCTGCGGGTGATCTCTGCGGTGATGGACAAGCCTACCGAGCGCTACATGGCCGACTCCGAGGTCGGCGGTTTCGGCGAAGCGGTGATGAGCGAGATCGACGAGGCGCTTGTGGCGATCGGCAAGCTCGACCTCGACGGCGGCGCTGAAGCCGGCCGCGCCGCCGGCAGGCTGGTCGAGCTTGTCTCGCTGCAGACCAGCGAGCTCGAGGCCTGTATCGAGCTTTCCCGCGACCACGGCTGGGGCCGCCGCATCGTCAACCAGCGCAAGGCCCTGGCCAGCGTCGTCGAAGCCCGCCTGCGCGATGCGGAGAAGACGGTCGCCGCCGCCCTGCCCACCGAAATGGCCAGCAAGCAGCGCATGCGCCGCAAGCTTCCCTGCCTGACCGCCCCGCCGGAGGCTCGCGCACTGACCCGCGCCAAGACCCTGCTCGCCTTCACCCAGGCGATCCGTTCCAGCGCCAACTACGCCGGTTTCTCCGCGGCCCACGCCAAGACCATGGAAAACGTCGGCGCCTTGATCGACCACTACGTCGAGGACGTTCTGGATTACGTGAAGACCGGCGATGTGGAGGACGTGAACATCGCCGCGGCCTTCCTGGCCGTCGCCGCCGACTTCTGCGAGACGATCCGCGACGAGAAGGCCGCCGCCCTGATCCGGCGCCGCGCGGCCGTCGCCTGTCACGGCGAGGGCCCGGCCCAACCCAACGCCCACGCCTGACCACACACTCGCGCTGGCAGGCGCTTTCGGCTACACGCGCGCCATGATCCTCTTCTGGGCCTTGGCCGGCGTGCTCTCGGCCATCGCAGCCACCTTCGTCCTGGTCCGCGCCGCCAAGGCCGCCTCGCTGGCGGAGCCGGTGGACGCCACCCGCATCCTCTACCGCCGCCAGATGGCCGAGATCGGCGACCTCGCCGAGCGCGGTCTGCTGGGCGAGGCCGAGAAGAAGAGCGCCGAGGCCGAGGCCGCGCGCCGGATGCTCGCCGCGGCCGACCAGCCCGACGAGGCCTGGACGGGCGGAGCGTCGGGCCGCGGGTCCGTGCTGCTGGCGGTGATCGTCGCGCCGGCCCTGGCGCTCGGCCTTTACCTGGGCCTGGGGTCGCCCGGCATGGCCGACCAGCCGTTCGCCGGGCGGCTGAAGCACTGGCTGACCGAGAACCCCGCAAGCCTCACGCCGCCCGAGATGGCCGCGGTGCTGGGCAAGCTCACCCGGGAGCGGCCGACCGATCCCGAGGGTTTCCGCTACCTCGCGCTGGCCGAGGGCGCCTCGCAGAATCCGGCCGGCGCCGTCAGGGCGCTGAAGAAGGCCGTGAAGATCGCGCCTGACCGCGCCGACCTCTGGGAGATGCTGGGCGAGGCCCTGATCATGCAGAGCGGCGGCGAGGTGACCGCCGACGCCCGCGCCGCCTTCGCCCAGGACCTCAAGCTCGACCCCAAGGCCATCGCCGCGCGCTTCCACCTGGCCCGCGCCCGCATCGAGGGCGGCGACACGGCGGGCGGCCTCGCCGACTGGCGCGCGCTCCTCGCCGATCTCCCGGCCGACGATCCGCGCCGCGAGGCGCTGCAGACGGCGATCGCGGAGGCGCAGGGCGCGCCGGCAGCTCCTGCGGCGCCCGCGATCAGCGGCGACCAGCTCACCGCCATCCGCGGCATGGTCGCGGGCCTCGCCGAACGGCTGAAGGCCAAGCCCGACGACCCTGAAGGCTGGGTCCGGCTCGTGCGCGCCTATGCCGTGCTGGGCGAGACCGCCAGGCGCGAGGCGGCGCTGCGTGAAGCCAGCACGCGCTACGCCAAGCGACCTGATATTCTCGAGCAGCTCGCCACCGCGGCGCGCGCGGAGCCCATGCGATGAGCTGGTTGCCCAAATCCCCGAAGGCGCGGCGCAGGCTGACGCTGGTCGCGGCTATTGCGCCGGTGCTGGCGATCGCGGTCGCCCTGGCGCTGTGGGGCCTGAAGGACTCGATCTCGTTCTTCTACACGCCCTCCCAGGCCGACGCCGCCAAGCCGCCGCCCGGCCGCTCGATCCAGCTCGGCGGGCTGGTCAGCCCCGGCACTGTGGTCAAGCATCCCGATGGCCGCGTCGACTTCGTGGTCGCCGACAAGATCTCCGCCGACAAGGTCAGTTTCCAGGGCGACCTGCCGGACCTGTTCCGCGAGGGCCAGGGCATCGTCGCCGTGGGCGCCTTCCGCCAGGACGGCGTCTTCGAGGCCAAGCAGGTGCTGGCCAAGCACGACGAGAAATACATGCCCAAGGAAGTCGCCGACGCCCTGAAGAAGCAGGGCGAATGGCGCGGCGACGGCAAGATGCCCGAGTACCAGGCGGCTCCCTATGCGGCCCCGGCGGGCGGGAAGACCAAGACCCCATGATCGCCGAACTCGGCGCCTTCGCGCTGACCCTGGCGCTGGCCTTTGCCGCGGCGCAGCTCGCGTTGTCGGCTGTGGGGCGCTGGCGGCGCTCCACCGTGCTGGCGGCGGCGGCGGAGGGCGCGGCGCTGGCCTCGTTCGCGGGCGTCGCCCTGGCGTTCGCCTGCCTGATCCACGCCTTCGTCACCTCGGATTTCTCGGTGGCCAATGTCGCGGCCAACTCCCACACCGAAAAGCCGCTGCTCTACAAGGTGGCCGGCGCCTGGGGCAGCCATGAGGGCTCGATGCTGCTCTGGTGCCTGGCGCTCACCGGCTATGGCGCGGCCGCGGTGGTGTTCGGCCGCAGCCTGCCGCGGGGTCTGAAGGCGTCGATGGTCGCGGTGCAGGGCGGTCTGGGGATGGTGTTCCTGGCCTATACCGTCTTCGCCTCCAACCCGCTCAGCCGTATCGCCATGCCGCCGGTGGAGGGCCGCTCGCTCAATCCGCTGCTGCAGGATCCGGCGCTGGCGATCCATCCGCCGTTCCTCTACGCGGGCTATGTCGGCATGTCGGTGGTGTTCTCGCTGGCGGTGGCGGCTCTTATTGAGGGCCGCGTCGACACGGCGTGGGCTCGATGGATCCGGCCCTGGGCGCTGGCCGCCTGGAGCCTGCTGACGGTGGGCATCACGCTGGGCTCCTTCTGGGCCTATTACGAACTCGGCTGGGGCGGCTGGTGGTTCTGGGACCCGGTGGAGAACGCCTCCTTCATGCCCTGGCTGGCGGCCACCGCCCTGCTGCACTCGGCGATCGTCACCGAGAAGCGCGGGGCGCTCGGCGGCTGGACGCTCTTCCTGTCGCTGGCGGCCTTCTCGTTCTCGATGCTGGGCGCCTTCCTGGTGCGCTCGGGGGTGCTGACCAGCGTTCACGCCTTCGCGGTCGACCCGGAGCGCGGCGTGCTGCTGCTGATCATCCTGGGCCTGACCACCGGCGGGGCCTTCAGCCTCTTTGCCTGGCGCGCCCCGAAGCTGGCGCAGGGCGGCCTGTTCGCCCCGGTCAGTCGCGAGAGCGCGCTGGTGCTCAACAACATCCTGCTGGCGGCCGCCACCACGACGGTGCTCCTCGGCACCCTCTATCCGCTGATCCGCCAGGCGATCACCGGCGATCCGATCTCGGTGGGTCCGCCCTACTTCAACTTCACCTTCGTGCCGCTGATGGGCGCGCTCGCCGTCCTGCTGCCGGCCGGGCCGCTGCTGGCCTGGAAACGGGGCGATGCCCGGGGCGTGACACAGCGCCTGTGGATCGCGGCCCTGATCGCCGTCGGCGTCGCGCTCGTGAGCTATGCGGTGGTGAGCCCGCGCAAGGCGCTGGGCGCGCTGGGCATCGGCATGGGGGCCTGGCTGATCGCCGGCGCCCTGGCCGAACTGGTCGAGCGCACGCGGCTCTTCCGCATCCCGGCGGCCGAGAGCCTGCGCCGGCTGTTCGGCCTGCCGCGCGGGGCCTGGGGCATGACCTTCGCGCACCTGGGTCTGGGCGTCTTCGTGCTGGGCGCCTGCATCGAGACCGGCTGGAAGGCCGAATCGGCGGAGACCCTGCGGATCGGCCAGTCGCTGGACGTCGGGGCCTATCACCTGACGCTGGACGCGATCGCCGACGTCGACGGGCCCAACTACGACGCCGAGCGCGCCCTGATCCATGTCGCCAGGGCCGGCAAGCCGGTCTGCACGGGAGCACCCGAGCGGCGGTTCTATCCGGCCGGCGGCCAGACCACTTCGGAGGTCGCCATCTGCTACCGCGGCCCCTCGCACCTCTACATGGTGCTGGGCGACCGGCGCGACGCGGCCGGCGCGCCGGTCTGGCTGGTGCGGGCCTACTGGAACCCCTGGGCGACGCTGATCTTCCTGGGGCCCGTGATCATGGGCCTGGGCGGCCTGATCTCGCTCTCCGACCGCCGGCTGCGGCTGGGCGTCGCGCGCCGCCGCAAGGAACAGCCGGCGTGAGGCGCCTGGGCGCGCTGCTCGCGGTGCTGGCCGGCGCGCTCTGCATCGCCGGATCCGCCTCCGACCCGGCCGAGCGCCTGCCCGATCCGGCCCAGGAGGCCCGCGCCCGGGCGATCTTCGAGGATGTCCGCTGCCTGGTCTGCCAGAACGAGTCCATCGACGACTCCGAGGCCGAACTGGCCGGCGACCTGCGCAAGGTCGTCCGCGAACAGGTCCGCCAGGGGCGCAGCGACGCCGAGATCAAGCGTTTCCTTACCGACCGCTACGGCGAGTTCGTGCTGCTGACGCCCGCCTTCAACGCCGGCAACCTGGCGCTCTGGGGCGGGCCGTTCCTGGTGGTGGGCCTGGGCGCCTTCCTGCTGTTGCGCCGGCTGCGGAACCGATCCGACGCCGACGATCTATCGGGTGACCTGTCGCCAGAAGACGCCGCTCGCGTGCAACGGCTGTCGGAAAGCGATTCCGCCTGACAAGATGGGCCCGACATGATTGCGCCCAATATCCGTCGGATTGCGGAAACGAGGGTGACCTAAACGTAACTTGAGGGCGGTTGCGCTCTCGTGCATCGAACCTAGGTTTGTGAGGCGCGTCCCGTTCGTCAGCGGCGCGCACAAGGAACAGAAGGCCTATGACCTCCAAGAAGACCGGTTACATCCTGGGCGCCGTCGCCGGCGCAGGCGTCATGGCGGCGGCCGTGGCGGGCGCGGGTATGCGCCTCCCCTACGCCAACGCCGAACAGGCCCCGCACGTGATCAAGGCCTCGACCGCGCCGATCTTTGCGCCGCCCCCTGGCGCGCCGATGTCCTTCGCCGACATCTTCGCCCAGGTCTCGCCGGCGGTGGTCTCGATCAACGTGACGAGCCGCGTGGACACCGCCGCGCTGCGCCGCATCCCCGGCTTCGAGGGCCTGCCCTTCGGCGGTGCGCCGGACGGCGACGACGACAACAATCCCGCGACGCCCCCGCAGGGCGGGCGCACCGAGAAGGGCCAGCCGAAGCTGCCGACCCAGCAGTCCTCCGGCTCGGGCTTCTTCATCTCGCCGGACGGCTACATTGTCACCAACAACCACGTGGTCGAGAACGCCGAGAGCATCAAGGTCGTTCTGAAGGACGAGACCGAGCTCGAGGCCACCATCGTCGGCCGCGACGAGGGCAGCGACCTGGCGGTGATCAAGGTGAAAGGCGCCCGTGGCGGCTTCCCGTTCGTGAACTTCGAGAACTCGGCCAAGCCGCGGGTCGGCGACTGGGTGATCGCGGTGGGCAATCCCTTCGGCCTGGGCGGCACCGCCACGGCCGGGATCATCTCGGCCTATGGCCGCGACATCGGCGAGACTTTCGTCGACTACATCCAGATCGACGCGCCGATCAATCGGGGCAACTCCGGCGGCCCGACCTTCGACATCTACGGCCGCGTGATCGGGGTGAACACGGCGATCTTCTCGCCGTCGGGCGGATCCGTGGGCATCGGCTTCGCGATCCCGGCCGACGTGGCCGACACGGTCACCAAACAGCTGATCTCCGGCGGCAAGATCCAGCGCGGCTACATCGGCGCGACGATCCAGAACTACACCTCCGAGATGGCCGAGGCCCAGGGCCTCGGCGACCAGAAGGGCGCCATCGTCTCCGACCTGGTGGTCGGCGGACCCTCGGCCCGAGCGGGCCTGGCGCCCGGCGACGTGGTGGTCGCCATCAACGGCGTGTCGGTGAAGACCTCCACGGAACTGACCCGCGAAGTCGCCAAGGCCCGGGCCGGCGACGTCCTGAAGCTCGATGTGATCCACGAGGGCAAGCGCAAGGTCGTCGAGGTCCGCTCGGGCATCCGGCCGTCCGAGAAGGACCTGGCCAGCAATGACAACACGCCTGGCGGCCAGGGCTCCGGCGGGGCCACGCCGCCAGCGGTCCAGGCGCCGGCGGTGCTGGGCCTCTCGCTGGTGCCGCTGGACGACACGGCGCGGCGCGGCCTCAACCTGCCGGCGGACGTCCGCGGCGCGGTGGTCGGCAGCGTCGACCAGAGCTCCGACGCCGGCCAGAAGGGCCTGCGCCGCGGCGACGTGATCGTCCGCGCGGGCAACCGGGTGGTGAACGCGGCCTCCGACCTGGCCGCCGAGGTCGACGCCGCCAAGAAGGCCGGCCGCGTCAGCGTGCTGGTGGGCGTCTACCGCGGTGGCCGCACGACCTTCCTGCCGCTCAAGGTTTCGGGCTAGGCTCGGAGCTCGCGGGGGCGAAAATGACATGCGGATCCTGATTGTCGAAGACGACCTGGAAGCGGCCGAGGCCATGGACCGCGGGCTGACCGAGACCGGTCACACCTGCACCCGCGCCGCCGACGGGGAGCTGGGCCTGACCGCGGCCCGCGACGGCGAATTCGACGTGATGATCGTCGACCGCATGATGCCCAAGCTGGATGGCGTGCAGCTGATCGAGACCATCCGGCGCGAGGGCGACCAGACGCCGGTGCTGTTCCTCTCGGCGCTCGGCGAGGTGACCGACCGGGTCGCGGGCCTGCAGGCGGGCGGCGACGACTATCTGGTCAAGCCCTACGCCTTTGCCGAGCTGATCGCCCGGGTCGAGGCCCTGGCGCGCCGCCGCGAGACCGGTTCGGTTCAGACGCTGCTTCGGGTCGGCGAGCTGGAGATGGACCTGATCGGGCGCACCGTGCACCGCCAGGGCAAGGAGATCGACCTGCAGCCGCGCGAGTTCCAGCTCCTGGAATTCATGATGCGCCACGCCGGCCAGTCGGTGACCCGCACCATGCTCCTGGAGAAGGTCTGGGAGTACCACTTCGACCCGCAGACCAACGTCATCGACGTGCACATCTCGCGCCTGCGCTCGAAGATCGACAAGGGCTTCGACCGCCCGATGCTGCAGACCGTCCGCGGGGCGGGCTACCGCCTGGACGGGTAGAGCGAGGGCGGAATCCCCGTGCGCCTGCCGCGCATATTCCGCACTACGCCGTTCCGGCTGACCGTGCTGTTCCTGGCGCTGTTCGGCAGCGCCGCCATGGCCTTGCTGGCCTATATCTATGTGGCGACGGCGGGCGAGGCGACGCGGCGCACGGACCAGGAGATCACCCGCGAGATGCGCTCGCTGGTGGGGGCCTATGACCGGGCCGGCATCGATGCGGTCAACCAGTCGCTGATCGAGCGCGCGGCCAGCGAGCGGCCGTTCCTCTACCTGCTGATGAATCGGGACCGGAAGCGGATCTCGGGCTCGATCGAGGAGAGCCCAGTGGAGAAATTCACCGGCCCCCCCACCTGGACCAGCTTCTCGGTCACCGACGTCGACACCCAGGGGCGCACCGTCAAGCACCCGGCGCGCGGGCTGCAGGAACAGCTGGCCGGCGGGCAGATCCTCTTCGTCGGCGCCGATGTCGGCGAGGATGAAGCCTATGTCGCCAAGATCATCCACGCGTTGCAAGGCGCCGGCGCCCTCGTCGTCGTGCTGGGCCTCTCGGGCGGGGTGCTGATGAGCCGTAACGTCTCGCGCAGCATGGCGGGCCTGACCGAGGTGGTGGACGCGGTGCGCAACGGCGACCTGGCGGCCCGCGCGCAGGTGCGCGGCACCCGCGACGAGTTCGACGAGCTGGCGCTGGGCCTCAACGAGATGCTGGACCGGCTGGAGCGCTCCATGGCCGGGCACAAGCACGCCGGCGACGCCATCGCCCACGACCTGCGCTCGCCCCTGACCCGTCTCAGGGCCCGACTGGAGACCGCCTCGATGGACGTCGACGCCGGCAAGGGCGACCCGACCAAGGCGCTCGCCCAGGCGTTGGAAGACACCGACGGGGTGCTGAAGACCTTCGGCGCGGTGCTGTCGATCGCCCGGCTGCAGGCGGCCGGCGCGGCGCCCGATCCGCAGCTCTTCGACCCCGCCGAACTCGCCGCCGATATCTCCGAGCTCTACGAGCCGCTCTGCGAGGACAAGGGCATCGACTTCGCCGCCGAGTTCTCCAAGGACCTGCAGGTGCGCGGCAACCGCGAATTCCTGGCCCAGGCGCTGGCCAACATCCTCGACAACGCGGTGAAGTACACGCCGGCCGGCGGGGCGATCATGCTGCGGGTGCGCCGGCGCTCCTCCGGCGAGATCGAATATTCCGTCACCGACACCGGCCCCGGCGTGCCGGACGAGGACCGCGAGCGGGTGGTCCAGCGCTTCGTGCGCCTGGAGAACAGCCGCAACCAGCCGGGCGCCGGCCTTGGCCTCTCGCTGGTGGCCGCGGTGGCCGAGGCGCATGGCGGCCGGCTCGAGCTCGACGAGGGCCCCGGCAAGGTGGGCGAGATGGGCCCCGGCCTGCGCGTCGCCCTGATCCTGCCCCGCGCGGCTTGACCCGCCGCCGCTAAGGGGCGACCTCAGCCTATGCGGCTCGACGAACAGATGCAGCCCTGCGGCCCGGTGGCCGACGCCAAGGCGGTGGCCCGCGCGCGCAACGTCGTGGCCGACGCGCTGGGCGACGGGCTTGACGCCGTCTGGCCCGCCCTGGCCCCGGTCTTCGGGGCCTCGCCCTATCTGGTCAGCCTCGCGCGGCGCGATCCGACGCGGCTGGCCGACCTGCTGGCCGACGGTCCCGACACCCGGCTGGCCGAGCTCCTCGTGCGCACGGCGGCGGTCGCCGAGCTCGACAGCGAGGCGGCCACGGTGGCGCTGCGCAAGCTCAAGGCCGAGCTGCACCTGCTGACGGCGCTGGCCGATCTCGGCGGCGTCTGGGACCTCGACCAGGTGACCGGCGCGCTCACCCGCTTCGCCGACGCCGCGGTGGCCGCGGCGCTTACCGTGGCGGCGCGGGCCGAACTGGACGCCGGGCGGCTGACCCGGCTGGGCGAGGGCGCCGAAGGGCCGGTCCCTGGCTGGTTCTGCATCGCCATGGGCAAGCAGGGGGCCTTCGAGCTCAACTATTCCAGCGACATCGACGTCTCGGTCTTCTTCGATCCGGACGCCATGCCGTTGGCCGAGGGCGTCGAGGCCGAGGCCTTCGCGGTGCGCCTGACCCAGCGCCTCTCCGACCTGATGCAGCTGCGCACCGGCGACGGCTACGTCTTCCGCATGGACCTGCGGCTGCGCCCCGACCCATCGTCCACCCAACCTGCCGTGCCGGTGCCGGCGGCGCTGGAGTACTACGAAAGCGTCGGCCAGAACTGGGAGCGGGCCGCCTTCATCAAAGCCCGGGCCTGCGCCGGCGACATCCCGGCGGCCGAAGCCTTCCTCGCCGAGCTGCAGCCGTTCATCTGGCGCAAGAACCTCGACTTCGCCGCCATCGCCGACATCCATTCGATCAAGCGCCAGATCCACGCCCACAAGGTCGACGAGCGGGTTTCGGCCAAGGGCGTCGACCTGAAGCTGGGGCGCGGCGGCATCCGCGAGATCGAGTTCTACGTCCAGACCCAGCAGCTGATCCTCGGCGGCCGCAATCCGGCGCTGCGCAGCATCCGGACCCTCGACGCCTTGCAGGCGCTCACCGAGGCCGGCCACGTGACGCCGGAGACCGCCGCCGAGCTCGCCGAGGCCTATCGGACCCTGCGCAGCGTCGAGCACCGCATCCAGATGCTGGCCGATGAACAGACCCACAAGCTGCCGGAGTCCGACGCCGAGCGGCGGCGGGTGGCGGCGCTCAGCGGCTATGCGCGGCTGCCCAGCTTCGACGCCGCGATCACCCGAACGCTGAAGGCGGTCAACGCCCGCTACGGCGAGCTCTTCCAGGAGGAGGAGCCCCTGTCGTCGCGGTTCGGCAGCCTGGTGTTCACCGGCGTCGACGACGACCCGGAGACGCTGGCGACGCTGACGCGGATGGGTTTCTCCAATCCGGCGCGCGTCGCCCAGACCATCCGCAGCTGGCATCACGGCAACATCCCGGCGACCCGCACCGAACGCGGCCGCGAGCTCTTCACCCGGCTGGCGCCGCGGCTGCTGGAAGCGTTCCAGGCCACCGGGGCGCCCGACGTCGCCTTCAGCCGCTTCCGCGACTTCTTCGCCGCCCTGCCGTCGGGGGTGCAGATCCAGTCGCTGTTCCTGGCCCAGCCCCGGCTCTTCGAGCTGATCGTGGAGGTGATGGCCTTTGCGCCGCGGCTGGCCTCGACCCTGGCGCGGCGGCCCGCGGCCATCGACGCCATGCTGGACGGCTCCTTCTTCGAGCCCATCGAGATCGCCGAGGACCGCGCGGTGGTCGAGCGCGCGGTCTCGCAGGCCGAGGGCTTCGAGGCGGCGATGGACGCGGTGCGCCGCGCCCAGCGCGAACAGGCCTTCCGGATCGGCGTGCAGGTGATGAGCGGCTCTGCCAGCGCCGAGACCGCCGGGCGGGCTTTCGCCGACCTCGCCGACGTCTGCATCGGGGCGCTGGCCCCCGCGGCGTTCGCCGAGGCCGAGCGGATCGGCGGCGCCTTCCCCGGCGACGTGGCGGTGGTGGCGCTGGGCAAGTGTGGCTCGCGGGAGATGAGCGCGGCCTCCGACCTCGACCTGATGACCCTCTACCGCGCCGCCGACCCGCACGCGGCCTCCGAGCTGAAGGGCTGGGACGCCACCAGCTTCTACGGCCGGTTCACCCAGCGCCTGATCGCCGCGCTATCGGCGCCCACGACCGAGGGCGGCCTCTATGAGGTGGACATGCAGTTGCGGCCATCGGGCGCCAAGGGGCCGGTGGCGGTGAGCGCGGCGGCCTTCGAAGGCTATTACGAGCACGAGGCGGAGACCTGGGAGTTCCTGGCGCTCACCCGCGCCCGGGTCGTCTGGTCGACCAGCGCGGCCTTCACCATGGAGGCTGAGCGCAGCATCGCGGCGGCGCTCAGGCGCCCGCGGGACCGGTCTCAGACCGCCGGGGACGTGCGCGAGATGCGCGAGCTGATGGCGCGCGAGCGGCCGCCGAAGAGCGAGTGGGACCTGAAGCTCTCGCCCGGCGGCCTGGTGGACATCGAATTCGTCGCCCAGTTCCTGCAGCTCGCCCACGCCGCCGAAGGCGGGCCTTTGCACCCCAACACCGCCGAGGCTCTGGCCGCCCTGCGCATGGCGGGCCTCGCGCCGGCCGCCGAGGTCGCCGGCCTGGAGCAGGCCTGGCGCCTGCAGCAGGATGTGACCCAGCTCCTCAAGGTGGCGCTCGACAGCGGCGCCGATCCGGCGGGCGAGCCGCCGGCCTTCCGCGCGCTGCTGGCGCGGGCAGGCGGGGCGCGGGACTTCCGCCAGCTGCGCAGCCGCCTCGCCGCCGCCCGCGTAGCGGCGCGGAAAGCCTACGACATCATCGTGCAGCCCTGAGGCGGCTCTAACCCACCGCCGCCAGGGTCGCCGGGTCGGTCTGGCGGACCGGCAGGGAGAAGGCGGCGCTGGTGCCCTGGCCCGGCGCGCTGCGCAGGTCCAGCAGGCCGCCGTGCATCTCGACCAGCGCCTTGGTGAGCGCCAGGCCCAGGCCCGTGCCCTGCTGGGTCTTGGCGTGCTGGCTCTCGATCTGCTCGAAGGGCCGGGCGAGGCGCGCCAGGTCGTCG